>JAABUN010000250.1_pt1 | contig 122523 bp, 103 predicted proteins | sample 5559311 | NCBI WGS metagenome assembly JAABUN01 (sample SAMN10711877, study PRJNA513370) | rock metagenome | isolation source: Antarctica rocks | place: Antarctica: Victoria Land, Siegfried Peak sud | reverse complement strand
GAAGGTCCGCCAAGCGCTCGCCCACGCGATCGACCGCGACCAGAATGCCAAGGTCACCTACGCCGACTCCGGGAAGGGCGTCAAGGCCCCGACCAACATCGCGGAGGCCTGGCTGCCCGACTGGCTGTCGGCCGATGACATCGCGAAGCTCAACCCCTATCCCTACGACCCCAAAAAGGCCGAGACGATGCTGACCGAACTCGGCTGGAAGAAGGGCGGCGACAACGTCTGGGTGACGAAAGAAGGCGTGCGCTGCGAGTTCGAAATGCTCGCAGAAGCCGAGTTCGCCGACGCCTCGGCCTCGGCGCAGAACGCCGCCGAGCAGTTGACCAAGTTCGGCATCAAGACCGCCCTCCGCACCGTCAATTTCGCGCAGGTTCCCACCGACATCGATAAGGGGAACTTTCAGTTGTGCAGCTTGCAGTGGGGGACCGCCAACGACCCGTTTCCGCAGTTCGCCTTCGATAGTAATCTCATCCGCTACACCACCCGATCGGCCAACCAGGGCGGCAAGGGGATCGCCTTCCCACTCAAGCAGAAGACCGAATCGGTCGGCGACGTCGATTTCGAGCAGTTGGTCACCGAGATCGGGCAGGGGCTCGACGTGGCGAAGCAGAAGGCGGCGACGACCAAGGCTGTCAGGGCCTTCAACGAGTTGCTGCCGATGATCCCCCTTTACGAGCGTTTCGGCAACAACCCGATCCTGGAGGGCGTGCGCGTCGTGGGCTGGCCCAAGGACGACGATGTGCTCTTCCAGAACGCTGCCTACGCCGACAGCTACGTGATCATCTCGCTGCTGGATGGCAGGTTGCAACCGAAGTAGGCACGTCTGAGAGCGGAGGGCGGGGCAGCGATCACGCGACGGATCGTGTTCCGCCACTCCGCTCTCTCGTTCAGCTTCGGGAGGAGAATCGGGATGCGGCTGGCGGGCAAGGTGGCGGTCGTCACCGGCGGCGGCGGGCCGGGCATCGGTCGGGCGATCGCCGAGCGCTTCGCTCGCGAGGGCGCGCGTGTCGTCGTCGCCGATCTGCTGGCGGAGCGCGCCGACGAGGTCGCGGCGGCGATCACGCGGGGCGGCGGCGACGCGATCGCCGTCCACGCGGATGTGACACAGGCCGCGTCGGTCGAGGCGCTGGCGGGGCGGGCGATTGCGACGTATGGCCGGGTGGACATCCTGGTCAACAACGCCGGGCGCTCGCGCGGCGACGACATCCGCACGATCGACGAGGCGACCTGGGACTGGAACTTCACCGTCGTCCTGAAGAGCGCCTTCCTTTGCACCAAAGCCCTCGTGCCGGGGATGATCGCGCAGGGCGGCGGCGCGATCGTCAACATCGCCTCGGTTAATGGGCTGACGGGACTCGGCGAGGAGGCCTATGGCGCGGCGAAGGCGGGGATGGTCAACCTGACGCAGAATCTGGCGGTGAAATACGGTCGGCACGGCGTGCGCGCGAACTGCATCTGTCCCGGCACCATCCGTACCCCCGCCTGGGAAGCGCGCCTCGCCCGCGACCCGCAAGTCTTCGACCGCCTCACCAAGTGGTACCCGCTCGGGCGCATCGGCGAGCCGGGCGACATCGCCGCCGCCGCCCTCTTCCTCGCCTCCGACGAGGCGGCCTGGCTCACCGGCGCGATCCTGCCGGTGGATGGCGGGCTGATGGCCGGCAACGGACAGATGAATCGGGAACTGGTCGGTCGGGGGGAGTGAGGGGGCGGGTGGGATGGGGGCGGTTCGACGTCGTGCGCGGCGGAGGCGGAGGGCCGTTGGACTGAGGCCCCGCAGGGCTCTGCCATCGTCCCGGCTGAAGGCGGCGGCCACGAAGTCCCCCTTCGGGGACTGGAGGGCGAGGTTAGGGGCGGGCGGGTTGACAGGGGCATACGGGGTGGTATGGTGCCCGCACCGGATGAGCCAGCGCGCACGAGAGGTGGCGGGGCATGGATGAGGCGGAGCGCATCGGCGTCGCGGTGCAGGGCGCGGGCACCGTCGCCACCGAACACCTGAAGGCGTATCTGCGGAACCCGCGCTGTCGCGTCGTGGCGATCGGCGGTCGCACGCGGGAGGGTGCGGCGGCGAAGGCGCGCGATGTCGGGCTCGATCCGGAGGCGATCGGCCTCTACGACGACTACGACGCGCTGCTGGCCCACCCCGGCCTGCACGCCCTCTCGATCTGCACGCCGCATGGCCGCCACGCCATGGAGACGATCGCCGCCGCGCAGGCAGGCAAGCACATCCTGATCGAGAAGCCAGTCGCCCTGACACTGCCGGATCTGCGCGCGATGGCCGACGCCGTTGCCGCAGCCGGGGTGCGAACCGTCGCGGGCTTCGTGTTGCGCTGGAACCCGCTCGTTACCACCGCGAAGGCGTTGGTGGACGACGGGGCGCTCGGGCGCTTGCTCTACGTGCAGACCGACTACTGGCACAATGCCGTGCAAGGCGGCTATCCGGGTGCGCAGGAACGCCTCGGTCGGGGCAGCGTCAGCGCGATGCTCAGCGGCGGCTGCCACGCGATGGACCTGGCCCGTTACCTGATGGGCAGCGACATCGTCGAGGTGACGGCCCGCAAGTTCACCGCGTTCGACAACCCCGCCGCGCCGCTGAATCAGGTGGCGCTCGTGCGCTTCGCGAACGGCATGGCAGGCAAGGTATCAGCCTGCACCGAGCAATGGATGCCATACCAGTTCAACATCGACATCCTGGGCACCGACGGGGCCTTGCGCGACGAACGTTTCTACACCCGGAAACTCCCCGGCACAACCGGCTGGGCCACCTTCCCCACCGTCCCGCCGAACAGCGGGCTGGTGGCGCACCACCCCTTCCCCGGCGAGATCGATCACTTCATCGACTGCATCCGCAGCGGCGTCGAGTCGCACGCCAGCCTGCGCGACGCGGTCAACACGCACGAGGCCTGCTTCGCCACCGACCGTTCGAGCGCCGCAGGGGGCGTGCCGATCGCCCTGCCGCTGGCCGACTGAGCGCGGTCACGAGACGCGGCACCGACCGCGAGGGTGTGCCGCAGAAGAGGAGCCCGATCGTGTCGCACGAGGCCGCCGCCCGCTTCGCACTCGGGGCGATGACGCTGCCCTACGCGCGTTGGTCGTTCGACCGTGCCCTGGAGGGGATCGCCGGGGCGGGGTTCCGCCACGTCGGCCTCCGTCCGGGCCACGCCGACGGCCCCCTCCTCGGCGAGCGCCCCTCGACGCAAGAGTACGCCGCCCTGCGACGGCGCATCGAGGGCCATGGCCTCACCCCGGCGCTGCTGTTCGCGAGCCGGGGCGCGGGCGACCCGGCGGAGCGGCTGCGCGACGACGTGGACACGATCGCCGAACTCGGGATCCCCCACTTGCTGGTCATCCCGGTCTCGCCCGCGCCGAAGTTCCCCAAGGAGCGTCCCGTCGGTGAGCGCCCGAGCGAGATGGTCTGGTTCGCCCGCGTCGAGGCGTGGCTGCGGATGGTCGTCCCCGCCGCGCGGCGCGCGGAGCGGCGCGGTGTCACGCTCCTGCTGAAACCGCACGGTGGCATCGCCGGGACCGGCGAGGACCTCGCGCTCCTCGTGGAGCGGCTCGGCTCGCCCGCCGTGCGCGTCTGCTACGACCCCGGCAATATCGCCTACTACGAGGGGATACGCCCGGAACCGGACCTCCCCGGCGTCGCGGATCTGGTGCGCGCGTTGTGTATCAAGGATCACCGGGGCGGGCAGGCGGTGGAGGACTTCCCGACACCGGGCGACGGGGAGATCGATCACGCGGCGATCTTCCGCACCCTGCGGGATGTCGGTTTCGACGGCCCATGCCTGATCGAACGGATCGACGGCCTCGCCTCGCCCGAGGATGCCGATCGCGAGTTGACGCGCGGGCGAGCGTATCTAGAGCGGATCATCGCCGAGGTGCTGAACGAGGCGCTACATACGGAGGAGGCGCGATGACCATCCCGATGACCGTCGTATCGGTCGCCGTACTCGGCGCGGGCACTCGCGCGCAGGACCACCTGGAGACGATCGGCAGACTCGCGAGCATCTGCCGCCTCGTCGCGGTCTGCGACGCGGACGCCGCGCGCGCGACCGAGGTCGGCGCGCGCCACGGCGTGCCCGGCTTCACCGAGTTGGAACGGATGCTGACGGAGACGACGCCGACGCTGCTCTACGTCATCACGCCGCCCGACAGCCATCACGCCGCCGTGGAGTTGGCGGGTCGGCACGGTGTCCACGTCATCTCCGAGACGCCGATCGCCACGACGCTGCCATTGGCGGACGCGATGATCGCGGCGGCACGGCGGCACGGCATCAAGCTGGAGGTCGCCGAGAATGTCTGGCGCTGGCCGAACGAGCGGCTGAAGCGGCGGATCATCGCGGCCGGCGCGATCGGCGACGTGACGCAGATGCATCTCTGGTACTACTCGGGTTCCTATCACGGCATCAGCGCGGCCCGCACCCTGATCGACAGCGTGCCGGTGCGGGTGCGCGGCTACACCCGCGAGACGCCGGTGCCGCCGCATCGCGACCCGGCAAGGCACGATCACACCACCGGACCTTACGAACACGGGCTGATCGAGTTCGCCAACGGCGCGATCTGCGTCTACCAATACCCGCTCCACCCGCACGGTCGCAACTATTGGGAGGTGATCGGCACCAAGGGGGCGATCATCGGCACCGATCTGATCCTCATGCGCGATGGCGCGCGCCAGATCTTCCCGATCCGCCAGGAACTCGACGAGTCCGCCGCCGTGCCGACCCTGGTGCGGGCCTACGTCGAGACCGACCCGCCGATCAGTTGGGAGAATCCGCACCGCGATCTGCCGAGCGGCACGGGCGCGGACGAGATCGGTCGGGCTGACATCCTCGCCGAGATGCGCCGCAGTATCCTCGACGACACCGAGTCGGCCTACGGCGCGGCGAACGCTCGCGCCGACCAGGAAGTGCTGATCGCGCTCCGCGAGTCGGCGCGGCGCGACGGTGCCTGGGTCGATCTGCCGCTCACCGAGGTCACCGGGGCGGAGCGCGAACTGCACGAGGAGTATGCGCGGCGCTATGGCCACGACCCGCTCGGCGACATCGAGGCGGTGATTCGGATGCAGCACCCGCGAAACACGCCCGCCGAGCTAGCTTTGCTCCGCTACCATGCGGGGAGCTGACACGGCGGCGGAATACACGGCGGGGGGCTGACATGGGCGGTGGGCGGTGCTACGCGGCGGGGTGCGATGCACAAGTCTGCGTGGACACAACGCGGGGATCCGGGGATTGAAACCCTGCTCCTGTGCAGGACAGGCCCCCCGGCTAAAGGCGGCGGCCACGACGTCGACGGCAGAGCGCAGCGGGGCCTACGGCACGTAAGGCCCGTCGCGACGGGCGAGCGCAGCGGAATCCGCCTGCGCGGACTGGGGGGCAAAGTGGGTGCCGCCGCGCACGATGTTGCATCGCATCCCGTCCCCACTCGAGCCTTGCGGCGAGGCTATAGGCGATGTTACGGTTGCGCTATCCTGGTGTACGATCGGGGGACTTGAGCGTGAGAGGTGGCGTGATGGCGGCAGAGCTGAAAACGTTTCTCACGGTGCAAGACTACCTCGAAATAGAGCGCCGCAGCGAGACGAAGCATGAGTACGTCAATGGCGTGGTCGTGGCGATGGTCGGGGCGGGCGCGAATCACGGACTGATCATGCTTGGGGCTGCTGGCGCACTTCGGCGGCAACTTCGTGGGCGCGGCTGTTATGTTTACCCAAGCGATTTGCGCGTCAATATCGAAGCCCTGAACATCTACACCTACCCCGACATTACCGTTGTTTGTGGGGTTCCACAGTTTGGGGGACAACAGCCCGACACGCTGCTCAACCCCACGCTGCTGGTCGAGATCCTGTCGCCCTCGACGGAGCGCTACGACCGGGCGGAGAAGTTCGCGCGCTACCGGCGGATCCCCTCGCTGCGAGAATACGTGCTGATCGCGCAGGATATGCCGATGATCGAACACTACGTGCGGGGGGATGGCGGGACCTGGGCCTGGTCGGCGGCCGAGCGGCTGGAGGACACGTTGGCCCTGCCGACGATCGGCTGCACGCTCGCGCTCGCCGAGGTCTACGAGCAAGTGACCTTCCCGCCCGAAGAGACCGACGAGGAACACCTACGCTGACCGGCTATCCCGCCCGTCACCGCTGTGCCTGTCAGGCGGGGACGGGACGCCGCCGACGCGGGCGCGACTGCGCGACGTTCCAGGCATAGCCGACGAGGAGCAGGGCCAGGGGCGCGAGGAGGGCGGAGCGCCAGCGGAAGAGCGGGGCGCTCTCCTCCAAGCGGATTTGCCAGGGCAGGCCGTAGCGGTAGGCGCAGACGGCGACCGGGAGGGCGGCAAGCAAGGCGAGCGCTTCGAGGGCACGCCAGTTCGACGCCGGTAGCGCGCCGCCCGCGAAGGGGAGGCGGCGAGCGAAAAGCCGAGCGAGTCGGGCGCACGTACCCCCGCCCACCAGGGCGACGAGGCCGATCACGGCGACGACCACGGGCAGTCGCGGGGTGAGGATGCGTTGCAGCAGGATCGTGGTCGCGAGCCAGGCGGCCAGGCTCATAATCGCGCCGATCAGGGCGGCGGCGATGGTCGCCCACGAGCGCGATGCGGCGAGCAGCGCGAGCGCGTAGAGCCCTGCGACGATCCCGACGGCGACGAGCGCCCAGGCGGCGCAGCGCGGCAGGGGCAATGGCGTGACCGTGGCGGCGGTCGCCAGGAGGCGATCGGCCTGATCGGCGGCGCTCGACGCGAGCTGGTAGGCGAAGGCGTGTTGCCCGGACGACAAGGCGAAGTCGATCTCCGGCAACTGCGCCAGCGTGGTCAGGAGTTCCCGAGGATAGGGGGCACCGAGCGGCAGGGTGCCGACGACGAGCCCGGCGCGCTGGCGCGCGAGCGCGCCGGTCGCCGCCGCCTTACGCGCCTCATCGGCCTCCAGCAACGGCCAGACGATCCGGCCGCGCGCCTCGAAGGGATAGGGAGCCCCCAGGAGGACGGCGCAGGTCGGGGTCAGATCGTTGAGTGCGACGGCGCGCGCGCGGCTAGGGCGAACGCCCGCGCCACTGAGCGCGAGGCGCAGCGGCTGGCCGATACTCCCCCCACCGACGATCAGGAGGGCGTCATTCGCATCCACCGTCGCGCCGAGCGCGGCGAGGTCGGCGCGCAGGCTGCCGACCTCGTCGCGGAGATCGCGCGCGGCGAGGTCGCGCAACCCGACCAGCACCATGGTGTGCTGGCGGGCGCGTAGCGTCGTCTCCGCCTCGGCCAACAGGAGGTTCGATTTTGCGGGCGTGGTACTCGGCGTGCCGGACGGCGGCGCGGGCTGACCGAAGCGGGCACGCCAGTCGGGCGGGCCGACCAGGGTCGCGCCGCGCCCCTGCCAGATGATGCCGCGCACAAGGGTGTCAGGGGGCTGGCCGGGCGGCTCGGAGGGCAGCGCCGGTCCGACACCGTCAGCGACGTTGCCGGCGAAGAGTTGCAGCGCCACTTCGTCGAAGGAGGCGAAATCGGGGCGCTCGACGGTCAGCAAAGCGCCCTCGCGCGCGGCGGCTCCGCCGAGGGCGGCCTTCAGGGCGGCCACGCCGCGCTCATCGAGTTGCGGGACGAGGAGGACGACCAAACGTTCGGCCAGCGGCGACCCGGGGGTATAGCGGATCGGCTCGCGCGCCGGGGGCGGCGAGGGCAAGGTGCGGATGGTCGAAACCAGGCCGAGCAGGCCGCACAACGCCAGGATCCAGGCGGGCAGGGCGGTCAGTGGTCGCCAGCGTAGCGGCTGCCGGAAGCGGGCGCGGCGCGGCGGTGCGGGCGGCGTGGCCGGGGGCGGCGGGCGTGATCGCCCCATCCCGCGCAGCGCCGGGGCAGCGGGCGGTGTCGGCGGTTTCCCGCCCCCCCCCGTCGCCCCTCGTCGCCGGGGGCCTGCCCGTCGCCGCGTGCGGGCGCGCGTCATCAGCCCTTGCCGAAGGCCAGGGTCTGGCGATGGATGAGGATGCTCTGGAGGATCCCCTGCGTCACCAGCATGGTGACGAGCGGGGTGCCGCCGGCGCTGATGAAGGGGAGCGGGATGCCGACCACGGGCAGGAGATTCACGTTCATCCCGATGTTCACGAACGCCTGGAAGAGGAGCATCGCCGCCGCGCCCATCGCGAGCAACTGGCCGAAATCGTCCCGCGCGAGATGGGCGACGCGCAGATAGCGCCAGACCAGCAACAGGTAGAGGGTGAAGACCGCCAGCGCGCCGATGAAACCGAAGTTCCCGGTGGCGTGGGCGAAGGCGAAGTCGGAGGTGCTGACGGCCAGGCGCTGGTATTGGTTGACCTGGGCGGTATCGGCGAAACGATGGCCGAGCAGCCCGGCCTGACCGATGGTGATCCGCGCCTGGACGACGTTGGCGCAGGCGTCCATCTCATCGGCACTGGGGTGTTGAAAGCAGACGATCCGACTCTTCTGATACTCCTGGAAGAGCGGCTTGTGGCCGAAACCGCCATGCCAGGCGAAGAGGAAGAGCGGGACGGTGGCGGCGAGACAAGCGAGGAGGTAGATCCAGCGGGTTCTCGCGACGACGATCATGCCGAGCCAGATCGCCACGAAGATCAACGCGGTGCCGAGATCGGGTTCGATGAACACGAGGGCGGCGGGAATCGCCGCCAGCATCCCGGCCACGGCGAAGGAAAACGGCCCGCGCATGTGCAAGCCACGCCTGGTGATGAAGGCGGCGAGGATGACGATCGTCGCCAACTTCGCCGGATCGGACGGCTGGAAGGAGAGGGGGCCGAGGACGAACCAGCGTTGCGCGCCAGCGATGATCTTCCCGTATCGCAGGACGAGTACCAGCAGCGCCAGCCCGAGGAGGTAGAGTGGGGTGGCCAGGAAGCGCAAGATGCGATAGTCGAGGCTCGCGAGCAGGGTCATCAGGCCGAAGCCGAGTGCGGCGAAGATGCCCTGCTTGAAGGTGGCACTGCCCAGGCTGAGATCGCGACCGTCGGCGCTGAAAATCGTCAGCATGCCGAAGCCGAGCAGGAGGAGGGTGATGATCAGCATCGCCGGATCGGCGTTGCGCCAACTGCTGCCGCGTGGGGACGGTTCGAGCATCGCCATGGCTACGGGAGCGGGAGAAGGCCAGCGCCGCCAGTGTGCCGCGATTCGCCTCCGCGCCTGCCCCCTCCTCCTCTTTTCCTTGTCGTGCCCGCCCGCGTATGCAGACCCGTACCCTGACGTCGCGCGGCTCACAGTATAGTCACCCGTTCGTGGCGGCGCAAATCACGCGCCGCCACCACAATCGCGTTTTCAGCACCCCGAACGGCAAAGCGTCGAATCAAAAGATGCTGACTGGAGGCATGAGTGGGATACGCCCGCGCTCGCCTCGCGCTACCCCCCGGCGATCAGGCCCAGGATAGCGTCGCCGTAGGTGTCGACCTTGGCCGCGCCGAAACCTTTGATCGCGAGCAGTTCCTCGTGGCTGGCCGGGAGGCGCAGGGTGACCTCGCGGAGCTGCCGATCGTGCGCGATGATGTAGGGGGGGATGGCACGCTCGCGCGCCTCGGCGGTGCGCCACGCCCGCAGCCGCTCCAACAGGGCCGCCTGCTCGGCGTCGAGCGGTTCCTCGCCTTCGTCGGCGGCGGCGCTCGCCCCGTTGGCGAGGGCCGCGCCGGTGGTCAGCTTGGCGGCGGTGGCAGGGCGGAGCGGCACGGGAGCGGCGTAGGCGGTGAAGGTCGCCGCGTCGGCCGCCTCGCCCGCCGAGGTCAGGGTAAGGGGGCGATATTCCGAGTCGCCGCGCGCGATCAGCCCATCGGCCAGCAGGCGTTCGAGCAGACCGTCGATGCGCCCTTGCGACCAGCCGCCGAGCGCGCCGAACAGGGGGAAGCGATCTTCCTTGATCGACGCGGCGATCGAGCCGGAGAGGATCTTGATCAGCCCGGTCTTGCCGGCCTTGAAAGGCAACTGGCGGATCGCGTCGAGGACGATTTGCGCCGCCTCGGCGTCCGCGACCGGCGGTCGGGCGGGGGCGGCAGGGGCGGCGGGGCGACCGGCACCGGCACGCGCGCCGCCCGCCCCGATCGCCCCGGTCGCCTGCCGAGCGCCGGTTGTCGCCTGCTGCCCGGTGCAGACGTCGCAGGCCGTGCGACACGGTTCCAGTCGCTCGCCGAGGTGGGCGGCGAGGGTGGCGTGGCGACAGGTGCGCCCGGCGGCATAGGCCATCATCCGGGCCACGCGCTTCTCGTTCTCGCGGCGAACGTCGTCGAGGAGGCGCGGCAACCCGGCGGCGGCCTCGGGCGGCGGCGGGAGGACCAGGCGCAGGCAGATGTCGCGCCGCCCCGCGCTGACGCTGAGGGCCCCGGTCTCGTCGGCCCAGCCGAGCAGGAGCCCTTCGAGTTCGGCAGGCGAACAGTCGAGTTCGGCGGCGACAGCGACGGTGTCGAGCTGCTCGAAGTCGCCCGGCGCGAGGCCAGTGGCGGCCAGGAAGCGGGGCCAGCGATCGTCGGCGGGGACCGCCTCGGCGCGGCGCAGGCCGACATCGAGGGTGCGCGAGGCGTCGGGGTGGCGCTCGATCAACCCGGCCCGTTCGAGGATACCGAGCGCGATGCGCATGTCCTGTTCCTGGCTGTCGGCCCCGCCGGAGGTGGATTCGAGGGCGATCGACTCCGGGGAGACGACGCCCCAGCCCGGCCCGAGGGTGCGGCGGAGTTGGGTGTAGGCGCGGCGCAACGTCGCGATGTCGAACTCGTCGGACTTGGCCCGCTTCCGCAGCGTCGTGTTATCGGCATTGGCGTAGAGGAGGATACACCGCGCGGGCCGACCATCGCGCCCGGCGCGACCCGACTCCTGCGCGTAGGCTTCGAGCGAATTGGGCGGGCTGACGTGGATGAGGAAGCGCACATCGGCCTTGTCCACGCCCATGCCGAACGCGACGGTGGCGACCATGATCCGCACGTCGCCGGTCATGAAGCGGCGCATCCGGTCGGCGCGGTCGGCGGTGGGGAAACCGGCGTGGTAGGCGAGCGCGATGTCGTCGTCGTAGTGTCGCCGCTTGAACTCGCGGTTAATCAGCGCGGCGACCTGCTCGCAGCCCTCGCGCGAGGTGACATAGATGATGCCGTTGCCCTCCTCGCGGCGGCAGATGTCCACGACTGCGCGCAGTTTCGCCTCGCGATTGTCCAGTCGCCGGACCTCGTAGAAGAGATTCGCCCGGAATAGGCTGACGCGGACGTGGTCGAGCTGGCGACCGAGACGCCCGGCGATCTCGCGCGCCATCTCCGGCGTGGCGGTCGCGGTCAGGGCCAGCACGGGCGGGTGGCCGAGCGCGGGGAGGACTTGGGGGACGATCAGGTAATCCGGGCGGAAGTCGTGGCCCCACAGGCTGATGCAGTGGGCCTCGTCGACCACCAGCAGGGAGACGCCCGCCGTGGCGAGGGCGCGCAGGAAGGGGGCCTGGCGCAAACGCTCCGGGGCGGCATAGACGAGCTTGTACTCGCCGCGCGCGATCCCCTCCTGGCGGCGGCGATTCTCCGCCGCGCCGAGGGTGCTGTTGATCAGCGTGGTGCGCGCGGCGGCGGCGGCGGGCAGCGACTCGACCTGGTCCTGCATCAGGGCGATCAGCGGCGAGATGACGAGGGTGACGCCGGGGAGGAGCATCGCGGGCAACTGGTAGCAAAGGGATTTGCCCGCGCCGGTCGGCATCGTCGCCAGCGTATCGAGGCCGCGCAGGGCCTGCTCGATCACGCGCGTCTGGCCGGGACGCAGGCGATCGTAGCCGAAGATGTCGCGCGCGGCGGCGAGCACTTCGGGCGACGCCTCCACCGGGGTCGCGTCGGCGGCGGCGGCAAGTTCGGGGTCGGCGCTGCCCGCCAGCGGGTCGGTCTCGGGGTCGGGCGGGCGGGCGACGAGGGTCGCGCCGAGGGCGGGCAGGAGGGTGGCGGCGCGCTCGGACCAGAGGGCCACGGCGCGGCCCCGGAGTCGCGCGGCGATCTCCTCGTCGCCGAGGTCGTCCGCCAGTTCGGCCCAGGCGAGCAGCGTGGCGGGTTGGCCGGACTGCTCACTACGCGCGGCGAAGGCCTGCAGGGCGCGCTCAGCCTCCTCCTCCTCGCCGAGGGCGACGCGGGCACGGGCGGGGCCGAGTTGCGGCTCGCCCCCATCGGGGTTGGCGGCCTGCAACTGCTCGTACCACTCCAACGCCCCCTCGCCGTCGCCCTGCTCCAGGGCGATGCGGGCCAGCAGTTGCAGCGGGGTCGGATTGCGCGGGTCGCGACCATGCAGGCGCTCGGCGATCTCGTGCGCTTCTTCGAGTTGTTCGGTGGCGAGGTAGACGCGGGCCAGCGCGACCTCGCCCGAAGCCGAAGGGAAGCGTCCCAGCCGCTCGCGCGCCGCCGCGACCGCCTCATCGGGTCGGCCGAGGAGGGGCCAGAGCTGTGACTGGGCGTCGAGCACCTTCGCCAACGGGCCGCTGACCTCCGCCAGCGCGTCGAGGACCGCCGCCGCGCCCGACAGGTCGCCGAGGCCGCGCAGGCAGGCGAAAACCTCCCAGCGATCGGCGGCGGTGGGCAGGGCGAGGACGCGGGACGGGTCGGCGGCGACGAGCCCGGACAGGGCCTCACGAGTTGCAGAATCCAATGGCGTACGCTATCCGCCGATCGCGATCGGCGCGAAGAATATCACGATTCGTTACCCATATTTTACCATATGTGCTGTACGTTCCCACCGGCATCTCGCCCGAGGGGGTGCGATTCAACGCGGCCAGATGCGGTGGAAGAGGCCGGGGTAATCGAGGACCAAGTCCTCGGCGTCGAGCGGGAGTTCCGCAACGAAATCGCTGTCACGGCTCTCGTAGCGGTAGCGACGGTCGGCGAGGCGGGTGTAGCGTTGCGGGTCGGGCGCGACGGTGAGTTCGGGGACGTGGACATAGGCCATTGTGAGGTCGCGCGAGGCCCCGAGCGGCAGGCCGAGACGGCGGATCGGCAGGGTGTTGGTGAACGGGGTGACGGCGATGTCGATGTCGAGACACCCGTCGAGGGCCGTGAGGGGTGCGCCGTCGGGCGTAGACCAGCGCCCCGCACCATCGTGCCACAGGGCGAGCGGGGGCCGGGAATCGTCGAGCAGCGCGACCTCCACCGCGCGCACACGCCACGCGCCGTCGCAGCGCACGGTGTAGCGGGCGCGGCAGGGCACCCCCTCATGCAAGGCGATCACCAACGAGTCGGCGACAACCGCGTCGGGGGCGATGGTGAGGTGGAGATGTTCGAGGCCGGGCGCGGACCAGGGGGTCCAGATGACGTGGCGGTCGGTGGACACCCTCACCCCCGACCCCGCCGCTCGGGGGCACCTGGCCAGCCGAGGAGCGGGGGTGACGCGTTACGGTGTTGGCGACGATGTTGGCGACGACACATGGGGATTAAGGCCCGGCAATGACTCGGGGTTCGCTCATCCTTGCGCGTCGGTAGTGGATAGGGGCAAGTCGGCCCAGGCGGCATCGACTTGGGCCAGCGTGGCGGCGAGGGTGCCGCTGTTGTCGATGGCGAGGTCGGCCCGCGCGAGCTTGGCGGCCTGCGGCGGCTGGGCGGCGATGCGCTGACGCGCCTCGTCCTCGGAGAAGCCGTTGCGCGCCATCAGGCGGGCGAGTTGCTGCACAGGGGCGCAGGTGACCACCCAGGTCGCGTCGCAATACGTGGCGAGGCCACCTTCGTAGAGCTTGATCGCGTCCACGACGACGAGCGGCACGCCCCGCCGCGCGGCCCCCGCGACCTGCGCGACGATCCGCGCGCGGACGGCGGGGTGGGTCAGTTCCTCAAGGCGCGCGAGCCGGGCGGGGTCGGCGAAGACGATCGCGCCGAGCGCGCGGCGATCGAGCCGCCCATCCGGCCCGATGATGCCTGGCCCGAACGCGTCGCGTACGGCCGCCCATACGGCCTCGCCGGGTTCCTGCAAGGCGTGGACGACCCGATCGGCGTCGATCGTTTCGGCACCGAGTTCGGCCAGCCGGGTGAGGACGGCGCTCTTACCGCAGGCGATGTTCCCGGTGACGCCGAGCAGGTAGGGCCAGCCGGGCGAGCGGACAAATGGCACGGTCATCGTCACCTCCCCTTCGTGTTCCGTGATGCCATTATGGCGGCGGGGGCGGCGCGGGACAATGGGGTGTGGGGCGGCGTGACGGCGCGGGGGCAGCATACGGCGCGGCGGGGCGATTCACGGCGTGGGATGCCGTGTCCACGAAGTACCCGTGAAGGGCAGCTACCCCCGCCGGATGTCTCTGGACCACCGCGCCTGGTGGCTCCCGCCGGATGTCTCTGGACCACCGCGACTGGTGGCTCCCGCCACGACGGGACGACGGGACGACGGGATACTATCCCCCTGCGGGGACTGGAGGGGGAGGTGGGTGGTGGCTTGGAGGGGCGGGGGTGGCAGTAGCTCAGGGGCAGCCGGCGCGGATGCTTCGCGGCGGCTCAGCATGACAGAGGAGTTACGCAGTTGACGGTTTACGGGCGCGTACGTTCGTGATGCGTTTTAGCTGCATTCACGCCCAACTGCGTAACTCCTATGACAATCCAGCCGCGTCCGCGAGCGCCCGCGTTGCCGCACACGAGAAAGCGCCGCCGACAGCCCTCGCGGGTCATCGGCGGCGCGGCAGCGCGTGACGATCGTTCACCGCTGCGCCCGAAGGCGGCGGCGATGTACCCCGGTCGTGGGCCGACGGAGAGGAGCCCCGGCCCCGACCGACCGCACCGTTCCGCTCGTCATCCCTTGGGAGGATTCGGGCGCTTCCCGGCGGGTCGTCGCGTCTGTGAACGTACAGTACTACGACTGTGCCGGGTTGTCAACCCCCGCGTTTTCGGGCCGTTTCGTCGCCCGATGTTGGCGCGAGCGCGAACATGCGGCGCGCGATGTGCTACGATGGGGAGGAACCACGCCTGTCAGGGAGGTCGAATTGGCCGGGTCGATACAGCGACTGCCACGTCAGGGCGCGCGGGCACAGCCCCACGCCCGACCGAGAAGCCCAGTCGCCCCGCTTCCCGCGCTCGTCGCCCCTCGCTTAAAGGGAGGGTAGGAACGGCCCCGGCCAACCCGACACGTACATGTGAAACGCAGCGCTGAGCGACCGCGCGACCGCGCGTGCTGCTGGCGGGGACAATTCTTGACGAGGGGCGTGGGCGATGCTGGGGACGGTGGCGGCCTGTCTGGTGATGCTGGCGCTGGGATTGCCGGGGGTGATCGCCCTGCGACGCCTGACCGCGCACCTGACCGCACTGGAAGCCTGGGCCTACGGCCTGCCGCTCGGCGTGGTCGTCGGCTCGCTGGCGCTCCTCCTGCTGGCGATCATCTTCCGGGGACTCAGCACGGCGCTGGTGGTGGCGGTGGCGCTCGCGAGCCTCGCGGGCGCATTGTGGGCCTGGCCGTGGTCGATCCTGGCAGCGCGATTCGGCGCGGCGACCGCCTCATGGCGGCGGTTCGGCTTCGCGGCGACGACCACCGCGCGTCGGAGTCATCGCCGCGAGGCGGTCCCCGCACCGGGGCCGCTGGGCGCGGTCCTGGCCCTCTTCGGCCCGATTTCGCTGTGCATCCTCGGAGCCTTCATCGTGCGCTGGGCGATCCTCTGGGGCACGGCGCTGACCTACGACGGCCAGGGCCTCTGGGCGAGCCAGACCTACATCTGGGGCGACTGGGCGCTGCACCTCGGCGACGTGACCTCGTTCGTCTACGGCGACAACTTCCCGCCGCAGAACACGCGCTACGCCGGCACGCCGCTGGCCTACCACTACCTGACCTCGATCACCGGCGCGGCGTTCGTGAAGCTGGGGATGCTGCCGACGGCGGCGCTGGCCCTCCACAGCTTCGTCTTCTCGATCCTGCTGCTCCTGGGGCTCTACGCCTTCGCCCTGCGCCTGACGGGGGACCGCGAGGCGGCGGGGGTGAGCACCGGCCTCTTCCTGCTGGGAGGGGGCCTCGGCTGGCTGATCGTCGTCGGCGAGATGAACCGCTCGCGCGACCTTCTTGGCACCCTGGCGCGGGAACCCTGGAACCAGGGGCAGCAGAACGACCTCGGCTTCAACTGGCCGAACCTCTTCTTCTCGCTGCTCGAACCGCAGCGCGGCTATCTCTACGGCCTGCCGCTGATGCTGCTGGTGCTGACGCTGCTCCTCGTGGGGGTGGAGACGCAGGAGCGGCGCATCTTCGCCGGTGCAGGGCTAGTCGCCGGTACGCTCCCGTTCGCGCACACCAGCACGCTGGTCGCGCTGGCGCTGATCGCCCCGTTCGTCGCGTTCCTGTTCCCCAATCCTCCAGCAGCTTGGGCACCCAATTGGTCGCTCTTCTTCGGGTTCTGGATCGCGACGGCGGTGCCGCAACTCTACCTGCAACAGGGGGGCCAGCGCGGGGAGACGGGCCAGATCCGCTGGCAGGTGGGGTGGATCACGCAGCAGAGTCACGAGCCGTGGCTCTGGTTCTGGGCGAAGAACCTGGGCTGGTTCCTGCCGCTGCTGGTGGTGGCCCTCGCCAGCCGCGAACTACTGCCGCGCGGCCCGCGTCGCTTCATTTGGGCCTTCATGCCCACCTTCGTTATCTGCAACCTCGTGGCCTTCCGCCCCTGGGACTGGGACAATACGAAGTTCTTCCTCTACTGGTTTCTGGCGACGAGTATCCTGGTCGGGGCGCTGCTGGTGCAGCTCTGGAAGGCGCACCGGGCCCCGGCGATACGGCTCGTGCTGGCCGGCATCACCGCGACGATGATCCTCTCCGGCCTGCTGGTCAATTACCAGCAACTGGCGGGCAAGGATCGCAATCTGATGATGAGCGCCGAGGAGTTGCGGGTCGCCGAGGAGGTGCGCGCCCTGACCCCGCCGCGCGCGGTCTTCGCCGTGGGCCTCCAGCACAATCACCCGGTGCCGATGCTGGCCGGGCGTCCGGTGGTGATGAGCTACCCCGGCTGGCTCTTCGCGTTCGGCATCGAGTATGGGGAACGCGAGCGCGACCTGCGCGCGATCTACGCGCTCGCGCCGGACACGCCCGCCCTGCTGGCGAAGTACAACGTGGACTATGTCGTCATCGGTCCCAACGAGGCTCAGACCTTCAAGCCGAACGTGGCAACCTTCCGCTCCCGCTACGAGCGGATCATCAGCACCGGCAGCTACGAAGTCTTCAAGGTGCGCTGATGCGGCCCGAGCAGCGCCGACGGCTCGACCGGCAACCCGAATCGAGCAGCGTGGCGCGCGTGCGGCGATGAACGGCCGGGGGCGACCGCACCGCCCCGGCCCCTCCCGCGCTCAGATTGTCTCCGTCATCGTGTACAGCCCCGCCTCCCGGCCCGCGAGCCAGCGGGCAGCGCGGAGCGCGCCGATGGCGTAGGTCTGGCGACTGTTGGCGCGGTGCAGGATCTCGATCTGCTCCCCCTCGCTGGCGAGGATGATCCGATGCTCCCCGGCGGCGGCCCCGGCACGAACGGCGTGGATGCCGATCTCGCCGGTGACGCGCGGGGCGTGGCCGTGTCGCCCGAAGCGGGCGCGATCGTCCAACGCCGCATCGCGCGCGGCGGCGAGGGTGCGCGCGAGCAGCAGGGCGGTGCCAGACGGGGCGTCGGCCTTGTGGCGATGGTGGGTCTCGACGATCTCCAGGTCGTAGTCGGGGCCGAGCGCGCGCACGAGGTCCGGCAGGAGTCGCAGGAGCGCGGTCAGGCCGACGCTGGTGTTGGCGGCGATCATGGCCGGGACCCGCGCGGCGACGGCCTCGACGCTCGCCCGCTGGTCGGCGGTCAGCCCGGTCGTGCCGGTCAGAAACGCGGTCCCGGTGGCGGCGGCGATCTCGGCGTAACCGACCGTGGCGTCGGCCTGGGAGAAGTCGATCAGCACGTCGGCGTCGCGCAGCAGGCGCGGTGCCTCCCCGGCCTCGACGGCGACGACGCCGAGCGGCCCGGCCCCAGCCAGCGTGCCGAGGTCCGCCCCGACCTCCGGGCTGCCGGGGCGAACGAAGGCGGCGCAGAGGATCAGATCGGGCGCGGCGAGGGCGGCGGACAGGACCTCTCGGCCCATCCGCCCGCCCGCGCCCGCGACCGCTAGGCGCAACATGCTCATGCCACCGCCCCGACCGCCGCGACCGATTCGACACCGGCCTCGGCCAGCGCCGTCGCGAGCCGCGTGCGCGTCGCCTCGGTCGCGGGGGCGAGCGGCAGGCGCAGTTCCTCGGAGCAGAGGCCGACCATGGCGGCGGCGGCCTTCACCGGGCCGGGATTCGTCTCGATGAACATGACGCGGGCGAGGCCGTAGAGGCGCAGGTGGCGTTCCTGCGCCTCGGCGATCCTGCCGCCGCGCCACGACGCGATCAGCCCGGCGACGGCGGCAGGGGCGATGTTGGAGACGACCGAGATCACCCCCTGCCCACCGATCGCCAGCAGCGGCAGGGTCAGCGAATCATCGCCGGACAGCAGGGTGAAACCGGGGCCGCAGAGGCGCAGGATCTCGCTCGCTTGGTCAAGCGAGCCGCTGGCCTCCTTGATGCCGACGACCGTGGGGCAGTCGTGGGCGAGGCGCGCGACCGTTTCCGGCAGCAGGTTCACGCCGGTACGACCGGGGACGTTGTAGAGGATGACTGGCAGCGCGGTCGCGGCGGCGATGGCGGCGAAGTGGCGGTAGAGTCCTTCCTGGGTCGGCTTGTTGTAGTACGGGGTGATGTGCAGCAGGCCGTCGGCCCCGTCGCGCGCGGCGCTACGCGAATAGTGGATCGCCTCGACGGTGCTGTTCGAGCCTGCGCCCGCGATCACCGGCACGCGCGACCGACCGGACCGCTCGGCCCACTCGCGCGACGCTCGAACCGTCAGCGCGACGACCCGCTCGTGTTCCTCTGGCGTCAGGGTCGGCGACTCGCCGGTCGTGCCGCAGGGCACCAGGCCGGTGGTGCCGTTGTCGCACTGGAACTCGACCAAGCGGATCAGTGCGGCCTCGTCGAGTTCGCCGTCGTGGAACGGGGTGATCAGGGCGGTGATGGAACCGGTGAACATGGCACACTCCTTATGTCGAGTTGAAGGTCACTCCAGGTCGCAGGTCCAAAGTCGCAGATTGAAGGCGGGCGGCGGGTGGCGGGCGAGGGCCTGGGCCGACCTTCGACCTGCGACCTGCGACCCGTCATGCGCGTTTCATAGTGCCTCCTCTCGCGGACAAACAGAAATCCCGTGGGCCGATATGGCCCACGGGATGTACTCGACGTTCTCAGCGGTTCAGTGCGCGCGTGCGGTTACCTCCCCGACGTCTTCCCGATGGGCACAATGCGGCGGTGGCTTTTTTTCATCGCGGGTGTCGCGAAGGCCGAACCGATCATGGTGTCTCCATCAGGTCGTCAGGCGGTGTATGCCGCGAGGGCGAATAGGTGTCGCTGATGTACGGTAGCACTCGAGGGGGGGTTCGTCAAGGGGCTTCGCGGCGGCGATTGGGCGACCGGCGACTCCCCGGCATGGTTTTTTGGGGATTCTTGGATGCGGTGTAATGTCGCTCGCAGGTGGTTGGCGCGGATGCTTCGCGGCGGCTCAGCATGACAGATCCAAGGTGATCATTGCCTGTATGCGTGGCGGCCATTCAGAACGTCGTTGGTCGGCCCATAACCTACGAATGGTCATGCTGAGCCGCCGCGAAGCATCCGCACCCGACGCCTCGAGGACGCCTGCCACATCGCCCACCCCCACGCATGACGTTGAACCACACCCAACGTTCTTGGATTGCTTGTATGCTGCAAGGGCGGTGGTTAGAATGCGGAGTGTGGGGCTTCGACGGTGCGGGTGCCTCGCACCGGATTGGACGGGTCGATAGGTGCAGGATTGCGCGCTCATGACGGCGACGGCGACGGCGGATGCCAGGTTCGCGCGGCTGGTTCAGCGGATCGCGCCGCAGGGTACGCTCGTGCGGGCCTGGGCGTTGCAGGGTGGCGTCTCGGCTCGGGTGACCGCGCTCGAGATCGCGCGACCTGATGGCCGAACGGAGAAGGTGGTGGTGCGCCGACATGGCGCGGTGGACCGCGCGCACAACCCACAGGTGGGGGAGGTCGAATTCGGACTCCTGGACATGCTGCGAGGGGCGGGCGTGGCCGCGCCGAGGCCATACCACCTCGATCGGTCCGGCGAGATTTTCCCCGAGCCGTACATCGTCATCGAGTACATCGAGGGCCAGCCGGAATTCGCGCCGACGGATGTCGGCGCGCTGACCGCACAACTCGCCGCAGCGCTCGGCGCGATTCACCGGGTCGATTGCTCAGGCCTGGACCGCTCGTTCCTGCCGCGCCAGGAGGAACGATTCGCCGCACGGCTGCGCGAGCGAGCGCCGGGGGCCGACGAAGCGGGCGATGAACGGCGTATCCGGGAGGCGTTGGCCGGGGTGTGGCCGTTGCCACAGCGGAACAGTCCCGTCCTGCTGCATGGGGACTTCTGGCCGGGAAATGTGCTGTGGAATGCGGGAAGACTCGTCGCGGTCATCGACTGGGAGGATGCGGCGTTCGGGGACCCGCTCGCCGATCTCGCCAACGCCAGGCTCGAAATGCTGTGGGCTTTCGGGCTCGACACGATGGAGGACTTTACCGAACATTATGTCGCGTTAGCGGTCGTCGATCGCACCGATCTCCCCTACTGGGATCTCTGCGCCGCACTGCGACCGGCTGCCGCACTCGGCACCTGGGGACTGGATGAGGGCACCGAGAAGGCGATGAGAGCGGGGCTTGGCGGGTTCATCGACCGGGCATTAGACAGGCTCGGCGAGCGCTGAACGAGTGACCTGCCACCACCCGCACCCCCGGCGTCGCTGCGCTCGCCACCCCCTCTCCCCATCCGAGGGAGAGGGGAGAAGGTTCCTGCCCTCCCTTTTAGGGGAGGGTCGCCGCCACAGCGGCAAGGGCACGTAAGGCCCGTCGCAACGGGCGAGCGAAGCGGGGCCGGGGAGGGGTCCGCCCGACCCCGTATAGCTCAACACGTATCGGTGTACGCCAGGGACCGGGGATACGCCGACTCAGGTGGGGCTGTCGGAGTAGAGCATTTCGCGGACGGTGAGGATCTCCTGGCGACGGTCGGCGTTGCGCTCGATTTCCTCCACCATTTTGTTGATGCCGTGCATCACCGTGCTGTGGTCGCGCGCGCCGAGCGACGAGCCGATGTCGGCCAGCGAGCGATCGGTCTCCTCGCGCATGACGTACATCGCCACCTGGCGCGGGATGACGACATCCTTTGTCCGCCCTTTCCCCTTCAAATCCTTCTCGGGGACGCTATAGAACCGCGAGACCGTCTCCAGGATGCGCTGTAGGGTGATCAATTTGCGCTTGGTATTGAGTTGCGGGTCGTTCATCGAGCTGGTCGCCAGGGCGAGGGTCACCGGCACGCGCTCCAGTTGCGCGTGGGCGAGGATCCGGTTGAGGGTCCCCTCCAGCTCGCGGATATTGCTCTGCACCTTCTGGGCGACGTACTCGATCACGTCGCGCGGGACGTGCAGCCCGCTCGTCTCGCCCTTCTGCTGGAGGATGGCGATCCGCGTCTCCAGGTCGGGTGCCTGCACGTCGGCGATCAGGCCCCACTCGAAGCGCGAGCGGAGGCGGTCGTCGAGGGTGGGAATCGCCTTCGGCGGTCGGTCACTGGAGAGGATGATGTGCTTGCCGAGTTGGTGGAGGTGATTGAAGGTGTGGAAGAACTCTTCCTGGGTCGCTTCCTTGCCGCCGATGAATTGGATGTCGTCGATCATCAGGATATCGACGTTGCGGTAACGGTCGCGGAAATCATCCATCTTGCCGGAGCGGATCGAGGCGATCAGCTCGTTGGTGAAGCGCTCGGAGGTGAGGTAGAGGACGCGCAGATCGCTGCTGTGCCGACCGCGCGCATGGTGGCCGGTGGCGTGCATCAGGTGGGTCTTGCCGAGCCCGACGCCGCCATGGATGAAGAGCGGGTTATAGACCACGCCGGGATTGTCGGCGACCGCGAGGCTGGCCGCGTGCGCCAGCCGATTACTCGGCCCGACGATGAAGGTGCTGAAGACGTAGCGGGGGCTGAGGCCGTCGCTGCCGACCGTGCCGAGTTCGAGTTGCTGGACCGGCAGCGGCGCGTTGCCCGCCGGTGGCGCTTGGCCCTCCGCCCTGGGGGCGGGCTTCGTGCGGGGGGGCGCGGCGGGGGTATCCGCCGCCACCCCGTTTGTAGCGGCGGGCGCGCTTTCGCTCCCTGGGAGGGTGCGGTTGAGGACGCTGAACTCGACCACGACCGGCTTGCGGGCGGCGACGCTCAGGCTGGCGGCGATCTTCTCCTTGTAGCGCTTGCCAAGGTTCTCGACCGCGAAGGTGTCGGGCGCGCCGACGAGGGCCTTGCCGCCCTCGGTGTCGAGGTCGAGCAGGCGTGTCGGTTCGAGCCAGAGCCGGAAGTCGCGCTCGCTGACCCGCCCGTTGGCTTTCAGGTCGTTGAGGACGATGCGCCAGGTCTGGTCGATATGCATCCCGCACTCCACATACTACCGCCCTCCTGTCCGCAAGGTGTACGTACGCAGCATAGCACCGGCGGTGGCGCGTGGCAAGGGGGTATGTTCTTGGGTGGCGCGCGATCCGCTGAGACAGGTGAGGGGCCGCAGCACTGGCAGCGTCGTCGAGAAGGCCGGTGGGGCGCGGTTCGACGTCGTGCGCGGGTTGATTGGCGAGGTGGTGGGCGGGGCGGGGATGCGGGGGAGGTAGGGGGGCGGGCGGGCGGGGGGGCAGGCGGGCGGGTGATCGTGGTCGCAGGGGCGGCATAGGCGGTGGTATACTTCGCGCTCGATTGAGTGTGAGCAAGGCACGCTCCCGGGATGGGGAACGAGGGGGCCGGGCCAATGCGCGAACTCTTCAGGCGACAACCGAAGTTCACGCCGGTGGCGGAAGCGGAGAACGCGGAGGTCCCGGACAACCTCTTCTTCAAATGCCCGCAGTGCAAGGAACTCAATTACGGCAAGGAGTTCCAGGAGGCCCTGCGCGTCTGCCAGAGCTGCGGCTATCACGCGCCGCTCACCGCACCGGAGCGGCTGACCTTCCTGCTCGATCCCGACTCGTTCCAGGAGTGGGACGCGGGCGTGCGCGCCGAGGATCCACTCGGGTTCGTCGCCGGGCCACCGGGCAAGGAAGAGAGCTACCGCGCCAAGCTGGAGAGCGCGCGCCGCAAGACCGGTCTGTCGGAGGCGGTCGTCTGCGGGGCGGGGCGGATCGCGGGCCGCGAGTTGGCCGTCGTGGTCGCCGATTTCGGCTTCATGGGCGCGAGCATGGGCTCGGTATACGGGGAGAAGCTGGCGCGGGCCGCCGAGCGGGCGATCGAGCGCCGACTGCCGCTGCTGACGATTTCCGCTTCCGGTGGGGCGCGGATGCAAGAGGGGCTGCTTTCGCTGATGCAGATGGCGAAGACGACCGCCGCGCTGACGCAACTCGGGCGCGCGGGTCTGCCGCACCTTTCCCTGCTGGTCGATCCCTGCTATGGCGGCGTGACGGCGTCGTATGCGACCTCCGCCGATCTGCTGATCGCCGAGCCGGGCGCGCGGATCGGCTTCGCCGGGCAGAGCGTGATCGAGCAGACGACGCGGCAGAAGTTGCCCGAAGGCTTCCAACGGGCCGAATTCCAGCTCGCGCACGGGATGCTGGACCTGATCGTGCCGCGCCGCGAGTTGCGCGATACCCTTGCCACCCTCCTGCGCCTCTACGGCGGCGCGACGGACCAGGCCCGCGAGACGGGCGCGGCGGTGACAACGGTACGGGTCACGGACCCACTCCCCGTGGAGCGCGCGGCGCTGGCGGTGGAGTTATGAGCGCGATGTCGCCCGGCATGACGCCGGATCCATGGGCGCGGGTGCAACTGGCCCGCCAGGCGGAACGACCGCACACGCTCGATTACATCGCCGATCTCTGCTCCGACTTCATCGAATTGCACGGCGACCGCGCCTTCGGTGATGACGCGGCGATGGTCGGTGGCGTGGCGCGGCTCAACGGCACCGGCCGCACGGTGGTGGTGGTCGGCCATCAGAAGGGCGCGAACACCAAGGAGAATCTGCGTCGTCACTTCGGCATGGCGCACCCCGAGGGTTTTCGCAAGGCGAAGCGACTGATGCGCCACGCCGAGAAGTTCGGCTTCCCGCTACTCACGTTCCTCGACATCCCCGGTGCCGATCCCGGTGCGGCGTCGGAGGAACGCGGCCAGGCGATCGCGATCGCCGAGTGCATCCAGACGTTGACCGAGTTGCGCGTGCCGATCGTCGCCACGGTGATCGGCGAGGGCGGGAGCGGTGGCGCGCTGGCCCTAGGGGTGGCCGACGAGGTGCTGATGCTGGAGAACAGCACCTACTCGGTGATCACCCCTGAAGGCTGCGCCTCGATCCTCTGGAAGGACGCCAAGCAGGCCCCCGCCGCCGCCGCCGCGATGCGGATCACCGCCGCCGACGCGCTGGAGTTCGGGGTGATCGACCGGATCGTGCCGGAACTGACGCCCGCGCACGAGGACCCGCGCGGCGCGACCCGCGCGACGGGCGCGGCGATTCGCAGCGCGCTCGAACGGCTGACCGGCCTGAGTACCGAGGAATTGCTGGCGGCGCGCTACCGGAAGTTCCGCGCGATCGGGCGCTGGCGCGAGGAGGCGGTGGAGGTCGCAGGCGGGGCCTGACGCCGGGCACCCAGGCGGCGATTGTGCCGAACCGGCAACATTCGCGGGCGCGAGGTCTTGCGTTTCGCGTCGAGCGTGCTATAGTTGTCCGTACACTTTCGATATTCCCGCCCATGACGGTGTATCGAACGCTTCTATCCCTGACAACGTGTCGCCCAAACGACACCGCGCCGGGGGTGGACTTTTTGCACCCCGCCGAGATGTAGGCGGCCCTTGCCAGGCAGGCAGGGCGGCGAGGGGCGGGTCGCCGCGTAGGATTGACGTGGAGGATGCGATGGCCGCACAGCAGGCATACGGACCGGCAGCCGCGCGTTTACAACGCGGCGCGCGCGGGCGCTATGCGCCGCCGCCCCAGCTCTTCCCCCTGGTCTCCACCGGGACCCTCGACCACACGGACAGCCCGCTGCTGATCGAGCGCGACCCCGATAGCGCCTATGTCGTGCGCCAGCGCGATACCGGCCGCCTGATCGCTCGCACCGCCGATCCGGCCACGCTGCAACGGCTGTTGGCGGCGCTGGCACGGGGTGAGGGGCGTTAAGCGTGGTCGTCCCTCACCGCCTTGCCGCTCCCTGACGCGTGAGGGAGCGGCAAGGCGATATGTTATGCCATCATATTGACGCTGGTTCCAATGATACATCTTGGCTTGGGGCGCGAGATTTGGCGTTGGCTTCCGTCCGGGAGCAACAGCAATTCCGAGCAAAGGCAGACCTACCGATGGGCGACGACGAATCCCGACAGATGCGGGAGACTCGACGTAAGAAATCTCTATAGATACGGGGGCTTCGTGTCTACCCGCATGTTCGACTTAAACATCGAGCGAGTACTTGAACATTGGACCATCGCCCATGCAATCCGAGAAATCATCGCCAACGCGCTCGATGAGCAAGCCTTAACTGGGACGGAAGAGCCAACCATATTCAAGGATACCCTGGGCCATTGGCATATCCGCGATCGAGGTCGTGGCTTGCACTATCAACACCTGACACAGAATGAGAATACCGAGAAACTGAAACATCCGCAGCAAGTCATTGGTAAGTTCGGAGTGGGGCTCAAGGACGCGTTGGCATCTTTTCATCGGCGTGAGATAGGGGTGACCCTAGCCTCACCCCATGGCAACATCACCTTGGCACGAGCACAGAAACACGATTTCGAGGACGTCGCGACCTTACACGCGAACATTGATGACAGCCCTATAACACCGCTGGATATGGGGACAGATGTCATCCTGGCGGGTGTCAGTGACGACGATATTGAGATGGCGAAGAGTTTTTTCCTGCGCTACTCCCAAGATGAAGTCCTAGAGGAAGCCCCAGCCGGGACGGTCTTACAGCGAACCAAGGGAGCTGCGCGCATCTACGTGAACGGGTTACGCATCGCGGAGGAGCCAAACTTCCTCTTCTCCTACAACATCACATCCACCTCGACTGTACTACGCAAAGCGCTCAATCGCGAGCGAACGAACGTTGGACGCACAGCCTATACCGATCGGGTCAAAGCGATCCTCCTCAGTTGCAAGACTCCCGAAGTCGCCGACCTCCTAACACGCGACCTCGCCGCCTTCCAGGCTGGCACAATGCACGATGAATTGCAATGGATGGACGTTGCTCTCCATGCCTGCCGTGTTTTGAACGCGAGGCAGCAGGTCGTTTTCTTCACCGTTAATGAGATCACCGTGGCCGGTAAGTTCGTGGAATACGCAAAGGACGATGGATTCCGTGTCGTCGTCGTGCCCGACACCGTACGCCGCAAACTGCCAGCACTCCGCGACCTCTCCGGTGAGCCTATCCGGGATCTGACACAATATCAGCAGGAATGGGACGAGGGACATCAATACGCTTTCGTAGCGGCAGAAGAATTAACCCCCTCGGAGCGCGTGATATGGGATCAGACCAGTGCCATCTTCCAATTAGCTGGAGGCCGACCGCCAGTGATACGCGAAGTCCTTATCTCTGAAACGATGCGCGTGGATCGCCACGGTTACGAGCAGGCGGTGGGCGTATGGGACCCGAGAGAGGGGCACGTCATCATAAAGCGGGCACAACTACGATCACTCGCCGCCTTTGCGGGGACACTCCTCCACGAGTTGACACACGCCACAAGTAGCACTGATGATCTCAGCCTTGCCTTTGAAGAGGCGCTGACAACTTGCCTCGGAACTGCGGTCGCGAATAGTGTCTCACGGCAATCAAGCTAGCGGAAAAGCGGGTAATACAGAATCTAGCTGCTCGCGTAACTGTTCAGGTACTCGATTCCGCATGGGGAAGGGATGTGCGCGGACGCCAAATGGGCGGAACCGGGCGAAATCGGGCGAAAAGGGCCGATTTCGCCCGCCGTTGGGCCTCGAACGCGCCAAGGCGCTTCGACATCTTTGCTTTCCCCATGCGGCAATCGCGCCCTGACACCCAATGAAGCGGTACCTGAACAGTTACCTGCTCGCTTACGTTACCACGCCAAGTTGTACCGCAGTGGTGCGGGTGCATAACGCAACGTCACTACCGGGTAAACGAGCGCGCCGCCCACGATAGGTGGGCGGCGCGCTCGCATCGTCTTCAGGGGAGCGTCGGTCACGTCGGACCTGCGCCGCCCGTTCGCCCACCGCGCTTGCCAGCGGAAGAAGCGTATCGCCACCAGGAGCGAGGCGACCAGCCAAGCGAGGAGGATGAGGTACTGGCGCTGAATTTCTTGCACGCCTACGCCGGAGATGATCACCTGCCGCATGGCGTCGTTGATGCGGGTCAGCGGCATCGCCGCGATTACCGGCTGTCGGGGTAGCGCCCCTATCTGCTCATCGGTCGCGGCTCGGGCTGGCACCGGGCAGCCACGCCGCTCACCATCACGCCGTTCACGATCACGCCGTTCAGTAAGGGAACACCTCCTCCGGATCCTGTGGCTGGTCACTCTCGTAGAGAGAAGTCGGCTCATCGCGCGTTCGACGCCGCTCGCCGAGGGCGCGGAGCATCAGGAACGCGCCGACCGCGATCAGGGCCAGGGTCCAGGCGTGGGCGAGCAGGGCACCGTTGCGGAAAATCAGCAACTCGAAGAAGCCGCCGAAGATGAGGAACATCGTGAGGCCGCCCGTCGCGGCCTTCACGCCGCCCCGCCGCACCCTCTCGCTGCCCTCCCAGCTCCCGGCGATGGCGGTGCCGACGCCACCGGCGGTCGGCAGCAGCGCCCAGACATAGGCCCACGACTCGAAGTAGTCGAAGGTACTCTGGGCGAGGAGGATGAGGCCGATGGTGGTCACGATGGTGGCGGGCACCGCCAGGCCCCCCGCGCCGCGACCGCCCGCGATCATCGCCGCGAAGAGGAGGAGGCCGGGGCCGATGATGAAGAAGGGCCAGGGGAAGCCGCGCCCGGCGAAATTGAAGACCTGTTGCGCGAGGAAGGCCACGCCCAGCGCGACCAGGACGGCCCCGCCGATCAGGTTCTCGCGCTCGTCATTCCCGCGCTCGCTGTGTTCACGCTCGCCATGCTCGCGTTGTCCGTGGAGTCCGTGGTGTCGTCGCGCAGATCCGCACATCGTTCGCTCCTTGTCGCGCTGGTCACTCCTCGTCTGCTGCCCGCAGTATGGGGCAGGAGGCGGGCGGTGCCATGTGCCGCAAGGGGTGTTCGGGGGTCATGGATCGCGGGCGGTGGATATAGGTCGGAGGTCATGCGTGGGGAGCATTCGCCGCAGGGGCGGACGCAGGAAGGCCGCGCACACGCGCGGCACACGGGAAACGGATGTCTCCGGGACAGGGGGAGTGCGGTCAGGGCAGGCCATGCTCCTTGGCATAAATGGCGGCCTGGGTGCGGTCGCGCAAACCGAGGCGACCGAGGATATTGGAGATGTGGTTCTTGACCGTCCCCTCGCTGATGAAGAGTTGCGCCCCGATCTCCCGATTGCTGGACCCGGTGGCGAGGAGGCGCAGGACCTCGCGCTCGCGCGGCGTCAATTCCTCGACCGCAGGGGCGACCGGCGACGAGGCGGCAGCGGCGGCGTGGGCGATGGGGGGAGCGGCGGGGGCGTGGAGGCGCGCGAGTTCGGCGACGACTTTGGAGGCCACCGTGGGATCGAGATGGACGCCACCGGCGTGGACGGTGCGGATGGCGGTGGCGAGTTCGGCGGCGGGGAGGTCTTTGAGGACGTACCCCGCCGCCCCCGCCTGAAGGGCGTCGAAGACGTATTGGTCGTCATCGAAAGTGGTGAGGACGAGGACACGCGGGCGATCGCCGCGCTCGCGCAGGATACGCGTGGCATCGACGCCGTTCATCTGCGGCATTCGCACGTCCATCAGGACGACGTCGGGGCGGGTCGCGGTGGCCTGCACCAGCGCCTCGACGCCGTTCCCGGCCTCGCCGACGATCGCGAGGCCGTCCTGGAGTTCCAGCAGCGCGCGGAGACCGTCGCGCATCAAGCGCTGATCGTCCACGATCAGGACGCGGATCAGGACGCGGATCGGCTCGCGCGCGCCCTGGTCGGACTGCTCGGCGGCGACGGACATGGCGACACCTCCCGCGAGGACTATAGCCGACCGCAGTGAAATGGGCGACCCACGCGCGGCCAGGGGGTGCGGTTCAAGGTCATGTGTGGCGGAGGCGCGTGGCGTGACCGATGTGGCAGGCGGTTCAACGTCGTGTGTGGTGACGGTAGTAACGAAAGAGGGCGCGGATGCTTCGCGGCGGCTCAGCATGACAGATCCCAGGTGATGTTTGACCGTGTGAGTGGCGGCCAGCCGGAACGTCGTCGGTCGGCCCACAACGCACGGGCTTGTCATGCTGAGCCGCCGCGAAGCATCCGCGCCCGCAGCAGCTTCTCGCGCATCCGCCATGGGAAACGCTTGACCACGCCCGCAGCGCTGTGACACAAGGATGCCGCCCCCCCACGCCGGAGATCAGCGCGGGCTGTCGCAAGGGATGGTGATGTGCAGGCGCGTGCCGCCGTGTGGGCCGGGGCCGAGATCGAGCGTGCCGCCGAGGAGGTGCAGCCGCTCGTCGAGGCCGAGCAGCCCAAGGCCACCGCCATCGGCGCGCGCGGTGCCGGGCAACCCCGGGGGGAGGCCGCGCCCGTCGTCGGTGATCGTCAACTCGGTGGTCGCGGGGCCGAAGTGGAGGGCGATGGCGACGCTGCTCGCCGCAGCGTGCTTGCGGATGTTGGTCAGCCCTTCCTGCACGGCGCGGTACAACGCCAGTTCGACTGCTTGCGAGCGATCTTTCGCGTCGCCATCGAGCGCGAGTTCGACCGTCAGGCCGCTATGCTCGCGGAAATCGGCCACCTGCCGCTCGATCGCCTCACGGAGCGAGAGCGTATCCAGCACGGCGGGACGCAGGGCCGCGACCGAGCGGCGCACATCGGCCAGGGCCTCGCTCGCCAGCCGCTTCGCCTCGCCAACCGCGCGATCCGCCCGCTCGGCGTCGCGCGGGCGCAACGCCTGGGCCGTTTCGAGCTGCACATTGATGATCGTCAGGTAATGGCCAAGACTGTCGTGGATCTCGCGGGCGAGGCGGTTGCGCTCCTGGGTCGTCGCCAATTGGGTCGCCTGATCGGCGTACGTCTGCAACTGCTGGTGGGCTGCGGTCAACTCGCGCAGCAGCGCTTCGGAGCGCTCACGAGAGGCCTGCTCGCGCTTGGCGAGTTGCGTCGTGCCGCCGATGAAGCCAAGGCCGGCCAGCCAGGGGAGGAGGGCGATATATTCTCCCGGTTGGCTGATGCCGACTTGCAGGAACATCGTCCCGAAGATCGTGATCGCCGAGGCGAACGAGGCGAGCAGCCCCAGACGGCGGCTCATCCCCCAGGCGGCGGCGACGACGATGAAGAAGAGGAAGGTCGTGATGAAGCCGACGTTGTCCAGCCACAGCGCCCAGCCCACGAGGACGACCCGCGCGAGGATATAGGGCACGGCCCAGCCGCGCGCCAGAGCCGGTCCTTCCAGGTGTTCACTGAGCGTGAACGCGCCGATCGCGACGGTCCAGATGAGGACATGACGCCAGCCGAGTACCGGTCGGTCGAAGAAGTGCGAGAAATAGGCGGTGGCGATGATCAGATACTCGACCCCTTGAAAGGTCTCGAAGCGCCCGCCGACGAGGGGCAGCACAAGGCTCCACGCCTCGCTCGGACGCTCGCTGGTCGTCCCGTCCGTCGCGCCTCCGCGCCCGAAAGTCGCCCGCCGCCCCGGCATCGCCGCCCCTCCGCACCCAGCGCCTCACCACTGCCCGCCGGTGCAAGTATACGGGGCCGCTGGGCGGCGGCAGGGGTGCCGGACGATAGATTTCGCCGCGTGGCGGCGGGGTCGGGGGGTGTCGTTGGTCACGCCGGGCCAGCGGAGCGCTGCGGCAAACGGCGAGCGTCGACCTCTCGCCAACGGAGAAGTCGGCGCTCCCAGGGGCGATCAGCTCCGCACTCGCCTGTAGCCTCACCCCCTTCCCCTCTCCTCGGATGGGCGGGTGCCCCCTGGGCGGCGGTGGCGAGCCGCAGCGACGCCGGGGTGAGGGTCCCCCGCCGCCGCAGCCGAAGCCGAGACAAGAATCCCCAGCGACCGCCCTCAGCGCTCCCCCCGCCCCGCGCCGACCGCCTCGCGCTCGGGCGTGGCGGGGGCGACCGCGACGAGTGCGGGCGCTTCATGTTCGACGCCGCTGTTCTCCGCGAGGCCCAGACGCTGGTAGAGGCGGGCCAGCGGCGCTGGGGCCCACCAGTTCCAATCGCCGAGGAGCCGCATCGTCGCCGGGACGATCAGGGCGCGGACGATCAAGGCATCGGTCGCGACGGCGATCGCCATGCCGAGGCCGATCGCCTTGATGATCACGATGTCGGCCAGGGCGAAGGCCGCGAAGACCGCGATCATGATCGCCGCCGCGCCGGTGATCAACTGGCCCGTCTTCTCCAGGCCCGTCGCGACCGCCGCCCGGTTATCGCCGAGGCGGTCGTACTCCTCCTTCATGCGACTCAGCAGCAGCACTTCGTAGTCCATCGAGAGGCCGAAGAGGAGGCAGAACATCAGCACCGGCACGATCGGATCGATCGGGCCGGGGGTGAAGTTGAGGAAACCACTGAGGTGGCCCTCCTGGAAAATCCAGACCAGCGCGCCATACGAGGCGCTGATCGAGAGGAGGTTCATCGCCACCGCCTTCAATGGCAGCAGCACCGCCCCGAGGAGGAGGAAGAGGACGATGTAGGTGGCGATGACGATGAAGATGGCCGCGACCCGCGTATCCGCTTTCAGCGAATCGACCGTGTCGAGGGTGATCGCTGTCTGCCCGCTCACCAGCACCTCGCCACCGGGCACAGGGCCGCCACCGGCGCGAATCGCCCTGACTAGGTTGCGCGCCTCGTCGCTATCGACCGTGCGCGGCGTCAGGACGGTCATGACGACGATGTGCTGGCCCAAGGCTCGCCCGAGCCCGGCCTGCAACGCGGGTGGCAGGGCCTCGCGCGGGCCGCTGAGTAGGGCGACCGCCTGCTCCCGCACCAGGGGCTTGCCGTCGGGACCGGGGATGACGATCGCGTTCTGGACCCGCGCGACATCCGGCAACGCCTGCAACCAGCCGACGTAATCATAGAGCCGCCCCACCCGCTCGGCGGTCAGCGGCTGCCCCTCGGCGTAGCGTACGACGACGGGGATACTGGTGTTCTCGCTGCCGGGGAACTCGGTGGTCAGCAGATCGTAGCCCCGGCGTGACTCGACCCGCTCGGGGAGGACCGACACATTGGCGGAGCCGATCCGCAAGCGGAGGAAGGGCGACCCGGCGAAGAGAAGGAGGGTCAGCAGCGGCAGCAGCACCAGCCAGGGGCGCTGCATCACGCCCATGGCCAGGGCGTGCCAGGGGCCAGTTCCGCTGGCCCCGGTTGAAGGTTGAAGGGTTGAAGGTCGAAGGGGGGCGGGGGCGCTTTCGGCTTTGGACCTTCGATTTTCGGCCCGCCGCGCGATGGCATCGCCGATGATGGCGAGGAGGGCTGGCAAGAAGGTCAGGCCGTAGAAGACGGCGGTGATGACCACGAGCATGGCGGCGATGCCGATCGAGACCAGCATCGCGGAGTGGTAGAAGAGGAGGCCCGCGACACCGATCGTCACCGTGAGGCCGGAGAAGGCGATCGCCTTGCCGGTCGTCGCGACGGTGCGGGCGACGGCATCGCCGACCGGGCGCACCGCAACCTCATCGAGGAAGCGGCTGATAATGAAGAGGGAGTAGTCGATCGCGACGCCGAGACCGATCATCGTGGCGATGTTCAGCGCGTAGATCGACATCTCGCGGCGTTGGGCGAAAGCGTAAATGCCCGCGACGCCACCGAGGATGGCGAAGCCGCCCGTCAGCAGGGGGATGAGGGCGATGCCGAGCGCGCCGAAGGTCAGCGCCAGGATCAGCCCGGCGCGGCGCAGACTGGTGCGGCGGAGCGTGCGCCAGAGGGTCGCGCCGAAGACGACCAGGAGGATCGCCAGGGCGATCGGCAGGCCGACGAACTCGGCCTTCCGCAGATCGCTCTCGGTGACGTGCGTGAAGTCGTCGTTAATCGGCAGATTGCCGGTGCTGAGGATGTCGAAGCGGTCGGATTGGACCTTCGCCCGCAACTCCGGATAGTACTTCACCGCAGCGCCGTATTTGTCCCTCGTGGCGGCGGTGACGAAGACGCTGCGTCCGTCGCGCGAGACGAAATTGGGGCTCTGGGTGATCGCGGCGATCCGGTCGTCGGCGCGCAACGGGGCCAGGGCCGCCTCGACGGCGGCGGCGAAGGCCGGATCGGAGGCCTTCAGCGCGGGGTCCCTGGCGGTGAAAATCAGCGTGAAGCTCGCGCCGCCATCGGACGGGAGTTCCTGCCCGAGCAGGGCCAGGGCACGGCTGGACTCCGCGCCGGGGTCGCCCTGGTAGGCGCTGCTGAGCCCGGTATTGAAACGAAGGATCGCCAGGAACGAGCCGGTGACGCACGCCAGAGAGAGGACCAGCACCAACCAACGGAAGCGATAGACGAAACGTCCCCATGCACCGAACATCTGCCCTCCTCGAAAGCTGCTACAACGTCTGCCGCGTTGAAAACATTTGCATATGCAGGAAGAACACCGCCAGCATGTCCGCGCTGACAGCCGACAGGTGCCCCGCGCACGCCGCATCACTCGGCGCGTTGGGCACCGGGAGCCGGGGGCGCGGCGGCGAAGGTCAGGCCGGGGGGTGCCAGGCCGGTCCAGAGGACGCGCGACAGGGTGCGAATAACCGCCGCCCAATCGAGATCCCGACCGCTGAGTAGCTCGTTGATCTCCAGGCCATACGGGAGGGCCATCAGGATGTCGGCTAACGCATCGAGATCGATGTCGGCGGCGATCCGCCCGTTCGCCTGCTCGTTTCGCGCCAGGCTCATGGTGAGGTCGCGCCAGGCGGTCAGCGTCTCGCGGCCACTCGCGGCCAGGAGGGGATCGCGGGCCGTCTCGTGGAGCATCACCAGGTGGAGCCGTTCATGCGCGCGGCGTTCGTCCGGGGACAGGGCCAGGTTCGGGCTGAGGACCGCCGTCAGCCCCGCCGCGATCGGGTCCATATCGGCGGGCAGATCCGCGAGCGCGGCTAACAGGGCGGCTCGCTCGGTCGCCGCGCTTTCGTGGCAAACCGCCTGCAACATCGCGGCCTTGGTGGAGAAGTAGACGTAGATCGCGCCGGTCGAGACGCCCGCCTCGACGGCGATCTGGCGCATCGTGGTCCGTTCGTAGCCATGGGCGACGAAGCAGCGCAGGGCGGCGGACACGATCTCGCCGCGTCGATCGGCCTTGAAATCGTCGGAACGCTTCGGGCTCATCGCCGCTCCAAGAATAACGGTCATCCGTTATTTTTATCATACCTGTCGGGGGTGGGTTGCGTCAAGGAGGTGTACGCCAGGGCTGTGGGGACCTCTCCCCGACGTGGGGAGGGTGGGGATTGTTCCGACCAACCGGAGCGGTGTTGGTGAGACGCCGTACTTGGGGGTACGCGAAGCGGGGCGCTGGTGTGTAGGAGGAGGGTCATATGCCATGCGCGGCGGGCATTGCCCGGCAGGGGAGACGTTTAGCGCGGCCTCAGCGTGACGTTGCCCGAGTTGACCACGATGGTGATCTGGCTCTTGGGGTTTGGATCGGTGTACAGCCCCCCGGTAAGCGGGACCGACCGGCCTTGATTGTATTGGGACGGGCTGGTGTCGGCGAGGCCCGACCAGCCGGAGATGCCGAGGTTCCCGCCATCGACCGTGGCGCGCAGACGCGCATCGGTGTAATAAGGGAGCGTGATCGTGGCGTTGCCGGCGTTCACCTCCACCGTGAGCGAAGCGTCCGGCAGGAGTTCGCCGTCGAGCCGGGCATTGCCCGCGTTGACCGCGAGACGCGAGCCGTCGTCGAGCTTGACGTGCAGCAGATCCAGGTTGCCGCCGTTCACGGTCACATCGAGCCGCCCGCTCGTGCGCTCGACGGTGGCCGTCCCGGCCGTCACATTCAGCCGGATCGCGGCGGACGCCGGGACGTAGACGACCAGATCGACCTCGCGCTGGAAGAAGAAGCCCCAGTCGAATCGAGGCTGCGAGATGACGCGCACGACGCCATCATTCCCCACAGTCGGGGCGGCGATCCGCGCCGCGTCCAGGCTGCGCCGCGCCAGCGCGGAGGAGAGATGCCGCACCGCGATCGACTGGACGACCTTCACCTCGTTCACGGTCGGATCGACGTTCGGTATGACGCGAACGGAGCCGACGGCGTTCTCGATCTCGATGGTCGGGTTCGCGGTGGTGAGCGCGAGAGTGTATGTCGGCGTATCGCGCGCGGGCACGCCAACGCCGGATAGTCCCGCGAAGATCGCGCCGACAATCATCGCGGCGGCGAAGAGCATCAGCAATCGCCCGATCAGCGGCACGTACCAGGCGACCCTGGCCTCCCCGATCGCCTCGCCGGACGGCGGCTTCCCACCGCCATGTCCACCCGACGCGCCGGGGGGCGCGTCGTCGGCGGGCAGGAACGGCGCAGCCCATTCGCCTGTATCGTCGCCCTGCGCGTAGCGTCCGTCGCCCAACGCTGACATGTCGCCTCCCCCTGCTGCCCGACCGCGCTCGCTAGCAACGCCCACCATCGGCACGCCATCGTCGCACAAGCAGAGTATGCGCGGGCGGTATGGGGGATATATCACGGAAGTGTGGCGAAAGTGTGAGGGAGAGTCGTAAGGCGTGAGACGTAAGGCGTCAGTGGAGAGTCGGTAGTCGGTAGTCGGTAGTCGGCAGTGGGGAACGGAGAGTCGTCGGTCGTCGGTCGTCAGTCGTGAGTGGGTTTTGCCGATAGGCGCGTTTCGGGTGGGCGACCCATTATGGGATGGGCGGGCGCGGGCGTGGCGCGAGGGCCGGGGATAGTCCCGGCCCGCGCGTTCTGTCGCGTGGTCTGGGGGCGCCGGGGGTCAGCCGCCGGAGCGGAAAACGGTCTCGAATGGGGCGCTGATGATCAGGCGGCCGCTGCCGTCGAATGCGCCGACCAGATAGGTGCCGGGCGGGGTGCTGGCCGAATCGAAGGTGAGATGCAGGACACCATTGCTGTCGGTGCGGAAGGTGCTTTCCTCCACGCGTCGGGCGGGCGAGGAGTCGGTGGCGATCAGGAGCACGTACTCGGTGTTCGGGCGCAGGCCGGCGAAGATGAAGGAGAAGGTCGTGCCGACCAGTCCTTCGCGCGGCAGGGCGGCGACGTCCGGAGCAGTCGCGCCCACGCCATAGTTCGGGGGTTGCACGGCGGTCAACCGGCGCACATCGTCCCCCAGCACATCCAGGGTTTCCGCGCCGAGGCGACCGAGCAGGACCCGGTAGCGCCCGCTATTCTCCGGGTGGAACTCGAAGCGATTGCGCTCGAAGTATTGGACGATGTACGGTTGACCATCCGCCGCGTTCGTCTCGATGAACTCCTCGGTTAACGGCAGGCCGAAGACCGGAAGGCCGCCGTAGCTGTTCCAATAATTGCTGAAGGTGCCGCGCAGGGTATGGTTCGTCTCCGCGAAGAAGGTGCAGCCCGCGTTGCAGGCGGTCGGGCGCTCGTGGACGCGGGACGTGTCTTCGATCAGGGCCGCGCCGAGGCGGGTCAGCAGCACCTGATACTGCGCCTTGTTCTTGGGATGGTACTCCAGGATCGCCCGCTCGTAGAACTGGCGGATCAGCCCATCATTGAAGAAGCGCGCGGCGTCGATCGGGTAGCCAATGATCTCGACCGCGCCATTGGTCTTCCAGAAGTCCAGGAAAGCGTTCTCGGCGCAGAAGCCGGTCTCCTTGAAGCACAGGCGCTGGTCCGCCATGTTCGCGCCGGTTAGCACGGCGACCACCCTGGGCCGCGCCGGGGATGCGGTGGCCGGAAGTGTTGGGAAGGCCATAAGCAGCAAGAGCAGTAGCGCCCCCGCGCGCACCATGACGCTGCCCATTCGTCGGATCGTTCGCATAATGGTTGCTCCTCCTGCGCTGTCGGCCAACGCCGACCTCCATCCGTCGCCAGGTTGCCATGCCAACCCGTGCGCCCGTAATACGGTGGGGGGACGGTCGATGTTTCCGGCGCGACTTGGCAGGGGCGGGGCGGGCGGGTAGGCTACAGGCGCGGTTTGGCATCCGGCTGGGGTGCGCCCGGTCAACCATGCCCCGCATAGCGCCGCGAAAAAGGAGCCAGCGATGACGACCACGCTCACCGCCGAGATGATCACCGATGGCCTGATTCCCGGCGACCCGCAGCTCTCGCCCGACGGTCGCCTCGTCGCCTACACCGTCGGCCCGCTCGGTCGGCGCGAGACCTGGGCGCAAGGCGCGATCTGGCTCGCGGCCACCGACCGCGCGACACCGCCACGCCAGGTCACCGCCGGGATTGTCAACGACGCCATGCCCCGCTGGTCGCCCGATGGGACGGCGCTCTACTTCCTCTCCGATCGCGACGAACGCGACCAGGCGCAGCTCCACCGACTGCCGCTGGCGGGGGGCGAGGGCGAGGCGCTGACCGCCTGGCGGGGCGGCATCGCCGCGTTCGCCCCGCTGCCCGACGGCGCGACGATCGCGCTGCTCGCCGCCGACCCGCCAGCGGACGACGAAGAACGCCGCGAGCGCGAGCGCGACGACGCGAAGGTCTGGGGGGAACGCTGGCCGATCCGTCGCCTGCGGCTGCTCGACCTGGCTTCGCGCGCCGTCCGCACGGTGACCGCCCTCGGCGAACGTCACGTCGCCGCCATCGCGCCCGCGCCCGACGGCCTGCAGATCGCCGTGGTCAGTTGGCCGAATCCCGACCTCGACAACGGCGCATTCCCCGCGCCGCTGCATCTCGTCGAGGTCGCCAGCGGCGCGACGCGCGAACTCTGCACGCTGCCAACGGGGGGCGATCAGCTCACCTGGGACCGCACGGGGCAGCACCTCGCCTACATCGCCCGCGCGACCGAAGGCGGGGCCTCGGGCAACGGCCTCTTCGCCATCGACCTGGCCGACCCCGTCCCACGCCGCCTCGCCGCCGACCTCCCCGCCTGCCCGCTCGGGCTCGCCCGTCAGGGCGCGGGCGACATCCTGCTCACCGTCGCCAGCGGACTCGATACCACGGTCAACCGCCTCGACCCGACGACCGGCGCGCTGACCGGGCTGCTTCACGAGCGCGGCGACCTGCTGGCGCTGACGGTCGGCGGGGGGGGCGCCGCGATCGCCGCGCTCCACAGCACGCCCGACGACGCGCTCAACGTCTGGGCGGGGCCGCCTGGCGGGCCGCTCGCGCGTCTCACCGACCTGCGCCCTGAATTGCGCGCGGTCGCCTGGGGCGCGCAGGGGCGCCTCGTCTGGGCCGCGACCGACGGCCTGATGCTGGACGGGCTGCTGCTCCTGCCGCCCGGCAAGGGGCGCGCGGACGGGCCGTTCCCCCTGATCACGATCGTCCATGGCGGGCCATACGCGCGTTTCGCGGACGGCCTGCAACTCTCCTGGCAGCCGAGCGGCCAATGGCTCGCCACCGCCGGTTACGCCGTTCTCCTGCCCAATCCGCGCGGGGGACTCGGCCACGGCGCGGACTTCGCCGCCCGCGTCGCGGGGCGCGTCGGGCGGGAGGATTGGGGAGACATCGTCGCGGGGATCGAGACGCTGATCGCGGCGGGGGTGGCCGATCCCGACCGCCTGGCGCTCGGCGGGTGGAGTCAGGGGGGCTTCATGACCGCCTGGGCGGTCGGCCAGACCGCGCGTTTCCGCTGCGGCGTGATGGGCGCGGGGGTCAGCGATTGGGGGATGATGGTTGCCGAGAGCGACCTGCCGACCTTCGAGGCGGGTCTCGGCGGCAGCACCGGCTGGGAGGGGGTCGGGCCACACCCGCACGACGCGGTCAGCCCGATCTCGTTCGTCCACCGCGTCACCACGCCGGTGCTGCTGCTCCACGGCGAACGGGACGAACGTGTCCCGGTCAGCCAAGCGCAGTTCTTTGCGCGCGGCCTGCGCCGTCACGGGATCGCACACGCGCTGGTCATCTACCCGCGCGAACCCCACGGCCTGCGCGAGCGCAACCACCAACTCGACGCACTGCGGCGGACGCGGGCTTGGTTTGAGCGCTGGCTGGGGGGACGTGAGGCGTAAGGCGTAAGGCGTAAGACGTAAGGGGGGGTGGGCGGTGGCGAGTGGGCACCGTGCCAGCGGCGGACCTCTACTCACGTCTCACGCCCCACGCCCCACGCCTATTCCACGTACAATACCTTTCGCAGCGGCGACCGCGCCGCGTCGATCGCGGGCCGCACCGACACGGCGGCCCGCCAGGAGGAGGAAGGGTATGAGCGCCGCCGAAGAACAGCAGGAGCAGACGACCAGCTCCGGCTTGCGTTACATCGACTATGGCGGCGGGGACGGCCCGGCGGCGAAGGCCGGCGACAACGTCTCGGTCCACTACACCGGCACGCTGGAGAACGGCACCAAGTTCGACAGCTCGCGCGATCGCAACGAGCCCTTCGATTTCCCGCTCGGGGGTGGGCGCGTGATCAAGGGCTGGGACGAGGGCGTTGCCGGGATGCGCGTCGGAGACAAGCGCCGCTTGATCATCCCCAGCGACCTCGGCTACGGTAGTCGGGGTGCGGGCGGGGTCATCCCGCCGAATGCGACGCTGGTCTTCGAGGTGGAGCTGCTGGGGATTCGGTAAGCGCGTTGTCGGCGGTCAGCACCCCGCGCCCCGGACGCGATCAGCGGGGCGCGGGGTGCTCGTGTCAGGGCGATGTGTCGGCGGGGGCGGGGTAAGAGCGGGTGCGGTTCACCGTCTTGGGCGGCGGAGGTGGGGGTGCTGTTGGACTAAAGTCCCGGCTGAAGGCGACTGTGGTCGCCGCGAAGTCCGCCTGCGCGGACTGGGGGGCGAGGTGGGGATGTCTCGGATGCGCGGGGGCAGCGACCGCACTCCCCGCCGCGCACGATGTTGAATCGCGACCGTCAGGGCGAGTGGCGGGGGCGGAGTCAGAGCGACTTGTCAGCGGGGATAGAGGGGACTGGTATGGATCTCGGGGAGAAGCTGCGCGATGCGGGCGGGTTCGTGTCGTTGTACGGCACGACGCCGCCGCGTGCCGACGCGAGCGAGGAACGGGTGGCGCGCGCGGCGGAGCGGCTGGCCGAGCGGGTCGCCGGGCTGGCGCTCGACGGGTTGGTCGTCTACGACGTGCAGGATGAAACGGGGCGCACGCCCACGCCACGCCCCTTCCCATTCCTGCCGACGATCGATCCGCGCGGCTACGCGCGAACCTTGCGCGAGCGGACCGGCCTGACCCCGATCGCCTATAAGTGCGTCGCGACGATGACCGAGGCGGAGTGGACGCCCTGGCTCACGGAGACGCGGCACGATTACGGCCTCGAGCATTTGTCGCTGGTGGGCCTGCCGACCTCGCGCGGCGCGACGAGCGCGCTGGCCCTGCCGCGCGCCACCCTGCTTGCGACGGACCACCCGGCGGGCTTCACCCTCGGCGGGGTGACGATCGCCGAGCGCCACGCGCCGGGGCGGAGCGAGAGTCGCCGGATGCTCAACAAGGCCATCGCCGGGTGCGACTTCTTCATCTCGCAGGCGGTCTACGATCCCGCGCCGACGATCCGCCTGCTGACCGACTATGCCGACGATTGCGCGCGCGAAGGGCTGGTGCCGCGCCGCATCGTCCTCACGTTCATCCCCTGCGGACGCGAGAAGACGCTGGAGTTCATCCGCTGGCTTGGCGTCGCCATCGCGGACGAGACGGCGCGGGCCATCCTGGACGACCCCGCGCCGCTGGAACGCTCGATCGCGACCTGCCGCGCCCATCTGCGCGCGATCCTCGATCAGGATTACGTGCAGGCCCTGCCGCTCGGCCTGAACGTGGAAAGCGTCTCGATCTACAAGGATGAGATCGAGGCCTCGATCGCGCTGCATCACGCGCTGCACGAGGTGGCGCACGAGTATGGGCTGACTGCGGAGTAGTCCCCGCCGCTCGCGTCTGGCGGGCGTCCCCCTGCCTGCTGCCCTTGTCCCGCTCCGCCATACGAACGCAACCCCTGATTGGGCGCACGTTACGGCGTGCCGGGGATCCGCACCGGGCCGTTGTACTCGTCGTGAATGCGCCGACCGAATTGCCCCAGGAGGATATCGTAGGGGGCCCGGTTCTCCGGGTGGTACTCGAAGCGCGCCCGCTCGAAGTACTGCACCGTGTAGACGCGACCGTCCTCCAATTGCTCCCGGATCTCCTCGGTGAGCGGGTAGCCGAACTGGGCCAACCCGCCATTGCGCTCCCAATAGTCGCGGAAGCCCGCGCGCGTATTGTGCCCGGTTTCGGCGAAATAGCGCCCGCCAGCCAGTCGCACTGCGGGCGGATCAGGCGCGTGGATATACCGCCCGAATTGGCCGAGTTGCACGTCGTTGGGCCAGGTGTTCTCTGGGTGATATTCCAGGCGGGTCCGCTCGCAATACTGCACGATGTAAGTGTCGCCGTCCTCCAAGACGATCTGGATCGGCTCGGTGAGCGGGTAGCCGTTGAGCGCCAGGCCCCCATGCGCCTCCCAATAGACGAGGAAGATCCCCTCGATGCAACTGCCGGTCTCGCGGAAGCAGCGCCGTCGGCTCGGGCTGACGACGAGCGGCGCGCTGGCAACTTGCGCCCCGCGACCGCCGATCTCGACGATCGCCATGGTGTAGCGACCCGGCAGGGTGCTGGAGGAGTTGTACGAGAGCGCGATCCCCCCGGCGGTGTCGGCGACAGACTCGACGCTGCCGAGCAGCGCCCCCGTGGCATCGGTCGCGGTGGCGGCGTAGCGCCCGTCGGGACGGAGGCCCGTGGCCCGGAGTGCGAAGATAGTGTCCGGTGGGCCGGACGCGGGCACGACGGCCAGGGCCGGGGCCACCGCCGCCATCGCGGGCGGCGCAGCCGACAGTAGAACCAGGAACAGCAGCAGCGCGGCGCTCGCGCGGATCGTTTGTAGCATCACCGTACCTCCTCATATGCAGCAGTTCCGCCTCCCGATCCAACGACCACACCGCGCGCGCCGTTTCTCGCGGTGGCGGGGGATACGGGTCGGCGCTGACCGGCTACGCGGCAGGCAGCGGCGGGGCGATCATCGCGATCAGCGCAAGGCCACGCCTGATAAGCGCGTTAGCGAACGGTGAAGTCGTGCGCCCAGAACTCGGGGGCGTCGCCATTGGGGTAACGCAGCGGGATACGCTCGACCCCGGCGGGGGTGCGGCGATACATGCCGACGAGCAGGCGATACGGGCCCGGCGGGGCGTCGGGTCGGAGCGGCACCGACCAGGGGAGGCTGACGCGCTCGTCGGGCGTCCAGGTCGCGGAATAGTGCGAGGTCCAGCCGGCCGGGGCGTCATACTGGCCCCAGACCTTGCCGTCCGGGCCGATCAGTTGGGCGAACAGGGTGTAATCCTCCGGCGGTCGGGCGCGCACCTCCCAGTCGAAGGTGACCATGACCACATCGCCGGGCGCATATTCATCCGCGCTGCCGGTCGCGCCCGTGAAGGCGAGCGGCGGGCCATCCTCGGCGGCGGCAGGCGGCGCGGACAGCACCTCGACCGTCATCGTGCGACTGAGGGTGAGATCGCCCGTGAGCGCGAGTTCAACAGTGTACCGTCCAGGCTTGTCTGGAAAGAGGCGCAGGGCGCGCTGGCCGGGCGGCGCGTCGGGCGCGTTGACCCCGCTGGCGGCGGGGCAAAGACGAACCGAACAGTAGAGTTCGCCGGGCGGCACGATCGCCGGGAGATCCAGGGTCAGTTCGCCGCGGCGCACCTCGCGGCCTCGCTCGTCGCGCCAGGTCGTTGTCAGACGCAACGGGCGTTTCACGGTCAGCAGGCCGAGTTGCGGCTGCGGGTTGCGGATCACCACGGTCGGTTCCCAGAATTGCCCCGGTGTCACCAGTGACGGTGCGAACAGGGCGAGGTTCACGTCTGGGGGCGGGGTGGCCGGATCGCGGTCGCGCAGCAGGTAGATCACCGCGTTCCCGAAGTCGCCCGCCAGTTCGGCCTGCCCCGTCCGCTCCAGATTGCCGATGACGATCGGCCAATCCCGGCGTTTATAGCCCTCCTTGTGCAGCACCAGATAGCGGACCCCGAGCGCTTGCAGCACGGCAACATTCTGCGCGCTGACGTAGCTCACCTCGCTGACCGTGCTGCCGTCGGGATGCGCCAGATCGCCGGTGAAGAGGAGCAGCGAGTCGGCATAGGCGCGCGGCGCGAAGCCGGAGTAGCCCTGCACCAGCGGCTTCCAGGAGAGCGTGGACCAATACATCGCCCGCGCGATGCTGGTATCGGGATCGCCGGTGGTGCGCGAGATGCCGATCGGGAACTCCATCACCGCGCCGTTATCGGGCTGCTCCGCCAGCCAGCGGTACGGCGCGGCGGTCTCCGGGCGCCGATCGACCGTCACCAGCGTCGGCGGGGCGGAGCGCAGTTCGGCCAGGATGAGCAGCGCGAGCGCCGCCGTCAGCGCCGCGCCGACCGCGCGCCCATGCCCCGGGGCCAGCCGTGCCCGCAGGCGTTCCCAGGCCCAGGCCGCGCCGAAGCTGGCGAGCAGCACGGTCGCAAAATTGACCAGCGCCCCGAACCGCGCCGGGACGCGCATCGCCTTGAAGAACGGGAAGTGATCGAAGAGGAACCGATAGGGGAGCGGTGTGGTGCCGCCCCGGTCGGGCTGCCAGGTCGGGCCGAGGGCGATCACGAACGCGCTGCCGCCGACGAGCAGCGCCAGGATCGTCAGCGCCGGACGCCGTCGCCAACCGCACAACCCGAGCGCCGCGCCGAGCGAGGCCACCCCGCCCGGGAAGAGGACATCCTCGTAATTGGCCGTCGGGCTGCTCAACCAGCGCCAGGGCCGATTCTCGGGCATCACCTTCAGGTAGGAGGTGGGTGGGGCCTGGAACGACTCGGCCTCGCGGACGGTGCGCTCGAAGCCCTGCTCGTCGCGGACCTGGAGATAGGGCAGGGCGAGCGGCAGGATGATCGCGCCGGCCAGCAGCCCGGACAGCGCCAGCAGGCCGAGGAAATGCCAGGAGCGCACGCGCGGCACCGCCACCAGGGCGACCAGCAACGCGAAGCCGACCACGAGCGCGATCTGGAACGCGACGTAGAAGCTGGTGACGCACTGCACCGCGAAGAGGAGGCCGAAGAGCAACGCCGCAGGCCGGGTCTGGCGGCGGATCAGCGCCAGCAGCGCCAGCAGCACCCACGGGGTCCAGGCGTGGCCGAGCTGGTTGAGGTGCCAGAGATGGGCGTAGCGGTAGGGGAGGAAGGCGTAGGCCAGCCCGGCCAGGAAGGCGACCGCGCGGTTGCCGACGAGCGCGGTGGCGAGCGCGTAGACGCCGCCCGCCGCGAGTACGAAGGTGCCGAGGACGAGCAGATTCACCGCCAGGATGGGATTGCCAGTCAGCAGGTAAATCGGCGCGGCGAGGAGCGCGGCGGGCACATTGGCGTCGCTGTAGGCGAGGGTGTTGGCGTAGGGATGGAAGATGTTGGCGTCGTAGAGCTTCAGCGGGTTGGTGACGAGCGCGTGCTGCACCCAGCGCGCAACCCAGATCTGGAGCAGCGGATCGCCGCCGCCCGGTGTCGCGCTGCCGAGGCGCGCGGCGAACGGCCAGGTCATGGCGACCGAGGCGAGGCTATAGGCCAGCGCGGCGAGCAGGCCGTAGCGCCAGGGATCGCGCCGCCCCTGGTGCCCCGGTTCGGCGCGGATGGCGACGACCGACGCGTTTTCCATGCTCACCATGCGCGGTCGCCACGGGGCGACGAGCGGCACGCCGCCCGTCGCGGGCGCGCACGGCCACCGGGGGCGACCGCGCGGAGAAGTGTGCGCGAGGAGTGCAGGGGCGTCAAGGTGGGGGTGGGGCGGGGGTCTGTTCCACGATAGGGTGTGGGGCGGGGCGCACTCCGCTTGCCGGGCACCCGCACCCCCGGCATCGCATTCGCTCGCCACCCCGCCGCCCAGAGGGCACCCACCCACCCGAGGGAGAGAGGGAGAGGCAATCCGCCAAGCTGCTGTGAAACAGACCACCTTGGTCCCGCTGTCACGTCACCGCCACCGCCCGTCGGGGCTGGTGACGCCGCGCATTCCCGCAGGCAAGACGCCGAACCGGGCCTGGGTGGGCGGTGACGGCCCGCAGGAGTGAACCAATTGCCATTGCCAACGTATATACAGGTACGGGGGGCGGGCGATCTTGTGGCGAGCGCGCCCGGCCCCTGCGCTGTAGCGGCGATCGGTGTGGCTGGCACTGGTCGCCGCTTTCCGTTATGGTGGTTGGGTCTGGGGGCCGGGTAGAGTGGGCGGGGATCCGGCCTGACGAGGGATGGCGACAGCGGGATATGGGGATGTCGATGGAGAAGCCACGATCGATAGTATTGGGCGAGGATGACCTAGCGATCCGTTTCCTGGCGCAGAAGGCGCAGGCGGCGGAAGATGTCGCCGGGTGGCTGATCGCGTTCATCGGTGGCGCGCGGCGGAGCCTGGACCTGGCCCTCTACGACTGTCGCCTGAGCGCGCCGCTGGGCGCGGCCCTCGCGGCGGCGTTGCACGAGCGGGTGGCGGCGGGGGTGGCGGTGCGTATCGTCTACGACGCCGACAAGCCGGAGCCGCCGCAACTCCAATCCGGGCAGGACCCCGCCGCGCCCGGCACCGGCGCGTTCATCCAGTCGCTCGGCCTGCCCTTCCAGCGGATCGGCGGGCCGAAGCTGATGCACCACAAGTATCTCGTGCGCGACGCGGGCGAGGCCGAGGCGCAGGTCTGGACCGGCTCAACCAATTTCACCGACGACGCCTGGACCTTGCAGGAGAATAACATCGTCGTCCTGGCTTCGGCGGTGCTGGTGGCGGCCTATGCGCGCGATTTCGCCGACCTCTGGCGTGCGCAGCAGAATGACGGGACCGGCGAGTTCGATGTGCCGCCAGCGACGTTGCGCTACGCGGGCGCGCCGCTGACCGCGCGGCTCTTTTTCTCGCCCGGTCGCGGGCTGGCGATCGACGAGGCGGTGGCGGCGCGCGTGGCCGGGGCGCGGCGGCGGGTCCGCATCTGTAGCATGTTGCTGAACTCCGGCACGCTGCTCGACGCGCTGCGCGGTCTGTTGGATGGCGGGTGGGTCGCGGTCGATGGCCTGTACGATCGGACGCAGATGGCCGACGTGCTGCGCCAGTGGGCGGATGTGCCGCACAACGTCTGGAAGATCGCCGCCGTGGCCGACATCGTGGCGCGGGCGGGGCTGGTCGGCAAGGAATCCCGGCGCTATAGCCCCGAGGCCCCACACGACTTCATGCACAACAAGGTGCTGATCGTGGATGACACGGTCATCACCGGGTCGTACAACTTCTCGCGCAGCGCCCAGTTCAACGCCGAGAACCTGCTCTTCCTCGACAGTCCCGCGCTCGCGGCGCGCTACAGCGACTACCTGGATGAGCAATTGGCCCGTTACGGGGGTCGGGGGGCGTGAGTTGGGCGACATAGCCGCCGACCGTCGACCGCCGACCGCCGACCGCCGACCGCCGACCATCGAGGGTGCGGTTGAGCATCTTGCGTGGTGAAGGCGGGGGCGCTGCCGACGTTGGCAGGCGGTTGAAACCGCCTGCCATTAGCTACCCAACCACTCGCGCAAGGTTGTGAACCGCACCCGACCACCGACCACCAACCGCAGCCGACCACCGCCGACCACCAACGCCTCACGCATGTGCTACCATCGTGTCACACCATGCCGCCACTTGCTGAGGGGCCGCCGATTGATGGGGACGACGGAACACGCGACAGCGGCGAGTCCGCCGACGACCGGTGAGCGACGCGTGCGCTCGCCAACCGCCGCGCGCCCGGCCAAGCCGCGCGGCCTCACCACGAAGCAGTGGTTGAGCCACCAGTTGGCCGACGCCTGCGGGCGCTTCGCGGTGACGATTCCGCTGCCGCTCGGCTACTGGCTGGTCGACCGCGCGGGCGACCTCTTCTATCGCTTCGCATCCGGCTACCGCGCGAATATGATCGATAACCTGCGCCACGTTCGGGGGCCGGACGCGACGCTCGAAGAACTCCGCGCCCTCGCGCGCCGGGCGTTCCGCTACAGCGCGCGCAATTTCTACGATCTGACCCGCTTGCGCTACCTCTCGATGGAGCAGATCGCCGGACAAGTGCGCGTGATCGGTTCCTGGGCACCGGTCGAGGAGGCGATCGCGCAGGGCAAAGGGGCGATCTTCCTCACCGCCCACATCGGCGCGTTCGACTTCGCGGGGCAGATGATCCCGCACCATGGCTACCCCGCGATCCTCATGACGGTCCGCACGGTGGCCGAGTTCATCCACGAGGGGGTCACTTATCTGCGGGCCAGCAAGGGCTTCGATCTGGAAGAAGCGACACCGGGCGGCTTGCGCCGCCTGATGCGCGCCCTCCGGCAAGGGCGGACGATCGGCCTGGCGACCGACCGCGATTTCCTGCGCAACGGGACGCCCATACGCTTCTTCGGGGAGGAGACGACCCTGCCGATCGGGACGGTGCGCCTGGCGCTCGAGACCGGCGCGCTCGTCGTGCCGGTGATCTGCCGCCGCCATCGGCTGCACCAGACGTTCCTGATCGAGGAGCCGTTCTACGTCGTCAGGACTGGACCGAAGGGCGGCAATATCGACGCCGATGTGCGGCGCGGCCTGGAGCGGGTGGTCGACGTGTTGGAACACCACATCCGGGCCGATCCGGCGCAGTGGGTGATGTTCCAGCGCGTCTGGCCGACGACGCCCCCGCCCGTCGTCGCCGTCTTCCCGGTCGGCTCGCCGCTCGAAGGCCGCATCCTTGGCGGCGAAGCCTCATCGCGGGCTGCGGCACCGTTGACGGGGGGGATCGAAGGGGGAAGATCGAAGGTCGGAGGGGACAGGGCAAAGGTCGAAGGTGGGGTCGCACCCGTCGAACCCGCCGTGCCGACGACACCGCCGGAGCGTTGACCAAGTCCGGCTCTCCCGCCCTCGACCTTCGACCTTCGACCCTCGCTCGGCTACCGATAATTCGTGAATTGCAGCGCCACCGGATAGTCGTCGCTCTTGGTCTTGAGGGCCTGGATGACCCCTTGAAGGTCGTCTTTGTTCTTGGCCGAGATCCGCACGGCGTCCCCCTGGATCTGCGGGGTGACCTTCTTGAACTCGGCGCGGATCGACTTGGTGATCTGCTTCGCCAGGTCCTCGTCCAGCCCCTCCTTCAGCTTGATCGTCATCCGCACCCGCCCGCCACTGGCCTCCTCCACCTTCTGATAGTCGAGGATTTTCAGCGAGAGGCTGCGGCGGATGATCTTGCTCTCCAGGATGTCTTTCACGGTGTTGAGCGTCATCTCGCTGGCGGTGTTGATCGCGATCGACTCCTTCTCCAGCGTGATCTCGCTCTGGGTGTCTTTCAGGTCGTAACGGGTCAGCACCTCGCGAACCGTCTGATCGACCGCGTTCTTCAGTTCCTGGCGATCGAACTGCGAGACGACATCGAATGAGAATTCGGCCATGACTTCCTCCCCCAATCTGATGAGTCGTGAGCGGTCGTGGGAACGTGCGCGTCAGGGCGGGCGCGGCGCACTCCGCCCGTCACCCACAACGCGCAACGCTATATATAATCCCCCCGTGGCCTGTGGACAAGTGCGGGAACGTTTCGCGGGAGGGTTTCATGGATCTGCATGTGGTCGGGATGCGCTACTGGAACGACCAACTCGCCGACCCTGCGGCGGTCCGGATCATCGACGATGGGCGAGCGTTGTGCGAGGCGCTCGCCGCCGGGTCGGTGCGCTACAGCGAGGCCGACTTCCCGGCAGGGCGTCGCGTGGCGGACCGGGTCACCAACCTGGGGACGCTGGGCGGCGCGATCGCCACGGAGGTGGCCGCAGGGGCGCGCGCCGGGAAGCGGGTGGTGGCGCTGGGGAGCAACTGCACGACGTTGCCGGGCATCCTGGGCGGGCTGCAAGAGGTCCATGGCACGGCCTCGCGCATCGGCCTCGTCTGGTTCGACGCGCACGGCGACTTCAACACGCCGCGCACGACGCTCAGCGGGATGCTGGGCGGGATGCCGGTGGCGGTCAGCGCGGGCCTGTGCTACCCGCAGTGGCGGGAGGCGTCGCACCTGCTCGCGCCGATCCCGACCGACCGCATCCTGATGGTCGATGTCCGCAACCTGGATGCCGCCGAGGAGCAGTTGATCCGCGCCACCGACGTGCAGATCGCCCGTGTCGCCCCCAGCCTGGCGGGCGATCTGCCGCTCGCCGAGGCGGTCGCCGACCTCGCGGCGCGCTGCGACGTCATCTACCTGCACATCGACTCGGACATCCTCGACGCCAGCCTGACGCCGAACCACAGCACCAAGGAGCCGAATGGCCCCGACGTGGCGACCACGGTGGCGGCGCTCGGCACCGTCCTCGCCACCGGCAAGGTGATCGCCCTCGGCCTCGTCTCGGTCAACTCCGCAGGCGAGGGCGGCGACATCAGCCTCGCCACGGCGCTCGATATGCTGCGAGGGGGCTTGGGGCGCTGGGGGTCGTAAGGCGTAAGGCGTAAGAGGGGTTTGCCCGATAGCACCGCGCTGGATCACCGCCGCGCGGCTCCTTACGCCTTACGCCTTACGCCTTACGTCCCTTACAGCAGGCCGTAATTGAACGCGAACGCCGTCGCGTCGGCCTTACTGTGCGCATCGATTTTCTTGTAGATGTTAGCGATGTGGCGCTCGGCGGTGCGCACGCTGAGGAAGAGTCGCGTGGCGATCTCCCGGTTGCTGAGGCCCGCCGCGATCAGGCGCAACACCTCCACCTCGCGCTGCGTCAGCCCTGCCGGGTGCTGGGTGTCGGACGTGGGTGCGGGGGTGAGCGTGAAGCCGGGCATCGGCGCGGCGACGATCTCGGCGGGCGTGCCGGACGTCTCCGGCGGCGCGGCGAGCAGGGTTGGCGCGGCGAGCACCACGCCCTCGGCGGGGAAGTTCACGGTATTGAGTCGGGCGGCGAGCGCGTCGCGCCGTGCCAGGAGCGGGATCGCGCCCAACGGGGTGCAGATCGCCTGGACCTCGTCGAGGGCCAGTCGCGCCTCCTGCAAGGGCCCGGCGGGGGGGGATCGTCGCCGACCGACGCGGCGCGCGCGAGGCCCAATTCGGCCAGGGCCACGAGCGACAAGGCGCGCTCGTAGGGCACGGCGCAGGCGTCGGCGAGGGCGATCGCCGCCGCGATGTGGCCTGCGGCGACCTCGAAACGACCGTCGACCAGGGCCAGTTCGCCCAGGAAACGCTCGGCGGCCAGCGCGGCCAGCGGTTGGCGCGGTTCCCTGGCCGTGGCGAGGGCCGCCGCGCCGCGCGCCCTGGCCTGCGCCAGGTCGTTCGACGCCCGCGCGTGGCGGCCCCAGGCGAGATGCCCCGCGCTCACCCCGATGATGGTGTCCCCCCAGGCCAGCCAGCGATCGTGGACGTCCAACCAGGAGCGCATCGTCGGCAGATCGTGCGCATCGAGCGCGAGTTCGCTCGCTAATTCGAGCAGCGCCAGCGTCTCGATAAAGGGCGCATCGCCGGGCGGCGTCGCCAGCCCGCTCGGCAGTTGCCGCGCGACGATGTGCCACGCGGTCACGGCGTCGCCCTGCGCGCGTGCCAGATTTCCCAGGCTCACCGCCACCGCCACATCGCGCAGGTGGTGATCGTCGTCGTGCGCCGGGGCCGCCCGCGCGAGTTCGCGCGCCTCGGCCCAGCGCCCCTCGATCAGCAGGAGCGGCAAGCGCGCGGCACGCGCCACGGCGGCCCCTTGCGCGCCATCCGTCGGACGATACGCCTCCTCCGCCTCCGCGACGAGTTGCGCCCGCCGGGTGAGATCATCGGTCGCGTAGCGGAGGGCCGCATCGAGTTCCCCGAACGCGCTGAGCCCGGACAGGTGCTGGTGCGCGGCGGTGCGGTAGGTCGCCCGCGCCTGGCCGATCGCGGCGCGGGCGGCGGGGAAATCCCCGCGCGCCATCTGGACGAGCCCCAGCCCGAGCGTCGCATCCCACCATGGGAACCCTTCCAGGCGGTTGCCCGGTGAGATCGGCGGCGGGGCGGCGACGATGCGCGTCGCGATCGGCCTGGCCGCATCGAAGCGCCCGGCGATGGCGAGCAGCAGGGCGTAGGTGCCCCACGGCGGGGCCTCGAACGGCTCGACCCCTTGCCGCCGTGGCTCGGCAAATTCCGCAGGTGTCAGCGTTTCCCAATCCCGCAGGGCCGGTTCCAGTTCCGTGAGGCCCCAGTGGAGCTGGCCGCGCAACGTGCGGAGCACGGCACGACTCGCCGCCGTCAGGACCAGGAGCGCGCGGTCGCCGCGTGCGATGGCGATCTCCTCGGCCTCCGCCAGTCGTTCCAGCCCCGCCGACACGTCGCCGTACCGATGCAGCCGCCCCAGGCGATAAAGCAGCCAGCCGCGCGCCGACTCGTTCGTGCCGTCCTGGAGGAGCGCGAGCGCGGCGGTGAAGTGGCCGATCGCCCCCTGCCAGTCGCCCGCCTGCAATGCCCGCTCGCCCGCCCGGGTACGCCAGTCCAGCGCGCGGGGATCGCCCGCCTCGGTGAAATGTGCCGCCGCCGCATCCACGGTCGCTTGTGTGGGCGTGCCCCGCGTGTGGGCCAAGGCCTCCCCTGCACGGCGGTGCCAGGCGCGGCGGCGCGCGGCCGACTGGCGCTGATAGAGCGTTTCGCGGATGAGCGCGTGCCGGAAACGCAGCCCCTCGCCGTGCGGCGTCTCGGTGACCAGGTCGGCCTCCACGGCGCGATCCAGCACCTCGAGCAATCGTTCTTCGGCGACGCCCGCCACCTCCGCCCAGAGCGTGAGCGGCACCTCGCGCCCAAGGAGCGCGGCGATGCTGAGGAGCCGCACCGCCTCCGCCCCGAGGGGGGCGATCTGCCCATCGAACACCTGCCCCACCAGCGGCGGGATGCCGAAACGCCCCAGATCCTCCAGCATCCACTCGCGCCCGTGGTGCGCGGCCCGTCGCAGGAGTCCGCGCGTCTCGCAGGCGCGCAAGAGTTCGTTGATGAAGAGCGGGTTGCCCTCCGCCAGCGCGCGCAGGTAAGCGTGCAGGCGGTCCTCGTCGCCCGGTGTCAGGCCGTAACGCGCCCAGAGCAGCGTTCGCAACGTCTCGCCGCTGAGCGGGGCGAGGTGCAGACGCACCGGATCGGCCTCGCGCGCCAGGGTGGACAAGAGGGTGGCGAGCGGAGGCCGACGGGCGGCCGCCTGGTCGCGATAGGTCGCGACGATCAAGATCCGGATGTCCGCCAAGCCGCGCGCCAGACCGCGCAGGAGTTCCAGGCTCTCTGGATCGGCCCAGTGGAGATCGTCGAGCAGGATGAGGAGCGGCCCGTTCGCAGCGTCGGCCAGCGCCTCGCGCACCTGCGCAGCGAGCGTGTAGGGCACCCGCTCACCCTGCGCTGGTGCCACATCGGGCGGGGGAGGCGGGTCGTGTTCGAAGAGCGACCTGGCCGATCGCGTCGTCGCGGCGTAGGTCAGCAGCAGGCCCGGTGTTGGCCCCGGCCCGGCGTCGGGCTGCTGCTGCGGTCCCCAATGGGCGAAGAGATCGCGCCACAGGCTGTAGGGCGGGCCGTCACCGCGGTCGTAGCAGCGGCCGAGCGCGGTGAGGACCCCGCGCTCGGCGGCATTGCGCGCCAATGCCCGCATCAGCGTCGTCTTGCCGCTCCCGATGTCGCCATCGATCAGCACCAGCCCGCCGCGTCCCGTTAACAGATTGCCGAGGGCTTCGCGCAACCGATTTCGCTCCTGGGCACGCCCGACGAGCGCGGCCGGGAGCAGCGAGGTCTGACCGAATGGCTCGGCGGCGATCATGGCGTGATCTTTCACCTGTGCGATCAGTCGACCGGGAGGGTCGCGCCGATGGCGGTTCACCCGATCGGAGACCGTGAGCATCGCGTAGCGCAATACCGGCACCCGCCCAGCATCCTGGACAAATGTACCGATCCATCTTCGTGCAAGCAGCGATCGAGAGTAGTGTACCACTCGCGCCGCGCGGCGTGAGCAAACGTAGCGTCGGAGGGATGCGGGGATGGTCATCAGGCGTACGGCGTATGTCGTAAGGGGAGTGGGGTGGGGTGGCGAGCGGTTAGGGCGGAGTGGCGGGATGTCGGGATCGCAGGCGATGGCCGGGGCGACAAGCCGTACGAAAAACGCCCGCGCTATCCGGGTGGACGGCGCGGGCGTGTATGGTAAGGCTCCGGCGTTAGCGCTCCTCGAGCGGCACGAAATGCAGGTCGCGCGGGCCGACATACTCCGATTGCGGGCGAATCAGGCGCCCGCCTTCGCGATGCTCCAGGATATGCGCGGTCCACCCGGCGGTGCGCCCGATCGCGAAGGTGGGACTGAACAGATCGGCGCTGAGGCCGAGTTCTCGTAGCAGGAGCGCGGTGTAGAACTCGACGTTCGTGTTGAGATTGCGACCGGGCTTCGCCTCCTGCAAGACCTTGACCCCGGCCAGTTCCACCGCCTTCGCCAATTCGAGCGCCTGTCGCTCGTCCGTCTCGTCGGCCAATTCGACCGCCGCCGCGTAGAGGACCTCGGCGCGCGGGTCGCGCACCTTGTAGACGCGGTGGCCGAAGCCCATGATCCGCTTGCCTTGGGCCAGCGCATCTTTCATCCACGCCTCCGCGCGGTCGGGCGTGCCGATCTCCTCGATCATCGTCAGCGCGGGGCCGGGTGCCCCCCCATGCAGCGGCCCCTTCAGCGCGCCGATCGCGCCGGTGACCGCCGAGACCATGTCCGAGGCGGTGGACGCGATCACGCGGGCCGTGAAGGTCGAGGCGTTCATGCCGTGGTCGGCGACCGTCGCCAGGTAGGTGTCGAGCCCCTTCACCTCGCCGTCGCTCGGCATCTTGCCAGTCAGGCCGTAGAGGTAATTGGCGGCGATGCCCAGGTCGGCGCGGGGTTCGACGATCGCCTCCCCCCGCCGCCGCCGCTGGTAGTTCGCCACGATCAGCGGCACGCGCGCGACGAGCTTGCGCGCGCGGACCAGTTCGGCCTCGCGCGATTCGTCGTCCGGGTCCTCGTCGTCGGCGGTGAGCGAGCCGACCGCGAAGCGCAGCGCGTCCATCGGCCCCATCCGTTTCGCCGCCGCCTCGATCGCGCCCCGCGTCTCCTCGGGTAACTCGCGCGAGGCGGCGAGGTCGCCCTTAAAGGTCGCCAAGTCGGCGGTGTTCGGCAGCGCGCCGTACCAGAGCAGGTAAGTCACCTCCTCGAACGTGGCGCGACCGGCCAACTCCTCTAGGTTGTAGCCGCGCACCGTCAGGCGGCCGACTTGTCCGTCGACATCGCTCATCTCGGTATTCGCGACGACAACCCCTTCGAGGCCACTGGTTGCGGGAGATTTCCCGCTGCTTGTCGCGGACACGATCCCTACCTCCTCGATTATTCGACGCGCCATAACCGCGCGTTGCACGCTGCCCCACATCGGCTAAGTGTATCACCCACCCCGGCATCAACGGAAATCGGCATGTGGGGCGTATGGTGTTGTCCATCGCAAATTCGTCGCCACTAGCCGAGCGGGTGCGCTGGGGGCGTGACTCTGCGCCCTTCCCGGCACGGTGAACCGTTGGTGATCTCGACGCTACCGGGGGTTGGGGAGAGGACGGGGGCGGATCGGGCCTGTGCCGGGGCCGAGGGTCACGGCGCGAGTCGGGGGGGGGTGGAACCGCTGGCGAGCGCTGCGGCTACGTGGGTGCGGCGATTCGCCCCGGCGTACTCCGACGCGCGGCGGCATCGGGCCCAGGGTCGCTCAGGCCGGTTGGTCGTCCTGCCGCCGACGTCCGGGTGCGCGCCGGGGTGCCTCGATCGGCAGATTGAGGGGGATCGTCCGGCCCGCCAGCACCCCGGCGCGATAGCCGTCGGCGCGGCGGGGGCGACTCGGCCCGGTGTCCCGGCGCGGCGGGAGGGGGGGCACGTCCGCCTCCTGATCATCGCCACCAGTGCCCGGAAAGTGGTCCTTGTAGGCCTTATCGAGTTCCTCATCCTTGCGGACGACCAGCGCCGCCGCCTGCGAATCGGACGCCACATCGCGCTGGCGCTGCGTGGCCAAGCGCTGGGCGACTGTCCGCACCGCGCCGAGGTAGAAGCTGCGCTTCCAGGCGCGCGCCTCCTCCTCGTCGAGGCCGCGTTCCGTTTTCGCCCCCAGCTCGGCCAGGCGCATGACTTCGCGGACCAGGAAGGCGTAGAGGTGCCGCACCACCGTGACATTGTGCGGCTCGCCGACGATCCCCACGTCGCGCGTCCCCTGATAGCTGACGCCGCGACAGAAATTGTTGCGCGCCACCGCCGCCAGCAGTCGCCGCCGCCAATGCATCCAGCCGCCGCTGTCGAAACGGTCGCTCACGTAGGCGGCGTTGCCCCCGCCCTCCGTGGCGGCCTCCACCGTCGCGAGGCTGAGATTGTGTCGAAAGAGGAGTTCCTGCGCCTTCGCCGCCGCCAACGCCGCCTCATGCGGGTTCTGCGAGGAGGTGAGGGCGAGCAATTTCTTGACGCGATCGACGATGCGATCGAGTTCCCGGGCCGCAGTCATCGAGTCTCCGTGAGATAGTCGTAAGGCGTAAGACGTAAGGCGTAAGTCGCGAGGCGTGAGTCGTGAGTGGAGGTTCGCCATGGGCCGTAACGTCGGCACGCCGCCCAGCAACTTACGACTCACGTCTTACGCCTTACGACTCAAATATAGCCGCTGCTTCTCGGGAAAGCACCGACCTTTTGGCCGATGTTCCCGGCTGGCCCGGTGGGGTATACTTGCTGTTATCGGCCAAAAGATAGGGGTACGTTTAGGGTTGTGACCTCGCCATACGGCGCGAGTACGCGCCCCCGATCCCCGAACTCGTTGCTGGCAGAAAGGGGGGCAATGGCGACACATCATCACGCCTTCGGGCACGGTCGAGCGCTGCGGCACCGTTCCTCCCCCACGCCGCGAAGCGAGCGCCTTGCCGCTCCCCGCAGGATGGGGGACAAGTGCGCGTCGATCGCTCAAGTATACCCGGCGGGGGCGCTCCCGACCGGATATGGTCATGCCCGCCGAGCGGGGGAGGTGTTGCTACTCTCTTGCTGCTATAAGGAAGGGCAATGGTAACCACGATGCCGACCCTCCCGGAACACACGCCCAGCGATGCGGCGATCGTCGCGGCGATCGGCGTGCGGCACGGTATGCGCCTCGCCGCACCGACGCCGCTGCCGCACGTCGGGATCATCAACGCGATCTCCCTAACTCGGCGAGGATCTGATCCGCCGCGTGCCGGGGATCCTGGCGGGCCACCGGGCGGTCGCGCCGCTCGCCGGGGACGATAGTGCCGAGGCGCACATCCTCTGGCGGCACCTCCAGATGACGCTTGCCATCCTGCCGCGCGGGGCCGCACCGGGCCTCTCTTGGGGCGAACGCCCGCTGTCCTGGCTCGTGGAGCTCAGGCGCTTCTTCCTCGATGCGCCCGACGGGCGGTGGCGCGAGTGGGGACCATAGCCGCGATATGACGCCGCGAGGCGCGCGGTCGGCCGGTTCCGCAACAGGAGAACCGGTCGACCGCGCGCCGTCACGATACTTGTCAGATTGCGCCTTTGCGCCCGCTCATCGTGCTGCGCCGGTGTCCTCCGCCGTGTTGTCGCCCGCCAGAGTGGCGGCGCGGCGGGCCAGGAGGGCCAGCGCCGCCGCCCCGAGGCCGAGCGCCCCGAGTTGGCCGATCTGGCCGCCCCCGCTCGCCATGCCGCCCGCGCCGGTATCGGGCAGCCCCGGCACCGCAGCCGTCTTGAAGACGAGGCAGACCGGGGTCGGTGTGGCGAGTACCTGGCCGGTGGAGGTGAGCCGCCCGGTCCCTTGGTCGATGGCGAACTGGACGATCGTGTCGGCCTGTTGGTTACAGGCGTAGAGCCAGGTGCCGCTCGGATCGAGGGCGAAGTTGCGCGGGAACTTGATCCCGGCGGTGGTGTACTCGATCAGGGTCATTTGTCCGGTCGCCTGAGCGACGCGGAAACCGACGATCGCGTTGGCTTCCGGCAGGGTGGCGTCGGGCTGACCGCGATTCGAGCCGTAGATGAAGTTTCCGGAGGGGTGGACGACGATCTCTGCGGTGCTCCTCGTACCGACGAAATTGGCGGGGACGGTCGAGATTTCCTGGACGACATTGCCAAGGGTGCCACTCGTCGCATCGTAGGCGAAGGTCGTCACGGTCGCGTTCAACTCGTTGATGACGTGGAGGAAGCGCCCGTTCGGGTGGAAGGCCAGGTGGCGCGGCCCGGCACCGGGAACGGCCATCGCCGCGCTCGTCGCGACCAGTTTGCCCGATGCGGTGTCGAGGCGGAAAACCTGGACCTTGTCGATGCCGAGATCGGCCGTGGCGATGAAACGCCCGGCCGGATCGAAGGCGACGCAGTGGGGATGCGGCGCTTCCTGGCGACCCTTGTTCGGGCCTGAACCGGTCTGCTGCACCCGATCGCTCGCCGGGGCAAGCCGACCATCGGCCCCAATCGGCAGGACGACGAAGTCGCCGCCGACATAGTTGCCGATCACGAGGAAGCGCCCGGTCGGATCTACCGCGAGGTGGGCGGGGATCGAGCCGACGGTCGATTGGCGATTGAGCAGGGTCAGCCCGCCGGTCGCCTGATCGATGGCATACGCCTCGGCCGAACCGGCCTTCTGGCCGTCATAGTCGTCGATCTCGTTGATCGCATAGAGGAAACGCTGGGTCGGGTCCAGGGCCAGGAACGACGGATTGGCGCTCGGGACGGTTTGCACCGGGATCAGTGCGCCAGAGCCGGCGGCGACGCGGAAGACGGAAATGCCGACCGGCGTGGCCGTGCCGCCGCCACCGGGCGGGCCTTTGGTGTAGGTACCGACATAGGCGAATTGTGCCTCCCCCGCCGCCGCGACAACGCTGGCGGATAGGCCCGTCCCGGCGGTGAGCCCGACCACCCCGAGGGCGCTGGCGGCGACGAATCGACGACGGCTGATGGGTGCTGCTGCGCGCATGTCGCCCTCCTCCTATCACCACCTGTCACCATGGCCCCACGTTTGGCCCACAGCGAGCCAAGCATGGGCACCGAATCCGTCCGCACCGTTGCGGACCAGCCGATATGCCGAGCGAGGCGGATGTGGGCCGAGCGGAACGCTCGGACGACACCGGCCTAGCGGAACATCGCCCGTCGTGCCGGAAACACGCAGGATGCCGCTGCCTCGCCTCCTTCGGGGCCATCCCCTGAACCGGGACCGCATCGTATGACGTTCGTAGCGCGGTGTCAAAGGGACGATTGTCTCGCTGTCGAGCGCGGTGAAGGTCGGCCCATTTTCATGGTCGCCCGCCTCGGGCCGGGGGTGGGGTCCGCGCGGTGGACTCGGCCGACCCGCCCGGCGACCAATCTTCGAGCGCCCACCCCCTGGCGAGGGCGATGCGCCGGAGGCGGGTGGTGGCGTTGACACAGACGGGGTGGCCGACGAGAGCGAGCAATTCGGCGTCGCTGTGGTGGTCGGCGTAGGCGTAGGAGGCGGCGGGGGCCACGCCCCGCTCCGCCATGAAGCGCCGCGCCAGGAGCGATTTGCGCGGGCCGTAGGGGTGCAGACCGTCGAGCGCCCCGGTGTACCGATCGCCGCGCAGGGCCAGCGGCGTCCCCAGCACGGTCCCCACGCCGAGGTGCTGCGCCAGCAGATCGACCAGGAATTGGGGGGCACCGGAGAGGAGCGCGACCAAGTGCCCCTGCCCCTGATGCCAGCGGAGGCGTGCCGCGCCGCGCGGCGCGAGACGCGGCAGGATTTGGGTCGCGAACGCCCGCTCGGCGAGGCGGGCCACGTCGGCGGCGAGCCGCCCGCGCAGGTAGGGGCGGTGGACACGAAGCGCGCCGAACGGGCCGAGCCGGGCGTGGCGAAGCAGGACGGCCAGGGTGCCGAGGGTCGCGCGCGCGCCGAAATGGCCGTTGCGCAGGAGGTGATTAATGAAGATCCGCTCGGAGGTCGCGCCGGGCAGGAGGGTGTTATCCACGTCGAAGATCGCGGCGGTCACGGTCCCACCGTCGCCGGGCAGCACGGTCATGCCGGTACGCCTCCGCCACTCGCGATGTAGTCCCAGGTATCGATGATGACGGGGATGCCACGGACGATGGCGAGGATCACCGAGCCGTACACGCAGAGCCAGCCGAAGTACCACAACGGGCCGCTGGCGAAGAACGGCACCGCCGCCGCGCCGCTGGCCTGATCGACGACCAGCCCGGTGAGGAACACGAACGCCGACGCCTTGGCGACGCCGTAGAGGGCGCGCATGGTGCGCGAGGCGGTCAACCAGGCGGTGATCGGCGAGCGGGCCATCGTCTTCGGGCCGAACGCGGTGCGACCGTCGCGGAAGGCGAGGCCGCGCAGGGTGTCCACCAGGATGCCGCGAGCGATGATCAGCAGCGGGATCCAGACGCCGATCAGGCCCAGGTGCGCGAAGACAACCCAGGCGCACTGCTCGACCACGCGGTCCCCGGCGATGTCCACGACCGAGCCGAAGTCGCTCGTGCTGCCCCGGCGACGGGCGACCCAGCCATCGAGGGCGTCGCTGGCGATGACGACGATCATCAGCACGGTCGCGATCTGGATCAGGAGCGCCTGATGCGAGTAGATCATACCGAGGGTGACGAAGAAGAGGATCAGGCGGCCTAGGGTTATCAGATTGGCCATGGCCCCCCCACGACAGCACCCCTCCACCCACACCGCATTCACCCACAAGGCGGCAGTAGTATACCAGCACGATACCAGCACGGGCGGCGCGCACGGGGGCGGGCGCGCGATCGACGTTTGACACCCCCGCCCGGCGCGACTACAATCAGAACGAATAGAACGAATGTGTCCAGGACACTTCCGCGATTGGCACGCGGCAAAACACGAATCGTCGGCCCGTTCGGGATGTCGCCATGGCGGGCGCTATGGGCGGCGATCGTGGCAGGGGCGGTGCATGGAGCGGTTGCTCAACGGGCGCTATCGGATCGAGCGGAAGATCGGTGCTGGCGGGATGGCCGTCGTCTATCGCGCCTTCGACACCCTCCTCGGGCGCAACGTCGCGATCAAGGTGCTCCGCGAGCAGTACGCGACCGACCGCACTTTCGTCGCGCGCTTCGAGCGCGAGGCGCAAGCGATCGCCGCGCTGGTCCACCCCAACATCATCAACATCTTCGATGTCGGCTTCGATTACGACGAGGCTGCCGGTGGCGGCATCGGCCACTACTTCGTCATGGAGCTGATCGACGGCCCGAACCTCAAGGAATTGCTTCAGGCGCGCGGCGTGCTGCCGGTCGCGGAAACGGTCGCGATCCTCACGCAGGTCCTCTCCGGACTCGGCTATGCCCACGCGCGCGCGCTCATCCACCGTGACATCAAGCCGCAGAACATCATGCTGACCCCCGATGGCACGGCGAAAGTCACCGACTTCGGCATCGCCAAGGGGATGTCGGACGTGACACTGACCGAGGCTGGTTTCGGCATGGGCACCGTCCACTACATCTCCCCCGAGCAGGCGCGCGGCGAGCCTGCTAGCCCCGCCTCCGATCTCTACGCCGTCGGCGTGATGCTCTACGAACTGCTGACCGGCGTCCTCCCGTTCACCAGCGACAGCACCGTCGCGGTCGCCCTGAAGCATCTCCAGGAGGCCCCGTACCCGCCGCAACGCCTCAACCCCGCCATCCCCGCGCCCCTCGCCGCGATCACGCTGCGGGCGTTGGCGAAAGATCCGAACGACCGCTTCATCGGCGCGCGCGAGATGGCCGCCGCGCTCGCGGATTGGCCGCGCTGGCGCGACACGCGCGCTGTGGCGAGCGCGCCGCCGCAGCGCAGCAGTGGTGGCAACGGCGCGTTCGTGCCGACCGTCGGCGCGGGGCGACAGGTGCCGCGTCGGTCGGCCCCGCCCGCGCGCGGCGGGGTCGGCTGGCTGACGTGGTTCTCCGGGGTGGCGGTGCTCGCGGCGCTGGTCGCCCTGTTGGCGGTGGGCTATCGCCTCTCGCCCTTCGGCGCGGTGGCCGCCGACCCACCCAACCCGATCATCGCCGGTTTGCCGACCCTTCCGCCCGAGCCGCCCACTGCGACTCCCACGCCCCCCGATGATGCGCCGACCGCGACCATCGCCGTGCTCCCCCCGGTGCTCCTCCCGGCGACCGCGACGACGCGCCCCGTCGGCACCCCCGCCCCGACCCTGCGCCCGACACCCTCGCCGCCCCCGGCGACGGTGGCCCCGACCGTGACGGTCAGGCAGACCTCCCCGACAACGGCCCCTTCCCCGACGGTGGCCGCGACGGTCACCGCCGCGCTCGCCAGCGTCCCCAACCTGGCTGGCAAGACCCTGAAGGAGGCGCAAGCGACGGCGCAGGAGGCGGGCCTGGTCGTGGAGCAGATCGGGGCGGGCTACAGCGCCCGCCCGGTCGGCCAGGTAATCGAGCAGCGCCCGGCAGCCGGGCAACGCTTGGCTGCGGGCGGGACGGTGACGGTGATCATCAGTCGCGGCCCGCAGACGGTCCAGGTGCCGGACGTGAAGGGCCAGGGTTACGATCAGGCCGCCGCGCAGCTCGATCGTGCCGGGCTGATCGCCGCGCGCCAGAACGTCCCTTCGCGCAACGTGCCCAAGGATGTCGTGCTCGACCAGGACCCTTTGCCCGGTAACACCGCCAATCCGGGCGCAACCGTGACGTTGTCCGTCAGTCTCGGCGATGTGGCCCTGGTGCCCGATCTCTTCGGCCTGCCATTCGAGATCGCCCGTCAGCGCCTGACCGATGCCGGGTTCGTCGTTTTGCTCAACGGCCAGAGCCGCGCGCAGATCGAGAAGGAGAATCCCACGTTCTTCGCGGTCTACCCCGAGATCAAGGATGGCTGGGTGATCAGCCAGAGCCTCCCCGCCGACTCCGCCCAGGCGCGCGGCGCGACGATCGCCGTCGCCTACTACAAGGCCAGGTAGGCGATCAATTCCCCTGTACTGGGCGCGGATGCTTCGCGGCGGCTCAGAATGACAGATCCTCGGTTATCGGCCACATGCCTACGAAATTGTCATGCTGAGCCGCCGCGAAGCATCCGCGCCTCCCCTCACTTTTACTGCCCTGACCACCCGAGTATAACCCCGCGCCTCATTCCACACCCTCCCATGTCCGTACATGCGCTATACTCCCCCGCAGCGCAGCGATCCCTCCTTCGACCTTTCGACCCTCGACCCTCGACTTTCACCCCATCGGGCCCTCATGGCTGCCGAGACGAACTCGAAAACCAGTCGTCGCGACAGGCTGATGCGTTCGCCCGAACAGGTCGTCGCCTACGGCCGCGCCGCGCTGCTCAGTCTGGCGGTCGCCGCCGGGCTGGCGGGGGTGGCGATCCTGGCCAGCGGGCTGCCGGTAACGACCGGCACAATCCTCCTGTTCGCCCGCGACGAGGCGGTCTTCTGGTTGGCCGGGGTGGCGCTGGCGCTCGTCGCGGGCGTGTTGGCGGGCCGCGTGGCCTTGCGCGCTCGCCAGGACGAGACCGGGCTAGCCCCACACCTGGCCCCGCCCGCCCTGCCGACCACCGCGATCTTCCCCGCCGTGGCGACCTTCGGCGGGGTGCTGCTGGTGAGCGTCTACCATAATCGGGCGCTGATTGGCATCGCGCCCGCATTCCTCGCGCCGACATTGCTCGCCGGATTGATCGCGCGCTACCATCTGGAGGACGGACGTGGCCGGGCACGGCGTCTGGCGCGGCTCGCGCACGTCCTGCTGACGCACGGGGTCGCCTTCCTGACCCTCGCGACGATCTACATCAACAAGGTCCGCTCGCTCCTCTCCGCCTCGACCGTCGCCGTGATCGTCTGCCTGCTGCTGCTCCAGATCGCCGATGGCGAGCGCTTCCCGACCGAGCGCCGCCTGATCTACAGCCTCGTCGGGGGACTCCTCCTCGGCGAGATCACCTGGGCGCTGAATTACTGGCCGCTGACCGGCTGGACCGGCGGCGCGGTGCTGCTGATCGCCTTTTATCTGATCGCCGGACTCCTCCTCGCGCAAGTGCGCGCAGGCGTGCGCCGCCGCGATGTCCTCGAATACGGCCTCGGCGCGGGGGTCATGTTCGCGATCGTGGCGGCGTCGCTTTGGCGGTGATCAGTCGTAAGGCGTAAGACGCGAGTCGTAAGAAGGGTTCGCCATCGACCTTCGCGCCTGCCCACCACCGCCCGGCCACTTACGACTCGCGTCTTACGCCTTACGACCCCCCGGAGGCCCCATGCCCACCGCAGCGGAAGCCGAACTCTACGCGTTGATGCGTCGGCTCGACCAACTGGAAGAACTGCGCGAGGATTTGCTGGAAGTCGCCCTCCGTGGCGGCACCGCCACCGACGAGGTCGAGGACGATCTCGATGAGGCCGTGATCCAGCAGACGATGGCCGCGCTCGAAGTCCGCTCACTCGCCGATGTCGATCGCCGCATCGCCGAGCTGAACGCGCGAGTGGACGAGTATGAGAGTCATGAGGCGTGAGGCGTAAGACGTAAGACGTAAGACGTAAGTAGGGGTTCGCTTACGGCGCACAGCCTGGCACGCCACCGCGCCACCCCTTACGTCTTACGCCTCACGCCTCACGCCTCGCGACTCCCCCAGAGGTACCCATGAACGATCTCTTCGATCTCCAGCGCGAGCGGGTGCTGTCCAAGCGCGCGCCGTTGGCGACGCGGATGCGGCCCCGCTCGCTCGACGAGTTCGTCGGGCAGGAGGGGATCGTCGGCCCCGGGACGCTGCTGCGACGGATTATCGAGGCCGATCGCCTGCCCTCGCTGATCCTTTGGGGGCCGCCCGGTGTCGGCAAGACGACCCTGGCGCGGATCATCGCCGAGACGACGCGCGCCCACTTCGTGCCGCTCAGCGCGGTGTCGGCGGGGGTGGCCGATCTGCGCTCCGCCGTGAAGGAGGCGAAGGATCGCCTGGGGCTGCACGGCGGGCGGACGATCCTCTTCATCGACGAGGTCCATCGCTTCAACAAGGCGCAGCAGGATGCCATCCTGCCGTATGTCGAGGACGGCACCGTCACGCTGATCGGCGCGACCACCGAGAACCCGTCGTTCGAGGTCAACTCGGCGCTGCTATCGCGCGCGCGCGTCTTCGTCCTCAAGGGCCTGGGCGACGACGACCTGCGCCGCTTGATCGCGCGCGCGCTGCTCGACCCCGAGCGCGGACTCGGCGAGGAGCGCGCGACCCTGACCGACGACGCGGTGACGCAACTGGTCAACTTCGCCAACGGCGACGCCCGCTTCGCGCTGAACACCCTGGAGTTGGCGGTCGCCGCCGCGCTCCCCGTCGCGGCGGGCGAGCGCGAGCGCGTGGTGGATGCGCCACTAGTGGCGGAGGCGGCGCAGCGGCGCGCGGCGGTCTACGACAAGGCGGGCGAATCGCACTACGACACGATCTCGGCGTTGCACAAGAGCCTGCGCGACTCTGATCCCGATGGCGCGCTGTATTGGCTGGCCCGGATGCTGGAGAGCGGCGAGGACCCCCTCTATGTGACGCGCCGCCTCGTGCGCTTCGCCTCGGAGGATGTCGGGCTGGCCGACTCCAACGCGCTGGTGCTGGCGATGGCGGCGCAGGGGGCGGTCCACTTCCTGGGCTGGCCGGAGGCGAATACCGCGTTGGCGCAACTGGCCCTGTATCTCGCGGTCGCGCCGAAAAGCAATGCCGCCTATGTGGCGTATAAGGCGGTGCGCGACGATGTGGAGCAGACCCGCAACGATCCGGTCCCGCTGCATCTGCGCAACGCCCCGACCGGGCTGATGAAGGGACTTGGCTACGGCCAGGGCTACCAGTACGCCCACGACTACGAGGACGCCGCCGTGGTCCAGGAGCATCTGCCGCCGAATCTGGCCGGGCGTAGCTATTACCACCCGACCGAGCGGGGCCGCGAGGCCGCCATCGGCGAGCGGATGCGCGCCCGCACCGAACGCCTGACCGCAGGCGGCGGCGCAAAGGTGACGCCGCCCGATGAACCTGAATGGGAACCCTCGAAGCGCAAGAAGGCGCGCGAGACGCGCGAGGCCGCGCGGGGCGACACTGGCAGCGTGTAGCGCACCATACGCATCCGGTTATGCGGGGCGTGGGGTGCATCGTCCCCGGCCCCGCTTCGCTCGCCCGCTGCGGCGGGCCTTACGTGCCCTTGTCCTTGCGGCGGCGACCCTCCCCTACATAGGAGGGTGGGATGGTCGGTCAACCTGACAAGCAATCCTGAAACGCGGCACCACAAGGGGATTCAATTCCTGCAGCAGTGCGCCGTCAGGAGCGCGCAAGCCTGCGATCGACAGTGGTAACGAGACCGGGCAGATCGCAGCAACAGGGTTCGATAGGGAGGCGCTTGATTGGGCTTGCGCCGACCGTGCAATGTTCGCTCAGCGACTCGTGCTGAAGTCGAGGTTGGTGATCAGGATATAGGGGATGCCGACGGTCGCGCCGGGTGTGCGGTTGCGCAGCACCAGGGCGTTGTTCCCGGCCTTCAACGCGCTGACGGGGACATTGATCGTCATATCGCTCCAGTAGCGCGCCGTCCCCCCCTCGCCGTTATCGTTGGACGGGGCGTTGCGGAACATTGTCGGCCCATCGAAGACCGTCGTGCCATTGAGGATGACTTCCAGGCGACAATGCTCCTCACGCTCGTCGTCAAGGCCGCTGAGGATGAGGGAAACCCGCCCGCCGTTCGGCACCGTGCCAACCACGAAGGTGAGCGTCCCCTGACTGTATTGCGTCCCCGCGCCATAGAGCGCCACCGCCGGTTGGCCGTAAAGGGTGCCATCATCCCGCCGATAGGCTCCCTGCAGCTGGGCGGGGTTGAACGCGGGGGTTGTCCCGGTGCCGGTCGTCGGCACCGGCGTCGCCGTGGGTGGGGCAGTCGTCGCTGTGGGCGGGCGCGGGACCGCTGTGGGCGGGACCGACGTCGGCGGGACCGGCGTCGGCGTGGGCGGCGCTGCGGTTGCCGTTGGCGGGACGCTTGTGGCCGTGAGCGGGGCTGGCGTCGTGGTCGGCGGCACCGCTGTGGCGGTCGGCGGCACGACGATCGGGGCCGATCGCTGTGTCGGCGCGGCCTGGACGGCGCCGGGCGGCGCGACCGTCGGCGGCGGTGGAATCGTGGCGGTCGCGTCGGCGAGCGCGGCACGCCCGGCAGTCGGCGACGGTGCCGCGCCCGCCACCACCGGTGTGCCGACTTGCGGCGTCGTCGTGCGGAGGTTGCGCGCGACCGCGACGACCGCGAACGCGAGGAACAGAATCAGGAGTCCGAGGAGCGGCAGCAAGTAGCCCGCCCCGCGACGGCGCGCGGGTATCGGGCGGGCGAATGGCGGCGCGGATGGCGGTGCCGCGACGGGCACCGGGGGACGCGGCGCGAACGCGGCAGGAAGCGGCGGTGGCGCGACGGGCGGGCGGTGCTGCTCACGCCCGACCAACGGGACGGTGGAACCGGCGTATGGGGGGATATCCCCGTCTCCATCGCGTCCGCTCCCGCGTGGCGCGATCAGCGGGACGGTGGCAGCGCTGGGTGTCCCCGCGTTGGCGTCAGGCACGGGGCGTTCGCTATCGTGCGGCAGCGCGCTGAAGAGCGCCTGACGCATCGCCTCGGCGGAGGGATAGCGTGCCTGCGGGTCTTTCGCCAGCGATTGTTCCACCACCGCGACCAGCGCGGATGGCACGACGGGGGCGAGGTCGGCCAGCGAGGGCGGGGGCGTGTGCAAGTGTTGCATGGAGATTTGGAATGGGGTATCGCCACCGAACGGCAACCGCCCGCTCAGCAGCTCGAAGAGGACGATCCCGACCGAGTAGAGATCGGCGGCGGGGCCGATCGTGCCCCCGCTCGCCTGCTCCGGGGCCATGTAGTGCGCCGTCCCGTAGGTGATCCCCGCCGCCGTCATCTGCGCCGCCCCGAGCGCCCGCGCGACGCCGAAGTCGGCCAGTTTGACCACGCCATCGCTGGAGCGCACCAGCAGATTCTGTGGTTTCACGTCGCGATGGATGATGCCGCGCTGGTGCGCCGCCCCCAGCGCGGACAGGGCCTCACCCGCGATGGCGACCGCGCGCGCGGGTGTGAGGCGACCCTGACGCCCCAGGATCGCCTTCAGGTCAATCCCGTCGACGTACTCCATCGCGATGAAATAGGTGCGATCATGCGCGCCGTAATCGTGGATACCGACGATGTGCGGGTGCGATAGGGACGCGATCGAGCGGGCCTCGCGGTAGAACCGCGCGACGAAATCCTGGTCGCCGCCATACTCCGCGCGTAGCAGCTTCACGGCGACGATGCGGTCGAGGACGCCGTCGCGCGCGCGATAGACGCGCGCCGCGCCACCCTCACCCAGGAGATCGAGCAGTTCGTAGCGTCCGCCGATCGTCTGGGGCGGTGTGCCGCCGCCGGTCACACCGAGCGGCGTGGTGTGTTGTTCCGCGCGGGCTTCGCGCGCTTCACGCTCGAATGGTGTCGCACGATCGTCGGTCATGGTAAAACCCTGGCCCCCTACCGTGGCGGTATCTATAACGGTGCCGATGCGTCTCGAACGGCCCTCGTCGGGATGCACGCCCGCTACAAAAGCAAGAAATATGCCCCGCACCCTGGCAAGGCTCTTGCGGCTATGCGACGAGCAGAGTCGCGGGCGGTATGTCCGGGCGCGACATCGTGCATGGCACCACCGAACACACCTGGTCCACCGGGCATAGGAAGCAAGGAGCAGTCGATGCGCGAGTATCCGCAGAACCCCGAACCCGCCGGTCTCCCGCTCGCCCCGCCGCCGAACCCGACGATCGAGCCGGACCCGTCCGGCGATCCGCCGATGCCGCCCCCTCCGCGAGAATTGCCGGGAACCTCGCAGCCCCCGAGCGACGCTCCCGGCTCACCCGGCCAGCCGGAGCCGCTCCAGGCACCGCCGCCGCAGGAGCCGATTTCGGCGAAGTAAAGGCCGCGCGCTCGTACCGCTATCGCCGCTGTCGTCGGGGGCAGCGGCGATGCCATGCGGTGCGTGTCCAAACTTTGGACACGCGCTCATGCCGGACATCGCCAGATCGTGTAGTGAGATGGGCGATACTCCGCCTGCTGGGCACCCGCACCCCCGGCATCGCTGCGGCTTGCCACCCTGCCGCCCAGAGGGCCCCCGCCCATCCGAGGGAGAGGGGGGACGCAATCCGACACGCTACGGTGAGACAGATCACCAAGGAGCGATTTGCCGCTGTACACTCACTCGCGCACGATCGAACGCTCGCCTATGAGCGCAGCGATCTCCTACAACCGCGCCGCCACTCACGACTCACGACTTACGTCTCACGACTCGTCACCGCCTCACATCCGGCATCGCGCCGCCCGTCGCGACTTCCTCCCAGCGCGGGAAAACGTCGGCATCGCCGGGGGCGGTGGTGGCCCAGGCCCCGCAACGGTTCGCCAGGGCGAGTCCCTCGGCCAGCGCGAGGCCGCGGAGGCGACCAGCGTAGAAGCCCGCCGCCCAGGCATCGCCCGCGCCGACCGGGTCGATCACGCGCGGCAGCGGCGCGGACGGCACATGGACCAACTCGTCGCGGCTCACGGCGAGCGCGCCCTGCGGGCCGAGCTTCACGACGACCAGCGCGACGGATGGCGCGAGGGCCAGCAGCGCGCGCGCGGCGGTCTCGGGGTCGGCTTCGCCGGTCAGGAACTCGGCCTCGTCCGCGCCGGGGAGGAGGATGTCGGCGTGGGCGGCGAGATCGCGCAGCGTGGCGCGCGCCTCGTCGCGTCCCCAGAGCTTGAAGCGGAGGTTCGGGTCGAGTACGACCGGCACCCCCGCCGCGCGCGCGATCGCGGCGGCGGCGAAGGATGTCTCGCGGCAACTCGCCGAGAGGGCCGGGGTGATGCCGGTCAGGTGCAGGTAGCGCGCATTGGCGATGTAGTCGGCGTCGAGATCGGCGGGCGTGAGGCGGCTGGCGGCGGAGCCACGCCGGTAGTAGATCACGTCGAGCGGGCCGATCTCGCGCTGTTCGCGGATCATCAGGCCGGTCGGCGCTCCGGGATCGAGCTTCGTGCGCGAAAGGTCCACCCCCTCACCGCGCAGACGAAAAGCGACGATGCGCCCGAACTCGTCGTCGCTGAGGCGGCTGATCCAGCCCGCCGTGTGGCCGAGGCGGCAGAGGCCGGTCGCCACGTTCGTCTCGGCCCCCGCGACGTAGCGGCGGAAAGTCGTCGCCTCACGTAGCGGCCCGACCGTCTCGGCGAGAAAAAGCACCATCGTCTCGCCGAGGGTGACGAGGTCCAGCGGCGGGGCGCTCATCGCTGGCCGCGTGCGGCGGCGGCGGCGGCGATGAAGCCCGCCGCGCGACGGGTCAGCTCGTCGAAACGTCCGGCGGCGACGAGCGGGCCGTCCACCAATGCCGAGCCGATGCCGAGTCCCCAGGCCCCCGCCGCGATGAACGACGCCGCGTTGTCGAGGGTCACGCCGCCGGTCGGCAGGAAGGGGATCTGGCGCAATGGCCCGAGGAGATCCTTCAGATAGCCCGGCCCGGTCGGCCCGACCGGGAAGAGCTTCACCAGCGTCGCGCCCGCCTGCCAGGCGGTCAACGCCTCGGTCGCGGTGAACGCGCCCGGCACACAGGGGACGCCGCGCGCGGCCATGGCCCCGATCAGGGCCGGGTTGGTGTGCGGGCTGACGATGTAGGTCGCGCCTGCGGCCAGCGCCGCCTCCGCCGTCTCGATGTCGAGCACGGTCCCCGCGCCGACCAGCATTTGGTCGCCGAATTCCTTGCTGATCGCCCCGATCATCTCCAACACCCCCGCGCTGTCGCAGGTGACCTCGATCGCGCGCACACCCCCGGCCAGGATGGCGCGTGCCGTCTCGATCGCGCGTGTCGCGTCGGTGCGCCGCAAGATGGCGACGACGCGCGTCTCTTCGAGGGCGGCGGGGATGGCGGGGCGGGCGAGCTGTTCCGTGGCAGTCATCACGCTCTCCTCATCATGTGACGATGTGACGGCGTAGGCCCTGCTTCGCGCCGCCTTCTCGGGCGCAGTGTACCACCCTGGGCCCGCGCGCCGTGCCGTCTGGTATGATCAGGATCGCGTAGCGTCGACGTGGTCGCGAAGGGAGCAGCCATGGCCGCCCGGACGGAAGCGATCCTCTCCGAGGACGAGTACCTCGCGCTGGAGCGCGAAGGTGACACGAAGCACGAGTATCACGGCGGCCAGATCGTCGCGATGGTCGGGGCGAGCTTCAGACACAGCGCGATCGTCAGCGGCACCCAATTCACCCTGTTTCGGCAGTTGCGCGGCGGGGCTTGCCAGGTCCACTCGAACGATGTTCGCGTCCGCGTTGGCACGTCGGGGCTCTATACCTATCCCGATCTCCTGGTCGTCTGTGGTGAACCACAGTTCAGCGATGAGCGCGCCGACACGCTCCTCAACCCCGCCGTGATCATCGAGGTCCTCTCGCCCTCCACCGAGAACTACGACCGTGGCGGGAAGTTTCGCCACTACCAAACGATCCCGTCGTTGCGCGAGTACCTGCTGATCGCCCAGGATGCGCCGCTGATCGAGCACTTCGCGCGGCAAGCCGACGGGCGCTGGCTCTACGCCGCCGCCGACGGGCTGGATACCACCCTCGCCCTGCCGACGATCGGCGGCACGCTGGCGCTGGCCGATGTCTACGAATTGGTGGCGTGGGAGGGGTAACGCCCGTCGGCTTGCCGCCTGCTCGGGCGCGGTGCATCATCCCCGGTCCGCGCGCCACGCCATCTGGTACGATCCGCCCTGCATCGTCAACGTGGTCGCGAAGGGAGCAGCTATGGCCGCCCGGACCGAGGCGATCTTGTCCGAAGACGAGTATCTTGCGCTGGAACGCGAAGGCGACACGAAGCACGAGTATCACGGTGGCCAGATCGTCGCGATGGTCGGGGCGAGCAAGAAGCATAACGGCATCGTGAGTAGCACGCTGTCGCATCTCTATATGCAGTTGCGTGGGGGCCCATGTCGCCCCTACGCGAACGACTTCCGCGTCAGGGTGAGCGCGGCCAGCCTCTATACCTACCCGGATATTGTGGTCGTCTGTGGCGAACACCAGATGGCGGACGACCATGCCGACACGCTCCTCAACCCCGCCGTGATCATCGAGGTTCTTTCGCCCTCGACGGAGGGGTACGATCGCGGGCGGAAGTTCCGCCACTACCAGACGATCCCGTCGCTGCGCGAGTACGTGCTGATCGCCCAGGACGCGCCGCTGATCGAGCACTTCGCGCGGCAAGCCGACGGGCGCTGGCTCTACGCCGCCGCCGACGGGCTGGATACCACCCTCGCCCTGCCGACGATCGGCGGCACGCTGGCGCTGGCCGATGTCTACGAATTGGTGGCGTGGGAGGGGTAGCGCCCTCCTCCGCTCCGGCACCTTCCCGCTGGGCAACACATACGGTATAGTGCGCGCGTCGGGGCGATGGGGGGCGCTGTCGTTGTGTGCCCCAACGGTCGCGTCGGGGGCGGGGTGAGAGGATCGTGACAGGAGCGAAGGCTATGGCTGCCACATTACCGGGAGTGGAGATCGTCGGCGCGGCATCGGCGGCGACCGCGCAAGTGCTGACGCCCGAGGCGTTGGCCTTCGTCGTCGAGTTGCACCGGCAGTTCAACCCGCGCCGCGAGGAGTTGCTGCGACGCCGCGACGCGCGCCAGCAGGAACTCGATGCCGGGGCGCGACCGGAGTTCCTGCCCGAGACCCGCGAGATTCGCGAGAGCGACTGGCAGGTCGCGCCCGCGCCCGCCGATCTGCTGGACCGGCGGGCGGAGATCACCGGCCCGGTCGAGCGTAAGATGATGATCAACGCGCTCAATTCCGGCGCGAAGATGTTCATGGCCGATCTGGAGGATTCCCTCTCGCCTTCCTGGGAGAATGTCATCCAGGGCCAGATCAATCTCTACGACGCGGTACGCCGCACGATCACCTTCGACAACCCCGATGGGCGCACCTATCAACTCAACGAGCAGACCGCCGTGCTGTTGCTGCGCCCGCGCGGCTGGCATCTGCCCGAGAAGCATCTGCTCGTTGATGGCGGGCAGATCAGCGCCAGTCTCTTCGACTTCGGCCTGCACTTCTTCCACAACGCCAAGGAACTCCTCGCGCGCGGCAGCGGGCCGTATTATTACCTGCCGAAGCTGGAGAGCCACCTGGAAGCGCGCCTCTGGAACGACGTCTTCAACGCCGCGCAGGATGCGCTCGGCGTGCCGCGCGGCACGATCCGCGCGACGGTGCTGATAGAGACGATCCTCGGCGCGTTCGAGATGGAAGAGATCCTCTACGAGTTGCGCGACCACTCCGCCGGACTCAATGCCGGGCGTTGGGACTACATCTTCAGCACGATCAAGAAGTTCCGGGCCGATCGGGAGATGATCCTGCCGGACCGCGTGCAGATCACGATGACGGTGCCCTTCATGCACGCCTACACCGAGTTGCTGGTGCGGACCTGCCACAAGCGCGGCGCGCACGCGATCGGCGGGATGGCGGCGTTCATCCCCAGTCGCCGCGATCAGGAAGTCAACCGCGTGGCGCTCGGCAAGGTGCGCGACGACAAGGACCGCGAGGCGGGCAACGGCTTCGACGGCTCCTGGGTCGCCCACCCCGACCTCGTCCCGGTGGCGCTGGAATCGTTCAACAAGGTGCTGGGCGAGCGCCCGAACCAGCGCGAGCGGCTGCGTGAGGACGTGCGAATCAGCGCGGACGAGCTGCAAAACTTCGACATCCCTGGCGGCGCGGTGACCCGCGAGGGCTTTCGCATGAACGTGGATGTCGCGCTGCAATACCTCAACTCCTGGCTGCTCGGCAACGGGGCGGCGGCGATCTACAACCTGATGGAGGACGCGGCGACCGCCGAGATCTCGCGCGGCCAGCTCTGGCAGTGGATCACCAACGGGGCCAAGCTCGAAGACGGCACGCCCTGCACCGTCGCGTTGTACGAGGAGGTGCGCACCGGGGAACTGACCAAGGCGGGCGGCGCGGGCGCGGGCCGTTACGGCGAGGCGGCGGCGATCCTCGACACGTTGGTGACCTCGGAACACTTCGTGGAGTTCCTGACATTGCCGGCGTATGCGGGGCTGGAGTAGGGGGAAGGGGATGCCCCGGAGCACCTGTTCAGGTGGTGTCCCATTGGGTGCGGGGGCGTACTTTCCTCATGGGGAAAGGATATATGGCAAAACGCCTTGTTTCCCCCAACGCCCAATTGCGGACGGAATTGGGCAAACATGTCCGATTCCGCCCGCTTTCACCCGTATGGCGTCCGCGCACATCCGTTCCCCATGCGGCATCGAGTACTTGAACAGCCCCGGATGGTGGCAGAGCCCTGCGGGGCCTCAGTCGGCGGAATCCTGGAGCCGGATATGCCCCACGCCCCCCGCTCCTACCTGATCGCCCCCGCCTCGAACCCGGCGATGCTCGCCAAGGCGGCCGCGTCGGACGCCGACGCCGTCTGCCTCGACCTGGAGGATGCGGTCGCGCCGGAGGTGAAGGAGGAGAGCCGGGCGCACGTCGTCGCCGCCCTGCGCGACCTGGACTTCGGCCGACGCCTGCGCCTCATCCGCATCAACGCGCTCGACACCCCGTACGCCTATCGCGACCTGATCGAGGTCGTGGAGGCGGCGGGAGACCGCCTCGATCTGGTGATCGTCCCCAAGGTCGAGCGGGCGGCGGATGTCGCCTTCGTGGACACCTTGCTGACGCAGATCGAGCTGCGTCAGGGCCTCGCGGTCGGGCGGATCGGGATCGAGGCGCAGATCGAGACCGCGCGCGGCTGCGTGAACGCGGATGTGATCGCCGCCGCCTCGCCCCGCCTGGACGCGCTGATCTTCGGGATGGGCGACTACGCGGCCTCTCTGCGGATGCCGCTCGACGCGATCGGTGTGCCGGATGCCGACGATCGCCTGTACCCTGGCCACCGCTGGCATTATGTGATGAGCCGGATCGTCACGGCGGCGCGCGCGTTCGATAAGCGGGCGATCGACGGCCCGTTCGCCACGTTTCGCGACCTTGACGGCTTCCGCGAGGCGGCGGAGGTGGCGCGCGTGCTCGGCTTCGACGGGAAGTGGTGTATCCACCCCGGCCAACTCGCGACGGCGAACGCGGCCTTCACCCCGCCCGAGGCGCAGGTGGCCTGGGCGCGCACGGTGCTGGACGAGTACGCCCGCGCGACCGCCGCCAGGCGCGGGTCTATCGCCGTCGCGGGCCGGATGGTCGACGCCGCCTCCCTGCGGATGGCCGAGACGATCGTCGCCCGCGCCGCGTCCGCCCGCCGCGACGGCTGACTGCCCGCGCCGCGCGACCATCTGGCCCGCCCCCCGATGGGTGCGGTCCAGTGTTTTGCGCGGGCGGGGTGGACGGGGTGGCAGGCGGCACCCCGCGCATCCATCGCGCAAGACGTTGAACCGCACCCTTTCCCGGCAACCCCTTTGCGCGAAACCGGCACCTTTGCCATACTGTGTCGTGTTATTCGTGCGCCCTCGCGGCGCGCAGCCAGGCCAGGCGCGAACTGGCAACGCTCCACTGACGACTCTTCCAGGAGGCACCGCCATGACGGCAACCGCCCCGACCACGGCAACCGCTGGAGCGATGGAACGATTGGCGCGCGAGATCGAGGCGATCGTCGGGCCGCAAGGGCTGATCGAGCGCCCGGAACAACTGCGCGTCTACGAATCGGACGGGTTGACCGCCTTCCGCCAGACCCCCGCGCTGGTCGTGCTGCCCGCTTCCACGGCGGAGGTGCGGGATGTGGTGCGGCTCTGCCACCGCTACGGGGTGCCGTTCGTGCCTCGCGGCTCGGGGACCGGACTCAGCGGCGGCGCGTTGCCGGTCGAGGGTTGTGTGGTGATCGGCCTGAGCAAGATGACCAAGATCCTGGCGGTCGATCTGTCCAACCAGCGGATCGTCGTGGAGCCGGGGGTGCTGAACCTGTGGGTGACCCAGGCGGTCGCCCCGCACGGCTACTATTACGCCCCCGACCCTTCCAGCCAGCAGGTCTGCTCGATCGGCGGGAACGTGGCCGAGAACTCGGGCGGCGCGCACTGCCTGAAGTATGGCTTCACGGTGAACCATGTCCTGGGCATGGAGATCGTCACGCCCGAGGGGGAGGTGGTCGAGATCGGCGCATCGTCCGTTGAAGCGCCCGGCTACGATCTCCCCGGCATCTTCGTCGGCTCGGAAGGGATGCTGGGCATCTGCACGTCGATCACACTGCGACTGGTGCGGCGGGCCGAGGCGTTGACCCTGTCGTTGGTCGCGTTCGCCACGACCGACGCGGCGGGGGAGGCGGTCTCGGGGATCATCGGGGCCGGGATCGTCCCCTCGGCGATCGAGATGATGGACAATCTGGCGATCCAGGCGACCGAAGCGGCGACTCACGCGGGCTACCCGCTCGACGCGGGTGCCGTGCTGCTGATCGAGTTGGATGGCCGGGCGGTGGAGGTCGAGCAGCAGCAGGCGCAGGTGGAGGAGATCTGCCGCGCGGCGGGGGCGACGGAGGTCCGTATCGCGCGCGATGCGGAGGAGCGCATCCTCTTCTGGAAGGGGCGCAAGGCGGCGTTCGCGGCGATGGGGCGGCTCAGCCCGAACTACATCGTGCAGGATGGCGTGATCCCGCGCACGGCCCTGCCGCTGGTGCTGCGCGAGATCGCGGCGCTCAGCGAGCAATATGGCCTGCGCGTCGCCAACGTCTTCCACGCGGGCGACGGCAACCTGCACCCGCTGGTCCTCTATCCGGACAAGGATGACTACGAACGGGCGGAGCAACTGGCGGGCGACATCCTCAAGACCTGCGTCGCGCATGGCGGCAGCATCACCGGGGAGCATGGGGTGGGCGTGGAGAAGCGGCCCTACATGTCAGTGATGTTCACCGCGGCCGACATGGAGACGCATCAGATGATCAGTTGCGCCTTTAATCCGGGCAAGCTCTGCAATCCCGGCAAGGTCTACCCGACGCCGCGCCTTTGCGGCGAGACCCCCGGCAAATACACGCCGCACCCGCTCGAACTGGCGGGAGTGGCTGACAGGTTCTGAGCGCGGGCGGCGGGTTGCGCGGCGACACGGGGCGGAATAGCGCCGCGCCGCGATCCGTTGCCGCTGTCTTCCTATCCCCGGACGACGGGGCGGTGGAGTGGACGATGAGTGTATCGACGAGGGCGTGGTCGCCGGAAGCGCTGCTCGGCGCACTGGGCGAGCGGGGCGGTGGACGCGGGCGGGCGGCAGGGGCTGACGATGCGGTCGCGGGTGTGCGCCCGGCGATCGTCGCCGCGCCCGCGACCGAGGAAGAAGTCGCGGCGGTCCTGGCGTTCGCCGACGGCGAGGGCTTGAAGGTGCTGGTGCGGGGGGGCGGGACGCAACTCGGGCTCGGGCATCGACCGAGTGGGGGCGATATCCTGCTCGACACGGCGAGTCTCGACCGCGTCGTCGAACACGAGCCGGGCGATATGACGGCGACTGCCGAGGCGGGGCTGACGCTGGCCGGTTTCCAGGAGGCGTTGGGCCGGGCCGGGCAGTGGCTCGCGCTCGACCCCGCGCTGCCGCCCGCGACGACGATCGGCGGCATCGTGGCGACGGCGGCGAGCGGCGCGCACCGCCTGCGCTACGGCGGCGTGCGGGACCAGATCATCGGCGTGCGGATCGTGCGGGCCGACGGCACGATCGCCAAAGGCGGCGGCAAGGTCGTCAAGAATGTCGCCGGCTTCGATCTGCCCAAGCTCTTCACCGGCTCGCTCGGCACCCTAGGGGTGATCGTCGCCGCGACCTTCCGCCTCTACCCGCGCGCGGCGAGTTCGCGCACCGTGACGGTCGCCACGCCAGACGCGCGCCCGTTCTACGATCTGGCGGTGCGGCTGATCGCCACGACGCTCGTCCCCTCCGCCATCGACATCACCGGCTCGACGCGCTCGGCGGCGGGCGCGCTGGCAGTACGCTTCGAGGGGAGCGAGGAGGCCTGCGAGGAGCAATCTCGCGCCTTGCTGGCCCTCGCCGGATCGGCCGAGGGGCGGGTCATCGAGGGCGACGAGGAAGCGCTGCACTGGCGCGAGGCGACCGCCGCGCTCGATGCCGACGGCCAAGAGGGGACCCGCATAGAGCTGAAGGTCAGCCTCCTCCCGGCGGCGGTGGCGGGGTGGCTCGACACCCTGCGCGATGCCGCGAACGGCGCGGACCTCGTGGCGTCGTGGCGGGCCCACGCGGGCCATGGCCTGCTCGCGGTGAGCGTGGTTGGCCCGGCTGCCGCCCTGCCACCACTCGTCGCGGCGCTACGCGAGGCCGCGACGAAGCAGCGCGGCACCCTCGTCGTCACCGACACACCGCCCGCCCTGCTCGCCCAAATCGATCCCTGGGGGCCAAGTCCGGCAATGGCGCTGATGCGCCGCGTCAAGGACCAATTCGACCCCCACGCCACCCTCAATCCCGGTCGTTTCGTCGGCGGAATATAACGCGAGGGACGAAGGACGACGGGTAAGTGCCGAGTGATGAGTGATGAGTGGCGAGGGCTGGGCGCCAGTCGCCCTCCCTTCCACCGACTACCGACTCCCCCGTCCCCACTGACGACTGACTACTGACCACTGCCTACTCCCCCCGGAGGGAACACCATGGCGACGACCAACGGACATGCGGGCGACGACGCGACGCGCGTCGCCGATCCCAGCCAATATCAGCAGGCTGACCGTGCGGCACACCCCGGAGGGTTGACGACCGGGCCGGAACCGGCCCACATGCAGGCCGCCGCACAGGCGGCGGGGATGGATCGCCCGTTAGCGGGCGCGCAAGGCGTCGGGGTGGCTGGGTATGGCGGGGCGGTCGCCACGCAGGGGCGGGGCTTCTTCGAGGGCAGGCCGGGGCTCGGGGCCGTGCGGGCGTTCGACGATCACCACGCGCCCGCGCCCGATCTGCTCGAAGACTGCGTGCATTGCGGCTTCTGCCTGCCGACATGCCCCACCTATCTCCTCTGGGGCGAGGAGATGGACTCGCCGCGCGGGCGGATCTACCTGATGAAGATGGCGGCCGATGGCGAGATCGGGATGACCAAAGAGTTCACCCGCCACATGGATCTCTGCCTCGGCTGCATGGCCTGCGTCACCGCCTGCCCCTCTGGTGTGCAGTATGAGAAGCTGATCGAGGCGACCCGCTCGCAAGTCGAGCGCCGTTACGAGCGGTCGCTGCCCGACAAGGCGTTCCGGTCGCTCCTCTTCGCCCTGTTCCCGCACCCGGCCCGACTGCGCGCCACCGTGCCGTTGCTCTGGCTCTATCAGCGGAGCGGCGCGAAGGCGATCGCGCGCTCGGCGCTGGCGAAGCGCCTGATCCACCCCCGCCTGCTGGGCATGGAGGCGGTATTGCCGCCGGTGTCGCTCAGCGCGTTCAGCGCGACGAGCCCGGCCTTCACCCCGGCACAGGGCCAGGCGCGGCGGCGGGTGGGGATGCTATCGGGCTGCGTGCAGAGCGTGTTCTTCGACCCGGTGAACGCCGCGACGATTCGCGTGCTGGCCGCCGAGGGCTGCGACGTGGTCGTGCCGCAGGAACAGGGCTGCTGCGGCGCGCTCAACTTCCACGCCGGGCGCGAGGAGGGGGGCCTGGAGCGCGCCCGCAAGCTGATCGATGTCTTCGAGCGCGCGGAGGTCGAGATGGTGGTGGTCAACGCGGCCGGTTGCGGCTCGACGCTGAAGGAATACGGCCACTTGCTGCGCGACGACCCGGCCTACGCCGAGCGCGCCCGGCGCTTCTCCGCGCAGGTGCGGGACATCTCCGAGTTCCTGGCCGAGTTGGAGCCGGTCGCGCCCCGCCAGCCGCTGCCGCTGCGCGTCGCCTACCACGACGCCTGCCACCTCGGTCATGCGCAGGGGGTGCGCCGCCAGCCGCGCGCGGTGCTGCGCGGTATCCCCGGCCTGGAGGTGCTCGACATCCCCGAGGCCGAGATTTGTTGCGGCAGCGCGGGGATTTACAACCTCGTCGAACCGGAGGCCGCCGACCAACTCGGCGCGCGCAAGGCCCGCAACATCCTCGATACGGCACCCGAGGTGATCGCCACGGCGAATCCCGGCTGCCTCCTGCAAATCAACGCCGCGCTCGACCGGCTGGGCGCGAGCATTCCGACCATCCACCCGATCGAACTGGTCGACGCGTCCATTCGTGGGGTCGTGCCGGCGGCGTGGTTCTCGCGCGTGCGCGCCGAGAAGGTCGGGGCGATGGCCGCCGATTGAGGGGGCGCGAACCCCTCCTTGCCGCTGCGGCGGCGACCCTCCCCTAAAAGGGAGGGCAAGGATGGTCCCGGCCAGCCCAAAACATCTGTGTGAAACGCCGTGCCTGCGGATTGGGTGGGTGCTGAGTAATCCTGACAATACGTCGAAAGGTGGAGGGATGAGTCGATGGGCGAGATGATCGAGTTCCCGGCGAATGGTGGGACCTGTCCCGGCTATCTGGCGAAGTCGGGGCGGCAGTATGCGCCCGGCGTGATCGTCTTGCAGGAGTGGTGGGGGCTGGACGAGCATATCAAGGCGATCGTCGAGCGCTTCGCGGCGGCGGGTTACACCGCGCTCGCGCCCGACCTCTACCATGGCGTCGTGGCGAAGGAGCCGGACGAGGCGGGCAAGCTGCTGATGGCGCTGGACGTGGCGCGGGCGGCGGCGGAGATGCACGGCGCGATCGAACATCTGCGCGAACTGACCGGCAAGCCGGTCGGGACGATCGGCTTCTGCATGGGCGGTGCCCTCAGCCTCTACGCGGCCTGCGAGAACCCGGAAGGGGTCGTGGCCTGCGTTGATTTCTACGGCTTCCACCCGAAGTTCGAGCCTGATTTAGCCGGGCTCCGCGCCCCGCTTCTCGGGTTCTTCGGCGAGCGCGACGATCTGGTCGTCGGGGAGGCGGTCAAGGGGATCGACGAGCAGTTGACCACGCTCGGCAAGGCGCACGAGTTCACGATTTATCCGGGCGCGCAGCACGCCTTCTTCAACGACACGCGCCCCGAGATCTACGACGCCGAGGCGGCGGCGGACGCCTGGCAGCAGACGATGGACTGGTTCTCCACGTATCTCGGCTTCACCGAGGAACAGATGAATGCCGATCAGCAGTTGCAGTCGGCCTACGATGCGGACGAGCAGGACTGACGCTCGCGCGGGCCTTGGCCTGTGGCGAGCGCGTCGATGGCGGTAGGGGCGGCCAGCAGGCAGTCGCCGCGCTGGCGGGCGCTGGCCGGGTACGCGCGCGAGGCCAAGCCCGCCCTCGCCACCATGCTGCTCGTGAAGGTGCTGACCCTGGCGCTGGGCGCGCTCAGCTACCAGATCAGCACCGACCAGCAATTGCCGGGCCTGCGCGCGGCGTTGGCGATCTGGGATCGTTGGGATGCGCCGCACTATCTCGACCTGGCGCGCTACGGCTACGAGGCGACCGGCGAGCGCGCGGATTGGCTGGTCTTCTACCCGCTCTTCCCCTGGCTGACGCGGCTTTTCGGTCGGCCCTTCGACGATTACTTGCTCGGCGCATTCATCGTCTCGACCCTCGCGGCGCTGCTGGCGGTGGCCCTGCTCGATCGCCTGGTGCGGCTCGACCATGGCGACGCGGTCGCGGCGCGCGCCGTCTGGTTCTTCTGCATCTTCCCGACAAGCTACTTCCTGCACATCGGCTACACCGAGAGTCTGTTCCTCGCGCTCGCGCTCGGGGCCTTCCTGGCCGCGCGCCTCGGCTGGTGGCCGCTGGCCGGGGTCCTCGGGGCACTCGCCTGCCTGACGCGGATCAACGGCCTGATCCTGCTGCCCGCGTTGCTGGTCGAGGCGCTGGTCTGTTATCGGCAGACGCGTCGCTTCGATCCGCGCTGGGCCTGGCTGGCGCTGGTGCCGCTCGGCTTTGCGGGCTATCTGCTGCTGAACTATCGCGTGACCGGCGATCCCTTCGCTTTCCTCGCGATCACCCGCGAGCGCTGGTACAAGAGCTTCGCCCCGCCATGGCAGGGGGTGGGGGCGATGCTGCAATCGCGCAGTTGGCGACCGCCGGTCGAGGTCTGGACGGTGGTGTGGCAGCAGGCGCTGTTCCTCGCCATCGGCCTCGTCGGCGCGGTGGCGGCCTGGCTACGGCTGCGTCCCTCCTACGCGACCTGGATCACCCTCAACCTGCTCCTCTTCACCAGCACCTCGTTCATTCTCAGCGTCCCACGGTACAGCCTGATCCTCTTCCCGCTGCCGATCCTCTTCGCCCTGCTGGCCGCGCGCCCGGCATGGCACACCGCGCTGACCGTCTGGTCACTGCTGCTGCTGTCGCTGCTGGCGAGCCTGTTCATCTTGCAGATCGGGATGGCCTACTGAACGAGCGCGGGACCGGGGACGGCGGGCCTATTGCGGGGCCGACTCGGCGGTCCCGGCGAGCGCCGCGCGCACGTCGGCGACCAGCGGTGCGCGCCCATCCCGGCGCACCGAGATCAGCAGCGCGCCATTGAGGTGCAGGGCGAAGTCCTCGTCGTCGGCGGGGACGAGGGCGAGGGCGTCGATCGCCTCGTCGTACTGGGCGAAGAGGCGGCGGGCGAGCGCCAGCGCCGCGTCCTCGAAGCCGCACGCCGGGTCATAGCTGATAGCAAGATCGATCATCTGTTTTCCAGGCCGTTTCGGCTCAGGCCGGGAGACCGCTCAAGAAGGTCTCGACCAGGCGATTGAATGTGGCGGGGCGCTCGAAGTAGACCGAGTGCCCCGCTTCCGGCACCCGCACCACCTGTGCGCCGGGGAGCAGCCCGGCCATGCAGGCCACGGCAGCCGGGGGGATGACGATGTCCTCCTCGCCGGTGAGGCAGAGGATGGGCAGCCCGAGCGCCGCGATCGCTGCGGCGGGCGTGGTGCGCATTCGCAGCAGTTCCGCGCGCAACGCCGTCTTGTCCAGGGCGGCATTGAGGCCGTCGATCTGGCGGTAGAGGTGGTGCATCGCTGGCTGCTCGCGGGCCATGCGCGCCCCTGCGGCGGGATGGATGCCTCGGGCGAACAACTCGGCCTCGCCGCCCCGGTGCGCGGCGAAGATGCGGTCGAGTTCGGCCCCCGCGAGGGTGCCGGTGGTGCAGGCCAGCACGAGCGCGCGAACACGTCCCGCGTGGTGCCGGGCGAATTCGAGGGCGGTCCAGCCGCCCATCGACTGCGCGACAAGGCACACCTCCGCCAACCCCAGATGATCGAGCAAGGCGGCGAGGTCGGCGGCGAAGGCGCGCGGGCCGGGGCCATCCGGCGTGTCGGTCGAGGGCGCGAAGCCGCGATGCGCGAAGGTGACGCAGGTATAGCGGTCGCTGAAATAGGGCACCTGCTGCCACCAGGAGAGGTGATTGCCGCCGAGTCCGTGCGCGAAGACCAGCGCCGGGCCGTCGCCGCTCACGTCGTAGAAGAGGTCGGCACCGTTGTGGTGGAAGGTAGGCATGGTGTCGTTTCGCTCCTGTTGGGGGGAGTCGGTAGTCGGTGGTGGGAACGGGGGAGGCGTCGCCTGCCGCTCATATGTATGAAGGGGTGGAAGGCGTTGCGAGCGCCGGGAAACGCGCCCTGCATGGCATACCGCCACCGTGCCCGAGGACTAATCGCGGCGTGCCCCGCCCCACACCCCTATGCCGGGCCTTTCGTCGGATCGCTGTGGCCGCCCTCTTCGAGGCGGGCGAGGACGAAGACGAGGTCGGAGGCGCGGTTGAGGTAGCGCATAGTGTCGCGGTTCGCGATGATCGCGTCGTAGAGGAGCCGGGCGACCTCGCGCTCCGCGCGGCGGACGATCGTGCGGGCCAGGTCGAGCGCGGCCCCGGCAACGGTCGCGCCGGGGATGATGAACTGGTTGCCGATCTGCACCCGCGCCTTGAAGCGGTCGAGTTGCTGGTCGAGCCCGCCGACATGCTCCGCCGTGACGCGCAGCCCGAGCTGCTCATAATTCTCGGCGGGGGTCGCCAACTCGCCCATCAGCAGGTAGAGGTCGCGCTGCAGGGCGAGGATCGCGTCGCGCACATCGGGTACGGTCGCCTGGGCGCGCGCCAACCCGAGCGCGCTCGTCGCCTCATCGAGCGTCCCGATCGCCTCCATGCGCGGATGCCACTTCGCTATCCGCGCCGCGCCGAGCAGCCCCGTCGTCCCGTCGTCGCCCGTTCGCGTCGTGACCTTGGCATTGTGTTCGGACATGGTTCACCTCCGGTGAAGTCGTGAGGCGTAAGGCGTAAGACGTAAGGGGGTGGGCGGTGGCGACCGAGCGATGCGACCAGCGGCGAACTCTGGTTGCCACTTACGCCTTACGCCTTACGCCTTATTCCGGCCGCCCCATCCCCATCACATGGTACCCCGCATCGAGGTGGATGACTTCGCCGGTGATGTTCCGGCCGCCGGGACCGGCGAGGAAGGCGGCGAGGTGGCCGATGTCCTCGATGTCCACATTGCGACCGAGCGGCGCATTGGTGCGCACATATTCCTCCATGCGCGGGAAGCCGGGTATGGATCGCCCGGCCAGGGTGCGGACCGGGCCAGCGGAGATGGCGTTCACGCGGATGTTGCGCGGGCCGAGGTCGTAGGCGAGGTAGGTGACGGCCGATTCGAGCGCGGCCTTGGCGACGCCCATCAGGTTGTAGCGCGGTACGACGCGCTCGCCGCCGAGATAGGTCATGGTGAGGACGGTGCCGCCACCGCGCGCCTCCATCAGCGGCGCGGCGGCGCGGGCGAGCCCGACGAGCGAATAGGCGCTGATGTCGAGCGCAGCGGCGAAATCGGCGCGGGCGGTGTCGAGGAAGAGTCCGGTGAAGGAGTCGCGCGGGGCGAAGGCGACGGAATGGACCAGCGCGTCCAGCCCACCATCGAACGCCGCGCCGACAGCGGCGAACACGGCGTCAATCTCGGCGTCGCTGGTCACGTCGCAGGCGAGGACCGGCGAGGCGGGATCGAGCGAGGCGGCGAGTTCGCGCACCGTTTCGCCCAGCCGCTCGCCCTGATAGGTGAACGCGAGGCGCATCCCGGCGGCGTGCAACGCCTGCGCGATGCCCCAGGCGATGCTCCGCTTGTTCGCCACGCCGAAGACCAGGCCGGTTTGTCCGTCGAGTTGTCCCATCCCCGTTCCTCCCCGTGCGCCATCCACCATCTACCCCACCGTTCCACGTATGCTGCTCCGATACACGGCGATGCTGGCTGGATTGTAACACCGGGCGGATGTGGGGGCGGGGCGCTGATGGAGTGGGGGTGCGAGAGGGTGGGGTGACGGGCGGCTGACGGGGGAGGCAGGCGGTTGAGGCCCCGCTGCGCTCTGCCACCACCGCGCCTCGGGGTACTGCGGTACCACAAAGCCCGCCTACGCGGGCTAGACACGCGTCGTCCTAACCCACGAAGGTGGGTTTCGTGGCGACCGCTGTCGCCCCGAGGCGCGGTGGTGGCAGAGCGCAGCGGGGCCTCAACCGCCTGCCTCCCCCGCCACCCCAGCCCCGAGGAGGCCAATCGACGTCTCGCGTGCCGCAGTGGATCCCACCCGGTGAGGGCGAGCGTCCATCCCGCGTGCTATCCTGTATGCTTCTCTGCTTCGTGGGGCGCTTCGTGGCGCGCATGGAGCGCGTGGCGCGCGATGGCTTGTGAGGGGTGGGGAGGCCAGGACCGTGTCGGGGCGGATGTTGCCGGTGCTACCGACAGTGCGCGAGGCCGCGCCGCCCGATTTGCTGCGGGTGCGCGGACTGACGACGCGCTTCTCCACGCAGGATGGGCCGGTCCACGCGGTTGAGGACGTCAGCTTCTCGCTGCGTCCGGGCGAGGTGCTGGGACTGGTCGGCGAGAGCGGTTGCGGCAAGAGCGTGACCGGCCTCTCGATCATGCGGCTGGTGCCGGACCCGCCCGGTCGGATCGTGTCCGGCTCGATCATGTTCAAGGGCGAGGATCTGCTCGAACTGAACGACGACGAGATGCGGCAGATTCGCGGCAACCAGATCGCGATGATCTTCCAGGACCCGATGACCGCCTTCAACCCCGTGCTGACGATCGGGCGGCAGATCGCCGAGGTGCTGGAACTGCACGAGGGCCTGCGCCCGGCGGCGGCGCTTGCGCGCGCGGTCGAGTTGCTGCGGATGGTCGGGATACCCTCGGCGGAACGGCGCGTGCGCGACTATCCGCACCAATATAGCGGGGGGATGCGCCAACGCGCGATGATCGCGATGGCGCTGGCCTGCAAGCCGCAACTGGTGATCGCCGACGAGCCGACGACCGGGCTCGACGTGACCATCCAGGCGCAGATCCTCGATCTGTTACGCGCGCTGCAACGGGAAACGGGGACGGCGATCATCTTGATCACGCACGATATGGGCGTGGTGGCGGGGATGTGCGACCGGGCGATCGTCATGTACGGGGGCCGGGTGGTGGAGGAGGCGAACGTCTACGATCTGTTCGGCGATCCGCGCCACCCCTACGCGATCGCGCTCCTCGGCTCGGTGCCCCGGATGGACCGGCACGGCGAGCGGCTGACCCCGATTGTGGGGATGCCCCCCGACCTGATCGCCCCCGGTGTGGGCTGCTCGTTCGCGCCGCGTTGCCCGTTCATGCACGAAACCTGCCTGACCAACACGCCGCGTCTCTTCACCGTCGGCGAGGGCCACACCGTGGCCTGCTGGGCCGATGTGCGGCGCGAGGAGCCGCACCGGCGGTGAGTCGTGGGTCGTGAGTCGTGAGTAGGGGTTTGCCGATTGGCGCAGTGCCGGTGTGCTACCGGGTAGCCAGGGGTGCGTTTCGGCGGCGGGGGCGGAGGGCCGTTGGACTGAAGTCCCGGCTGGGGGCTGCGGCCACGAAGTCCCTCTACAGGGACTGGGGGGCGAGGTGGGAGGCGAGGGGTGGGGGGCGATGCCGGGTGTTGCTGCCGTGCAAGGTTTGGCACCGCACTCCGTGGCCACTGACGACTGACGACCGACGACTGACGACTACCCCGCGCGGCGTCAGGGCAAGCCTTGGGTTGGGACGATTTGGGCGGTACCTGCGTGGGCCTGGGCGTCGAGGTGGGCGAAGAGGCGGCGGTAGACATCTTTGGCCGGTTCCTCGTCGGGGCGACCGGGGCCAGTGAAGGTGGCGCGGTCGCCGACGACAATCAGCTTGGTGCGCGCGCGGGAGAGGGCGACGTTGAGGCGGCGCGGGTCGGCGTGGAGCGCGCCGATCGTGTTGTCGTCGTTGGCGTTGACGAGGCTGACGAGCACGATCTGCCGCTCGCCGCCCTGGAAGCGATCAACGGTGTCGATGCGCAGGCCGGGGAGGGCGGCGATGGCGGCGTCGCGCGCGGCGATGGCGGCGCGCAGGCGGTTGTTCTGCTTGCGGTAGGCGGAGATGATGCCGACCTCGGCGGCGAGCGCGCCCCAGCGGTCGCGCGGCGTGGCGTGGAAGAGTCCCACGACCAGGTCGGCGATGATCGCCGCCTCGCGCGGGTTGTCGCGCGACTCGTCACGGCTCCACTGGCGCACGGTGTCGCGCGCCGCCGGGTCGTGGCTGGTGTCGAGGAAGAGGAGGGGGACGTTGGTCCAGGGCGTCAGTCGTACGTCGTCAGTCGTCAGCGACGGGCCCGGAATCGGGGGTTGGGAGGTGAGAGTGTCGAGGAAGTGGGAGAGGCGGGCGGTGGCGACGTGGTCGTTGGCGGGGTGGAGCGCGCCGTCGTAGAAGAGGTCGCTGATTAGGGCGCAGATCGGGGCGTTCATGCGGTACTGCGCGGCGAGGGTGATCAGGGCACGCGGGTAGCGCCGCGCCAGCCGCTCGAAGAGGGAGACTTTCAGGCCGGGACCGTCCGCGAACCCGGCGTCGCGGAGGGAGGCGGGCAGCGGCGGCAGGGGTGCCGCCCCAGGCGCGTCGGGGACGACGGGCGGGAGCTGCTGGTGGTCGCCGACCAGGATGAGGCGGCCCAGGTAGCCGGGCGGCAGGTGGCGCAGGGCCTGGAGGGCGGCGGGTTCGGTCGCCTGGCCGGTCTCGTCCACAATCACGGTCGCGAAGGTCAGGCCGCGCAACTCGGGCGCGTTGGCGGCGGCGAGGGTGCCAACGAAGATTTGCGCGTGGTCGTGGATGAGTACGCCCGCGCGGATGAGCCGCACCCACGCTTCGAGCCCCGCCGGATCGTCGAGGTCGAGCTTCGCTAACGTCTCGCGCACGCGCAGGCGCTCGGCGAGGATCTGCTCGCGCACCTCCGGGTCGGTCGCGGCGCGGGCCAGGCCGACGCGCACGAGGTAAGGGCGCAGTTCGGGGAAGCGCGCGCCCAGCTTGCGCGTCACCTCGTCGGCGGCGCGATGGGTGTTGGCAAGGATGAGCAACGGGCGGCGCGTGGGGTCGTCGGTCGCGGCGAAGAAATCGCGCCGCACGATCGCGTGCGCCAACTCCGCGACAGTGGAGGTCTTGCCGGTGCCGGGCGGCCCCTGGATCAGCAGCAGATCGCCGGACGCGAGGGCGAGCGCCGCGCCGATCGCGCGGCGCTGATCGGCATTGAGGCCGGCCCCCGCGAAGTCCGGCGCGGGATCGGTGAGCGGGGTCGGCTCCGCCACGCCGAGGATGATCCGCGCGAGGCGAGGCAATTCGTCGGTGCGCAACTGCCGACCGCTCGCGCCAGCCCCCCGGATCGCGCCGAGGAGGAAGTCCGTCAACCCCTGCGTCTGCCAGGAGGAGCGGAAGGGGAGGGTATCGACGCGGTAGCGACCGTCCGGGCTCGGCGGCAGGCTGTCGCGCAACTCCACCGTCACCGCGTCGCTTTCCACGGCGCGCAACGTCCCCTCGACCGACAGGAGTTCACCCGGCGCGCGTCCCGAGGGGGTGACGAGGATACGGTCGTCCTCGCGCAGGCGAGTCTCGATGCGGGCGGGGCGGGCGAAGCGCAGCGCGCCGCGCGGCCCGGTGCCCGGTCGGCCCGGCGTGAGGTCGCCGATGCTGACCCCCTCCTGCCCCTCCAAGGTCGCCTGCGGCGTGGTGGCGAGATGGTACAGCGCCTCGCGCCCCGCGCGCTCCTCCTCCTGCAGCTGGCGGTGGAGCCAGACCCAGTAGGCGTAGAGATCCTGCGGCAAATGGCGGAAGAAGTTGGCGGTGGGGGCCTTCCCCGACGAGCGGGCCGACTCGCAGATGCCGCGCGCGCTCGCCGGGCAGATCTGGCAGGGGGTGGACGACGCCTGCAAGGTGAAGTCGCCGCCGAGTCCCCGGATACGCCGCCCAAGCCCGGCGATCGTGTCGATGCGGAAGCGATCGTAGCCGGTCAGCAGGCCAGAGGTCGCCAAGTAGCCCACATTGCGCGACTGCGCCAGCAGATCGGTCGCGCGGTCGTTGCCCCAGTCGGCGGCGTGGCCGGTGTCGCCGTCGGTATCGCGACCGGCGCGCGGCCTGGCGGCACGGGCGCGGCGGACGATCGGGTGTTCCTCCAGCGGCAGCGCAGTCGCCAACTCGCCATCGATCGACTCGATGTAGGTTGCGGGGTCGCCCGCCCCGAGCGCGCGGATGATCTCGCGGTAGGCGAGCGCCTGCAAGCCGCCAGGATGCGCCACGCCGGTCAGCGGATCCTTTTCGGCCCCGAAGCCGCCGCCGGTCTTGATCTCGTGCAGCGTCTCGACCGTGCCGCCCGTCGCCGCGTTGTCGCCCATATCGCCCGCGCCCGGGCGATAGACGATCCGATCGGCGCGCCCGCTGATCCCCCGTCCCGGCGCGAAGAAGAGGCGTTCCTGCAAGAGCGCGCGGTCGTCGCCCTCGTCCGCGCCGATGCCTGCGGCGGCGATCCGCCCCAGGATCAGCGCGCGTGCCGCGAGCGGGCGCTTGTGGAGCGCTTTCGGGCGTCCGGCCGGGCGATCGAGCAGGAGGTGGGGGAAGTCGTCGGCCCAGGTGCGCGCGACCGCGCCGACGTAGGCCCGCGCCGTCGCGTCGTCGTCGCCCCCGGCGGCGCGCGCGGCGGCGGCATAGCGGTAGCCCGCGTGGATGGCGTTGCCGACGGTGAAGGTCGGGGCGGTCGCGTCGCGCGTGGGGTCGCGGTCCACGCCGACGAAGCCGGTGTAGAAGCTCGCCAACGGGCAGCCGTAGACCATCTCCAGCTGGCCGCCGGTGAGGGTCCATTCGGGCGCAACGATGAACTTTTGCAACACGACGATCACGCCGCCCTTGCTCGTGGCGGCGGCGACGGCCTTCAGCACCTGGAGGCGGAGGCGATTGGGGCGCTCGCCCGCCGCCAGGCCCTCGAAGGCGCGTTCCAGCGTAGGCAGGTAATGGGAGAAGGGGATGCTACGGTCGCAGCCGGGATACCACTCGCCATTGAAGACGTAGGCGCGACCGAGCGGCTGGCCGTCTTCGCCCGTGAGGCGCAACGCCAGCCTGCCGCGCACCGACCACGCGGCGTCGCGCGCGGCGATCACCGGCACGTCGAGTCGCTGCGGGACGCCGGGCGTGTCGCGCAGGGCGGCGAAGGGGGACGGCGAAGGGAGCGGCATGGATACATGGCCTTTCGAGTGAGGAATGAGCGGGCCGTTCCGGCAGGTTGGTGGCCGTTGCGGTCGGGGCGTTCGACCGTTGGCGGACGTCGGGCGTCACCGGCACGTCTGCGAACGCGAACCGGTGACCGTTGGCGGGGTTCGCGTGATGTGATTGCCGTTGTGAGCAGGGCGTTCATTTGAACGCCCCTACGGGCGGGGCGGGGCGGGTCGGGGCGGTAGGCGTTGGAGGTGTTCGGGGTGGTGGTCGTCGCCGGACCAGCGTTCGGGGTTGGTACGGATGTAGTGGCGAAAGCTGTCGAGTTCGCGAGCGCTGCGGACAACGCGGTCGTAATAGCCACGTTGCCAGCCGAAGCCGAGGAAGCCTTAACGGCGGCAGGCGGTCGTCACCGCTGCCTTGAATGTGCGGATGATGACACCGAGCGTATTACGGTGTGGTGATACGTTCGGGAAGGGTGCTACGACGTCGGCTTGGGAATCGATGCGATCACCGCGAGGGGTTGTAAGGCTCGTAGGGGCGTTCAATTGAACGCCCTGCTGGTCGCGGCTTTGCTCCTCCCCTGCACCGATCACGATCAATCCGTGCAGATGGTTCGGCATCACCACCCACGCATCCAGCCCCGCTGGGAAATGCTGCGGTATCTCCGCCCAACATCGCCCCGCAATCTCCCACACTTCCCTTTCCGCGAAGAGCAGCACCCGTTCCTGCGTGCAGATTGTCACGAAATAGATACCCGCCTGCGCATAGTCATACCCCTGCCAGCGGATCGAACGCCGATGCTGCCGATCCCGGTCGAAAAACACCACCGCTCACTCACCCCTTCTCTTGCGCCGCGCGGAGCATGTCGAGCAGGGTAGCGTCGTCGCGCGGGGGCGTCATATCACTCGCTCCGCCGTCCCTAGAATGCCCTCGCGCCGTATCCAATTGCTGCTCTGCTCAACACCTTTGCGGGTGACGAGGTCGACCGGATGCCCAAAGATCGCCGCCAACTCTTCGGCCATCGCCGCCAGGTCGAGCAGGCTCGGTCGTGCTGCGGGGCCGAAGGCGACGAGCACATCGATGTCGCTCTCCGGCCGGAAGTCATCGCGCAGCACCGAGCCGAAGAGCGAGAGTTCGCTCACCCCCCAGTCCTGGCAGAACTGCGCCAAGCGCTCCCGGTCGATCGGTGTCCTGGTCACCATCGCTGTGCCATCCCGTCGTTGTCGTGCATCGTGCGGTGTCAGGGGGCGTGTAGGGCCTAACTGAGCGGTCTGTTTGGCAATTGCCTGTGGGGGTACGGACCGTACGCCGCCTGCCGCCACCCTCACCCCCGGCGTCGCTGCGGCTCGCCACCCCCTCTCCCCATCCGAGGGAGAGGGGGGAGGCTACCCCGTACGCTACGGTGAAATGGACCGTTAAGCGGAAGTGGCGCGGCGGCACCACTGCTCACTCGCCCTTGCCCATTCGTCCTCGCCCTTTCCCGCGTCCCGCTGTCACGGTAAGCTCCATCGCGACGTACTCCGCCAGCGCGAACCGCCCGATGCCCCCCTCCACGTCCCGCCCGAGATCGGCCCCCAGGCGCGCGGTGAGGGCGTTGAGGAGTTCGCGCGGGCGCACCGCGTCCGGTGGCTTCTCGGTGGCGGCGGCGGGCGCGGGCGGGTCGATCATCGCCAGCACTTGCGCGCGGGCGCGGGCGACGAGATCGCGGAGGTAGCGGTCATTCGCATCGTCGGTGCCGGGCGATGAGGGGGCCGACGAAGCGGGGGAGAGGTGGCGCGCGGCGACGCGCAGCAGCCAGAGGAGCGCGGCCTCGTCCTGCCCGGCATTGCTGGCGAGCCGGGCGCGCAGGAGGGTCCAGGCGGCGTCGAGGAAGGCGTCGCCCTTTGCGGCGGCCTCGCGCAGGGACAGCAGGCGGTCGAGTTCGTCGCGATAGTGCAGCCGCTCGTCGTCGCCGAGGAGGTCGAGGCCACGCAGCACCTCGTCGAGATCGCCCAGGTCGAGGCGGAGTTTTTCGGTCAGCGGCACATAGACCAAGGCCGAAAGGTGGCGTGTGAGGGCCTTGAGGAGGCTGACCCGCTGCTGCAGGGCCGGGTCCTGGATGCGCGCGGCGGCCTCGTCGAGACGGGCGCGGGCTGCGGCGAAGCTCCAGGAGCGGAGCGCGTCGAGCGCGTCGCGCAGCGCCGCCTCAGCCAGGTCCTCGCCCGGATGGTAGCGCACCGCGCCGATGGTCAGGACCGCGCCCGCGCGCTCGGCGGCGAGCGCGCGGGCGACGACCTCCGCCTGCGCCAGCTGCGGCGTCAGCGCGATCACCGGGTCGTCACCCGCGAAGCGCCCGCGCTCGATTTGACGCTGCAGTTCCGCCGCGCGCTCGGTGATCTCGTGCATCCTCACCCTACCATTACCGATGCCATCGGTCCGTACGTACAGTAGCACAGCGCGCGGCAGGGCGGCAAGGGCGGAGGCGGGCGCGACACGGAGCTTTGCGTGGTAGGTGTGACAGAGGTGGAAGGCGCGGATGCTTCGCGGCGGCTCAGCATGACAATTCCGTACGTTGTGGGCCGACCACCGACGTGCAGGGTGGCTGCCACTTGTGTGGATGGCCGACCACCTGGGAATTGTCATGCTGAGCCGCCGCGAAGCATCCGCGCCCGTAGTCCCCAAGAGGCTCGCAGTACCGCAGGTGCGGGGCCGCGAGAGCCGCGCGAACGTGCCGTTGAGCAGCGCATCCCGCCGTACCGCACGCACGGGGCGCGAGGCCTGGGCTACGCTCACGCCCCGTTGCTATTCGGGGCGTGCTGCATCGCGCTCGGCCTTCTGGCCTACCACGACGTAGACCGGGTCGCGGGTGGGCTGGAGCCAGCCGCGCGGGCCGGTCGCGGTCGGGGCGCTGCGGTCGATGAAGCGGACATCGCTGTAGCCGCCCGCCAGCTCGAAGTAGGTCATCACCAACGCGGCGCGGCCTTCGTCGTCCTGCTCGTACCAGACGCGCACCGCCTTGGTCGGGAAGAGGCGATTGGAGAAGATGATCACCAGCGGGGCATCGGGCCGGAGGACGCGGTGAATCTCGCGGAAGAGCGCGAGGGGATGGGTGACGTACTGGATCGAGACGGTGATGATGGCGATGTCGAACGCGTTGTCCTCGAACGGCAGGACCGGGTTGGCGTTGAGGTTCTGCACCACCCAGGTGTCGAGCTGATCGTTCGCGGCGAGTTCGGTCGCGTTCATGCCCAGGCCGACGACGCGACGCGGGCGAACGTCCGTCGGCAGATGGCTCTTCCAACTGCTCATCAGGTCGAGGATCGTGGCGTCGGGCGGGATCAACTCGCGCAGCACCTCGCCGATAACGGCGATCGCGCCATCATCGATGTGGGTGACGAGGCGGGGGGTGTCGTAGAACCGCGCGTCGTCAGTGGGATCGGCCCGCTGGAAGTACTCGAGCGGGAAGGGGGCATCGGCGGGCTGTGGGTTCGCTGATGACATGGGCGTATAGACCTCCGGCCCGCAAGGCGGGCGTGTGTGGTTCCCCACAGCGAAGTATGGCACATGGCGTGCCAGCCCGACCGCCGGGTATACTTGCGCCGCAATGGTGTGGGGGCGGAGGGGTCCCGGTGGGCTCCCCGGTCTTCAAAACCGGTGGCCGTCGTATTCCGGCGGCGGTGGGTTCGACTCCCATGCGCCCTCGCCATCCCTCCTCACCGGACCTCCCCTGAATATGCACAGCCAGCGTGGGCGTACTCTGCCTGCGACCACCCTCACCCCCGGCGTCGCTGCGACTCGCCACCCCCTCTCCCCATCCGAGGAGAGGGGGGAGGAGGCAACTCGCCAAGCGTTTGAGAAGCGACACGCGGCGTTTCACACGGACTTGTCGGGCTGGCGGGCGGGGACGACGCTGGACGGGGCGCGTTCGGGCGGACGCTTCAGTAGGGAAGGTCCGCGACCGCGCCGAGGAATGTGAACTTGGGATGACCGATCGTGCCGCTGGACTGCATCGGCTCCCGGATAACCAGGTCTGCCAGCAGGCCCTCGAACGCCTCGCGGCTCGACCAGTTGAAGCGGATGAGCATCGCCCGCACGGGTTCATGCGGGTTTCGGTTCAGCCTCGCGGGAGGAGCGTTCCTTGCCGTAGCGCTCGGCGGTGGCACGCAGGCGGTCGGCGTACTGGTGCAAGTCTTCCAGCCCCTCAATCGGCACGCGCGTCTCAGCCCGCTGCTCATTGTCGAAGAGACCGAGCGCTTTACGGGGGCTGTTGAAATAGAGGCGGCATATCGGTCTGCGGTTGTTGTCGTCCAGCAGAATGCTGCAGTAGCTCTGCACATCGCGTAGTACAACGCGTTTGGCTCCGACAACCGGGTAGAGGATCGCTTTGATTGTGTAGTATGCCTCCCATTCCTCCGGCGTCGTGGCGATTGTCGGCTCGGGAACGCCCTTCGTCTCGCTCAGCACTATTGGCGTCGGTGTTGGCTCGGCGGGGGCACGTTGTGCCTCGACGCCCAGAGCCGACTTGAGCCGATCGTTGATTTGCTCGTTGATGAACTGTCGGAACGCCCGTTGCGTGGCCTGCGTGAATTGCTCGCGAATCGCCTGCGTCATCCGACCGGGATGAACCTGGGTGGAGAAGAACCGCACGAATTCTTCCGAAGGGTTCTGCCACTGCTCGGCCAGCACACGCTGAATCTCGCGGGTATACTTCAGTTCGCTGGCAGTGGTCAGGATGTCATTGAGATCGTAGGCTGACTTCGTAAATTTCTTTAGTTCGTCAACATCCGTTTCTCGATGGTCGGCCAAGTTGAACTCGAAGAAGGGCTTCGCGTCCATTTTGTTCGGCGCTTCCATGTCGGTATAGAAGCGGTAGCTGATACCGTTGGTGAGCACACCGAATCGCGCCTCGGTCACGCTGAAATAGCGGTAAAGTTGGGAGGCATGCTCCTTGTTCAGGTCTGCACCATGCCACTTGCATTCGAAGAGGAGGATCGGCTTGCCTTCCTTCAGGACGGCATAATCGACCTTCTCGCCCTTCTTCAGGCCGACGTCCGCGTGCAACTCCGGTGTGACTTCTGTTGGATCGAAGACGTTGTAACCGAGCGCAGCGATGAATGGCATGATGAGGGCGTTCTTGGTCGCTTCTTCCGTCTTGATATGCGGCAACTGCTTCTGGAAGTCGCTTGCCAACTCACGGATTTTGTCGGTGAAATCCGTCGAAACCCCTTCTTGGTACGCTACAAGCCGAGTATACGCACTGGTCCGCTCATTATGAGTGTAGTGCGCCCGTTCAGGAGAGTCAACGACTCGGTGCCGCACAAGAGTCCACAGCTTGGCCCTCGCTTTGGTACGATTTGTGCATGGCGGGGCGGTGGCGTCCTACTCGGTGTGATGGTTGAATCATCGACTCGTTAAGAGGAGGAACACGGACATGGCAACATTCGAGGAGTTGCAGAGCGACAACCCGGATATACGCAACCAATACGATTGGTGGCGCGGCGCACGGCAGGAGAAGGGCGAGGACCCCATCGATTGGGATGCTTTTCGCCAGCACATCGTGGCGATCGGTCAGGTCGATCCGGGGAACCGCCCGCCGGACGACTGGGTCGGGGATGATTACAAGGAAGCCAATGCCGATTGGTGGGCCAACTATCAGAGCCGCAGCTAACCAGCGCCGCAACGAACAACTGGCGGACGCAGCTACATTGTCTGGGAGCGGGCCGGATCGGCCCGCTCCCCTATTTTTGTCGCCGAAGTGGTGCTGTGAACGCGGTGGACCTCAGCGCCCGAACACGTCGGCCAACTCGCCTAAGTCGCGCACCGTGATGTCGGGGGCGAGGTCGTGGTGCTCGGCGGGCTGCCCGGCGCGGTTGCACCAAGCGACGCGAAAGCCGCACGATTTGGCCCCGGCGGCGTCCCAGGCATTGGCTGAGACGAAGAGGAGCCGGTCGGCGGGGAGGGCGAGCGCGGCGGTGGCGAGGGCGTAGACCTGCGGATCGGGCTTATACGTGCGGGCAGCGTCGGCGCTGATGACGGCGGTGAACGTCCCGGTGAGCCCGGCGTGGGCGAGGCCAGTCGCCAGCATGGCAGGGCTGCCGTTGGAGAGGATCGCCAGCGGGCGATCGTGCAGGCGCTCCAACGCGGCGGGCACCTCCGGGAAGGGGTCCAACGCCAGCCAGGCATCGCGCAGGGCGCGTGCTGTCGCGTCGTCGGCAGTCGTCAGGTCGGCTTGTGCCAGGGTCCACGCTAGGGCCTCGGCGGTGACGATCGCGAAGTCGGCATACCGCCCCATCAGCGCGCGATGCCAGCTATATTCGAGCTGCTTGGCCCGCCAGCGGGCGACGAACGGGGCCGGTTCGAGGAGGAAGGGTCGGCAGGCGACCTCGACCGACGCGGGATCGAGGAGGGTGCCGTAGGCGTCGAAGACGATCGCCTCGATCGCCTCGATGGCCGCGATTGGTGGCGCGGCGGCCAGCGCGACCTGGCGGGATAAGGCGTCGCGATTGCGCGCGCTCCAGGCATCGCGCAGGTGGGGCGGGATGTGTCGTCCGGTCATCGGGTACCCTTGTATGAGCGGCGAGCGCTCCGCGCCGACTGCCGCGCGAGATGCCGGGACGTATTATGGCAGATGGGTCGTATTTGTGGGGGTTGGGGACCCCTCCCCGCCGCCGCACCCCCCACCCTCCCCTGAAAGGGAGGGTGGGGGGTGCGGCGGGCCGGGGGGTGGCGGGATGCTGCGATGCCGGAGGGGCGGGTGGTTGGTCGCTGGTGGAGCAGCGGACGTGAAGTGCGGGGCGCGATGAGGGGCGAATGGTAGCAGTTGAGCGGGTGCGGCCCGCCGCGCCGGGACCGGATAGCGGTGCCGGGGCGGGCGGACCGGGAGCGAGCTATGCCGCGCGGCAGGCGCGCTTCGCGGCGGAACGGGATGCGCTGCACGGGCGCTGGAATCGGGTCGCGAATCTGCGCCTGCTGGCTTTCGTGCTGGCGGCGATCTGTGCAGTCGGGGCGGTGCGTGCGGGGTCGCTGCCGCTCGGCGTGCTGGCGAGCGTGCTGTTCATCGCGTTCCTGGTGCTGGTGCGCCACCATGCGCGGCTCGGCACGTTGCGGCGACGGGCGGAGGAATCGCGCGCGGTGAATGAGGAGGCCGGGTGGCGTCTGCGGCGCGAGTGGGCGCGACTGCCGTTGCGGAGTTCGTTCCGCCCCGTGGCCGGGCACCCCTACGCGGGCGATCTCGACCTCTTCGGTCCGGCCTCCCTTTTCCACCTCCTCCATAGTGGCGGGACGCCGATGGGCGCGACGACGCTGCGCGATTGGCTGCTGACCGCCGCCGCGCCCGAGGTCGCCCTGACCCGTCAGGCGGCGGTCGCGGAGTTGGCCGGTCAGCTCGACCTGCGCGACGAGTTGCAGGTGAGCGGGCGGCTGGTCGAAGGGCCGACCCCGGACCCCGCGCCGTTCCTGCGTTGGGCCGAAGGGCGGCCCTGGCTCACCGCGCGCCCGGTGTTGGTCTGGCTGGCGCGGCTCTGCCCGCTCGGCCTCTGGATCACGCTCGCGCTCTGGCTCACCGGCATCGTCACCTGGCCGCTCTGGCTCCTGTTCCTGCTCGGCAACGAGATCCTGTGGCAGACCCTTGGACGCCGTGCCGCGCCGCAGATCGCGCAGATCGGCGCGCAGGCCAGCGCGCTCGGGCAGTACGCGGGCTCGTTCGCCGCGCTCGATGGGGTGCCGTTCGTGGCACCCGCGCTGACCCGTTTGCAGGCCGATATGGCGGCGGAAGGGGTCTCGGCCTACGGGCAGATGCGCCGCCTGGAACGGCTCTCCCGCTTCATCGTCCCGGCCACCGCCCTGACTCACGGCCTGATGCAGCGGCTGATTTTGTGGGATGTGCAGGTACTCGTCGCGCTGGAAGGCTGGCAACAGGCAGCGGGCGGGCGGGCGCGGCGCTGGCTGGCCGCGCTCGGCGAGGTCGAGGCGCTGGCGATGCTCGGCGGGCTGGCGCACGCCGAGCCGGAGTGGTCCTATCCCGACCTCGATGCGGCCCCGCCACGCGCCTTCGCGGCACTGGCGCTGGGCCACCCGCTGCTGGCCGCCGACATGCGGGTCGCCAACGACGTGACGCTCGGGCCACCAGGCGCATTCCTGCTGGTGACCGGCTCGAACATGTCCGGCAAGAGTACGCTCCTACGGGCGATCGGCGTGAACGCGGTCCTGGCGGGGGCGGGCGGGCCGGTCTGCGCGCGGGCGTTGCGGCTGCCGTCGGTGACGCTCTGGACCAGTATGCGCATCGAGGATTCGCTGGCGCAGGGCGTCTCCTATTACATGGCCGAGTTGCAGCGGCTGAAAGCGGTGGTGGATGCGGCGCGCGACAGCGAACGCGCGGGCGGCGCGGTGCTGCTCTATCTGCTCGACGAGATTTTGCAGGGTACCAACACCGCCGAGCGGCAGATCGCGGCGCGGCGCATCATCGCCCACCTGGTGGCGCACGGCGCGATCGGGGCGATCTCGACGCACGATCTGAATCTGGCCGACGCGCCGGAGATCGCGGCGCTGGCACGACCGATCCACTTCACCGAACACTTCGCGACCGGGCCGGAGGGGCCGACGATGACCTTCGATTATCGCCTGCGCCCCGGCATCGCGACCTCGACCAACGCGCTGCGGCTGATGGAGATCGTCGGGATCGATCTAGACGAGGGATAGGGGGCGGTTCGGCGTCTTGCGCGGCGGGGGCGGGGCCACTGGGGGTGGGGGCGGCGTGACGGCGCGGGGATGCCGGTGGACTGCGGCCCCGCCGGGCTCTGCCATCGTCCCGGCTGAAGGCGCGGCCACGAAGTCCACGGCAAAGCGCAGCGGGGCCCCCCTACGTGGACTGGGGGGCGAGGCGGGGGATGGTTTGCTGGGGGCGGCACCTGCGCTCGCCACGCCGTGCAGGGTGTTGAATCGCACCACGAAGGGGTAAGGAAGGGCGATGGAGCGGGACGCCGTGCGGGATTATTACGATGGTGTCGGCGCGCGCGAATGGGCGCGGTTGGCACGCCCCAAGGACGGCGCCCTGGAGTTCGCGATCAACCGACGCGTGATCGCGGCGCACCTGGCCCCGGCTTCGCGCGTGCTCGATCTGGGGGGCGGGCCGGGGCGCTACGCTCTCTGGCTGGCGGAGGAAGGGCATCGGGTCACGCTGGCCGATCTGTCGCCGGGACTGCTGGCGCTCGCGCGGGCGCAGGTGGCGGCGTCTCCGGTGGCGGGGCGGATCGAGGCGATCGTGGAGGCCGATGCGCGCGACCTCTCGCGCTGGACGGACGGGCACTTCGACGCGGCGCTGGTGCTGGGACCCTTCTATCACCTGCCCGACCCCGCCGAGCGCGCAGGGGCGGCGCGCGAACTGGCGCGCGTGGTGCGACAGGGCGGGATCGTCTTCGTGGCGCTGATGCCGCGTCTCGCCTTGCTGCGGCGTACGATTGCCGATCCGGCCGAGCGCGCGCACCTGAGCGCCCCCGGCTTCCTTGCGCGCCTCCTCGACGAGGGCATTTTCGACAACGATCAGCCGGGGCGGTTCACCGGCGGCTACGGGGTCCGCCCGGAGGAGGTCGGGCCATTCTTCGCGCGGGCGGGATTCGCGCAGCTCGCCCTCCTTTCTTCGGAGAGCGCCGCGCCCGATCTGCAAGGTGAACTGGCCACGATGGCGACGATCGCACCCGAACACTACGCCGCAGCGTTGGAGACGTTGCTGTCGGTGGCCGGAGAGCCCGGTATCCTCGGGCTCGCCAACCACCTCCTCTACGTCGGGCGGCGCGAATGAGGCGCGCGAGGCGCGTCTACCCCTGGCATCTCCCGATACCGGCGCGGCGTCTCAGGCGAGGAGTTGTTCCATCACGATTACGTCGACCCAGCGCCCGTCGAGCAGCCCTTGTTCGTGGTACACGCCGACCGTGACGAAGCCATGGCGCTCGTAGAGGCGCATACCCGGCGCGTTGGTCGGGAAGGCGGCCAGGACGATTTTGTGGTAGCCGAGCGCCCGCGCCCGCGCCTCCAACGCCCCCAGCAGCGCATCGCCGATGCCCCGTCGGCGCTGGTCGCGCGCGACATAGAGGGAAACGTCGACCACATGGTCGTAAGCGGGGCGGGGGTTGAATGGGTTGAGCGAACCCCAACCGACGACCGCCTCGCCCGCGTCGGTCGCCACGACGACCGGGTGCCGGGGACCGCGCGCCGCCAGCCACGCGGCCCGTTCCTCCGGCGTGCGGAGCTGCGTCTCCAGGGTCGCCACGCGGTCCTCGATCCCCTGGTTGTAGATCAGGCAGATCGCCGCCGCATCCCCCGCCGTCGCTTCGCGGATCGCCATGACGCCCTCCTCGCCGATTGTCCCCGCCAGCCCTGACCGAGCGAGCGCGCCGCCTGAATGCTGCCTATCACCGAGACGCAGCAGGTTGACCACCGCCCATCCCCACCCTCCCCGCGTCGGGGAGGGTCGCCGTCGCAACGGCAAGGGCAGAGCAAGGGGGGGCCGGGGAGAGGTCTGTCCCCCGCCGACGCATCCTACCGGATAACGCGAGGGGCGGCACGCTTGGCGTGCCGCCCCTCGCTGATATGTCGTGTACCGTGCCGCGCGATGTGGTCGGGCGATGCTCCCCTCACCGTCCCGGACCCACGCGACGCGGGTGGGCTAGTAGCGGTCGCGGCTGCCGTAGCCGCCGCCGCCGCCGGAGTAGCCGCCGCTGGCCTGACGCTGCTGGGCGAAGCAGTCCGAGCAGTAGACCGGCTTGTCCCCGCGCGGCTGGAAGGGCACCTGGGTCTGCTTGCCGCAACTGCCGCAGACCGCGTCGAACATTTGGCGCGGGGCGCGCTCGGCGTAGCCGCCGCCGCCGCCGCCGGAGTAGCCGCCGCCGCTCGAATAGCCGCCGCCGCCAGAGTAGCCGCCCGCGCCGCCGCCCTGCTGGGCCTTGCGCGCGCGCCGACAGTCGGCGCAGCGCCGGGGCTCGTTGGTGAAGCCCTTCTGCGCGTAGTACTCCTGCTCACCGGCGCTGAACACGAAGTCCTGGTTGCAGTCGCTGCACTGGATGGTTTTGTCTTGATAGCTCATTCGGGCACCTTTCGGGAGAATATATTGGACAGATGAACAGTTCCGGCGACCATTCCCGAGTCGGTGAACGAGATGAGCTGGTCTGGGGTGGGGAGTCCCCGAGCTATCGTCGTATGTGTTCGACTGAGCGCGATCATTGCCGGATATCACTCTCGGGCGTGTCAAATGCCCGGAGGGAACGAAGGTTACGGCGACGGATCGGCAGGTTGACAGATCGCAGAACCCTGCACTCTGGCGCGATGCCAGAAGCGAAAATCTTGCGGCCTGTCAACCCGGCCAACCTGTCGCCACGTTAGCGGAAGCGGAACGTGATCCGCCCGCGCGTCAGGTCGTACGGCGAAAGCTCGACCGTGACCTTATCGCCCTGGGCGACACGGATGTAGCGGGTCCGCATCTTGCCGCAGAGGGTGCTGAGCACTTTGTGGCCGGTGTCGAGTTCAACGGTGAACATCGCGTTCGGCAGCGCGTCGACCACGGTGCCATCAACGGTGATCGCGTCACTCTTCGACTTGCGGACCGGGGCGGTCACGACCGCCCCCGGCACACCGGGGGTACCGGGAGCGCCGGGCCGGATGTTGCTCTTCTTTTGCGGATAGTTTGGCCTGCGTGGGGGCATCAGTCCTCCTCTTCTTCAACCGAGACGCGCGCTTTAGCGCATCCCACGCCGCACAGGGGAGGCCATCCGTGGCCCGCTGTCGCGGCGATTTATCTCATTATCGCTCGTCGGTCGCCCCTGATTCGGGGCTTCCTGGCGGAAGCAGTCGCGGCAATAGACCGGGCGGTCGGTCCGTGGCACAAACGGGACGGTCGCCTCGCGCCCGCAGTTCGCGCAGTTGATGGTGTGCTGCACCCGCTCCTGCGTCGCCACCCCGTGCGATTGGCGTTCGCCGTTGGCGAAGGTGCGGCCCGCGACATCGTGACGACGCTCACTTAATGGAACGCCGCGCGCGGGCGATGTATTCCGTGCCACGGGCTGCCGCTCGGGGGCCGACACCAGCGGCTGCCGCTGCGGCGCGGGGCGTATCGCGAGCGGCGGGGACCCCTCCCCGGCGAAGGCCGGGGGCGTTGTCGCGAATTCGTCACGCCAGCGCAGGCGGGGCAGCGAGCGGCCCGAGGTGCGCTCCAATTGCCGCCACTTCGGCCCGTCTTCGGGGCTGAGCAGGGTGATCGCGCGGCCCTGACGACCCATCCGCCCGGTCCGCCCGACGCGGTGCGTCAGCAGATCGGCCGACTCGGGCAGATCGTAGTTGATCACCTGCTCGACCGTGTCCACGTCGATCCCGCGCGCCGCGACGTTCGTCGCCAACAGGATTCGCACCGTGCCGCTGCGGAAGTCGGCCATCACGCGGTCGCGCGCGTTCTGGCTGAGGTTGCCCTGGAGCGCGGCGACCGGGTAGCCGAGCCCTTCGAGCTGCCGACCGAGCTTCTTGACGCCGTGCTTGGTACGACCGAACACGATGGTCGAACCATCGCCGCGCGTGTCGAGCAGGCGCTTCAGGATGTCGAGCTTGTCGCCTTCCGGCACGTCATAGACCATGTGCTCGATCTTCGGCACGTCTTCCGGCTTGGTATCGACCTGCACCATCACCGGATCGTTCAGGTGCCGTCGGGCCGTGTCGTGGACCCACGTCGGCACGGTGGCCGAGAAGAGGGCCGTCTGCCGGGTACGCGGGATGTGCGCCAAGATACGCTCGACATCGGGCGCGAAGCCGCGATCGAGCATCTCATCGGCTTCGTCGAGGACCAGATAGCTGACCCGATCGAGTCGCAGGGAGCCGCGCCGGATGAGGTCGAGAACGCGGCCTGGGGCGCCGACCACGATCTGCACCCCCTGGCGAAGCGCCTGTTCCTGGCCGCCGAAGGCGCGACCGCCGTAGATCAGCACCGAGCGGAGGCCACGATCCTGGCCGAGCGCGTCGATCACGCCGCCAACCTGCGTGGCGAGTTCGCGCGTCGGCGTCAGCACGAGTGCCTGCACGGCGCGGATACGCGGGTCGATGCGCTCGACCAAAGGGATGCCAAACGCCAACGTCTTACCGGACCCGGTGCGGGCCTGGCCGATCAGATCGCGTCCTGCGAGGAGAGGGGGGAGTGCGCCAGTCTGGATGGGGGTGGGAGTGTCGATACCCATGGTCACGAGCGCGGCTCGTGTGGTGGGGGCGAGGGTGAATTCGGAGAACGAGGACAAAAGCGGCTGTTCCTTCCACCGCGTCCGTCAGGAATGACGCAGGTTACATCGATACAATCAATGAAAGGCGGGGCGCGGCGTCCTGACGATAATGCACCAGCCGCGCAATTCCGATTCCGTTGCTAGAACGCCGTGGCGCGGGATTTGTTCCCGGCGCGCAAAACGACATGGTACAACCCGCGTAGTGTACCAGATGTCCGACTGGAAGACCAGCGATGCGCATTTGGCGCGGGCGGTGGTTCAGCGTCTTGGGTGGGCGGGGCGGCGGGGCGGGCGGGGCGGCATAGGTCGTGAACGGGAGTGGGGCAGGCGGTTTCGACCGCCTGCCTTACCCGCCGCAACCACACCCCCGTTCACGACCCGTGCCCGCGCCAGAGCGAGGTTTCGTCGCTCAACGCTTCATCGAGGCTGTAACCGGAGGAAGCGGCGTAGGCCGTGATGTGGAAGTCGGTCGCCAGCCGAAACGCGGTGTAGGCGTCCAGCGGCGACGCGGAACGCATGTCGAGTCCGGGGTCTGCGTCGAGCGCGCTTTCCGCCTGACGCGCGCGCACGGCGATCATGCCGTTATCGACGGTGCCTCCGCTGCCACCGGGTGGGGGCATCAGTTCGGCCAGCACGGAGACCGGTCGCGCCGCCTCCTGGCGCGAGGAGACCAGCCCGATCGTCTCCAAGTCGGCGCACAGTTGGTGGAAAGACTCGGCGTACTCTTGCCGTCGCCGCTCGGTGTCGTGCTGCTCGAAGGTCGCGACGTGCAGGGAGGCGGAGAGGCGGCTGAGGCTGTGGCCGAAGGCCTGCTCCAGGAGCAGCAACTGCGGATTGTGGACGAGATCGGCATGACGCTCGGGCGAGAGCCCGTAACGCAACGCGGCGATCAGCCGTTGCGCCGTCAGCAGCAGGCGCAACGCGCTCTGTTGCACGCGCACGGGATGCGAGTAATAGAGGACCGGGTGCGTCTCGTGACTCTCGGTTAGATTCAGCAGTTCCAGCGCGAGTTCACGAAGGCGATCGGCAAGCGCCCCCGCATTGTCGGGGAGGTAGCGTCGCAAGAGCGGCAGGGCACCGACCTGGCCCGCGACTTCCGCGTCGAGCGTGGTGGCGCACGCGTGTTGGCGCGACAGCGCCGGGTACACGGCCAACACATACGCGACGCTGAGCGAGATTGTCGCCACGCCGCTCCCCGCCTCCAAGATGGCGATCAGGCGCAGCGGCCAGGCGACCGGGGTGATATCGCCGTAGCCGAGGGTGAAGAGCGTCGCCCCGCTGACGTAACAGGCGGTGAACCAGGAGGGCTGGAAATTGGGCGGGCTGTTGAACGCCGCCGCGTCGCCGAGCCAGGGGTAATACAGCGCGGCGAACCCGACCAGGAGCAAGGCCAGCCAGAGCAGGATGAGCCCCGCGACCAGCAGGGGCAAGCCGGCGTGCAGGAGCGCTTGCCGTCGCGGCAGGTAGCGGGCCGCCGCCCGGAGCGCGCGCCAGGCGGTACGGTGGAATCGATTGCTGAGTGGGCTTTCGACACCTGGATTCAGCACCGTCGCCCAGATGTCGAAGAATGTCAGCGCGAGGATGGTCGCGCCGAGCGCGACCATCGCGGCCGTGAGCAGCATCGCCGACTCCCCTTTATGGTCTGTTTGATGATTGCTTGGCGGGATGCGGGGCAGTACGCCGCCTGCCGCCACCCTCACCCCCGGCATCGCTGCGGCTCGCCACCCCCTCTCCCCATCCGAGGAGAGGGGGACTCGGTGGTAGGCTGTGCCTGATTGCGAGGCGGCGTTACCCCGAACCTGCCCCCTGGCCGTCGGCAGAAGCGGTCGGACGGCGATTCCCCCCTCTCCTCGGATGGGGAGAGGGGGTGGCGAGCGCAGCGATGCCGGGGGTGAGGGTGGCGGCAGGCGGCGTACACGCTCTGGCGAAACGGGCTGCCTAGCCGCGCCGGAATTGGCGGCGAAAGAGGGCCGTGCTGACGACGAAGAGGAGGATTGCCATCGTCCCCAGCGCGGCGAGGGTCCACCACGGCGGCTGCTCGCCGCGCAGCATCACCGCCTGGAGCGATTTGATGCCGTAGGTGACCGGCAGGGCGTAGGAGACGACGCGGACATACGGCGCGAGCGATTCCAACCCCAGGAAGAAGCCGCCGAAGAAGACCGAGGCCAGCAGCACCAGCATCGAGAACTGCACCGCCTGGCTCTCGCTGTTCGAGATCGCCGAGATGAAGAAGCCGAACGAGAGCGACGCCAGGATCAGCAGGACCGTCACCGCCGCGAAGAGCCCGTAGCCCCCGAGGATGTGGACCCCGAGGCCGAGGTGCATCCCCGCCGCCAGCGCCGTCCCCAGCAATGCCGTCAGCAGGAAGTAGCCGAGATATTTGCCGAAGGTGATCTCGCTCGCGGCGGTCGGGGAGACCCGGAAGAGTTCGACCGAGCCGAGCAGGCGCTCGCGCACCAGGGTCAGCGCGGTCAGCGTCACCGCGATGTGCTGGATGAGCAGCGCGATCACCGCCGGGGCGTAGAACTCGACGAAGTCGGGCACGATCGGCGAGACGTTGCGCGACTGCGCCTCGAAGGGCGAGACCAGGATCTCCGGGGGGATGAGCTTGAGTTGATCGCTCGAATTGCCGATCAAGCGGGTGTCGGCCTGAATCTGCGCCACGCGCGGGCCGTCTTCCGGGGTGAACTGGCCGCGCTGCGCGCTGGCCTGCAGCAGGCTCGTCGTGTTGTCGATCCGCCCGATCGCGTTCTGTGCCTCGGTGAGCGAGCGGCCCTGCGGGGTCTGTTGCGGGTTCTGCACGTTGGTGAACAGGGCTACCCCGCCGAGAATCTGCGCCGAGGTGAGAAGGTTCTGCTGCGCCTTCGCATTGTTGGCGCGCAGCGCGGCGACGCGATCGAGCGCGGCGGCGCGGTCATTGGCCGCGATCGCGGCTTGGAGCGCGCCCGCGTCGCCGTCCATCGCCGTCGCCAGCGCCCGCGTTTCCTCCGCGCGCTGCTGGTTCTCGCTCTGGCCGCCGTTCTGTTTCAGCCCCTCGATCAGGATGCGCTTGTTCAGTTCGTTCGTCTGGACATAGGCGTAGTAGTTGATCCACTGCGACGTCAGCGGGTCGATCTCGTTGTATTGCATCTGGAGGACCGCGCGCTGGCCCTGCAAGATCGTCTCGTAGGCGTTGGGCGGGAAGGTGAGGATGGCCTGGATCTCGCGGCCCTCCAGGCGGCGTTGCGCCCCCGCCGCATCCTGGGTGACCGAATCGAGGCTGAAGGGTCGGGCGAAGGCGTCGCGATATTGCTCGACGTTGGTCGCCAGGGGCGAATTCGGCGGGAGGACCACCACGGTCCTGATGTCGCGCGGGTTGGACGCGTAGCCGATGCCGAAGAGGAAGAGGATTAGGAACGGCCCCAGCACCAGGGTGAGGAGCAGGCGCGGTTGTCGTCGGACCTCGGTCAGTTCCTTGCCGACGAACGACGCGACACGCACGAGGCCGTGGACCGCGCGCCCGAACGGCCCGCGCGCGTGCTGGCCGCCCTGCCGCCGCGCCGGGAACGCCGCTTTTCTGGTCTCACCACCGGCCTCACCACTACTCGACATCGCCGCGCACCCCGCTCACGTCGCGCCCCGCGCGCTCCAATAGTGTCACGAAAACCTCGTTGAAGGAGAGCCGCCGTTCCTCGATCTTCGTGACCGTGCCTCCCGTCTCTTGCACCGCCGCGATCACCTGCGGGATGAGCCCGCCGGCGTCATCGACCGTTAGGCGCACGGTGTCATCACCCGTGTAATGCGCGTTGCGGACCCCGATCAGCCCGCCCAGCCGCCGCAGGAGCGGGCGATCGATGTCCGGGATTGTCGCGTCGATCAGGTCGCCCCCCGCCGCCTGTTGGCGCAGATTCTCGGGGGGGCCGGTCGCGACGATCTCGCCCCGATCCATCAGGATGACCGTGTCGCAGTACTCGGCCTCGGCGACGTACTGGGTCGTGACGACCTGGGTGCAGCCCCCGGCCTGCAAGTTGCGAAACTCCGCCCAGAGTTGCTCGCGCAGGATGGGGTCGATCCCGGCGGTCGGCTCGTCGAGGAAGACCAACTCGGGCTGATGGATCAGCGTCGCCGCCAGCATCAGCCGTCGTTGCATCCCGCCCGAAATATCGCCCGCGAGTTTCTTCTGGTGCGTGGTCAGCCCGACGAGTTCGAGGACCGCCTCGCGCTGGCGCTTCCGCCGGAATGGACCGAGGCCATAGGTGGCGGCGGCGAAGTTGATGTTCTCCGCCACGGTCAGGGTCGGATAAAGGACGAACTGCTGCGGCAGATAGCCGATCCGCTCGCGCACCGGTCGACTGATATGGTGGGATGAATGCCCGAACACCAGGCAATCCCCCTCGCTCGGTGCGTAGACGCCGAGCAGCAGGCGCACCGTCGTGGTCTTACCGCAACCGCTGGGGCCGATCAGCGCGATCAGCCCCCCCCGAGCGACCGTCAGGTTGATATCCTTGATCGCCGCGAAGTCGCCGAAATGCTTGCTGACGCCGCGCATCTCCACGACCAGCTCGTCCGTCGCGCTGGTGGGGAAACTCGGCTGCGCGCCGGGCATATCCGTCGCGGCCCCGGCTATGGGCAACTCGCCCGGCGTGTGTTGTGGCGGGGCCACCGAAGCTTGCTGATCCATCCCATCCCCCTGTGCCGGTAGTCCCTGTCGTCAAGCTTCGCTGTCAGTGTTCAGCGCGCCGGGTTCGGCAGCGCTGCGGGCGTGGCGTTATCGGGAAGGCCATCGGTGCCCGTGCGCCGCTCCTCGATCGGTATCTCGAGTTGCCCGGTGGTGGCGAGTTCCTCCCCTTGCCGCTGCTCGGCGAGCGTTGTCGCGACCACCGCCGCCTCGAGCGCCGAGGCACCTTGCGTCTGCTCGGCATACAAGGCCTCGTCGCGCTCGTCGGCGGCGCGTAGGGCCGCTTCGCTGGTCTGTTCGCCGGGGAGTTCGATCCGCAGATCCTCCACCAGGACGCGCAATCCGGCGGCGAGCGGCAACGCCAGCAACGCGCCCACGATCCCCAGCAATTGCCCCCCGATCAGCAGCGAGACCACCACGGCCAGCGGCGAGAGGCGGAGCGTTTTGCCATGAACGCGGGGGATGAGGATGTGGCTCTCGACTTGGTTGTAGAGGAAGAGCGCCGCGAAAACGGACACCCCCACGACCGGCCCCCGCGAGAACGCCACCAGCGAGGAGGGGATCACGGCCAGGGAAGCCCCGGCGAGGGGGATCAGATCGACGGCTGCGGCGAAAACCGCCAACGCCAGCGCGTTGGGCACCCCGGCGATCAGCAGGACGACAAAGGTGACCAGGCCGATAAACAAGGAGATCAGTGCCTGACCCCGCACGTAGCCGCCGACGACCGTGCCCATGTCGAGGAGGACGCGCGCGGTGCGGAGATGGTAGTGGCGTGGCAACAGGGCGAAGAAGAACCCTTGCACGCGCTCGTAATCGGCCAGGAGATAGAAGGCCAGGACCACGGTCAGCAAGCCATAGATGATCGCCTGGGCCGCGATACCGGCGTAGCCGACAAGTTGGTTGCCGACACTGCTCAGCAGCGTGGAAGGTTGCCCGGTGCGGACCGCCTCGGCGGCACCCGCGAACACGGGAATACCGTCGAGGGTGACGGCGAGTTGATCGCGCAGCGCGGGTCCGCGTTCCGCCACATCGGCAACCTGGGCTGCCAGGGCGGGGATAACGAGCGCGCCGAGGCCGAACAACCCGCCCAGCAACCCCAACAGGACCAGCCCCAGGCCGATCGGGCGGCGCACACGGTGCTGCTCCAGCCAACTGACGATAGGGGCGAGGGTACCGGCGAGGATCATGGCGACGACCAGGAGGAGCACGATCGTCCAGATGCGCGACAGCAGTATCAGCCCGAACCCGATGGCGATCAGACTAAAAACGGAGCGCAAGGATATTTCATGGCGCATGATTTGGGCGCGTGGGCATGATGCCGTTGGCTCGGGTCCGTGCTGTGTGGCCATGCTCATTCCCCGGTGCGAATTACACCCGTGCGGGTCAACGTTCGCCGCCCTCTCGCGGCAGGCATTCGGGCGCGGCGGGCGGGATGAAGGCACCGCCCACCGTGTATCCGCTCGGCTGTGCGCCCGATACTAACGCCCGGCGGGGTTCCGTGCGGCGTCGAAACCGGCGCGGATCTCCTCACGTAAGAGCGCCCAGCGCTCGCCGCCCGCCGCCTGCGGGTCGCCATCGCGCCGGGCGTGGGCCGTGCTGGTCTCATATTCCCGGCGCAGGTCCGGCTCCACGTCCTCGAAGGTGTTCCCTTCGTAGCGCAGATCGTGCCCGGCGGTGAACCCGGCCCGGTAATTGGGCTCGGCCTGCTCGAAGGTGCGCGCCGCGCCCGTCTGCGCCTCGGACGCCGCGCGCGCGGCGAAGTCGCGCGCGAAGCCGCCGCGCGACGCCTGGTAGCTTTGCTCGACGTTAACGCGAGCGGGCGGGGCGCTGTCCTGGCGTCGGTCGATCAGCGCGTCCCGTTGCGCCCCCGCGACAGTGGCATCGCCAGCGGTCGTGGGATCGGTGTCGAGGCGCCAACCGGCGGTCGCATCGGCGGTCTCGGCGATCACCCCCGGACTATCGCCCGTGTCAACCGCGTCGCCCTGCCCCACCGAGGCACCGGCCCGCTGTGTCAGGCTGTGGTCGCCGCTGCCGATCACGTCGGCGCGGTCGTCCCCATCGCGCTCGCTCACGCGCTCGACCGCGTCGCCGCCCCGCTGCGCGCGGTGGGCCGCGATCTCGGCACTTTCGTCGTTTCGTGCCACACCGCTCATCGTCATCTCCTTCGGATTTCTGTGGGCGCTGACAGTGCGGACCCTGGCGAATCTCGCTACGACGTGCGCGGATCGCGACGGGGTGCGCCGCCGCGCGCATGGGTTACGAAGAATGAATCGAGGAGTCCGCTTGCCGCATACGTTTCGCTGGATCTCGGCTTACGCGCAATGGGGCTATCACCGAGCGTAGTTGCGCTTCTTCCATATTGTTGTCGGTCGCGGTCAACGTGCGCGTAAATGCGCGTGAACGAGTCCGTGAATGCTCGCGTTCGGGTGTCGGCCCCGCCCGCACCCCTGCTATACTGCCGCCGCGAGGGCGAGCGACGGCGACGGGGCGAGGTAAGTATGCGCGGGGTGGTCGTCGCGCCGCAACCGCCCGCCGCCGAGGCCGGGGCGACGGCACTGCGCGCGGGGGGCAATGCGTTCGACGCGGCGGTCGCCACCGCCTTTGTCCAGTGTGCGACCGACCCCTTCATGTGCGGGATCGGCGGGATCGGCGTGGCCCAGATCTTCGAGGGGGCGACCGGCACGGCGACGATCCTCGATTTCTACGGTCGGATCGGATCGCGCGCCCGACCCGACCAGTGGGCCGGGCGGGTGCGCCGCACGCGCGAGGGGCGCACCTGGGTCGCGGATTTCGCGAACGCGGTCGGCTATGGCGCGATCCTGATCCCGGCCACCGTCGCGGGCCTCGCCGCCATCCACACGCGGGGGCGTCTGCCCTGGCGCGACCTCCTCCAACCCGCGATCACCCTACTGCGCGACGGCTTCCCGGCCCCGGCCTATCTGCCCGACTATTTCGTCGCGACCCACCAATACCCGAGCGGCGACCATTTTCCGCCATTTGAGCGGTTCATCCGCACGACGCCCGCCTTCGCGCGTCTCTGGCTCGACCAGGACGGCGTGCCGCATCGCGTGGGCGATCCCCTCGCCAACCCCGACTACGCCGCGACGCTGGCCTGCCTCGCGGACGATGGCCCGGACGCCTTCTATCGGGGGGCGATCGCCGCGCGGATGGTGGACGACTTCGCCGCGCACGACGCGCCGATCACCGCCGCCGACCTGGCCGACTGCCGGACGATCGAGCGCGTCCCGCTGCGGCTCGCCTATCGCGGCCATGTCGTCTCGACCGCCCCCCCAGGCGGGGTGACCCTCTTGCAACTCCTCGGCCTCCTGGCGAGCGACGACGTGGCGACGCTGGGACGCGACAGCCCGGACTATCTGCACCTGCTCGCCTTGGCGCTGCGGGTGGCGTTCGGGGAGCGGGCGAAGCTGACCGGGGAAACGGACGATGGCACGCTGGCGCGATTCCTCGCGCCGACCCGACTGGCGGAGTTGCGGGAGCGCCTACACGCGGGCGTCGTGCCGGACCGCGAGGTCGTCGCCGACCCCGGCACGACCCACCTGACCGTCGCCGACCGCGACGGGAATGTCGTCGCCCTCACGCACACCCTCTCGCTCGGCTCGGGGGTCGTCACACCGGGACTCGGCTTCCAGTACAACAATGGGATGGCGGGCTTCGATCCGCTGCCCGGTCGGCCGCGCTCGATCGCGCCGGGTCGGGCGCGGCTGACGCCGATGGCCCCGACCATTGTCCTGCGCGACGAGCGCCCGGTGATCGCCCTCGGCAGCCCCGGTTCCAACGCGATCATCGGCGCGATCGGGCAGGTGCTCGTCAATCTGCTCGACTTCGGGCTGGACCCGCTGGCGGCGGTGTCCGCACCGCGTCTTCACGGCGAGGGCGGGCCGCTCCTGCTGGAGACGCGCCTGCCCGCCGCAGCCGTCGCCGCCCTCGCCGCGCGCGGCTGGGCGTTGCGCCCGCGTCCCTTCGCCTACGATGCGTTGCAAGGGCGGGTGCAACTGGCGGTGCGGACCGCCGACGGCTGGGTCGGCGCATCGGACCCGCGCCGCGACGGCGGCATCGCCGCCTACGAATAATCGCCCGCAACGGGCGTGTTCGCCCGCGCACGGGTGTCCGACACGGTTCCACGCGCCGCGTGATGGGCATGGCGACATGAGGGAGGGTGGACCTATGGCATCGAGTCAGCAGACGGCCGATTTCCTGGTCGAGCAGATGGCGGGGGCGGGCACGGTGTCCGCGAAGAAGATGTTCGGCGAGTACTCGGTCTATTGCGACGGCAAGGTGGTGGGGCTGATCTGCGACGACCAACTCTTCGTGAAGCCGACGGCGGCGGGCGAGGCGGCGATCGGTGAGCCGACGCTGGCCCCGCCCTATCCGGGGGCCAAAGGGTACTTTGTGATCGCGGATGAGCATTGGGAGGAGCCGGTCTGGCTGGCCGCGCTGATCCGCGCCACCGCCGACGCGCTCCCCCTGCCGACTCCTCGCAAACCGAAGGCGCGGCGGGTGAAGGGCTGGAGTCCCGGCTGAAGGTTGCGGCCACGAGGTCGACGGCAGCGCGCAGCGGGGCCGCTGCCGAGGCGGGCGGGGCGGGCGGACGCGATGACGGTACTCGTCAGCGCGGTAGCGGTATCATGCAAAGCGCCGAGAGGCCGCTACGACAAGGAGTAATGTTGGGGCTGGTCGAGCAAGTCGCCTCGTTGGTCGCCGATGCCGGTCGGTACGATGCGCCGGTCGGCACCAGCCAGATCGTCGATCCGAGCCCCGTGAACTGGCACTCAATCATCGGACGGTGCGCCGGTCTCGCAGCCATCCTTGACGACCTCCTCCCGCCCGCGTCGGCCCGCCCGCAGGCCCGCCCGGCAGGTGCGCCGCCGGTTATGCCTGGCTCCTCACGTCCGCTGCTCCAGCCAGGCGCGCACGAGCGGTTCGCACATCAGAATAGCCAGCGCGCTCTGGCCTTCGTCGATCGCGCCGCTGCGGGCGCGGGCGAAGACCTCGTCGGCGGGCATGACCACGAGGTCGAGCAGCTCGGTCGGCTCGCGCTCGTGTCGCCCCAACTCGACATCGAGCGCCAGGAAGACGTGGGCCGTCAGGGTCAGATGCGCGGAGGAGGAATAGAAGCGCCCGACCGGGCGCAATTCCCGGCAGCGACCGCCGATCTCCTCGGCCAGTTCGCGCCGGGCGGCCGCGAGTGGGTCCTCGTCGCCGATCGCGCCGGCGGGCACCTCCCAGACCCAGCGGCGCACGGGATAGCGGTATTGGCGGATCAGGACGATCTGGCCGTCCGCCGTCAACGGGACGACCCAGGCCGCCGCCGGGGTCTCGACATAGTTGTAGGTGATCTCGGTGCCGGAATGGAGGAGGACGCGGTCGCGACGGAACGTGCGCCAGGGGGTGTCGAGGAGCGTCTCGGTGTCGAGGGTCTGCCAGGGCCGGGCGTCGGGGCGTCCGGGGATCGGCGCGGGCGCGGGGAGTTCGAGGCCCGCCTCGGCGATTAGGATGCGCAGGGCGGCGTTGCCGAGCAGTTCGGCGGTATGCGGCGCGGCCCCCGCCGCGCAGTGGGCCGCGAGCGCGGCGAGGTCGGCGACGGTATCGACGTCGTGCCAGGGCGTCGTCGCGTGGACGCGCAGGCCCGACTCGGCGGCGCGTTCCAGCGTCTGGGCGTAGACGGCCGCGGTGCTCCAAGTGATCGCCTCGAAGAGTCGGGGCCGGGGCCGGTCGAGACCGATGAGATAGTAGCCACCGTCATCGGTCGGGCCGAGGACGACGTCGTGCGCGTCGAGCGCCGCGAACGCCTCTTCCAGCGCGGCGACGGGGAGGGTGGGGCTATCGGAGGACATCACCACGACGCGACGGTAGCCGCGGGCGAAGGCACCGGCGAACGCGCCGTCGAGGCCGGAACCCAGGCCACCCGCCTCCTGCGGCCAGAGGAGGACGCCCGGCGGCAGGAGCGCCCGGAGGGGCCAATCGTCGGTCGAGGGCGGATGGACGACGCCGACGGCGGTGTCGGGCAGGGCGCGCGCGAGGGCGAGCGTGTCCCGCAGGAACGCGCGATAGAGGTCGGCGGCCAGGCCGGGCGTGAGCGGCGGGCAGAGGCGCGTCTTGACCGCGCCGGGTCGGGGGGCCTTGGCCATGATCAGCAACAGGCGCGCGGGTTCCGGCTGAGGTTCGGGCGAGCGCATCGGTACTCCTTTGTCGCGGTATCGGGCTTCGTCAGGCGCTGGGGAGGGGTGGATCGCCGCACGTCCCCGGATCGTGTCGTCCGCGCACCGACGCCGGTGCGCGAGCGGATGACGGTCGCCCGCGCTCAATCATGTCGCGCATAGCGGAGGATCGTATGGAGCATATGGTAGCCCGCGAGGAGGCTGCCGCGCAGGGTGCCACCGACCTTGGCTTGCCCGATCCGCCGACGGTAGTGGATCGGGACTTCCTCGATACGGTAGCCGCGTCTGGCGGCCTTCACGACCATCTCGACGGGCCAGCCATAGGTTGGGTGCGCCATGTCGAGCGCGGCCAGCTTGTCGGCGCGGATGGCACGGAACGAGCCGATATCGCCCAGGCGACGACGATAGAGGAGGGCGATCAGGATCGTCGCGACGCGGTTACCCGCGCGCTGATGGGGCGGTAACGCGCCCCGTTCGCGCCGCTCGAGGCGGCTGCCGAGGACGAGATCGGCCGTGCCGTCGAGGATCGGGGCGAGGATGCGGGGCAGATCGGCCGGGTCGTCGGCGTAGTCGCCATCGAGGAAGACCAGGATCGCCGCGCCGTCCGCCCGCGCCGCGCGCACGCCCGCCGCGCATGCCGACCCGTAGCCCGGTCGTTCCTGGCGGATCAGCGTCGCCCCGGCGGCGCGGGCCACCGCGTCCGTGCCATCGGTCGAGCCGCCGTCAACCACGAACCGCGCGTCCACGAGGTCGCGCGGGAGCGCGGCGACGACGAGGCCGATCGCCGCCGCCTCATTCCAGGCCGGGATGATCGCCGCCACTCGCGGTCGGCTTCTCTGTGTCGTCATCGTGCGCCCCTTGCCCGACGCTGCCGCATGGGTGCGGAGTCTCGCTGCGGCACGCCATGTTCAGCAGTCGATCCTGTACGCCAAGCGGCTCGCTGTCGCGTCGCTCGCCCTCGTGCAGCGCGGCCATCCCGCGCCCGCAGGGGTGAGCACCGAGGTCCGGTGGCGAAACAGCACATAGAAAACCTTTCGGAGTATATACATCACGGCGTGTCACGGCGTGCGATGCCGCGCCCACCAGTGCGACAGTGCGACCTCGGGCGCGAGCCGACGGGCCACCGGGCGGCCCCGGCCCGATCAGGCTCCGAGCGGGACCGCAGGGACCGCCTCCGTGCGGTAGAGGCGGGTCTGCTCGGCGGCGTCGAGTCGGGCGGCCGGTAGGTCGGCGACCAGGCGCCCCGCGCGCAGGCCGATGATCCGATCGGCGAAAGCGGTCGCGAGGTCCACCTGATGGAGGCTGCACAGCACGGCGATCCCGCGCTCGTGCGCGATGTCGCGTAGCGTGCCGAGCACGTTCGCCGCCGACTCCGGGTCGAGGCTGGCGACCGGCTCATCCGCCAGGACGAGGCTACTGCGCTGGGCGAGCACGCGCGCGATCGCCACACGCTGCTGCTGCCCGCCGGAGAGGCGGTCGGCACGTTGCGCGGCGTAGGCGAGCAGGCCCACTTGGTCGAGCGACGCCAGCGCGAGTTGCCGGTCGGCGTGGCTGAAGCGCCGGAGCAGCACCCGCCAGGTCGGCGCGTGTCCGAGCCGACCGGCGAGGACATTCTCGAGCGCGGTCAGGCGACGAACCAGGTTGAACTGTTGGAAGATCAGCCCGGTTCCGCGCCGGATCTCGCGTAGGTGGTGCCCGCGCGCGACATGGAGGGCGCGCCCGCCCAGGATGATCTCCCCGCTATCGGACTCGACCAGGCGCGTCAGGCAGCGGAACAGGGTCGTCTTCCCCGCGCCGCTCGGGCCGAGGAGGGCGACGAACTCGCCTGCGGCGACCGTGAACGAGACATCGTCGAGGGCGACCTTCCCGCCGTAGCGCTTGCCGAGTCCGCGCACCTGGAGCAGCGGCGCTCCCGCCGGTCGGGCGACCCTCACAGCAGCCTCCGCCGCAACCAGGCGCTCGCGCGATCGATCGCCGTCACCATCGCCAGGATGATCAGCAGGATCGTGAGGAGGCGGGGGAAGTCGAGGAGGTCCATGCTGTTCTTCAGCTCCTGGCCGATCCCGCCCGCGCCGACGACCCCCAGCACCGTCGAGGCGCGGACATTGAATTCCCACCAGAAGAGGGTGGTGGAGGCGAGACTCGGCAGGATGTCGGGGAGGAGGGCGTAGGAGATCACCTTCAGTCGGTTCGCCCCGGTGAGGGCGGCGGCGTCGAGCGGCCCCTGCTCGACCGTCTCGATCGCCTCCGCGTAGAGCTTCGCCATCGAACCCCAGGTGTGCAGGCCGATCCCCAGCACCCCGGCGAACGGCCCCAGCCCGACCGCCGCGACGAAGAGGATAGCGAAGACGAACGAGTCGATGCCGCGCAGGACGTTCAGCAGCCAGCGCGCGGGGTAGTAGAGGAGCGGGCTCGGCGTCAGGTTGCGCGCGGCGAAGATGCACGTCAGCAGCGCCAGCACCGTCGCGATCGACGTGCCGATGGCCGCCATCGCCATCGTCTCGGCGGCGCGCAGCAGGAGGAAATCGAGTTCCGCCGTCTCCGGGGGCCAGGCCTTCGCCGCCCAGCGGGCCATCCTCGGCAAACCCGCCAACAGCCGTGGCGGGTCGACCCGCGCCAGGCGCAGGCAGACGAGATAGCAGCTTGCCAGGAGCAGGAGCAGCCCCAGACGCCTGGCTCGGCTCCAGGAAACCCAGGGGACGGCCGGGTCGGGGTAGGTGCGCGGCGGCGCGGTCAAGGCTTACCCCTTCTTCTTCAGCCGCCCCACCGCGACCCCCGCCTCTTCGATGCTCGCGTAGTCCTTGTGCGTCGCGGCGATGAAGCCGGTGTAGTGGTTCGGCAGGATCGCCTTGGCCGATTCCTCGGTGATGGCCAGGAGGAGCTGCTGGATTTTGGTCGCCAGGGCCGGGTCGAACCCTTTGCGGACGGCGATGGCGTCGTTCGGCAGCGGGTCGGAGGTCCAGACGATCTTGGTGGCGTTCGGGCCGAGTTTGCCGCCCTCGATCATCGCGTTGCGGTTGCGGTCGAAGTCGGTCGCCAGGTCGCTCTGGCCGCTGGCGACCGCGATCTCGTTCGCCGCGTGGGTGGCCCCCTCGGTGTACTGGAAGTAGGACTTCGGGTCGAGCCCCTGGCCCTTGAACCAGTTCGTCGGGATGAGCCAGCCGGAGGTCGAGCCGACATCGGCAAACGACATCCTCAGCCCCTTCCCGTCCTCGGGCCACTTGGCGATCGCCAGGTCGGGGCGCGCGACGACGATCGCATGATAGATCGGCTTGCCGTCGTACTTCACGGTGGCGAGCGGGGTCGCGCCGGAGTCGTTGTTCGCCAGCACGTAGCCCCACGGCCCCATCCAGGCGAGATCGACCTGCTCGTTCGCGAGCGCGACCGAGATGCCGGCCCAGTCGGTCGTCGCGACCAGTTCATATTGGGTGCCGAGCGTGTCGGCCAGATATTTGAAGAAGGGTTCGTAGGTCTTCTTGCTGTCCTCGGCCGTCGGCTGGAGCGGCCCGACGCCGAAGCGCAGCTTCGCGGGGACGGTCGCCGCCCCGGCCTTGCCGGGCGTCGGGGTCGTCGCCGCGCCGCAAGCCGCCAACGCCGCCGCGCCCGCCGCCACGCCCGTCCCCAGCACGGCCAGGCGCAGGAGTTCGCGCCGCGAGAGTAGGCCACCCATGGTCGTCACCGTATCGTTCAACAAGCGTTCTCCTGGTCTACATTCGATCGGAGTTCCATACGCGGGCAAAGTTGTATCACCCTTGCCGCTGTCGCGGGAGGAGCGTCGTGCTGGGAGCGAAAACTCTTCCGCCTGGACAGGTCGCCGGAGCGGAGGATGGTCGGAATGGCGTTGGAGCGCGCGTTGGATGGCTAGTACGACAGGGAGGCCGCGCCGCCGGTCAGGAACTCGATCGCCTTGCCCGCTCCGGTGAGCAAGGCGTTGTCGACGAGTTGGTCCTCGGCCAGGCCACGCCGCTTGAAGCAGGGGGAGCAGACCCAGATCTGCCCGCCATTGGCGGTGTAGCTCTCGATGAGCGCCGACAGCGGCTGGAAGCCCTCCTCGTGGATATCGTCGCTGTAGCCACGCTGGCTGAGATGGACCCCCTCGGAGGTGAGGAACACCACCGTCTCCACGCCGGAAGCCGCCGCCGCGTTGGCGACCACGAAGCCGATCGTCGCCTTGTCCCGGTTGTCCTTCGCATACGTGATGCTGACCAGCATTTGTGCCATCGTCACCAGCCTCCTTCCTGTGCCACTGTTCCGACTCTTCTCTGAGGACATGCTCAATGGCAGCCAGGTAACAGCGCTTCAGCCCTTGCGGATGAAGTAGTGCATCGGTTCACCCTGCCCCAGGTCGCCGGTCGTCGCCACCAGCTCGTTGCGGGTCATGCGGCACCACGCGGGCAGATCCTCGCGCGCGCCGGGGTCGTAGCCGACGACCTCGAGCACCGCACCGGGGGCCAACTCGCGCATCCGCTGGCGGAGTACGACCAGGAGCGTGCCGCAGCCCTCATGCCCAACGTCGAGCGTCTGATCGGGGGCGGGCGGCGGCGGCTCGTTCAGGGTGCCCACACCATGACCCCGATCTCTCACCATACCACGATGCACGTCTCGGTCCTTCGGACGCCCACGGCGCCCGCAATCCCCATGGTCGTTCAATTGCCCAGCGACTGGAGGCTGGGACTCTCGACGTAGGCGATCATGTCGAAGCGCCCCGTCACCGCGTGGACCTGCTGAATCACCGAGCCCTCGAGCTCCATGCCGCGCAGCTCCTCGATCAACTCCTGCACCCGCGTCGGCTCGGCCTCGATCAGGACATAGGCGTGAATCATCTTCGCTCCTTGTACGCGGTGGTGACCGCTATTACTCCGTCATGCCGCCATGCAGCCTGCGGTCTGCTCGTCCGGGTACGTCTCTCGATCCCCGATTCGCCGCCTGTCGTCTTAACACTCCTCACGGGAGTGTCGCGCTCACCCTCAAGTGAAGGTCATCAGCGGCACGCCGCCGGTGCGCGCCATCGTGTCGAGCTGTTGCTGTACGCCCAGGACGGCCCGCTCCAGTGGGAAGAGCTTCTTGCTGACCTGCATATCGGCGTCGGTCGAGAGCGGGTGCCAGAAGATGCCATCGAGATTGGCGGTCAACTCGGGGAGCAGGTTGCCCATGCCGAGTTCCAGCCCCTCTTTCGAGTGGCCGCGCTTCGCCAGCGGGCGGATGAAATGATCCTCCTCTGGGATGCCGAGTTCCTCGCGGAAGGTGCGCAAGCGATCGAGGTGGGCCGCGTTGGCGGGCGTCTCGGTCGTGCCGAGGCGGACGCGGAAGCCCGCCCCTTGCAGTAGCCTGATCCCGGCCACCGCTTTCTCCCAGGCACCCTTGCCGCGGTAGGCGTCGTGGTCCTCCGCCCGCCCGCCATCGAGGCTGACCTGGACGATCAGGTTATCGTTGGCGACAGCGACCAGCTTCTCCAGGCGGGAGCCGCGCAGGAGCATCGCGTTCGTCAGGACGGTCGTGGGCACATGCGCCGAGGAATGCGCCAGCATCGCGTAGATATCGGGCAGGATGAATGGCTCGCCACCGGTGAAGAAGATATGCTCGAAACCGAGCGCGACCGCCTCGTCCACCAGTCGCCGCGCGTTCGCCAGCCCGATGGCGCGGCGCGGCGCATTGGGGCTCGACTTCGCCACGCAGTAGGTACAGCGCAGATTGCAGTCGTAATTGGTGTAGATCCACAGTTTCCAGGGGAATACGGGAGGTGCCGCCAGCGCCGCGTCCTGCGGGCTTTGCTCGATTATCGTCACACCGGTCATGCTTCGCCCCTTCTGGATCCCTCGCCCGGTTCTCTGGCCAGGCGCGTGCTATCCACTCCCACTGCACGCCCGCCACGCTATTAATAGCAGGCGATTCTTACGGCGGTGTTACAAGGATGACGCTGGCGCGCTAGCGAACGTCACGGACCCACATTCGCCCCCGCTCGGCGTCGATAATCGTCGGTGATCGTCGGTGATCGTCGGTAGTCATCGGCAATCGATGAATCGCGGCCTGCCGTCATGTTCGTAATACCGTCGCAATGGTTGCGTGGTATGATCGGCGCAGTCGCAGGATGACAATACCGGATCGATCGACAACCGGCAAGGGGCGACAACCGGCGAGGGGCGACAACCGGCAAGGGGGCGCGATGACGGCACAAGGCGAGCTCGGCTCGCGGGGCAATACGGATACGGGCAACACGGATACGGGCACCACCCGACTGACGGGGCCGCTCCTGGGCCTTGTCCGCATCGCCATCGGCTACCTCTGGTTCACCCAGACCCGCTGGAAAATGCCCCCGCAGTTCGGGTGCGACCCCGGCAAGGGGGTCGGAGACGGCAACGGCGGGCTCTGCGATTGGGTCGGTAAGGAGATCGCCTACCCGCAATACGGCTTCTATCGGGACTTCCTCACCGGGGTGATCGCGCCGAATCTCAGCACACTCGGCTGGCTGATCTGGGCCGGGGAGGCGGTGACGGCGATCCTGCTGATTTTCGGGGTGCTGACCCGACTCGGGGGGTTCCTCGGCTTCGTGCAGGGGATGAACCTCTGGCTCGGCCTCTCGTCCGTCCCGCACGAGTGGTACTGGACCTACATCATGCTGGCGCTGATCAATCTGGCCCTGGCCCTGACCGCCGCGGGGCGTTGGATCGGGTTCGACGCGATCCTCCACCCGCGTGCCGCAGCGGCCGGCGCGCGGGGCAGCCGCCTGGGCCGACTGGTGGCGCTGCTAACGTGATGGAGCGCCGGTCGAAGCCCGGCAGGCCCGGGCACGTCGCCAGGGTCCGAGCGCGAACGTTTGACCGACTGACTGAGCGAGGACACAGATGGTAGATACTGTCCGGGGTGCCCCGTCGCACGAGCAGCTCGCCGCGCCAGCGGCACAACGCCCCCTCGTGCTCGATCGCGGGCCGCGCACCCTCTACATCGAGACGAGTAATCGCTGCAACTCGCTCTGCCAGACCTGCCCGCTCACCTTTTACGGCAGCCAGGGCGGGGCGCACGACATGAGTTTCGAGGAATTCCGGCGCGTCGTGGATCAGGCACCGGAGTTGGAACGGGTCGTCCTGCACGGCATCGGCGAACCATTGCTGAACCGCCATCTGCCCGCGATGATCGCCCATCTGAAGGGGCGTGGCATTCATACGCTGTTCAACTCCAACGCGATCCTGCTGACCAGGAAGTGGCGCGACCTCCTCCTCGACAGCGGCCTCGACGAATATCGGGCCTCGCTCGACGCCGCCACCCCGGCCACCTACCTGCTGATCCGGGGGGTGCCGCTGCATGAGCGGGTGGTCCGCAACATCGGCGACCTGATCGAGGCGCGGAACGAGGCACGGAAGGGGCGCGGGGTGGGGGGGCCGAAGATCTCCGTCTGGTTCACGGCGATGCATGAGAACCTGGAAGAACTGCCTGAAGTGGCGCGGATCGTGGCCCGCGTCGGGGCCGACGAATTCTACGTCCAGCGCCTCGTCTATTTCGATGCCGGACTGGCGACAGCGGAGCAGTCGGTCTATCAAAACATGACCGAGCGCGAGGCCGCCCTGATCGACGAGGCCGGGGCGATCTGCCGCGCGGCGGGCGTCGGGTTCGCCGCCTCGGGCGGCGAGGTCCCCCAGGACAGTCTCGCGGGCGTCGCCGCCGAGCGGCCCTGGATGGCCTGCCAGCGCCCCTGGTATCTCGCCTACGTCACCGCGCACGGCGATGTGCTGCCCTGCTGCTTCGCGCCATTCATCACCACCGACCTCGCGCCGGTGACACTCGGCAATCTCTTCCGCGACAGTTTGGGCGACGTGTGGAACGGCGCACCGTATCAGGAGTTCCGCCGCCGCTTCCAGACCGACAGTCCCTGCTCGATCTGCGCCGGGTGTGGCAGCAAGTGGAGCGTGTAGGGGCCGTAGGGTGTCGACAACCGGAGCGCGGGCACATCACCACGCCCAAGGACGTGGCGAGCGGGGCGCGAATCGCCACCGGGCCTGACGCGAAACGGTCAGTGGCGCGTGGCGCACTTGTCGATCCGGCTTGCGGGCACCGCCGCCTTTGGCCCGTTGTGCGGATCCGCATGGACACGATAGCCAGTGGTTGGTCGGTGCGCCGCTTCGTCGGCGACAATCGCACCACTTACCAGGCGCGGTGACCTCGGGCGGAAATCAGTAGCCCGAGGACAGGGCCGCCCTGAGGGCGGTGGAGCGCGGCGCGACGGGGTGCCCCGTGCCAGTCGCGAGCGGGCGATGGTTCTCAATGGTGACGAAACCCTGGCATCCCTGTTTGGGTGGGCGTCAGCGTACCGTGGTCCGCTCGTGCGCGCGGTAGCGGGCGCGTTGCTGGGCCATTCGGGTGCCACTTATCCGCCCGGCGCTCGCGATTGCCGCCCTTCGCGCGGCGGTTGCGGTTCGACGGCGGCACGCACAGCGGCACTGGTACCACGGTACACTGACGCCCACCCGCCTTGTTTGCGCCGATTGACAAGGCCCCACACGAGTGTTACAACATCAGTATTCTTCGCTTAGCCTCGGGCCTAATAGCCAGTGTCGAGGGAACCATGGGCACACTCAGGCGGAAGCAGCTCCGCTGGGTCAAGCAGGTGCCGGTGCCGGAATCCCCCGCGGTGGGGTCGGCGCGCTCCCCTGCCGTCGCCGCCACCGCGCGCGAACGGCTGGTCGCCGCGCTCGCCGACCGGCCGCAGACGGTCGCACAGCTCGCCGAAGCCTTCGGTCTCTCCCAGCCGACGGTGCTGGATCAGGTGCGACGGTCGCTCCGCGACGGCCTGATCGTCGAGGTCCAGGTCGCCCCGGCGGAGCGTCGCTTCATGGCCGAACGCTACTACGCGCCGACCGTGCCGGTCATCCGCGCGCCCGACCGCGAGTTGCTCGAGAGCGCCTGTCGCGCCCTGGCGGAGGACATGGCCGCCGCGCTGGCCCGGCATCAGGGGGATCTGCAGGCCGCTTTCGCCATGACCGGCCTGGCGCGCGAGGGCTGGGCGTTCGCCGACCTCCGGCCCTATCTCGACGAGACGATCCGGCGACTCGCGCGCCGACACGGCACCGACCCGGCTCCGCCTACCCCGCTTGCGCCGCACGGGCTGGCCTGGGTGGAGGAGACGGACGAATTCGCCCTCGACTTTCTCGACCTTGAGGGGACCACGACCGTTCGAGCGGCGCGTCAGGAGGAATCGGCATGAAGATCGCGGTGGCCGG
>JAABUN010000337.1_pt1 | contig 122777 bp, 109 predicted proteins | sample 5559311 | NCBI WGS metagenome assembly JAABUN01 (sample SAMN10711877, study PRJNA513370) | rock metagenome | isolation source: Antarctica rocks | place: Antarctica: Victoria Land, Siegfried Peak sud | reverse complement strand
GGGCAATCTCGGCGTCGCTCAGGCCGGCGTCATGGGCGCGAAGCAGCCGTTCACGGAGATCGCGGGAGTACGCGGCGGGCATACCACCAGTCTCTGCCACCCTGTCAACCCCTGTGAGAACCGCTCTTAGCGCCAGGCGGCTGGGCCGAGTTCTCCCGAGATGTGTGGGGCGAGCCGGGTGGGTGGGACTGCCCCCTGGCCATCTGCGGCTGGCGCTCGGCGCTCGCCTCTGGGCAGGCGTCCCAGGCGGCCATCCTGACGCCAGGGTGTTGGACGTTGAAGAACAGCGTCTTCCTCGCCGAGGAGAAGGTTGGCCCGGCGACTTCGGTGTGGAAGGTCGCCGGCAGGCCTTCCGCAAGTAGTGGGTAGGGCAGGTTGTGGATGGCGAAGCCGTAGCTCTCCGCGTCGGGGATGAATCCGATTAGCCGGTTGACGCCGCCGCCGTCCTCCGCAACGATAAGATCACCCCACGGCGTGACGGTGATGATGTCAGGGCTTTCCAGCCGGGCGTAATTCGTTCCGGCGTCGGAGGACTCATGGCTGAACGCAGCTTCCCCTTCAGAGAAGAGTTCGAGTGCGTTCGCTTCGGGGGTATACCGGAAGATCTGACCGAGCCGTTGCTCGCCGCCCTTGGTGTCGCAGAGTCAAAGTGTCCCGATTGCGAACCACGCGCCCCCCCAGTCCGACCATGCGTGAGTGAGTCGCATCATCGTAGCAGCGAATAAGCCTCTGATCGTCAGGATTCCGATCGAGAATTATGGACGAAATATGCAGGATGACAACATCGGACGATTAAATCCCGCCTAGGTCAAAGGTGACAGGGGAAATGAAGGAGTGCCCTGTTATCCTGTCGCCCATCGAGGTGACCGATGAGCAGGAGCGACCAAAATGACAAGGACGCCATTCCGTTTCAGCGTCCACCTCGGTCGGTCGGGGAGCCGGGCAGCGTTTACCGAGGAAGTTCTCCGGGTCGCGGCGCTTGGGTACGACACGGTCACCGTGCCAGATCATCCCTCCGGACATCTTCTCTGGGGGCCGATGCTGGCGGTCGCGGCGACCGTGGCGCCGTCGCTCCGGATCGGTACGTTCGTGCTGGACAACGACTTCCGTAACCCTGCCTTCGTCGCGCTCGAGGCGGCATCTCTCGATCTGCTGTCCGATGGGCGGCTGGACCTCGGGCTCGGGGCAGGCTGGCTCGGGAAGGACTACGAGATGGCCGGGATCCCGTTCGAGCCGGCCGGCGTCCGGGTCGCGAAGCTGGCCGAGGCGATCACGCTGATCCGCGGCGCGTTCGGCGGCGAGCCGTTCACTTTCACCGGCGATCACTACCGCGTCAGTGAGCTGGGAGGGCCGGAGAACGTGTTGAGCCGGCCCTGCCCGCCGATCCTGATTGGTGGGGGTGGCCGGAAGATGCTGACCCTGGCCGGGCAGCAGGCCGACATCGTCAGCATCACTCCGATCGCGAAGCGGGACGGTTCAGGGCTGGATGTCCCGGACGCATCGGCCGAAGCAATGGACCGCAAGATCGGCTGGCTCCGTGAGGGTGCTGGGGACCGATTCGACGCGCTCACAATCAACATCCTCATCCAGCACCTGACGGTGACGAACAGTGCGACGGCCACAGCGAAGGTGCTCGACACGCTGAGTGGGGAGTGGGAACTCCCAGCGGAGACGCTGGCCGACTCGCCCCTGATCCTCGTCGGGACCGAGGACGAGATCGTCCAGAAGCTGCTCGCCCGCCGTGAGCGCTGGGGGATCAGCTACGTCTCCGTCTTCGGACCAAACATGGAGGCGTTCGCCCCGATCGCCGCCCGACTCCGCTGACCACGCTGCATCGCTCCAGGCGACCAAACGCTGCGTTGCGTTTCGTAGGGGCCTGGGCTGGCCCCGCCCGGCCGACGCAGCGGCCAGCGGCCCGCTAGGCGATAACCGGTGGTCCGGGTGCAACCCTGACTGGTTGAGCCAAAGGCGTACAACAACCCATGGTCGGGACATTTGGACGTTTGTTGGAGGAGAAACAGGCCGGCAATTGCGAACAGGATTGAACCCGGAGCGCTAGTTGTCGCCCTGCGGGGCGATGGCGCCCGCGAGCGCCGGTCAGGGCAAGCCCGTGACCCTGCGGGACGTAGCGTCTGCGGGCGCCGAACGGCCGCAAGGGTCGCCCCTGCGAAACGCAATGCACTGAGCCGCCACCCGAGTGATCGACACCAGATGGCGGCGTGGCCCGTGCGACGCTGTCCGGCAGGGATGACCCGGGCCCGGCGACGGGTGTCGATTCAGGGAGTCATGACATGGCTGTGAGACCGTTCCGGTTCGGAGTGCAGATTGCGCGAGGTGAGTCCCGAGCCGACTGGGAAGACAAGGCCCGCAAGGCCGAGGCATTGGGGTATGACGTCCTCGCCACGGTCGATCATTTCACCGACGTGTTCGCCTGGTCACCGGCGATCGTCTCGGCCGCCAGCGTCACGACCACGCTCCGGTTCTGCCCGTACGTGCTGGACAACGACTTCCATCATCCGGCCGTTCTCGCGCAGGACGCCGCCACCGTCGACATCCTGACCGATGGGCGGCTGGAGCTCGGGCTTGGCGCTGGCTGGCTAGGCTCCGACTATACGAAGACCGGCATCCCGTTCGAGGCGGCCGGGGTCCGGGTCGGGAAGTTCATCGAGAGCGTGGGCATCATCAAGCGGTACTTCACGGAGGAGACCGTCACCTTCGCCGGGAAGCACTATCAGATCGAGGACCTGCCGGCGAACCCGCAGCCGGTTCAGACACCGCACCCGCCGCTGATCCTTGGCGGCGGTGGTCCGCGCATTCTCTCCTTCGCCGCCCGGGAGGCCGACATCATTGGGCTGATCTGGAAGTCGAAGCACGACGGCACCGGGTTCGACCGCAACGACGGCTCGCTGGAGGGGTTCGACCGGAAGCTCGCCATCGTCCGCGAGGCCGCCGGGGATCGCTTCGCCGGGCTGGAGTTCAACATCCTGCTGGAGCGGTTCGCGCTGACGGACGGGGCGGCGGCGACTGCCGCCGAGATCGACACCATGGCGACCACATGGGATGTCGCGGCCGACACCGTTCGCGATAGCCCAGTCACGATGATCGGGAGCGCCGAGGAGATGGTCGCCAAGATTCTGGCCAATCGGGACCGCTTCTGCATCACCTACTACACCGTTCGTGAGGCCGATATCGACACCTTCGCCAGGATCGTTCGCGAGCTGAAGGGGCGGTAGCGGCTTACACATTTGAAGTGATAGGTTAGAGTCGACAGCGTTTGTCGCGCTTCTACAAATTTCGAGTGAATCTGACGCTGTTCCCAGGCTTGACGAAGGTGCCTGACTCCCCTCTCCGCCGAAGCGAGGAGGGGCTGGGGGAGGGGTCATCCGTTAGCCTCTCCCCGCGGCGACCGTGGAACATTCACCCGGGTTCCGGGTTAGCTGGTGGGCTTGGCGAGTGGGGCGATGACGCCCTCCTCGAACATGTGGAGCGGCTCGATGTCGTAGGCGAGACCTGGGATGTAGATGATCCCGTAGTCGGCGCCCGCCTCGATCCCGGCCTGGATACGCTCCGCGATCACGTCCACCGTGCCGACATGGTTGTCCTTGGAGAACGCCTCGTAGGACATGTTGCCCATCGACTCGCGCAGCTTGGCCGTCTTCGTGACCGGGTCGTCGCCGGGCGCAACCGGGTAGACGTTGTAGCCGGTCGAGCGGACGATCTCGCTGTAGTCGCGTCCCTCACGCTCGCAGTGGCCCTGCAAGATCTCCAGCTTCTCCCGGATAACGGTCGCGTCGCCGCCACCGACGTTGCAGGCATCCCCGTACTGGGCCACGAGACGGAGTGTCACCTTCTCGCCGCCGCCGCCGATCCAGAGGGGAACCTTGCGACCCGGCCGGGCACTCTTCGGCTCATTGATTGGCCCGTCAATCGAGTAGTACTCGCCCTTGAAGGTCGGCTTGTCCTCGGTCCACATCTTGTGGATGATCTCGACGCCCTCGCGGAACGCACGCATCCGGTCGCGGGTCTCGGGGAAGCCGTAGCCGTACGCCTTCCACTCGTGCTCGTACCAGCCTGCACCGTAACCGGCGTAGAGCCGACCGTGGCTGGCGACATCGACGGTCGAGGCGATCTTGGCGAACAGTGACGGGTTCCGGTAGCCGTTGCAATTGACCATCTGGCCGACGTTGACTCGGGTCGTGTCACGCGCGAGCGTCGCCGAGATCGTCCACGACTCGAAAACCGTGTTCATGGTGGGCTGCGGCACAGTATGGAAGTGGTCGAACACCCAGATCGAATCCCACGGGCCTTGGTCGGCGACCTTCGCAACGCTGGTCATCGCCTCGAACTGCTCGACCGGGTCGGCGATCGCGGTCAGGTCCATCTTCCATCCCTGCGGGACGAAGACACCAAAGGTCATATCTGCCATCGAGATCTGCTCCTTCATCGAGCGACTGCCGGTTCCGATCGGAACGACAGGCCCATCGACATCGATTGGTCGGTTGGAAGGAAACCAACGCACGCTGGGATCCGTCAACCGAGAGACGTTCTCGATCGAGCGTTCCCCTGGCAGAGTGTATGGGATGATCCCGACAACGTTCTTGAACATCCGAGGTTCGACTGGCCCGCCGCCCTAGGTGCTGGCCCTCGTCGGTGTTCGTCCCGCGATCGTCGCGCTATTGGACTATCTGGAAGAAGGCCCGGAAATGGCCCGTGAGCAGATCGGGCGTTTCCATCGCGGCGAAGTGGCCGCTGGTCTCGAAGTCGCTCGAGTGGGTGATTCGGTTCGCCCCCTCGGAGTAGCGCTGAATCGCGATGTCGTTCTTGAGGACCGCCACACCGGTTGGAACACCGGTCGCCGTCTGATCTGTGCCGTTGGACCAGTGGTTTCCGCCGGCATGAGCCCCGGTGGAGGCGAGTGTCTCGGGCTTCGTTCCCTGAATCGTGAAGTAGCCGGTCTCCGCCGCCATCCAGGCCGCCATCCGGTCGAGCCGCTCACGGTCGAGATCGGACTGGCTGTCGCGCTCCTCGCTCTCGACGGTGTGCCACGGGATGAAGCCGTTCGCCGCCGCGTTGACGTGGACGCCGACGACGCTTTCCGGATCGAGCCGTCCCATCGCCCGGCAGATGCCGGCGCCGGAATCACCGCCCTGGACCCCGTAACGGTCGTAGCCCAGCCGGTGCATCAGGGTGACGAACGCGGCCGCGATCCGCTCTTCGGTCCAGCCGGTATCGGGTGTTGGTCCCGAGAGCGTGACGCCGGGCAGGGAGGGGATGACGAGGTGGAAGGCGTCCCCGACGTTGCTGCCGTGCCGCTCCGGCTGGATCAGCGGCTCGATCACCTTCAGGAATTCGGCGAACGACCCCGGCCAGCCGGGGCAGAGGAGGAGCGGCAGGGCGTCGTCGTGCGCCGAGCGGATGTGGAGGAAATGGACGTTCGTGACGTCGATCGTGATCGTGATCGTGATCGTGATCGTGGTCGTGGTCGTGGTCGTGGTCGTGGTCGTGAACTGTGGGTATCAGTTGATCTCCGCTTCGGCCCCTCGCCAGTCGTACCCGTCCCGCCAATACTCGGTGAGCCCCCACACACACGCGACCGGAACGCCGCGCGCCCACGGCTCACCGGCAAGCGGATTTGCCCAGCGCGTCTGGTTGAGGCGGTCGTCCAGATCGTCGATCGCGTCCTCGGAGATCGCGAGGCGATAGGGGCGGATGACGTCGTCAATGATGCCTGGGTAGTCGGCGCCACCGGTGGGTATGGTAACCCTGTTCCCAGAATAGGGCTCTATGCGGACAGGATGCGTCCAATTGGTACGCGTCTGGGCCGATTCGAGCGCTATGCTGCGCGACCACGGGGGAGGTTGCGACACGAGGCGGTGACAAGACGATTGGTTTGCGCCGCGGCGAGGAATGGGCCCGGCTGTCATTCCATCAGTGGGCACCCCGTGTTCACTTGTTTTTCTGTATATTGAGACCATCTACATGTCCAGATTTCGGTCATGGCGTGTGGCCAGATTGATGACTACAAACTCTCCGACCCCTCCCTTGACCGTACTGAGGTATCGATGCCCGCGATGACACCGCACCAGATCGCGCTTGACCGGTTGGCGCGTCTCGCTCGCCGAACGCTCAGCGTACCGATCGCGTTGATCACGGTCATCGAGCCGGACCGACAGCGCTTCATTGGACTGGAAGGTCTTGGAGAGCCGTGGGCGAGCCAGCGCTGGACACCGCTGTCCTATTCCCTTTGTCAGGTTCCCGCCGCCCAGGGGGAACCGCTGGTCATTGCCGATACCCGGCTGGAGACGACGATCGACACCACGCTTGCCCGGACAGAACTGGGCGTCGTCGCCTACGCCGGTGTCCCGATGCGGGCGATGGACGGCACCATCCTTGGAACGTTCTGCGCGATCGACACCGATTCGCGGCACTGGACCGCTGAGGATGTCTTGATCCTCGGCGATCTCGCGGCGGCGGCCTCCGCGGAACTGACGCTCAATAACGCATTGATCGACCTGCAACAGGCCCGTGCCTACGCGGATGCGACGGTCGATACCGTCCGTGAGCCCCTCCTCGTCCTCGATCACGAACTGTGCGTCGTCTCCGCCAACCGGGCGTTCTACCGGACGTTCGGCGTTCGGCACGCCGAGACGATTGGCCGACGGATCGATGAGCTCGGCGACGGCCAGTGGAATCAGCCGGCCCTGATCGCGGCGCTCAGGGCCGTGGTCGTGCAGCGGACCGTCTTCGAGGAACTGCTTGTCCAGGAGGACTTCGCTCGCCTTGGTCCGCGGACATTTCAGCTTGATGCCCGGGTCCTGGAGTCCAGTAATGTCGCGGCCCCGCGCATCCTGCTGTCCCTGGAGGACATCACCGTTCGGCTGAATTCGGAGCAGGAGCGGCAGACATTCATGGACTCGCTCGCGCACGACCTGCGGAACCCGGTCGCGGCGATCCGGGGGGAGGGCCAGCTGATGATGCGCCGAGTCCAGCGCGGGACCCTCGACGCGGAGCGCATCGCCCGGGGGATGCGGGTCATCGAGCAGGGAACCGATCAGATGATCCAGATCATCGACGAGATGGTCGACACGGTCTATCTGAACGCTGGGGAACTGGTCGAGCTCAACATCGAGACAGTGGACCTCGGCGATCTGGTCACCAACTCGATCACGAACGCGAAGGCGATCTCACCCGGCCGGCCGGTCCGCGCCGAAGTCCGCCAGACCGTCACCATTCACGCCGACCCGGCCCGCCTGCGCCGGGTGATTGACAACGTCGTGAACAATGCAATGAAGTATTCTCCGCAGGGTAGTGAGGTGTCGGTCGTGGTCGCTGGTGATGACGAGAGGGAAGGCTCGGCCCTGATCATCGTCAACGATCGGGGCATCGGGATCCCGGCGGTGGATCTACCGTACGTCTTCGAGCGTTTCCGCCGCGGCAGCAACGTCGATGGGATCAGTGGCAGCGGGATCGGTCTCTCTGGTGTCCGTCAGCTCGTCGAGCAGCATCGAGGAGAGATCACCGTCGCCAGCGCGGAAGGCGTCGGCACCACCGTTACGATTCGGCTCCCGGCTGTTCCGACGACGTGATGTCTCCAACGCCACAACGCTTCTGGGGTACACCGGGCGCCGTGGCGTCTGGACAAATGGACAGTGGTGCGCTTCCAGGCACCGCTGACCCAGCGATGGGTGAAGGATTCAGGATGTTGCTGATCGAGCGGAAGCCCCACGTCGTCGTGATCAATCATTCCAACGAGTTGCTTGCCCTCTACACCGATCTGCTCGGTGACGAGGGCTACGACGTTTCCACCCAGACGGTCTTCCAGCCCGACTTGGACGGGATCGCCGGGCTCACGCCGATCTGCATCATCATCGATTACTTCATCCGGGGCGACATCGCTGAGCGCCGGGTCCTCGAGGACCTGTTGACGGACGATCGCACGCGCGCGATTCCGGTGATCGTCTGCACGGGCGCCGTTCGCGAGATCGAGGAGATGCGGGATCGGCTGGAGGCCCAGTCGGTCGCCATCGTGATCAAGCCATTCGAGATCGACGAGTTGCTCACGACGATCGGGAGTGTCCGAAAGCATCCTGCGGACGAGTAGCCGCCGGATGGGCGACTACCCCCATGCAACCTTCGCGGCTGAGCCGACTGGACGGCCAGCCGGAACTCCCCAGTGTCTCTTGCCCACTTCGTCGCTGGCCTGCCCGAGCTGACTCCGAACCGCGTCCGGCCGATCGCCCGGTTCCGCTCAGCGTGACAGATGGTTGCCGATATCTGGATGCTGGCCCGGGCTGCCGTCGTGGCGATCCAGTCCTGCCCCGGTCGAGGTTTTCCGCCCAAGCCGCTGCCGCTGCCGCTGCCGCTGCCGCAAAGCATTACCGCGGTTTACATGTGAAGCGCCTGGGCGGTGGAACAGACCTCTCCCTCGGGGAGGGGAGCAGCGCCGACGATTACACGCAGGCATCCCAGTCGAAAGCCGCGGTAGCGGGCCAAACCTCAACCGCTCCCCGCGTTTGCGTTATGACTGCTCCGCGGTTTGCCGCCTGCCGAACCGCTCGTAGCGGGTCATCAGCGGCGTAACGGTGAGGCCGTGGACGACGATCGAGATGGCCACGACCGTCAGGACGATAGCGGTCATCTGGCTGGCGTCTTCCACTGAGAGGCCGTGCTCGATCGCATAGGTCAGGTAGTAGATCGAGCCGATTCCCCGGATGCCGAACCACGCGATGTAGCGGCCCTGAGTCCGGGTCGTCGGCGCCCGGAGGAGTCCCAGCCAGACGCTGAGTGGCCGGACGACGAGGAACAGGAGCGGCACGAACCAGAGGGCCTCGATCGGCAGGAGATCGACGGTCAGCAGGCCGCCGATCAGGAGCACGACCGCGAACTCGCCTATTCGTTCCAGCCGCTCGTTGAAGCCGAGGACCGCCGCCAGCATGTGCGCCGGGGCGGTCTCGCTCTTCGTAGCCGCCTCCTCCTCGCGCCCCTGGACGATCTCCTCGATCGCTTCCTCGAAGTCGCCGGGTGTCAGCCGCCGCTCGACCCTACGCAACGCCAGACCAGCCGCGAAGACGGCCAGAAATCCGTACGTATGGAGGAACAGGGCGCCGCCGTAGCTCAGCGCGATCAACCCAAGCGTCAGGAACTCGTCCAGTCCGACGGCCTCGCGATGCTCACGGCGCAGGTAGATCACCAGGTAGCCGACCAGCGTGCCGAGTACGACGCCAACCGCGATGCCACCCAGGGAGGCCCAGACAAGATCGACCGCCAGCCAGCGCCAGCCAAATGTGCCAAGGTCGTGGAGCCCGAGCAGCCCGAGGCCCAGCATCACGAACGGGAAGGCCGTGCCGTCGTTGAGCCCGGCCTCCCCGGTCAGGCCCAGCCGGAGCTGGTCCTCATCGCTCGGGCTGTCGACGGCGACTTCTGAGGCGAGGACCGGGTCCGTCGGGGCGAGGATGGCCCCAAGCAGGACGGCCGCGCCGAGTGACAACCCGAGCCCAACCACACCGGCGATGGTGATCAGCCCCACCGTGATCACCATCGAGACGACGGCCAGCCGGAGCGGGACCAGCCAGCGGGTGTCGCTCCAGTCGATCCGTAATTTCAGCCCGGCGGTGAACAGCGAAACGATCACCGCTATCTCGGTAATGCGCTCCAGTAACGCAGCGTCGCCGATCATGTCGATGTCGAGGAAACCGACTCCGGCCGATCCAAGCGCCAGCCCGATCAGGAGATAGAGGATCGAAGTGGTCAGCGGTAGTCGCTTGAGGATTGAACCGCTCATCGCCATGGTGATGAAAAGCACCCCAACCACCAGGTACCAGATCGTGAAGGTCGAAGACACACGGTTCCTTCCGGATGAGTGACGAGGCTGGCGACTGAAAAGCGCGATGACCGTAATGGTCGCCCGATGCCTGGCTATGGGACCTGGCAGCTGAACATGTGTCTCCTGTGGCAACAACAGTGCCGTCGGATTCGCGTGAACTCCTGAACCAACCGGAGTCGCTTCCGATTGGGCAAGCACCGGACGGCGTTGTGGGCCAGACGCTACTGATATTTGGTAAATGCCACTAACCATCACTGGTCAATGAAGTGGAGTGGTTTAGACTCGGGAGACGGACTGGCAGACAAGGAGGTCACCCATGTCACGTCTTCTGACCCTGATCGCCGTGGTGGCGATGCTCTTTCCTTTCGTCCCGGCGCAGCAGCCGGCGACACCGCCCGCCGACGTAGCCGTGGTCGAGGCCGAATCCGGCCAGTTGATCGGGACCCGCGTCGACACCGTTCGGCCCGGCTACTCGGGCGATGGCTACGTCAGCGGCTTCGAGGACGATGGCAGCGGCGTCGCCGTCACGATCTCGGTCCCGGCCAAGGGACTGTATGTCCTGACGATCACGTATGCCGCCGATGAGGAGAAGACCAACGACATCTTCGTCAATGGTCTGGGCGTGGGGAGCATGGTCTTCCCACCGTCGGACGACTTCACCGCCATCGACGCCGGCAAGGTCTGGATGGAAGCGGGCGACAACACCGTTGAGATCCGCAAGAACTGGGGGTACTTCGACGTGGACGCCTTCCGGGTTGCACCGGCTCCTCCGCGGGCGCCGCTTGCCGCCGACGACACGTTGTCAACCCCAACGCCTCGCCAGAGACACAGGCGCTGATGACGTACCTGACCAGCATCTATGGGACGCAGACCCTGTCCGGCCAGGGCGAGGTCGCCAACGCTGACTGGGTCGAGCAGACGACCGGTGAGCGCCCGGCCCTGCTCGGGTTGGACATGATGGACTACACGCCATCCCGCGTGGAGCGGGGCACGACGTCCGACGCCGTCGAGCAGGCGATCGCGTGGGATCAGGGCGGCGGCGTCGTCCAGTTCCAGTAGCACTGGAACGCCCCGAACGGGTTGGTCGATACGCCGGGCAACGAGTGGTACCGTGGCTTCTACACCGAGGCGACGACCTTCGATGTCGCCGACGCGATGGCCACCCCCGCCTCCGCGAACTACGAGCTGCTCGTCCGGGATATCGACGCGATCGCCGTCCAGTTGCAACGGTTGGAGGACGCTGGCGTTCCGGTCCTCTGGCGCCCGCTGCACGAGGCGTAGGGCGGGTGGTTCTGGTGGGGAGCGAAGGGGCCGGAGCCGTTGAAGCAGCTCTACGCCCTTGTCTACGACCGCCTGACCAACGAGCACCACCTTGACAACCTGATCTGGGTCTGGACCTCGCAGGACACGCCCGAGGCACTGGACTGGTACCCCGGTGACGCCACCGTCGACATCGTCGGCGCCGACGTCTACCCCGCGACCGGCAGCCACCCGACTAACCTCGGCATGTTCGAGCGAATGGTCGAGCTCTACGGTGGTCGGAAGATGGTCGCGATGACCGAGAACGGCGCCGTTCCCGAGGCCGGTCCGATGTTCGAGCAGGGCGCCAACTGGGCGTGGTTCATGACCTGGGGCGACATGGTCGAGGACGCCGAGCTCAACCCGCCCGAGATCGTGACGGCGCTCTATCAACACCCGTCCGTCGTCAACCACGGCGACCTGCCGGAGACCATCGGTGGCGGCGGGACACCGAGCGTCACACCCGGTGCGACCCCTGTTGCTACCTCCGTGGATTGAGCCGGACGCCGTACTTCATCCCCTGCTGTTCGTCGTGCGCCTGCCCCACCAATACTGGCGGGGACGGGCGCACCGTGTCCAGGACGTTTGAAGTCCCGGAGCGAATCAGGAGCGAAGGATGTCGTTGACGCTACATTTTGCCCGTCCGGGTGCGCGTCCTGGAAGAGCACTGGTGTTCGCGGTGAAGAGCCCAAGCATCACTTCATAACAACTCCAACGATAGTGACAATCAAGAACAGTGATTATACCTTAAATGTATATCGATTGAAGATCATGGGTCGGTGCCAGTATTGTGAAATTGGGTCGCACAATGCGACCACCCTCGAACGACTACTCCACCAGATGATCCAAGGTGAATCCACCACGTAAAGTTTGGTTGTAGGGCACGACCTGAAACGAGGAAATGTGTCATCCCGCTAAACTTTCCTTCAACGTCGACAACAGTCCCGACTTCCGTCCCGATGTAGGGAGTGGTTGACTCTCGGCAAAGCTCATCAGGAATCGAGTGACACGTCTATCCAGGGTTCTTGCCATGGGTTCTTGTCGTGACTGGTCCGCTCGTTGAGCTCGTGAGAGGAGATTTGCCACGTTGGTAACGCGGCGCCTCAGGAATGGCAAGGGACAGGTCGCGTCTCGGTCATGTCCCCGAAGTCCCTGGCGGTATCTTTCCGCAATCAATCCCGATCGTTGATGCGAGAAAACGGGGAACATCCATGGACGAACTCTCGTTCGGACAGTACGAGTTCATCTTCAACGTGTTTTCGTTCTCCCTGGCGACCATGGGCGCGGCAACGCTGTTCTTCTGGTTCGGCCGACAGCAGGTCAGTGCGGCGTACAAGACCGCAATGACGATCACTGGACTCGTCACCTTCATCGCCGCCTACCACTACTTGCGGATCTTCCAGAGCTGGGAAGCTTCCTACGTCACGATCGATGGGGTCTTCCAGCGATCCGGCGTCGCTTTCAACGACGCATACCGCTATGTTGACTGGCTCCTGACCGTTCCGCTCCTGATGATCGAACTGATCCTCGTCATGAACCTGACGCGTAGTCAGGCGATTAGCAAGGGCGCACGACTCGGTGTCCTTGCGGCATTGATGATCATCCTCGGCTATCCCGGTGAGATCGCCGACTCCAACGGTGAGCGGTTGATCTGGGGCGTCGTTGCCACCCTACCCTTCCTGTGGATCCTCTACGAGCTGTTCGTTGGCCTTCGGGGCTCGATTGCGTCGCAGCCACCCGATGTCCGAGGCCTGGTCAGCACCGCCGTCTGGGTCACCGTCGTGTCCTGGACCTTCTACCCAGTCGTCTACTTCATCGGCCTCGCCGATCTTGGCGCGGGTACGTCCGAAGTCGCCATTCAGACTGGCTACACCATCGCGGATATCACGTCGAAGGTCGGCTTTGGTCTGCTCATCTACACGATCGCTGTCCGCAAGTCTGGCTATGATCACGGCGTGCCCGCATCTGCCCAGCCGGCCGACTAGACGATCTCCCGCAGACGGTCGTCGATCAGGAGACGGCGGGGATCCTGGCCCAGATCGCCGCACCTGGCGCCTTCACCGAGGGGGCCACCGAATCTCGTCAGGCTCGTTTTCCAGCACGGCACAGGAGAGCCTGAGCACTGGGTACTTGCGAACACGGAATCCGGGTGAATGCTCCAGGGTCACCGGGCTGGCCGACAAACGACCCCTCCCCGCCGCAGCGGAGAGGGGAGCCAGGCACCTCCGTCACGCACGAGACCGGCGTGGTCTTTACCCGGATTCCGTATAACTACAACCATGGCAACCGCCTAGCCAATGACTGCGCCTTCGCGGCGGCGCCGTACACCACGGTCGGCGAGATTCTCGACTCGATGCGGACCTGCGACGTGATCCATAAGGGAGGCGCGAAGGTCGCTTATCCAGGACCGGGCGAGATCGACGAAGCCCATCTCATCCAGCCTGAGCCGGGTGGTGTCGCCGTCACTTGCGGCTCGAGCGCCACTCCGGGTGCCGGGACGCCAGCCACTGCCGGAATGCCAGAGGCATAGCCTGTCGGCTCGATGGCCATTGGTGGTCTGGTAGCTATTGGGAGACTGAACATTGTCCGGTCTGCGGACACATGCCGCCAGCTCCGGGCGCAACCGCAGATCACGCAACCCGCTTCACCGCGCGGCTCAAAGGATGACGACGTTCTCCCCCTCTCCATCCGATTCCAGCTCCCAACCAGCTCCGCGACACCCATCTGGAATCGAGCTGGGGAGAGGGTCGGGGGTTGGGGCTGGCCGCTCGCTCGCGACAAGCCGAATGAAAACCGCTGTAATGAGACTGGGAGGTGGACTTTCGCCTCCCGGTCTCATTGTCGTTGGGATCGCGTTGCAGCTCAGACCCTGGACTGCTGCAGCGCTTCTTCGAGTTCGCCGCGGATCTGGTCGCCGCCGCGGTCACGCCATTCCGAGACCGCGCTGTCGAAGTTGTCCAGCGAGTCCCGGCCGGTCACCATCGCCGAGATCGCATCGACGCCCATCTGCTCCAGTTGCGGACCCAGCTCGACGTTGGTCGGGGAGTAGAGCGTCAGGGTCGGGTTGTCGCGGCCAAGCGCGAAGGACTGCAGGGCGATCTGCTGGACCTGCGGGCCGACCTCCGGCTGCTCGGGGAAGTAGTAGACCGGGATACCACCCATCGGCGCGATCAGATCGCTCTTCTCCAGCCGGCCCTGATCGTTGAAGAGCCGGGCGCCGGTCGCATCGAGCGTGTGATGGACGCCTTCGATTCCGTAGTTCAGGAAGTTGGATTCCTCGGATCCGAATGGCGCGGCGAGATAGTCGAGGATCCGGAGAAGCTCGAGGACGCGCTCCTCGTCAGTGACGCTGGCCGGGATGCCGGTGAAACCGAAGAAGCCGGGGTCGTTCCAGGTCGCGCCGGGCTGGCCATCCGGTCCGACCGGCACGTAGGGCGCCAGCCGGGCGTTGGGGTTGTTCAACAGCATCTGGCTGAGCACGTTGCTCGGGCTCAGCATCGTGGTCAGCGCATCGAGATGCAGGCCGGTCTGGCCGGCGATGAAGGCCTGCTTGGCCTGCGGATAGGTCATGGCCGGCGCGTCCGGGTGATAGCCGCCCTCATCCCAGAGGCGCTTCTGCCACTCGACCTCCTGGCGGAACTCGGGTGTCTCGTTGGTGAAGACCATCGAGCCGTCGGCGTTGACCTGCCACTCGCGCGGGGCGCGGTGCATGTATGCCGACAGCTTGTTGTCCATGACATGCCAGCCGAACCAGTGCCGACCCATGCCGTAGGTGTCGTCGGTACCGTTGCCGTCCGGGTCGCCTTTGGTGAAAGCGACCAGCATCTCACGGACGGAATCCGGCGAGGTCGGGTGCGCGAGCCCGAGCGTGTCGACCCAGTCGGCCCGGTAGAAGGGGAGACTGCTGAAGCGGGCGCCACTGACCTTGGGGACCCCGTAGATTTTGCCCTGGAACCGGACGTTGTCCCAGGCGTACTGCGGGAAGGTCGCGAGGTTCCTGAACTGGGCCAGGGCATCGCCGGTCAGATATGGGGTCAGGTCGAGGAAGGCCCCCTGGCTGAGCGCCTGCCACTGCTGGGGGGCGCCCTGCTGCGGGTTCATGTAGAAGATGTCGGGGAGGTCGCCACTAGCAAAGTAGGCGGCCGACTTCTCGCCGAAGCTGGGCTGCGGGGTCATGTCGATCTCCCACGTCACGCCGAGGCGGCGCTCCAGCTCCCGCCAGTACTGGTTCTGGTCGCGGGCGGGCGGGGGAGGCGCGTAGGCGATCGCGAAGGCGCGGACCGTTCCGCCGCTTCCCGGGACGCCCTCGTAGGAGACGAACGGTGCCGGTGCCTGCGTGTAGGCATCGGGAACGGCGTCGGAGCCCGATGGGTAGTAGCCGTTCGCGGCCACTGGCGTCGCGATGGGAGTTCCAGGGGCCGGGGTGCTGCCCGTGACTGGGGTCCCGACCGGCGTCGCGTCCTGGGCGAAGGAGATCCGGGGATGGGTCGTGGCGCCTACGAGGGCGGCCCCTCCGGCAATGCCCTTGAGCACCGATCGGCGGCCCAGCCCTGGTCGGACGTCGGTGGGTTTCGCGATCCGGTGGTTCGACTCGGTCATCTGGCAGTTCCTCCTGCAGATTATCACTGATCAACACTGAATCAGCGAACATGGGTCTTCCGGCAGTATAGCCAACCCATCGTGACCGCGTGACCATTATTCACGCGTCGTAGACGGCTCGGTCCAGGGAGCGGACGGAGGAGCGCCATGAACCGGCGGCACCGGGAACGGAGAGCGGCGGGATGACAACGCGACGAGGCCGACCGGCGATTCCTCGCCAGCCAGCCCCATCGCGTCATCTGTCTCATCGTCGGTCAGGAAAGGATTAGCTCTGCTGCAGCGCCTCCTGGTAATCCTGGCGGATCTGGTCGCCGCCGCGGCTCTTCCACTCCTCGATCGCGGCGTCCAGGGTATCGATGCTCTGGCGGCCGGTGATGATCGCGGTCACGGTGTCGGTCCCGAGCTGAGTCAGCGCCGGCCCGTTCTCGATGTTGGCCGCCGAGTACAGCCCGAGCGTCGGGTCGTTGATTCCGAGGCCGACCGAGACGTACCCGCCCTGCTGGATGGCGAGGCCGATCGTCGGGTCCTCCGGGTAGAAGAAGACGGGCAGGCCGTTCATCGGGCTGGGCAGGTCGCTCTTCTCAGCGCCGCCCTTGTCGTTGATGATCAGGTTGCCGTCGGCGTTCCGGTCGCTGTGGACGCCCTCGATGCCGTTGTCGAGGAAGTTGCGCTCCTCGCTGCCGAACGGGGCGGCGAGGTAGTCCAGGATCCGGAGCAACTCATTGATCCGGTCGTCGTTGCCCTGCAGGCTCGATGGGATGCCGACGTAGCCGAAGTGCCCGACGCCGTTGTAGACGATGCCCGGCTGGCCATCGGTTCCGACCGGCGTGATGTAGGTATCGGTCGCGGCTGGGTTGTTCTGCTGTAGCCGGCCGGTGACGCTGCTCTCGCCGAAGAAGGACGGGAAGCCCTCATAGTGGAATCCGGTCGCGCCGGCGATGAAGGCGTCCTGGGCGTCGCTGAAGGTCATCCCGGCGGCGTCCGGGTGGAAGGCGCCGGCAGCGTAGAGCTCGGCCTGGTACTGGAGGAACTGGCGGTACTCGTCGGTCTCGATCATGTACGTCAGCGTGCCGTCGTCGTTGAGCCGCCAGTTGAACGGCACCCGGAACATCTGCGACATGGACGCGTTGTCCCACGCCCGCCAGCCGTTCTCGAAGCGACCCGACCCCCAGGTGTCCGGGTTGCCGTTGCCGTCCGGGTCGCCGCTGGTGCACTGGGTGAGGAAGGTGCGCAGCGTCTCCGGATCGCTCGGCGTGACACCGAACTTCTCGGCCCAGTCCGCGCGGTAGAAGCCGAGGTTGCCGATCTTGGGCTGAACCTTGGGCACACCGTAGAGCGTGCCCTGGAAGCGGGCGTTGTCCCAGGCGTACTGAGGGAACGTCGCCAGGTTCTTGAACTGCTGGAGCGCGTCGCCCGTCACGTACGGCTCGAGGTCGAGGAAGGCGCCCTGAGCCATGGCCTGATACTGCTGCGGAGCGTTCTGCTCGGGGTTGAGATAGAACAGATCCGGCAGATCGCCACCGGCGAAGTACGTGGCCGACTTCTCGCCATAGCTGGGTTGCGGCGTGAGGTCGATCTCCCACGTCACGCCCAGCCGTCGCTCGAGCTCCTGCCAGTACTGGTTCTGGTCACGCGCGGGCGGCGGTGGAGAATACGAGATCATGAAGACGCTGACGGACCCACCGCTGCCCGGGACGCCTTCGTACGACACGAAGGGCTCCGGGGAGGTCAGGTAGGCATCGGGTACGCCCTCGACGGTCGACTTGACGATCTGCGAGCCGCCCGGTCCGGCCTCGGGTGTCGCGGCGACCGGTGTCCCAGCGGCCGGCGTCGCATCCTGGGCGAAGGCGAGCTTCGGCAGTGCGGCCGCCGCGGCAAGGCCGGTTCCGGCCACGGCGGCGCCGCGAACCAGCTTGCGCCGGTCGACGGGACGGTTCATCGAGGCGAGTCGGTCGACCGTAGAACGATCTTCGTTGGTCATCTGTTGATTCCTTCTTCCGTGCGAGGCTGCTGACGATCTCAGACCGGACTCCATAGTCCGGGGCGGAGCGGTTGGCGAACGGCCCGTGTTCGCCGGGTCGGGTCTGGCCGGTCGGGCCATGGATCATGGGGACGCGGACACGTCATGGATCCATTGGCCACCTCCCATCGTGCGATGCATCAGGTACCTGGTCAGGTGAATCAGCCCTTGATCGAACCGGTCAGGACACCCTTGGTGAAGTACCGCTGCAGGAACGGGTAGACGAGCAGGATTGGGAGCGTCCCGATCACGACGATCGCCATCTGGATCGACTGGGTCGGGGGCGGCGCCTGGCCGGGGTTGAAGGAGTCGTTCCCCGCGACGCTGTTGCCGAGCAGGACGTACTGCCGCAGCACGACCTGGATCGGCCACTTGGTCGAGTCGTTGAGGTAGAGGATCGCGTTGAAGAAGGTGTTCCAGGTGCCGACGCCGTAGAACAGCGCCACGACGGCCAGCACGGCCTTGGACAGCGGCAGCACGATCCGAAGCAGAATCTGCGGGTCGCTGGCGCCATCGACGCGGGCGGCGTCAAGCAGCTCGCTGGGCAGGTTCATGAAGAAGTTGCGGACGATGATCAGGTTCCAGGCGCTGACCAAGCCGGGGATAATGAGCGCACCGTAGGAGTTGAGTAGGCCGAGTTCCTTGACGACGAGGAAGCTCGGGATCAGGCCGGGGTAGAAGATCAACGCTCCCAGGACGATATAGAGGACGACCTTCGAGCCCCAGACGCCGGGCCGGGACAGGCCGTAGGCCAGCATGACCGTGAACAGCATCTGGACCGCGGTCCCGATCAGCGTCAGCCAGACGCTGATCGTCAGGGCGCGGGTGACGACGCCCCCCTCGATCACGGCTCGGTAGGAGTCCAGGGTCGGATTGCGCGGGAACAGGATCAGGCCGCCGCCGAGGACGTCCTTGGCCGAGGAGAAGCTGACGGCGACGACATAAACGAGCGGGAAGACCATGATGATCGTCAGGAGCGTCAGGGAGATCGCCTTGGCGGCCTTGACCAGCGGGCCGGGCTCTTCCATCCAGATGGGGCGATCGGACGATCGCTTCCGGACCTTCCCGGTCGGAGTGGGGATGACTACCGGGCCGACGCCCCTCACGTCGGACTTGGGGTTCTCGTGCAGCGTTGCCATCAGAGGAGGCCCTCCTCACCGAAGCGTTTCGCCAGCCAGTTCGCGCCAAGGATCAGGACGACGACGATCAGGCCGCGAACGAGACCGACCGCGGTGGCGAACGACCAGTTGCCGCCCTGGACGCCGGTGTAGTAGACGAAGGTGTCAATGACTTCCGCCGCGTCCGGACCGACCGCGTTGCGCTGGAGGAAGTACTGCTCGAAGCCCGTCGAGAACAGTGACCCCATCCGGAGGATCAACAACAGGATGATCACGCCTCGGATGCCGGGCAACGTGACGTCCAGCATTCGCCGACGGCCGTTGGCGCCGTCGATGACCGCCGCTTCATAGAGCTGGGTATCGATCCGGGTGAGCGCGGCCAGGAAGATGATCGTGCCCCAGCCGATGTCCTTCCACATCGATTGCAGGACGACCAGCGGCTTGAAGAAGTCCGGATTCCCCATGATGTTGATCCGGTCCATGTCCTGGTTGGCGAGGATCTGATTCAGGAACCCGGCGCCCCCAAAGATCTGCTGCCAGAGGGCGATGATGATGACCCACGAGAGGAAGTGCGGCAGATAGACGATGCTCTGGATGGCCCGCTTCAGCGGCTCGCTGATCAGCGAATGCAGCAGCAGGGCGAGCGCGAGTGGCGCCGGGAAGGCAAAGAGCAGTTGCAGCACCTCGATCTGGATGGTGTTGATCAGGGCCGTGTGGAAGTCCGGGTCGGTCCAGAGTCGCTCGAAGTTCTGCCAGCCCACCCATGGACTGTTTCGGAACCCCAGGAACGGCGAGTATTTCTGGAAGGCGATGACGTTCCCAAACAGCGGCAGATAGACGAACATCAGGAAATAGATCAGACCGGGCAGGATGAACAGGTACATCCAGCGATCGCGCCAGAGCCGTGTTCTCAGCGGGACTCCACCGGCCTTCCGGTCCCTGGGGGATGAGTCCTTGCCCATACGCAACGTGGCCATGGCCGCTCCTTCTGCATCGATGCTCTGATACTGAGCCTGGATCGGACCGACGGCGGCCCGTTGTCGGTCGGTTCACTTCGCCCCGTCTGGTCCTAGCGGGCGGCGGTGGCGGTTCCCCCAATTGCCTCCCGGACACCAGGACCGGCGACAGAGGTTCGCTGCGTCAGGCGCGGCCGCAGCGAGATCGTGATCTCGGATGCGTCCGGCCAGGACAGTCGGTACCGGAGGGCCTCGACGGCCAGCCGCCCGAGTGAGCCCTTGTCGACCGCCATCGTCGTCAGGGAGCCGGGGACCGTGCTGCTGGCCTCGATGTGGTCGAAGCCCATCACCGAGATGTCGTCCGGCACCCGGTAGCCGCGCTGCTGGAGCGCCGAGACGGTCGAAATTGCGAACCGGTCGTTGGCGGAGAAGATCGCGGTGACGTCGGGGAAGCGGCCGAGCAGATCCTCGATCGCCTCATCGAGGTCGTTCCGCAGGATCCGCCCTTCCATCGGCGCGATCCCCTGCTCGGCGAGCACCGCCCGGTACCCGGCCCGGCGCTGGTCGAAATTCGGGTTGATGCCTTCCGGCGGTGCGAGAAAGGCGATCCTCTGGTGGCCGAGTCCGACGAGGTGTCGGACGGCGTCCATCGCGCCGCCGGCGTTATCGGTCACGATCGCGTCCAGTCCCGGGCTCCCCGTCGCGGCATCGACCAGCACGATAGGTCCGGAGCGGGTGGCGGCGATCGCCTGAACCGTCTCCGGGTGGAACGCGCCGACCAGGAAGACGCCGTCGAGGGCTTGCTGGAGGAGGTGGGAGGGCAGGTCGGAGTGGTGATTGTCGTCGTCCACGGCGAGTGTGGCGTAGAGCAGGTTCATCTCCCGCGAGCGGGCGGCGGACTCGACCCCGGCCAGGACCCAGGAATAGAACGGGTTCATGCTCGGGGTCCCGGGTTCGCCATAACGCTCCTGGGTGCGGACGATCAGGGCGACATTGAGCGGTTCGGTGGCGCCGCTGGTCCGCAGGGGGCTACGGTGCTGGTAGCCGAGGGAGCGGGCGACGGCCAGAACACGCTGGCGGGTCTCCATGCTGATTCCGGGTTTGTCCCGCAGGACCAGCGAGACCGTCGTTGGCGATGCCTGGCTCTCCCGGGCAATGTCATCGATCGTGACGCGGCGATGCGCCATGGCGACCCTCCACTGTGATCGGCCGGTAAGTACGTTTCAGTGTTGGGCACGGTAGCACATGGTCCGGTCGATCGCAATGGATATCACTAAATATCATTGATGCGTTGCCGCGCCAGAGGTCGGGAACGAAGCGGACATCCTGGGCGGCCTCGAAGCGCTCCGTGCTCCACATTTGATTGGGCTGTCGTATAACCACGCGGGCCAGCGGACGACGCCAGGACGGCGAACCGGACCCTGGCATGGACACCGGAGAACATGGATGGGACTGCACCTCGTCAGCACTCGGACGCCTCGCAATCCGCCGGCTCGCCGTCGTCCGTGCTTCGGGAAGGTGTCTCTCCGTGTCCATCCTGTCCTCCCTCCGGAGGGGTCTCTGGCGAGACCCTGATTTTCTCCGCCTCTGGGCGGCGCAGACAATCTCGACCTACGGGTCGCTTGTTACACGTCTCGCCTTGTCGTTCCTCGCGATCGGCTACCTGGAGGCGACCCCGTTCCAGTTGTCCCTGCTCGGGCTCTGCGCCCTCGTTCCGGCGTTTCTGGCCGGACCGCTGATCGGCGTGCTCGTCGATCGCCGCCGCCGTCGTCCGGTCATGATCGCGACCGACCTGGCCCGGGCGGCCGTGCTGTCGGCGATCCCGCTGGCGGCCCTGCTCGGCGTTCTGAGCATGGGGCTGCTCTACGTCCTTGCCGCGCTTATGAGCCTGCTGTCGCTGTCGTTCGACGTCGCCAACCGGGCTCACCTGCCGTGGCTGGTCTCCCGCGCGGCGCTGACGGAGGCGAACAGCAAGCTGACCGGCAGCGGCTCGGTCGCGGAGGTCGCGGCGTTCGCATCGGCCGGCTTCCTCGTTCAGGCCCTGACGGCCCCGTTCGTGTTCGTCATCAACGCGCTTACCTTCGTCTGGTCGGCACTGTTCGTCTCGCGGATCGTGAAGCCCGAACCGACGCCGAAGCCGTCCGGGGCGCACCTCCCGATCCTGACGGAGCTCCGCGACGGCATCCGGTACGTTGGGCGGAGCGCCGTCCTCCGGGCGGTGCTGGGCTCAGCACTGCTGTTCAACCTGTTCGGGACCATGCTCGGGACGCTCTACGTCTTCTACGTCCTGGAGGAGATCGGCTTCTCCGAGGGGGTTAGCGGCGTCGCGTTCGCGCTGGGCGGAGCGGCGTCTCTGGCGGGAGCGGTCTTCGCTGGCCGGATCACCCGGCGGCTGGGCGTCGGCAACGCGATGGTGGTGGCGATGGTCATGGCGGCGCTGGCGAACCTGCTGGTGCCGCTCTCGACCGAGGCCAACCTGCTCGCCTTCGGCCTGATCCTCGCCCAGCAGGTCGTCGGTGACATGGCGTGGACGGTCTATGAGATCGCGGACACGAGTCTGATCCAGGCCAGCGCCGGCGACGCGTCGCAGGGCCGGGTCCAGGCGATCATGCGGACCACGCGGTTCGGCGGCGACCTGCTCGGGACGCTGCTCGCCGGCCTGCTGCCGTTCGTTGTCACCGTCCGCGAGACGATGTTCATCGCCGCCGCCGGGATGGCCCTCGCCGCCCTGCCGATCGTCCTCTCGTCCGTCCGCCACCTGCACGACATCCCCATCATCGACGATGACGACGATGGCAATAGTGTCGCAACGGATCATGACGCATCACCGAACGCAATCGGCGTTCGCTGAACGACCGTTCCCGCGGCGGCGGCGGCGGCGCTTCGTCGTAGGGGCGACGGCTTGCCTCGCCCGGCCGCCGCAGCGGCCATCGCCCCGCGGGGCGATACCCGATCTTCCAGGTTCAATCCTCTTCGTGACGATCACCCGATTCAGCCATGCGTGGCGCCTGGCGGCGCGGACGAGGCAAGCCATGTCCATACAACTGACAATCGCCACCTGATCCAAACCGTGACCATCCCCACCCCTCCCGCGTCTCTCCTACCAGACGCGTCTGACGGAACAGATCTGACCTCTTCGCGACGGTGCCACCAGCCATGGGATGGCACTGCCATCAATCGGGATCATGCGGACGGGAGGGGCCGGTGTGGGTGGGCTGCGCGGACAACCGGCAACGAGGACGACAGCGACAGGCTGGTCAGTCGTGCCCGAACCGGTCGGGTCGTCATCCCATCCGGGAACGCCTTCCAGACACAGTCGCCGGGTGGCCCCGCGGCCGGACAGTGCGGCGGTCCTGCCGGTCTCCGCGGTGCTGACCGACACCGAACTCGTCCGGCTGGCGAAGGCTGACCGGCAGGCGTTCGGGCTGCTCTACGACCGCTACGTCGATCGGGTCTACCGCTACTGCTATCGGCGGCTCCAGACCCGGGAGGCGGCCGAGGACGCCACCAGCCAGGTGTTCATCCGCGCGATGACGGCGATCGCCTCGCACCGGGACGGGACGTCCTTCCCGGCCTGGCTGTTCACCATCGCCGAGCGGGTCGTGATCGATGTCTGGCGCCGGCAGCGGCCGCAGGTCTCGATCGACGACATCCCCGAGCGGATGGACCACGACCCCACCCCGGAGCAGGCGGCTCTTGACTCCGAGGACCGCGCCGCCCTCCGAACCCTCCTGCATCAGTTGCCCGACGACCAGCGCCGCGCCATCGAGCTGCGGCTCGCCGACCTGACCGGACCCGAGGTCGCCCAGGTAATGGGCCGGCCATCGGGCGCCATCAAGATGCTCCAGTTCCGCGCGATCACGACCCTGCGGCGCCTGCTTGGCGCCAGCCTGGACGAAAGGGGGGACTACCAGTGACCACTCTTGACCACGACGCGGCCGATCGGCTCGACGACTATCTCGACCGGCTCGCGCAGGGCGATGGGCAGCCACTGGCCGCTCTCTCCCCGTGGCTCGCCGCCACCGCCCGGGCAGTCCGAACCCACCACGAGGCCCCGGCGCCGGACCCCCGGTTCGTCGCCCGCCTCCGGGAGACCCTGCTCATGGATGCATCGATCCCCTTGCCTAGACCCAACGTGTCACCAAACCCGGCACTGAACGGCAGCGCGTCTATCCGCGCCACGTCGCTGCCGCCACTGTCGCTCTCCGCCCTGGACCGCCGGCACCGCGACGCCCGGCGCCACCTTGCAACGTCAGTTGCGCCGTCGCCCGTCCCGACCGCGATCGGTTCCCGCCGAGCCCACCGGAGTCCCGCCCAGCGCTGGAACCGGCTGGGCTGGCCGATCGTCGAGTTGATCGGCGCCGCCGCCCTGATCATCGGCCTCGTCTCGGTGCTGATGGGCGGCAACGGTGGTGGGAGCCTGCCTGCCCTCATCCCCGGCTTCGGCCAGACAACCGAGGTGGCGACTCTGACGACCGTGGCTGGTGAGGTCGCGATGGCGCAGGGCAACGCTGGCCGGACCGGAGACATGCCCGGCCCAGGCGTTATGAGCGACCCGACGTTGTCGTGGCGATTGCCACTTGATGCGCCCCTCGGGACGTACACCTTTCCGCCACCGATTGGCGGTGAGTCCGCGGTTTTGGCCGCCGGCAATTCACTGCTTTATATCGATCGCGAAAGCACTCGGTCGCCCTTTGGCGGGCCAGCACTCGCTGACGTCACGCTGCACGTGGTTGATGCGATAACTGGCGCTCAACGATGGACAACCACGTTCAGCGGCGTCAGCCAGGGGCAGCCAGCTATTGCTGAAGGACTCGTGATCGTCGCGGTGGATCCACTCGATGGGATCCTGGCACCGCAGGGTGGTACCCCTGATCCAGAAGCACAGTACGATCGGACCCGGGGCTACGTGATCGCGTTTGATGTTTCGTCGGGTGCTGAACGGTGGCGCACCGCCGCTGGTCTGGTGGGGTATCAGAGTCCAGCCTACGCGGATGGGCTCGTCTATCTCATGGATCGAGACGGCGAGGCATTCGGTCTGGATATCCGGACCGGTGAGCGAAAATGGTCAAGTCCCAATGTTCCCCCTTCGTTCACGATCGCCTTCGGCCCACTTGACCCGGTGGGAACCTCAGTTGCGGTCAGTGGTGGGATGCTTGTTGTCACCAGCTTTTCCGGCTTTACCTATGCGTTCCGGATCGACGATGGCAGCTTCGCCTGGTCCTGGCCGGCGGAAGAGGATCTTGGAATCAACGGGTACGGAAGCGGATTCCAGACTCGCAGTTTGAACCCTGTTATCTCTGGAGAGACCGTGTTCCTCTCAGGGACAACCCGGGACGCTCGTCACGCCATCTTCGCCGCAGTCGATCTCGTCACCGGTGAGGAACGATGGACGCGTCAGGAGCCGGGCTCCGATCCGATTCCGGTCGCGGTTGCGGACGACGTGGCCGTGCTCCTGACCGGACCATACGATGGCAGCCTGTTACAGGCAGTCGACGTGGCCTCCGGTCAGTCGGTTCTTTGGGAGCGATCTGTCGGTGCCCAGGAGATTGGAGGGCTGGCCGATACCGCCCCGTCGATCTGGCAGGGCGTGCTCTACGTCGGCCAGTCGGATGGCACCATCACAGCTCTAGATCTTCAGACCGGATCAGATCGGTGGCAGGTCCGGACAGGCGGAGCGATTTCCGGTTCGATCGTTGTGGCCAGTGACCATGTCTACGCGGCCAGCGAGGACGACTGGCTCTACGCAATCGGCGATTCCGGAGCACCGGACACTGATCAGACCGTGCTGGATGTCTCCGGTCTCCCGACCTGCGACGTCAAGCCCCGACCAGCCGTGCAGGCAACGCCAATCCCAAACAACTCGATCGACCTTCCGTCAGTCGCGCTGCCGGAGGCGACTCCTGTGGCAACGCTTCCCAACCTCTTCGTTGGTGAGGACGCGATCCAACCGCCCGTCATCGCCTGGGATGCCATCCCCGACGGACGGGCGCCTGATCAGCAGCAGGTAGACGGGATCGCGGACACACTCGCCAAGGTCCAGGCTTGCTCTCGTCCAGGGAACGAACGCTACGTCGCTGCTTTCTATTCGAACGACTACTTCCTCCGGTCCTGGGTCGTCTGGCAACTTGCCTACAGTGGGTACTCGGTCTGGAGTACCGTTGGCGGTGATCTGGACCGGGCCGAACTCCTGGCCTCAGCCCGAGTCCTGCCGGATGGACGGATCGCGGTTGTGCAGACCGACGAGACCAACCTCGATATCGGGAACCTGGTTGTCTTTACCGAGATCGACGGGCAGTGGTTGATCGACGAATGGGTTTCGATCTCACCGGACGGTCGACCGACCCAAGGCTGATCATCCAACCAACAACTGGCTGATCCTGCAGCGCCATCGGGGAGACCCATTGGTACCGCTTTAGTTGACGCAGCGGAACGGATCGGTCTGCCGCAGGATCGTTCGGTACCCTACGGATTGGCCGCGACGTCGCTGGTTACTTCGCCGACGACCAGACGAGAGGACTGCCCACATGCGCGACGTTCGCTGTCCGACCCCTGTCCGTCCTGCTGCTGGTCACGACCCTCATCCTCACGCTCTCGACCCAGGTGAACTCCATAGGTGCGACACAGACGCCGGCAGCCGAAGCTCCGCTCATCGCCAACGTCTCCGGGATCCCGCCCTGCACCGAAGCCCCGCGTGAACCGCTCGATCTCGACGTGCGTCAACAGTACCGGTTTCTGGCCGTCCTCGAAGGGACCCCGTCGGTGACCCTGGTCGAGCCGGGACCTGACGAGTATGGGCTCCTCCACGCACCGGTCATCTGGTTGGACGAGCTCCCAGCCGGTTCAACTGTCGACGCCGGTTATCCGGCCGCCGTGCTGCGAGCGGTCGGCGCCCAGTTGAAATCCTGCGCCCGACTCAGAGATGACCGGGAAAGCATCTACGACATCGCCAACATCTTTCATGACGGGGGAAGCTATGCCGCCCTGTTGAGCGACTGCTTCCCGCGGCGGCCCTGGGTGGTCAAGGCCATGGGGATGATCGGCTACGAGGGCATCGCGCTCCAGGTTCCCGTCCCCGTGATTGGCGACGATGTGGCGACGATGTCCGGGTGACGTTCGATCGCCGCGTCGCGGTCCTCAGTCCCCGTCGCCGGTGTACTCGGACGGCGCGGTCTTCCTCTTCGTCGAGCAGCACGGCCAGTGGCTGATCGATGACTTTCTGGCGATCGTTTCGTCATAACCGGGTCGCCCAGGACCGATCAATCCGCGGACCCGCTGCGACACCGTTGGAACGTGGGCACGTGTCAGATGTAGAGGGCTGGCGCGGGTCCGGTATAATGAAACAAGCTATCGCCCCGTGACGCCGCCCATCTGGCGCCGGACGGGGCGTCCCCATTGCCTGATTCAAGGACCAGACCCCGGATGACGACCTCCGCCCCCGCCGCCAACAACCTGCTCCGTCAGCTCGCCGAACTCGACCGGCGGGCCAGCGAGCTCGAGCACCTGATGGCCGACCCCGCCGTCTCGACCGACCCGACTCGACTCCACGAGATCGGCAAGGAGCGAGCCGAGCTCGAGCCGATCGTCGTTGCCTACCGTGAGTACCTCACGACCGTCCAGGGCATCGCCGACGCGGAGGAAATGGTCGCCGAGGCCGGACCGGATCGCGAGATGGCCGAGCTGGCCGGTGATGAACTCCAGACCCTGCGGCAGGCGAGCGAGGAGCAGGTCGCCTCGATCCGGCGGCTGCTCGTCCCCAAGGACCCCAACGACGACAAGAACGTCATCATCGAGATCCGGGCTGGGACCGGGGGCGACGAGGCTGCCCTGTTCGCCGCCGACCTGTTCCGGATGTACGTCCGGTTCGCCGAGAAGATGCGCTGGCGCGTCGAAGTCATCTCCGAGACGCTGACCGACGGCGGCGGCTTCCGGGAGATCATCTTCCAGGTCAACGGGACCGGTGCCTACAGCTACCTCCGCTACGAGAGCGGCGTCCACCGCGTCCAGCGCGTGCCGTCGACGGAGAGCCAGGGGCGGATCCACACCAGCACCGCGAGCGTCGCCGTGCTCCCGGAGGCCGAGGACGTCGATATCCAGATTGCCGACAACGACCTCCGGATCGATGTCTACCGGTCCAGCGGTAATGGTGGGCAGAGCGTCAACACGACCGACTCCGCCGTTCGGATCACCCACCTGCCGACGGGGCTGGTCGTGACGTGCCAGGACGAGAAGAGCCAGCTCAAGAACAAGCTGAAGGCGATGACGGTGCTGCGCTCCCGGCTCTACGACATCGAGCAGCAGAAGGCCAACCAGGAGCGCGGCGACGCCCGGCGCTCGCAGATCGGGTCCGGGGAGCGCAGCGAGAAGATCCGGACGTACAACTTCCCGCAGGACCGGATCACCGACCACCGGATCCGGATGAGCGTCAGCAATATCCCCGGCGTGCTGGCCGGTAACCTCGACGGCCTGCTCGGTGAACTTCGCGCCGTGGACGAGGCCGAGCGCCTCGGTGAGGCCGACGCCGCCGACTAGGGCGTTGTCACTGGTGCCTGGTGGCGGAGCAGACCTCTCCCCCAGTCCCGTCCATCGAAAGCTGTACCCCGCATGAAACCCGCTGTGGGGTGTTGTGCCGCCGGGACAACGGCAACGGACCTTTTGGGGCAGCAACGACTATCGAACGGGCAGGGCCGTTCACCCTGCTGGTGAACGGCCCATCGTGTGTCCGGTCGCGCTGGCTACGCAGCCTTCGGTTGGCCCGTGCCGTGTCGGTGTGTGAGAGAGAGAATCGCGATGTTGCCGTTCCCGATGGCGTATCCCCTGGCGTACCCGTGATGGTCATTCGCCCTGCGCGGGGTGCTGGCAACCCTGTTCTGACTTGTCGCGATCATCTGGCCCGACATCACTCTCGGGGCGCCGATCATCCTGTTCGGCACGTACGCCTTGGTCGATGGCGACTTCGCGATCGTCGGCGCCGTCATGACTGGCCGTGATGGGCGCTGGCTGCCGCTGATCGTCGTCGGGCTGGCCGGGATCCTGGCCGGCGTCGTCACGTTGATCTGGCCAGGGCTGTCGGCGCTGGCGCTATCCAGATGCGCCAGAAGATCACCAACGAGGTCTGGCTGGTCCTGTCCGGGGTGTTGTCCGTCCTGGTCGGGCTCTACATCGCCGTCTGCCCCGGCGATGGCGCTGTCGCGATGGTTCTCCTGATCGGTTCTACGCGATCCTCTTCGGGGTATTGCTGATCATGCTCGGCGTGAAGCAGCGTCGGCCTGGGGACGCAGCGTCGGGTGGGGTACGCCCAGGAACAAGCCAAGGGTAAGGGAATGGGCGGTCGTACGGTCGACATCTGACGATCTTCCGAGGGCGTGATCCGTTTGCATGACCCGGGACGTAGGGTCAGTACAAGCCCGACCATGAAAGGGTCGAGCTCAGAGACGATGTCGCCAACGAAGCTGCTGCGTTCGACGTATCGATAGCGATCGCATGGAGCGGTCGTGTATTGGATGACCCAACTGCCGTGTTGTCGGTCTGGCCGCCCGGGTCGAAGCTGGAGTCACGATCTTCCGGGTTATCGTTCCTGAGGCCGATCCATTCATGGTCGGGTCTTTGCGGGCACCATCTCCCCTGGCGGCTGCGGCGGCTGGGCTGGCAAGCGTCGCCCCTACGAGATGGTGGGAACTCTGGTCGCAGGGACATTGGTTTACCTTGTCAGCGACGCATGGTGCCATGCGTCGCCAGTACGGGCGTGTAGTGCGACTATCCGGGGCGTTGACACGCCTATTGCTCATCGGCCTTCAGAGCTCGCAGGAGGCCCCGACGCCTGACGCGCCCACCTGCCGGGCCGACTCATTCAGGATGAGTGTCCGTACACAATGATCTGCTATACTTCCCAATAGATAGTATCTGCCTTGATCTGAGGTTCCGACCGGGACCCTGATCGTCCTGCCGGCAGCCTCGAAGGAGCGTTCACCAATGACGACCCCATCCTCCGCACCGTCGACACCCTCCACTACGACAGCCCCAATCGCCGCCAGCCGCTGCGAGGGCTTCCGCGAGCGCCGCGGCAAGTACTTCGCCTCCCATGCCAATTCGCCGCTGACCGCCGGGCAGCGGGAGCGGTTCGATGGCCTCGTCTACTACCCGGAGAACCCTGCGCTGGCAATGGAGCTCTCGCTCGACACGGATGGGCCCGGCGTCGGTGAGCAAATCACGATCGCCGGGCTGGACGGCAAGCCCAAAGAGTACATCCGGGCCGGCCGGGTCCACTTCGACGTCGAGGGGCAGCCGGTCACCCTGACCGTCTTCAAGGACATCGCCCGGGGGCGGTTCTTTCTGCCGTTCCGTGACCTGACGGCCGGCGAGGAGACCTATCCAGTCGGGCGTTATCTCGACCCACAGGCTCGCCCTGACGGAACGCTGCAGGTTGACTTCAACTATGCCTATAACCCCTACTGCGCCTACAGCGACGGCTGGGCCTGCCCGGTGCCGCCGTTCGAGAACATGGTTCGCGTCCGGATCGCCGCCGGCGAGAAGATCTACCCGGACCAGGAGCACGGCATCGACGAGAACGTCAGCCACTGACCTCATCTGATCAGATTCGGACCAGACCGACGTGGCGACACCCGATGTCATCACGTCGGTCGGCTGACTTCGATCCTGGCTCAACTGGACGCGACGATGCGTGAGGAGGCAGGATGCTTTCTGGGGCAACTTGCCTGGAAGACTCGTCATAATACGACGCTGGTGTCGTACCATTACCCGGTTGCGCGATCCCTCCCCAGCGTGGGGAATGGCGGTCGCAGTCGAACTGTGTCGTTGCGTCCAGGAGTACCATCCCGATGACCGCCGTCGCCGATCCCCCCGTTGCTGTCGAGTCCGCCGTCGTGTTCGACCTGCCTGGCTCCCGGACCAATCCGCTGCACCCTGCCGACCCGGTCGACCTGCATCTCCACACCTACGCCAGCGACGGCGCCTGGTCTCCGGCGGACCTGGTCGATCATCTCGCCACCGAGGGCTTCAAGGTCGTCGCCGTCTGCGACCACGACACCCAGCGTTCGGTGTCGGAAGTCACCCGGCTGGCGGCGGAGAGGGGAATTCGCGTGATTCCTGGAGTCGAGATGACGGTCGGCTGGAACAGGCGTCAGCTTCACCTGCTCGTCTACGGGATCTCGCCGGACCGGACGGACCAGGCGGCGCGGGCCTTTCTGGAATGCACCCGTGACGTTGACCGGATGCTGATCGACATGGCGGAGGACGCCCGGCGGCGGTTCGAGGCCGACGAGAAGCCGATCCCCGATGTCCATGAGCTCCACGGCGACCGCCCGATGTGGCCGTTCCACGTCCTGACGGCGGCGATCAAGGCCGGCCACGTCAAGAGCCTCTACCACTCCGCCCGTCACCTGGAGAAGCTTGGCGGTCAGTTCAGCGCCGAGCTGCCGATCGAGCGGGTCGTCGATGCCGCCCATCAGGCCGGTGGGTTCTGCGTGATCGCCCACCCCGGCCGGGCCGATGCGGTCGGGATCCTGACTGAGCCCGACCTCGACCGCTTGCTGGCGACGGTGCCGATCGACGGGATCGAGGCCCACTACCGCTCCTACACCGACAGGCAGACCGAGTTCTACCGGGCCTTGGCCGCTAATCGGAGCTTGCTCGTCTCCTGCGGGTCGGACAGCCACGCGCCGCGTCAGCCCGTCGACCCGCGGCCGTGGCGAGCGGCCTGGTGCGCCGATCTGCTCCGCCGGCTCGGGGTGTCAGTGACGCCGGCGCCGTCCGGTGTCGCGACCTGGGCGGCAGGGCAGGACCCGATGGCCGCGCTGCCACGGACCGCGACCGATGTCGCCGCCGACGCTGCCCGGGCCGCCGCCGAGGCCGCAAAGTCTGCCGCTGAGGCCGCCCAGAAGGCGGCGGAGGTCGCGACGGAGGCGGCCCGCTCCATGATGGACGCCATCAAACGGTTCGAGGAATCGCGTTTGCGTTAGGGGACGGATGAGAGGGACTCCGGCGACCTGTTCGCGCGGAGGAGCGACCGATTTCCTTGCGGTCACAGGAAAAACCCGCTAGCCTTTGCCTTACTGCGCGGTCGCTCCGGATTCGATGATGGATCTGGTGGGTCGCGCAGGAGCAGTGAGTGCTCGACGCCGGGGAGCGTATCTGCCATGCCTGTTCAGATCCTGGCCGTGTCCGACGCGATCGACCAGCGAATCCATAGCTCATCGCTCCACGATCGGATGCCCGACGTCGATCTGGCGCTTGGCTGCGGGGACCTTCCCGGCCGGTATCTCGAGTTCATCGTCGATGCCATCAACCGGCCGCTCTACTACGTGCTCGGCAACCACGCCGATGAGATCCAGCGCGACCGTGACGGTCGACCGTGTGGTCCGCTCGGGTGCATCGACATCGGCGGCAAGGTCGTCCGCGACCAGCGTACCGGTCTGATCCTCGCCGGGCTGCCGGGATCCCCTAAGTACAACGACAGCGAGCCCGAGCAGTACTCCGAGCGCGAGATGGCGATCAAGATCGCGAAGATGACCCCCCGCCTGCTCTGGAACCAGCACCGGTATGGTCGGGCTCTCGACGTGCTTGTCACGCACTCCCCGCCGAGAGGGCTTGGGGACCGCGACGACGAGGCCCACCAGGGGTTCCAGGCGATCCGCTCCTTCCTGGACCGGTTCAAGCCGGCGTATCATCTCCACGGTCATGTCCACCTCTACGACCGCTCGAAGCCTCCCGTGCTGTGTTACGGGGAGACGACGATCGTCAATGTCTATCCGTACCAGGCGCTGGAGATTAGCGTCCCGGTCATCGAGATTAGCCATAGGCCGGCGATGTCTGCCCCGGGGCGCCCCCCCGAGCCGGTGACCCCCTCTGATGGAAGCTTCAGCCCCCTGCGAATCGAGGGTGGTGGGCGCCTGACCACGCAGGTCGCGGTGTTCGAGTCCACGACGGAGATGGCGAGCGATCGCGGCCGGTCAGTGGTGCGGGAACGCGTGACAACGGTGTCCGCGAGCCGATAATCCATCAGGACTAATCACCCGATACGTTCGTCCGATGGCTGGTCTTGGTCGCGACGCCGGTTCCTTGACGACGTTTCTGGACGGCGCCAGACCGAGTGTGCGGCTGGGCGAGGGCCGGTCCGGTCGGTGCAGGCGGGCGGGTGGAGTTGTCCGGACCCACCGGGCAGGCTATCGTTGCAAGAGATGATGACAACGGACAGACCCCGGGAACGATCGGGGAGGGACGATCATGGCCGATGACCGGGTAGATCACGACTTTGATCGCGCCCGGCAGCGCGCGTTCCTGCACGATGTCGTCGCCGCCGTGCGGCGCCAGCCCAACGACCTCGTTTCCTTTCACGACATACGCAAGCGCATGTCGCCGGAGGGCGAGAGCTACCGTGGTCTCCAGATCGTGCCGATCAACCACATCATCGGCAGCATGGACCGCTTCCAGGACTTCGACCGCGCCTTCCTGCCGCGCCAGCGCCATATGTCCCAGCGATGGAAGCGCGTTGACAAGGCGTTCTATGACGATGTGACATTGCCGCCGATCCAGCTCTACCAGGTCGGCGATATCTACTTCGTCAAGGACGGTAACCATCGAGTCTCCGTCGCCCGTCAGCGGGGCGGCGACTTCATCGACGCCGAGGTGATCGAGGGGCACATCCGCGTGCCTCTCAACGCGTCGATGTCGCCGCAGGAACTGCTGCTTCAGGTCGAGTACGCCGAATTCCTCCGCCGCACCGACATCGACCGCCTCCGGCCCGATCACGATATTCGGCCGACGGCGCTGGGCCGCTACGACGAGATCTGGCAGCACATCCTCGGGCACCAGATGTGGCTGACCGCGATCTGGCACCGCTACGCCACGGTCGCCGAGACAGTCGCCGACTGGTATGACTACATCTACCTGCCGATCGTCCAGGTCGCAGCCGACCGTGGGGTGCTGGACCGGTTCCCCTCCCGGACCGACGCCGACGTCTATCTCTGGGTGATGCATCACCGCGGTGAGCTGGAGCAGCGCGTCGGTCAGGATGTCGGTCCGCTGGCGGCGGCTGAGGACTACGCCAGCGAGGTTGCTGAGACCAGCAACCCAGTCCACCGGCTCGTCGAGGGGACCCGGGGATTGCTGCGCCGGTTCGTCCCCGATCTCGCTCCGGAGCCGGCCGAGCGTGCGAGCCGTCCGATCACTCCGGATCCGTTCCCGCTTCAGCCCATGCCGTATGGGCCCGCCGAGATCGAGGCCGCCAGCCGGCGGCCGGACGGGGACCGGGCCACGCACCCCATCCCGGGTGTGGCAGAGACGGAGGATGTCGGCGAGGACGTCGCCCAGCCACCGGCCAACGGTGTGGCAGCTGAGACCGCTCGCTGACGCCCGAACGTCCGTGCGCAGTTCGGCAAGCCGGAGCTCCAGGCGGGAGAAACGCAGGACCAGCGTTACCGGGCGTGTCTCTTTGCGATGGCTGGTCCGTCGCATCCTCGTTTGGGCCGATGTCCACGATAACCTGCATCTGCGTTTGCCAACTGACGACGGGACATGATCGTCGGGACGAGACCAGCCAATGCTGAAATTCGACATGAAGGGGATAGACTAGCGATCAACGGCAAGCCGACCGGGGGCCGGTGGCTGCGAGACGTCAGGGACGGAGAGTGACAGTATGTTCGGTGGTGGACAGATGGCGCAGCCTGTGGGACCAACGCGATCCTTCTCCGACCGGCTGATCGGCGCTGCCCGCCTGGACCGGTCGGTCTATGAGGAGGTCGAGCGCGATACAACGGCAACCCAGCAGGCGATCCTTGTCGTGGTCGCGGCGGTGGTCGCTTCGGCGATCGGCGCCATCTTCACGGATATCGGCACGGTCATCGCGTCGGCCCTGATTGCGATCGTCGGTTTCGTCGTCTCGGCCGCGATCATCTACATCGTCGGGACCCGGATCATCCCAAGCGACCACGTCGAAGCGGATTTCGGGCAGGTACTGCGGACGCTCGGCTTCGCCTATGCTCCCAATCTGTTGCTCGTCCTGGCCTTCATTCCCGTTATCGGCCTCCTCGTCTATCTGGTGGTGTTCGTCTGGAGCATCGTGACCCGAATCATCGCGATCCAGTCCGCACTTGAAGCATCGGTCGGGCGAGCAGTCGCCATCGCGATCATCGCGGGCATCCTCTCGGCGATCGTTCAGGGCATTCTCCTCTCGATCTTCGGTGTTGACATCAACACGACCGATTGACCCGATTCGTTGCCCATGGCGCGATGAGGACAGTGCCTCGATCCGACGGCCCTCCTGGCGGACTCGCCGGGAGGGCCGTCGGCGTTCTGTGACAGGTCCGGCAACTTCGATCCCGAACCGCAACGATTCCGGCATCGTGATGCCACAGTGCATCGATACCATTGGTCTCACGATGGGGTGCCGGTCGCACGCCAGACGGATCAGATCATTGGGGAGGCGGGGACATCATGTACGGACGAACCTATCTGCAAACGATCGGGGGTCGGTCGTTCCTGGACCGGACGATCGCGATCGCGCGGCTGGACCGCTCAGCCTATGAGGAGGTCGAGCACGACCGTGGCGCGACCTCACAGGCCGCGATCGTCATCCTGGTCGCCGCGGTCGCCGCCGCCATTGGCCAGGTCGATGAGGGCGGCCGGGGGATCATCGCCGGGTTGCTTGGCGGACTGCTGGCCTTGGTCGTCTCCTCCGCGTTCATCTATCTCGCCGGGACGCGGGTGATCCCGAGCGCCTGGGTCGGGGCCACCATCGGCCAGGTGCTGCGAACGCAGGGCTTCGCGGCCGCGCCGAACTTGCTGCTGGTCGTCGCGGCGGTCCCATTGTTCGGTGGGCTGGTCGCGTTCACGGTCGCAATCTGGTACCTGATCACCCGGATCGTCGCCATCCAGGCAGCCCTGGAAACCTCCGTCGGCCGTGCGATCGGGATCGCGATCGTCGCCGTCATCCTCGAATTCATCGTCCTTGGCATCATTGGGCTGATCTTCGGCGTCGGACTGTTCGCGATCGGTTCTGTCCTGTAGCGAAGTGGGTGGCCAGGTGATCGTTATCGCGAGACCCTGGTTGGCGATGGGCCGACCGGGGTCTCGCGATAACCCAGACCGAACGCGCTGTCGTCGTAGGGTCACGGGCTCGCACGCGCCGCCCCCACGGAGACTGACGCCGAAGCCATCGAGAACCGCATGTTGGCGGGGCAGTCCCGACCATAAATGGCAGCGAAGCGGTCGGGCTCAGGAACGATGTTGCGGAGTTGTCGGCGGTGGGCGAGAGCCATTCGATCGTGTGGTGCTCTCGGCCAGTCCCCTACAAGAAAGCATAGCAACCGGAGCCGCAACCCGCGCGCAGACGACAACCCTCGACCAGCCGGTTATCGACTCTGAGCCTAATCCATTCATGGTGGAGTAGTCCGCTACCGAACTCGCCGCCAAGGCAGGGCGATTCGCTCCAGCAGGGCAAGCAGGCTGAACAGGCCGATCCCCAGTAGCGACAGCACGACGATGATCGCGAAGACGCGGGCCGTCAGGAACTGGGCGCCGGAGCGGTTGAGCAGGTAGCCGAGCCCCTCGCTCGAACCGGTCAGTTCGGCGAAGACCGCGCCGATCACGCAGGCCGTTATCGCGATTCGGGCGCCGGAGAAGATCGCCGGCATTGCCGAGGGCAGCTGGGCATGCCGGAGCCGGGACCAGGCGCTGGCCCGGAGCGTCCGGAACAGGTCGAGGGTGTCGCGGTCGGTCGAGCGGATGCCGTCGACGGTGCTGACGACGATCGGGAAGAAGCCGATCAGGGCGGTGACGAGCACCTTCGGGAACACCCCGTAGCCGAACCAGATTAGCAGCAGCGGCGCGATCGCCGGGATCGGGATCGTCTGCGAGGTGATCACGAGCGGGTAGACCGCCCGGCCGACCGGCCCGACGTTGGCGATCAGCACGCCGAGCATCACTCCGACGACGACCGCCAGCCCAAACCCGAGCAGAATCTCGTTCAAGGTCACGCCTGCGTTCCGCAGCAGCAGCGCGCGGTCGTCGACCAGCGCCCGGCCGATCGCTGACGGTGGCGGCAGCAGCCAGCGTGGGACGTCGCGGAGCCGGACGGTAACTTCCCAGATCACCAGCACCGAGGTAATCAGCGCCGCGGGCCAGAGGAGCCCGGACAGGGACAGCAGCCGGTCGAAGGGGCGGTGGCGTCTCGGCGGTCTCTCCAACGTCGTCCTGCCCTGCTCATGCCCTGCCCCGCTGTGGTCCGTCCGCCACATCCGTCGCGAAACCATAGCCTACCGACCGAGCTGGCGGTGGCGCGGGTGAGCGTCTCTGGTCGGGATCATCCGGACGCCTGGCGTGTCGGCGAGAAGTGATCGGCCGGTGAGCGTCGGGGCTGGCGCGACGGTCTGGTCGCCGGCGTCCACCTGCCGGGGGGGAGGGTTGTGACGATCGCTCACCTGGCGCCGGGATACCCTCGGTTCCGCGAACGAGCAGGACGTAGATCGCCGCCAGAATCGGCAGGTGGCCGATCAGTTCCTGTGGGGGCAGGAAAGCGATCCCAAGGTTGAACGGGATCCAGAGCCCGACGATCACGACGCGGATCAGCTTGCCAGAGATCAACGCGGCGCCGGCCGTGATCTCGACAATCCCGGCGGTGTACGTGAAGCGCTCATCTGTGAACCATGACAGGCCTAGCGAGCCGAGGACGTTGAACTCTGGGTACTCGCGAAGAAAGGCGACAGTGAGATCCGGCGCAATCAGCTTCTCGGTGAAGCCAAGGATCACGATCGAGGCGCCAACCGTTACCCGAAGGATCGTCAGGGCGTGCGGCCGCAGCCAGTCGGACAGAGCAGTGCGGTCCTCCTCCCGGCCGTCCTCAGACCGTACGACTCCTCGGCCAACGGCCAACAGGTAGACCGCGATGCCGACGAACAGAACCTGCTCCATCGCCTCGTACCAGGAGCCATAGGCGAAGGCGAGCCCGAACAGCCCCAGAACGAGCAGGGCGCCCACCCGTGACAGCACCCCGGTGATGAACGAGAACCCGGCGACGACGACAATGCCGGCGACGCCGTAGCCGACGACGCTGTGTGGCAGCGGGATGTTGGGCACGAACAGCGTCATCTGCGAGGCGGCGTAGATCAGCGTGATCGCGGCCTGGACGCCGAGGATCGCCGGAGCAGCCGGTTCCAGGCGCTGGAACACGGGCGGCCGTGGCCAGAGTGGGTCCCGCGTCAGCCGCTCACCGATCGCCAGCACCGTCACGGCTCCGGCCGCCGCTCCGAGCGCGAGCAGCACCGGTAGCGACCAGATCCGCGACCACTCCGGCTCCCAGTACGGGCCGTACGGGGTGAACCAGCGGGCGTGGGCCGACGCGACCGTTGGCACCAGCGAGACGACCAGCGCGACCAGCACGACCCGAAGCCGCCAGTCGGTGAGCCGCCGCGCCGTCGATCTCTGGATCGTCCAGAGCCGTTGCCTACGTGTTGTCTGCATGATGCCGCCGCCCTTTCACCGCCAGGCCCGTCGTTCGCATGATCGTGGCCCGATCGCGCTGGCTCAATGGTACGGAGATGTCTTCTCAACGTCTGTCGGGAAGAACCGGCGATTCGGTCGGGAATGCACCGGGCATGAGCCTGCCAGCAGATCGGGCAGGACGATAGGGTGACCGGGCCTGGCTGACAGACGCCCATTGGAGACCATCAGGCAGATCTTGACGTGTGACCATATGGTCACGTATTCTGCCGGCATGGAAGAGGTCTTTCGCGCGCTCGCCGATCCCAGCCGACGCCTGCTGCTCGACCGCCTGTTCGAGCGCGATGGGCAGACGCTCCGGGAACTCGAGGCGCACCTGCCGGAGATGAGCCGCTTTGGGGTGATGAAGCACCTGCGCGTGCTGACCGACGCCCATCTCGTGGTTACCCGCCGCTGCGGCCGGGAGAAGCACCACTTCCTGAATGCTGTCCCGATCCAGGACGTCTACGATCGCTGGGTCAGCAAGTACTCGCAGCCCTGGACTCGCGCGCTCACGGGACTCAGAGCGTCCCTGGAGGACCCCCCGACCATGACCACGCCGATGACCGAAACGATGACGGAGACCCCCGACCAGACCAGCACCACCCGGCTCGTCCACGAGATCTACATCCGCACGACGCCGGAGCGGCTGTTCCAGGCCCTGACCGACGGAGAGCTGACCCGGCAGTACTACATGGGCACCCGTGTCCAGTCCGACTGGGCAGCCGGCTCCGCGTACGCCTACGCCTACCCGACCGGTGAGACGATGATCGACGGGAACGTGCTCGAGATCGACCCGCCGAAGCGCCTCGTCCTTAGCTTCCACCCGCTGTTCATGAGCCACGACATTGGGACGTCGCGGGTCACCTACGAGATCGAGCAAATCGGTGACGCCTGTCGCCTGACACTGATCCACGACGACCTCGACCTGCAGGGCGCCGGAGGGATCGACAGTGGCTGGGCCCAGATCCTGTCGTCACTCAAGTCAATGCTGGAAACGGGCGAGGCCCTCGACATCCGCATGGCCTGACCCGACCATCGAGCAACTGTTCGACTGGGCGGCGCCAGTGCATCGGCGCCGCCTGGTCTTCGGCTCAGCCCTGGGGAGCACCAATGCCGCAGACCACGACCACCGTCTTCGACGGCTTCCCCGAGGACGCGCCCGACTTCTTCGTCAGGCTCGCCGCCGACAATTCCCGGGACTTCTGGCAGGCGAACCGGGCGACATTCGAATCCACGATTCGTGAGCCGATGGCGGCGCTTGTCGCGGCCATCGAACCCAGTGTCGGCCCGATGCGCCTGTTCCGGATGAACCGTGACGTCCGGTTCTCTCGCGACAAGTCCCCCTACAAGACGCAGCAGGGCGCCGTCGGCGATCGGCCGAACGGCGGCGTCCTCTACCTTCATCTCGATGCCGACGGCCTGCTCGTCGCCAGTGGAACCCACGTCATGGCACGCGACCAGCTCGCTCGCTTTCGAGACATGGTCGCCGATGACCGCACCGGTCCCGCCTTCCTCGCCGTGATCGAGACGCTGACGGGCGGTGGTCTGACAGTCGGTGGCGGCATTCAGGACCCGTTGACCGGAACGCCGCGTGGCTACGCGAAGGACCACCCCCGGATCGCCTGGCTGCGCTGGAAGGGGGCGGTCGCGAGCCGGCGGATCGACGACCCGCAGCAGTTGGCGTCGCCGAATCTGGTCGACGAGATCATCCGATTCCGGGATGACTCGACCCCAGTGCTGACCCTGCTGGACCGCCACGTCGGTCCGAGCCAGGAGCCGCGACCGGAGCGCTGAGACCGTTCGCATCTGGTTGGGTGGGGTACTCGTGGTCGTCCGGGCCGGTCAAACGTTTAGACTCTCCGGAGCACTGCGCGGCCTGACTCACCTGACTGAGCGAGCCGGTTCGGGAGAGAAACCCTCCGGTCGCGCTGCCCCGGCGACCGGAGACCGATGGACCACCACGCGACGACCAACGTCCTCGACATCCTGGATCCGTTCGCCGCTGCCTGCGTCGAGCGGCTCGCTGCTGCCTACGGCGAGGCGGGGGAGGAGCTGTTCCTGGTTGGGGGGGTAATCCGCGACGCCTTGCTGGGCCGGATCGCCGCCGGTCACGCCTTCGACCTCGACTTCGCGACGTCGTCCCTGCCGGACACTACCCAGCGGCTGGGCCGGGCCGCCGGAGCGTCATCGGTCTACCTGATCGGCGAGCGGTTCGGGACGGTCGGTCTGATCTTCACCGACCCGGACGGGCGGTCCGGGATACCCGACGATTCCCGAAACGGGCACGTGGCCGTCCCCCGCACCCTCGGTATCGAGATCACGACCTACCGGCGGGAGGCGTACGTCAATGGCACCCGGCACCCAGTCGTCGAGCTGGGCGGGACGCTGGCGGACGACCTCGCCCGGCGCGACTTCACGATCAACGCGATGGCGGCCGACGCCGGGAGCGGGGCGCTGGTCGACCCGTTCGGTGGCTTGCCTGATCTCGACCTTGCGGTTCTCCGGGCGGTCGGCGCCCCGGACGAGCGCTTCGCCGAGGACCCGCTCCGGCTGTTGCGGGCGGCCCGGTTCGTCTCCCAGCTTGGCTTCCGGCTGGACCCGGAGACCGAGGCGGCGATCTCCCGGACCGCGCCGGACCTGGCCCGGATCAGCAAGGAGCGCATTCTGGCCGAGGTCAGCCGGCTGCTGACCGGGGAGTACGTCGATCACGGGCTGGAGACGCTCCGGGCGACCGGGCTGCTCGCCGAAGCATTGCCGGAGCTGGAGCCGATCGCGGAGATGACCGTCGACCCGTACGGATTCGGCCGGGGACGGGGCGGCGTCGGGCGTGAGAAGGATCTCTGGGACCACACCCGGCAGGTGGTCCGGCAGGCGCCAGCCCGGACGGTCGTTCGCTGGGCGGCCTTGCTTCATGATGCCGCCAAGCCCGCCACCCGGTCCGTCGACGCGGCCGGAGAGGTGCACTTCTTCGGGCACGAGCGCGAGGGCGCGAAGCTGGCCGAGCGGCTGCTGCGACGGCTGGGGGCAGACAGGTTGACGATCAGCCGGGTCAATCGGCTGGTGGAACTGCACGCCCGGCCGGAGGCGTACGAGCCCGACTGGACGGACAGCGCGGTCCGCCGGCTGGCGCTCGAAGCCGGCGACGTGCTGGAGGACCTGCTCGACCTGGCCGAGGCCGACGTCACCTCAGCGCGAGAGCAGCGGCGGCGACTCGCGGCCGACCGGATCGCGGCCCTGCGGAGCCACATCGCCCGGCTCGAAGACGAGCAAGCCCTCGACCGGTTGCAGAGCCCACTCGACGGCAACGACCTGATGGCGATGTTCGATCGCCGACCGGGCCGCTGGATCGCCGAGATCAAGGACCACCTGCGCGAGCTGGTCATCGACGGCGAGCTGGCCTCGGATGACCGCGCCGGCGCCGAACGCATCGCCAGGGAGCTGATTGGGGACGATCAAAACGACGCTTCATCACTGCGGTGATCGTTGGAGACTCACGACCCTGTCCGGGCGATGCGATCGGGCAACACACGATGGCGCCAGCGGTGGTTCCGAGCGTCGATGCTCTGGGTGCTTTGATACGTAGGCTGAACCTCGCCGGTCATTCTGACATGCCGATGAGCTTCCCGCCGGAGATGGGGACGAAAGAGATCATCCGCGGGTGACCGGATTGGCTCATCCTTCGACGACTTCCTCGATAGCGAAGGAATACGGGACGCATCGGGGCGCCCGGGCAAGGGGCGAGGTCTGGTCCATGACCGAAGGGGACGACATGGCAGCGCATGAGGAGCCGCTCAGTGGCGGGAACGTCTCGGACTCGGTGGTCCGGATTGGCGACACCGTCCGGAAGCCGGCAACCGCCGCGACTCCTGCGATCAACGCCTTTCTCGCCCATCTCAACGCCGTCGGGTTTCAGGGTGTCCCAGAGGCGATGGGAGTGGACGGACAGGGCCGACACGTCGTCGAATTCATCCCCGGCGAACTCGCCCATGACCTGCCGCCGATGACGCTGTCGGAGCTGTGCCGGATCGGCCGGATGATCCGTGAACTGCATGACGTGTCGGCCTCGTTCGTCCCGCCGCCCGGTGCGGTTTGGGACGTCGCGGTCCCGCCGGACCGGGAGGATCTGATCTGCCATCACGACCTCGCGCCGTGGAACCTTGTCCGTGATGGCGATCGCTGGGTGTTCATCGACTGGGACGGCTCCGGTCCCGGCTCCCGGCTCTGGGATCTGGCCTACGCCGCCCACGGCTTCATCCCGCTCGCGGCCGGCGGCGAACCGGACGACGACGCTGCTCGGCTCCGCTCCCTGGTCGATGGCTATGGCCTCACCCCGGAGCAGCGCCAAGCCATGCCACAGCTGATCGTCGAGCATACCCGCGCCATGTTCGACCTGCTGGAGGACGGCGGCCGGACCGGCCGACAGCCGTGGTCCCGGCTCCACGCCGAACGCCACGCCGATCACTGGGGGCCAGCGTCGGACTACATCGAGCGCAACCTGCCGATCTTCGCTGATGCCATCCGGTAATGTCCTAGTTCGAACTCGCGATGGTCTCTCCGGTCGGACTGTGCGATAAACGCGGGAACCTGTTCCGAACGACATCGACGTAGTTCGAGGATCCCGCATGAGTGTCAGCACCCCGCTCGATTCGCTCCGCACGCCCACGCTCAGGCTCAAGTCGGATCCGCTGGGTTCGTCCCAGGGATCAGCGAATGGACGCTCGCTTGGTACGCTGGGGCTTTCGGATCCGAATATCCGCAAGGAAGATCTGGCGGGGCTGAAGGAACAGGCCAAGCGCGCGGAACTCAGCGCTGGACCGCCGCTCCCCCTGCACCGGATCGTGGCGGACTCCGATCAGAAGCAGGTCATCAATGCCGCCGGCCGGACCATCCGGGTGATCGCGCCAGCGGGTTCTGGCAAGACCCAGACGATGATCAACCGGGTCCTCTTCAAAGCGAACGCCGCTGAGCCTGCTGACCGGTTCCTGATCCTGACGTTCGACAGATCGGCGGCTGCTTCGTTGACCAGCAAACTCGACGACCTCAAGCGGGAGTACGCCAGCATCTGGGGCAGCCCCACGATCCAGACGCTCAACGCCTTTGGCTATGGCCTGCTCCGGTCATCCTTCCGGACAGAGTATCGGGAACTCGCGGACGCCGCCCAGCAGCGCCGCTTCGTTCGGGAGGCGAAGGAGGCCCTGCAGGAGGTCAATCCGGAGGTCGCAGCCGCCCTCCCGCCGTACGTCAAGGATCGCTTCTTCCTCGATGTCTACTCCCTGCTCAAGAACCAGACGATCGACCCACGGACGGATTGCGGCGACCTGATCACGACGTTCCTGCTGAGCTGGCGTAACAGCACCGTTCTCTTCACGCGCCCCGATGACGAGGAGGCCGTCCGCAGGACACTGATGGCGGTCATCTGGATGTTCCAGGCGCAGGACATCCTGATGGAGCAGGCGAAGGTGATGGACTTCGACGACCAGAAGCTGCGTGCCTACCAGTGCCTGGAAGAACACGAGGGTGTGCTGCGCGAGGTCCGTGGTCGGTTTGTCGAGGTCATCGTCGATGAGTTCCAGGACATCAACAAGCTCGACTTTGATCTGATCGAAATGATCGCGAAGCGAGCCCGCCTCGTCGTCACCGGCGACGACGACCAGGCCATCTACGGCTTTCGCGGCTGCACGCCCGATTACATCATGAGCCTGGACGAGCACCTCAAACGACCCCTCGAGAGTATCGAGCTGAGTACGAACTACCGTTGCCCTCCGAACATCGTCGACCACGCGGACCGGCTCATCCGGCACAACACCGATCGCATCGCCAAATCCCCGATCGCCGCCCGGACTGACCCGTCCTCGATCCAGCTTTCCGCAACGCGAACGGCGGGACTGGAAGCCCGGTGGATCGTAGAGCTGATCCGGGATACGCGACAGCGCAACGCCACGCTCCGTTTCCGGGACTACGCCGTGCTGTACCGGATGAATGCCCAGAGCCTCCTGCTGCAGATCGAACTCATCCTGGCCAATATGCCGTATCGCGTCCGGGATGAGCACAACATCCTGGAGGGCGAGATCCTCGAGACCCTGCTTGGTCTGCTGCGGGTCAAGCTCAGCCTGGAGCAGAACGTCCCTTTTCGGCCGGAGGACGGGATCAGCACCCTGCGGGCCTACTTCCGGATGCTCGACCGGCGAGCAGCAGATGGCCTGTACGCGTATTTCGCTGACTATCGGAGCAGTTTCATCGACGCGATCCGGGCACCGAGGTTCGCCAGCCTGCTGCCCAAGGCCGGGGAGGGGAACTTCGTCTCGACGGTTGAGATGCTGCCCTATCACACCGAGCTGGGACCCGTCTTCGAGTTCATCTCCCAGCGGTTCAAGGGACTCAAGGGAATGGTCGCCTCGCTCGAGGACGCGCTGGAGGGGGACGAGCCGCTGGCCGAGATCTTCGAGGTTGCCGCCAATCACCCCGGAACGGTCCGGAGCTTCGTCGACATGATGGTCCGCGCGCGCGACCGGGCGAAGATCCTGAACAGCGGACCGGACGACCGGGACGCCGTGGATCTGTTGACGTACTTCGGCTCAAAGGGACGGCAATGGCACACCGTGGTGATGGCGTCCTGCAACGAGTCGATCATCCCGCACAAGCGGACGATCCAGGAAGGCCTGATCGAAGAGGAGCGCCGGCTGTTCTACGTCGGGATGACCCGCGCGAGCCACAACCTCGTTGTGAGCTATCTGGAACAGTCCTGCGGCACTCGCGTTGAGGCGAGTCGATTCCTCCATGAGTCCGGGTTGCTTCAACGATGAGCAAGGTCCGTGACTGCAAATACTGTCATCGACGAATCTCCATCCGCCAGATGCCGTTTGGTCAGTGGGTGGCATTCGATGTCCCGGACAACACGCCCCACGACTGCGACCAGCCCGTAGCGCCCAATCCCGCGAACGCGGCACAAAGCCGGCCGCAGTCGGATCGGGCGGGCTGGCGGGAGTCTCGCCGACAGGCAGTTCTGGTGGCCCTGCGTGACCTCCCGGTCGCCCGGCTGGCGGCGATTCAGGCGACCACTCCGGCGCTGTCGGCCCAGCGGCTCGCGCTTGATTGGGCCAACGATCTCGTCGATCGGCTCGGTCTCGCTGAGACCGTTCGAAGCGTGAGGCAGGCGACCTTCCCGAAGCAGGGAATTGCTCAGGATTTGTTGAGTACCGTCGAGGCCGGGGAGACTGTCTCCCTGACGAGCGGGCTGGCGACGGGTCCCGTGGTGGTCGCCGGTGCCGTGGCGATCGAAGGGAAGGCTCGTGACGACGTTCATTTCTGGTCAGGCGATGGTCCGGCGATCGTGATCGACGCGGGGGATTCCGACGTGACCCTGCGGCGGATCACGGTCAATGCGGATTCGGCCCAAGCCACGATCCTTCTCCAGCGTGGCTCGCTGCGACTGGAGGACTGCGTAGTCTCCGGCCGAATCGGAATCATGGTGGCGGAGGGCGCCGGGCCGCTGACGGTGATCGGATCGCGGATCGTCTGCCCGGACGGGGGCTTTGGCATCGTCGCCGGGCCCGGGACGAGCATCAGCGTCGCTCAGATCTGGGTTGGCTCGCACCAGGGTATCGGCATCCTTGGAATGACCGGCTCGGCGATCGAATACGACGACTACCGGTTCGTCGGAGATGACGGGATCGACATTCACAGTCAGGAGGTGTGAATCGCTCAGGTGATCGATTCGTGATGGCGGGTCCTGTTACGGCACTCAATCTGCTTCACCCATTGTCGAGCGTGCTGATCATCTGACTGCGGCTACCACAGGGAGATGGAATGATGGAAATCCCAAACGATACGAGCAGCGAGGCCGGAACGGGCGAAACGACGCAAGAGTGGGTCGTCGAGCCCGGCACTGACGTCGTCGATTCAGCGGGGAGTCACGTCGGTCGGGTCGATGACATCCAGGACGGATACCTCGTCGTCCGCAAGGGTCGCTTCTTCGCGGCCGACTACTACATCCCGTTCGGTACGATCGGTTCCCATGATGAGTCGACGATCTACCTCAATGTGATCGCCGACGACGCGGCCGGCCAGATCTGGCAACGCCGACCGGCCCCACGAGACCGCGACGGCGCGACCGCCAGCGACCCAAGTGAGATGGACGCTGAGGAGCGGCTGGAGTTCCTGACCGACGCCGAGGGCAACGTCCGGGTGCCGATCATCCGCGAGGAGCTGGCCGCCACCCGCCGGCCGGTCGTGCGCGGCCGCGTCCGGATCGAGACGCAGCTCACTGAGCACGAGGAGACGCTCGAAGTTCCCGTCACCGAGGAGCGGGTCCGGATTCAGCGGCGCAGCTTCGACAAGGACGGGACTGGTTCGGACATCACCGTTGACGGCGGGACGTTCGAGATCCCGTTCTACGGCGAGGACGTCGACGTCGAGCGCCGCGTCCGGGTGATCGAGGAGATCATCATCACCCGAGAGGCGGTCGAGACCGTCCGCCGGGTTCATGGCACCGTCCGAGTCGAGACCGCCGAAGTTATCGAGGACGGCATCCCGGAGCAGAACGTCGATCCGCGAGACATGAAACCAACGACCGCCACCGATACGATCCCGATCGAGACGGACCGGCGCAATACCGTCTGAGCGACCACACCCACAGGCGAGACCGGCCGGAGCGACGCATGCTCCGGTCCGTCGCCTGCCTTGACGATCTCGCCTGGAGATAGCGAATCCAATTAGCCAACCGATGGGAGCCCTTACGGCCAGCCGGCCCCGGGAGCGGCGGCGGTCAGGGCCTGTCCGGTTCGTCCCGCGTCTGGCTCCTGGCTCGACGGCGGAACGTAGTCACCATCAGGAATAGCGTTCTCGGCCCGAGCCAATCGCGCTGGAGCATTGGCTCTCAGTCGCAATGCGCCTGGCGGCACTTACTGACCACAGCACGATCGTCGACCTGACAGGAGGTCGGGGACGGCCTGCTCTCCGCAGAGAGAAAGCCCCTCGCCATACCCGGATGGCGAGGGGCTTTTTGCTGGTGTCGATATCGAAAGTGGCGCGGGCTAAAGCGGGTGTCATGTAAAATACCCGCTCTCGATGGAACGGTCTGCTCCGCCACCAACGACCACCTCTGACAGCCCACTAGTCCTGGAGATGCGCCTCGAGGAACCACAGGTCCATGTCGGCCTGGCGGGAGATATCGGTGAACAGGTCGGCGGAGTCCTTGTCCTCGAACTCATCGGCAACGTCGATCGCCGCTCGAGACGATGTGGCGTAGTTGCCCCAGCGCTCGACCAGTGCCGCGACGTGGTCCATCCCGCCGGTGATGTCGGTCGGGTACTCGGGCAGCCGGGACGCGGCGGCGGACATCTTCACGGTCCCGGTCGCGTAGCCACCGAGCGCCGAGACGCGCTCGGCGATCAGGTCGACCCACTCCTCCACGTGCTCAGCATGGACGTCGAACAGCAGGTGGAGCTGGTAGAAGTCCTTGCCCTTGACGTTCCAGTGCGCCTGCTTGGTCTGGGAATAGAGATCGAGCGAGTCGGCGAGTTGTTGGTTGAGCGTCTCGATCATCCGCGCCTTGGTCGGGTCCGGCAGGCTGTTGTGGTTGGGGAACGTGCGGGTCTTCGCCTTGCTGGCTGTTGCCATGATGGTCCTCGTTTCCTGAGTGGATCGGATTGAGCTAAGCCGTTGCCACGAACTCTCGGCCTCGATGACCGGCCGGGACATCACATCGCCTCGATCGGACGCGAACGATGACTGTTGCGCAGTCCCGGTGCCACTACATCTCCGCGCGCCCAAGGTAGAACGGATGGCGCCCTTGCCCCTCGTGGATCTGGCTGGTCACAAGGCCAGGGGGACGCTGGAGCCCGGCCCGATCGGCAAACCTGTGAGAATTCGGGTATGGACCATTGATTTTGGTGCCCGTCAGTCAAATAACGATCGATTCATTGCCAGATCAAGCGATTGCAGATTGCCGTGTACGGTCATCTGTGCGCCCGGTTCATCCTCATGCATACTCGCTCCCACGCCAAATGTGCGTTGAACCGATCCTGCAGCGGGAGCAACGATATCGATGTCGCACCAGCCGAGCGTTGCCCCTCAGCCTGACCACGCCCCGACCATGACGGTGGGCAGCTGGGCCAGGTATCGCGACCAGATGATTACGGCTGGTCAAATGACGGAGGCTGTCCACTGGGCCGGTCTCGCAACACCGCTCGACCGGGTACCTGGCGTCTTCGTCGTGGCAGACCGCTTCAGTGACCGCGAGCACGTCCTCGATATCGGTCACGCGCACGACCTGCGGGCGCATTTCTCCGACATGCACCGGATCGCCAGCTGGCACGACCAGACCTCGGGCGAGGTCGTGATCTACACCATTCCCAACTCGACCCTCATGGACCGCATCCTCCCCCAGGTACCCGATGTGACCGGCTCGCTCGACTACTTCCCAGATTAGCCCGCCGTCGGGCACGGCGACCGTCGGTCCAGGCCATCCGACCCTTTAGACTCCCGGGCTCGATGCCGAAACTGTCGGACCTGACCGCCGGCGATCCACTGGTGGTGATCCACTGGTGGTGATCCGGCGAAACCATGGGCTGGCTCGACCAGAATCGTTCGGGTGATCTGGGTCGAGCTCCCATTGAAAACCCTCGATCGACTATTATGATCAGGTTGAGCACACCCCGATCGACCCGCATTTCGTTCGCTCCGACCTTCCTGTGGTCGGGGCGTTCATTGTCCGGGAGGGTCAGGGCATACCGTCGCAGCTGGCTGGTATCGTCTGGGGTGATGCGGATGGTTATGGAAGAGTTGTTCTCCACGGCGACCTCGCTGGCGATCGGGCCACGAGCGGATGTCTCGGTCGATTTGCTCGAGGCTGTCCGGGACGCATGGGGGCTTGGCACGATCGTCGATATGGTCAGCCTGGTCGATGTCGGCGGTACCTACAACCTGAATGTACGTCTCCAGACCGACCGCGGCGATGTCGTCATGCGGGTCTATCGGCCCTGGGTCCGCCCAGAACGGCTGGCCGCCGTCCAGGCGCTCCGCGAGGCACTCTGGCAGGTCGGTATTCCGGTGATCACGCCCCTCGTCCGGCCGGACGGCTCGACGACGCTGACCCATGGCGACCGTCAGATCGAGGTCGAGCCATGGGTGTCCAGTGACGGCGGGGCCGACAGCTGGGAGCGGTATCAGGCCGCGGCGATCGATCTCGGCCGGTTGCACGTTGCGCTGCGGCAGGTCGAATTGCCGGTGCCGTTCGTATCAGCCCCGGTCAGCAACGTCCTGAGCGAGACGGTCTTCGAGGACTGGCTGTCCCGCACGCGTCAGCAGGTGGCGAGCGTCCCGACGACCCCCCAGCGCTTTGCGGCCCAGCACGCCTGCGACGAGGCCGCGCGGTTGCGGGGTGCCATCGCCAGGCTCCCGACGCAGGCGCCCTTCGTCCAGCTGACGCACGGCGATTTCGCCCATGAGAATGTCCGGTTCTTCGGCGCCGTGCCGGTCGCGATCCTCGATTTCGACTTCGCGGATTACCGGGACCGGCTCTCGGACATCGCCTATATCAGCTATTGGATGTTCGAGCATCTCCAGTGGGACACGCACGCTGCCAAGCGTGACTGGCAGCAGGTCGGCGGCATCATCCGGGGCTTCGGCACGACATCCGGGATGCCACTTACTCCGGACGAGATTCGGCGGCTCCCGCTGATGATGGCAACCATCCCGCTGAACTGGGTGGCTGAGGCGTGGCTGCTGGACGACCCGGTCGCGGCCGTCGGATTCGTCTCGCCGCAACTGGCGACCTCCGCCTGGATGATCGCCAACCACGCTGAGCTGGCCGCGATGTGGGCTGTTGACCAGTCCAGACCATGATGAGCGGATCGACGTGCCCAGCTCCGGGCGTGGCAGGATTGAGGGATGCATGATCCTGCCACCCTCACGGGCGTCTCGCCTCTCGGCCCACGAGCAATCGCGTCCCCCCACCTGATCGCGGCGACGCGATCGGCTTGGGACCTCGGTGACGTTGCGGCGACCGAGGACCTCGGCGGGACGTACAACCTCAATCTCCGGTTACGAACCGAGCGTGGCGTCATGGTCCTGCGCGTCTACCGGCCGTGGGTCACCCCTGAACGGTTGGCAATGACCCAGCGCGTCCGGACAGCCCTGCATCGCCACGGTCTGCCGGTCCTGCTACCGATCCCGACGCGTTCCGGCACGATGGCAATCAGCGTCGGCGACCGGCTCTTGGAGATGGAGCCGTGGCAGCCGGACGATGGTGGGACGACCGATCGTGACCGGCTCTTCGCGGCAGCCACGATCCTGGGGCGACTGCACGACGGATTACGGGGGATCACATTGGATGTTCCCTTCGTCTCTGCCCCGGTCAGCAACGACCTGTCACCGGCGGTTTTCGACGACTGGCTCGGCCGGACCGTTCGAGCCATCGCCTCGGCAACGCGGACCGAGCAGACCAGTCTGGCAACGCGCGCCTGCCGCGAGGCTGAACGGATCGCGATGACGGCTCGCGCCATCCCTCGCGAGACCGGTCCGCACCAGCTCGTGCACGGCGACTATGGACACGAGAACGTCCGCTTCAGTGGATCAATCGTCACGGCCGTCGTGGACTTCGACTTCCTCCACCAAGGCGCCCGGATCGTCGATCTCGCCGACCTGGCCTTCTGCCCCCACTGGATGGCTGAGTTTGGCCAATCATCCCGGTCGCCAGCCGAGCGGGACTGGGGCATCGTCGCCGGGATCATCCGGCGCTATGACGCGGCCAGCCGGGTGCCGCTCTCACCAGCTGAGATCGCGGCCCTCCCGCTGGCGATGGCGGCAGTTCCGCTGAACTGGATCGCGGCGTCCTGGTTGCTGGACGACCCGATTGCGGCGGTCGCGCTCATCGCACCCGAACTTCCGACGGCGGCCTGGCTGATCGACCATCACCGGGAACTGGCTGCGCAGTGGGCATCCCGCAGACCGTCGAACGGCTCCTGTTGATCAGGTCATGTGCGAAATGGAGACCTCTCGTAGGGGCGACTCTTGTGGTCGTCCAGTCGCCACCGCAGCCTGCGCCGTCAGGCGACACCGTGGCCGATCACGAGTTGGGCGAAACGAGAGGCGCGTTTCAACAGTCAACGGATGTGTCGATCGTGTCCCGATCCGCGGCATGGTTGAACCCGGAGCGCCAGGCATTTCCCTTCGGGACAATGGCCGCTGCGGCGGCCGGGCGAGGACAAGCCGTCGCCCCTACGGACGTCGACGCCCAGGATTCTCCCCTGGAAGGCGAAGCCAACCAGCGTCAAGCCCCTCTCCATCCGCAGATGGGGAGGGGTTGGGGTGGGGCAGGTAGTCATCCCGCCCTCAGCCCCGGCAACAAGTCAGTCGCGATCCGGCCCATCATGTCCATCTGGTGCGGTTCGGGGCCGTCGACGATGAAGTCGGTGATCCCGACCTCGCGGTAGATCCCGACCATCTGGGCGAAGGCGTCCGGCGATTCCCACGGATCGAACTCCAGCCGGTTGGCCATCGTGTCGCGCGGGACCTGCCCGAAGAACGAGCGGATGATCGCCCGCGGATCACGGCCGATCCGCTCGCAGGCCTCGTCCAGCTGATCGTTCCGACCCCGGATTTCGGCCACGGTCCCGAAGGAGTTCCAGCGGTCGGCGTACCGGGCGACCGTGGCGAGCATCCGGGGACCGTGGGCGCCAAGCGTCAGGGGCGGCCGGGGACGCTGGACGCTGGCCGGGGTCAGGGCCGCGCCATCGAGGCGGTAGTACGTCCCCGTGAAGCTGCCGCCGGCATCGCGCAGCAGCAGGTCGAGGATGGCGGCCGCTTCGGTGAAACGTCCAACCCGCTCGGCAGCGGCTGGGAAGTCGATCCCGAACTGCTCATGCTCGCGGACGTACCACCCGGCGCCGAGCCCGACCTCGAGCCGCCCGCCGCTGATCTGGTCGAGCGTGATCGCCATCTTGGCGAGCAGAGCCGGCTGGCGGAAGGTGTTGCTGGAGACGAGGACCCCCGCCCGGATCGTCCGTGTTTGCGGGATAATGGCGGCGAGGGTCGTCCAGCCTTCGAGATACGGCTCCTCTTGTCCGCTCGGTCGCTGGAAGTGGTCGGTCAGCCAGGCGGTGTCGAACCCCAGCTCCTCGTACAGTCGGAACTGGCGGACGAGTTCGGGGAACGGCAGCGTCGGGTTGCGGCAGATGCCGAAGGTGAGCGGGCGGGTGGCCAGATCAGTGGGGTGGTTATCGGTCCCAATGGGCTCCACGGACGTCATCGTCAGTCTCCTGTCGGTCTCGGATCGGGACGGCCCAAGCCCCTCTGGCGCCTGAGCGATGTATCCGCCATTGTCCCTACCTGGCCGGTGACGCGCCAGCACGCGCTTCGAGAATGGGCTGATCGGGTCAGATCGGAACATTCTCATTCTGAATGGTGATGTAGCATGGACGACTGCCTTCGCATTTGATGACCAGATCGACTCGAAAGCCCCCGGACATGGCCCGATTAGCTGGCTTCACCGGCCGAAACGGTCGCCCGTCACGCTAGCCTGTCGTCGCGCCGCGCCGATTCGCACCGAGGTCCCGAATTGAGTCACGTCAGCACCAAACAGATCGTCATCGTTGGTGGCGGCATTACCGGACTCGCCGCTGCCCGATCTATCGCCAAGATAGCGCCGGAGGTTCGGGTCACCGTCCTCGAAGCATCCGATTGTTTCGGCGGCAAGATCGTCACGGTCCGGGAGGACGGCTTCGTCATCGAAGGGGGGCCGGAGTCGTACCTCGCCGCCAAGAGCTGGATGACGGACCTCTGCGCCGAGCTGGGGCTGGCCGACGAGCTGGAGGGCACCCGGCCCGAGAACCGCGGCAGCCGTGTTCTCTGGCAGGGCAGGCTGCTTCCGATCCCCGATGGCCTGAGTGGGCTCGTCCCGACCCGGCTTCGGCCGATCCTGACGTCGCCGCTCCTGTCACCCCGCGGCAAGGCCCGGATCGCGCTGGACTGGGTGCTACGCCCCCGGACGGATGCCAACGACGAGACGCTGGAGCACTTCATCACCCGCCGTCTCGGGCATCAGGCGTACGAGCGCCTGATCGAGCCCCTGATGGGCGGCATCTACGCCGGCGACGGCGGCCAGCTCAGTACGCTGGCGACCTTCCCGCAACTCCGGGCGGCCGAGCGTGAGCACGGCGGGATCATCCGGGGGGTGATCGCCAACCGGAAACGTGCCCAGGCCAGCGGCAGCGCCCCCCAGGCGGGGTTCCTCTCGCCAGTGGGCGGGATGGGCCGGATCGTCGAGGCATTGACAGCCGACCTCACGTGTCGTGACGTTACCCTGCGGACTGGTGTGACCGTCGCCCGGCTGGCTCCTTCCGAGGATGGCGCGAACCATCCCTATGTCGTCTCGACGACGGCGGGCGAGGACCTGTTCGCCGACGGACTGATCCTGACGACGCCAGCCCCAGTCACCGCTGACTTGCTGACTGGCGACGGCCACGGGCTATCGCCAATCGCCGGAGCCAACCTGCGGCACATCCCGCAGGTCAACAGCGTGACGCTCTCGCTGGCCTTTCGTCGCCGCGACATTGAGCACCCACTCCGGGGGTACGGGTACGTCGTCCCACGGGTCCAGTGGCGACCGATCCTCGCCTCGACCTGGACCACGTCCAAGTGGGCCGGACGAGCACCAGACGGGGAAGCCATCCTCCGGTTCTACATCGGCCGGGCCGGTGGCCGGGACGCCATCGCGCTGAGTGATGACGAGATCCAGGACCTGGCCCTGGCCGAGATGCGGGAGATCCTGAAGGTGGACGCCACCCCGACCCAGCGCTGGGTGTTCCGCTGGCCGGGTGGCAGTCCTCAGTACACCGTCGGCCACGTCGAACGGGTCGCCGAGGTGGAGTTGCGCGTCGCAGCGATTTCCGGCCTGGCGATTGCCGGCTGCAGCTACCACGGCGTCGGTATCCCCGACTGCGTCCGATCCGGCGAGCGGGCCGCACGACGTGTCATGGGCCAGATTGCCCCCTCCGTCCAGGGACACGGGGCCTAGAAAAGTATTCATTGACGTTGCCTGACGGCGGATACGACCTCTCCCTGGCCCCGCTCCGGCTCACCTGCTGAAGCGGCTTTGGCTCCGCACGAGCCCGGAAAGGGAAGCAGCGCCGCCATTTGCGCTCATGCAACGTATTTGCAAGCTGCTGTAACGCACGCATTCGACATCCGCGATTCGATCTGGCGCCGAGTTCCACGGTGAAGCCTCTCGGCGCTGAGATACGGAAGCGTAGGCGTGGTGCCGTTCCGGGGTAGCGACGTCAAAGCCGTTGGCCGGAGGCACTCGTTGATAGCAGCGATCAGCGCTGTATCGGTCAGTCGGTCAGGGATGATTGGATGTCGTTGCGAGGTGACGCTGATGCAAGGCAATGGTGCGCTCCGCAAGATCCGAGATCGTGCCCTCGCCGAAGCCCGCGACGACCGTCCTGACCGTGTCGTTCAATGGTTCGATCCAGCGGGAGTCGAGCTGGTCGTACCCGATGGCCGCGCCGACGATGCTGCCGACCGTCGCACCATTGCAATCGACGTCGATGCCCGCCATCACCGCCGTCGTGATCGACCGCGTGAAGTCGAGCTGACCGTGCAGGAGGGCGAGGACCACCATCGCCATATTGTTGACCGTCGCGGCGTAGTACAGATGGCCGTAGCGCTCCTCGATCCGCTGGCAGGTGGCGACCCAGTCCCCGGTTTCCGCGTACCACGCGGTGACGAGACCGACCATCTCGGCGAGGCGGGATGTACGCGGAATGACGGACAGACCACCCTGCAGGATGACATCGACTGTCGGCCGTTCGCTCAGGGCCGCCGCCAGGCAGCCGGCGACGAACATGCCGCCGTAGATGCCGTTCTTCGTCAGGCAGAGCGATGCCTGACGATGAATCAGCGGCGCTGTCGCTCGGGGATCGCCGGGGGAGATGTACCCCCAGAGATCGCCCTTGAGCTGCCCGTCGATGCTCTCCCGCCACGGGTTGAGCTTGAGCGGGATCTCGTCGATCTGCTCGGCGGCGGGTCGATCGTCCGTGATGTTCACGAGGTGATAGTACGCCTGCCGGTGGGCGGCCCAGAGCCAGTGATAGGGAATGTTGTCGAGCAGATTCGTGCCGACGTCGGTCGTGGTGAACTCGAGCCCCTTCTGCTCGACGAGCAGGAGCGACATGATGGAGTAGTGGATGTCGTCATCCGGCTGGACGTAGGCAACCTGACCCCGTGATGAAGGCAGGCAGTCCAGGCGAAGGGTCCGGTCCAGCTTCTCGGATCGGATCGGAACCCAGTCATCGAGCGGGTAGGCATCCACACTCGTGAGATATTCCTGGATATGGGTCCGGTCGAGCCCCATCTCCAGCGGCTTGCCGAGGACACAACCCGCGCTGCGACCGAACCAGCCGCCCCGAACCCGGTCGGCATAGGTGGAGTTCGTCAACGGCACAAGGGCCGGGACGTCCCCGGCCGCGGCCAGGATGCCGGACAGATCGCTCGGCTCACGGTACGGATAGTCGGGCCGGAGTCCCTGCTCGCGGACCTGCCAGAGTGCATGGTAGGCCCGCTCCCAGTGGGCCTCATCAGACGCAACGTCAGTCGCGGCAAGGAGCCCGGCCGGAAGCGGGAGGGGCTGATCCTCGACCCACCCAGTAGGACGTTCTATCTGGTACCCCTCCTCGGCGAGTTGAGCGAACTCGGCAGCGTAGAGCGTCTTCCACGAGGCATACCCAGGCACGGTCAGCTGTCCTTTCCCGCGATGACGCCATCAACTCGAGGGGCGGCATCCCGCAGATCGACGAGGAGCGCAACCGGACGATCGAGATCGAGCCGAATCCCACCAGGGGGCAAGTGGTCTACCGTGACAGTCATCCCGTGGCTACCCGGCTGATACGACAGTGAGACGGGGCCGAAATGGGTCGGCAGCATTCGGACCAAGAAGGCGTGGTCCAGCCAGGACGATGGCACGCCGGAACCGATGACCAGACCGTCGCCCTCCTCCCGTACCAGGGCGTCGCGGAGCAGCAGGAACAGCTCGGCCGATGTCCAGACGTTCGGTGTCACGAACCGCATGACGTCCCAGCCCCGGGTTCGTTCCCAGAGGAGGGACGCGCTGTTCTCGTCCCGCTCCCCCTCCGGATAGCAGTAGAGGCCGGGGGCGCTGTGGACCGTGAGGAAGTGATCGATGGCGGCCCAGGCCCGGTCGCGGCGGCCAAGCAGCATCCAGTTGTGTGCCTCGCCCGCCTCGAAGTAGGTCCAGAGCGGTTCGTGGTGCGGGGCGCTACCCGGACACCGCACCCGATCCCACCAGGTCTCATAGACCGAGTGGATTAGCGGGTCATCAGCCGAACCCCAGCCTGTCGGCCACAGGGCGCAGACGACGTCGCGCTCGTTCTGCCCAAAGCGCTCGGGGGCGACCCGCTTGAGCGCCGTCAGGATCGACCGGGCGCCGTCGGCGAATCGATCGCCGTCGTGGCCCAGCAAGGTGGCGGCCTGGGCGGCGCGGGTGAGCCCCAGCCAGGCGAACCCGTTGACCCAGAACGTTGGGAAATGGTGATCCATCCGTCCGACGATCAGGCCGTCCTCCGCGGGCAGGCAGATCAGGTCGGTCACCGGCGTCAGCATCTGCTCGTGCGTGCAGTACTCATGGCTGGCCTTGAGAGGCACGTCCGTCGTCGCCATCCGAAGGAGGAGATCGGCCTTCACCTCGATGAATGGGTAGACCTCCTCGAGAAAGGCGAGGTCACCGGTCAGCAGGGCGTGCTCCGTCAGCATCCAGATCAGTTCACCGGGGACGTCGGCCTCGGAGCCGAACCCCGTGCCAGCATCCCGTCGGACGGCATCCCGGCAGGCGCGGGCGGCGGCATCGTGGTCTCCCCCCTTGTCCAGCGCGGCGACCACGTACGAGGCGTCCCGGACCCACCAGAGCGGGTAGGTCAACGGCGAGACGCGCGGAGCATCCCCGACCATGAGCATCGCCATATGGGTGAGCTGGGCGAAGAAGGCTTCGGCAAAGCCTGGGTCGGGAACATCCAGGTCGATCGGCGAGCGGACACGCCAGCGGTCCGCGAATGCTTCAGAGCGGCCAGCCAGTCCCAGCGGCCGATCAGGCGGCGTCAGCCAGGTCAGCATCGGGTGATCGGCGTGCAGGTGGAAGGCCAGATCGAACGTCCGGATCTGGCCGGGTTCAAGGTCCAGCCGGTATTCGAGCGCCCCGCTGGCCCAGGTCGAGTGATCGTCGACCGCCTGATCCGGCGGCAGGATGCCGTTCCGAAGTGGGATCGAGATGTCCTGGCTGGTCACCTCGTAGCTCATGGCGCCGAACGCATCCGCTGGTGGGTCGGGGTAGATCAGCGGTTTCCCGTTGACATGCACGGCATCGTCGCGCAGGGCCAGTTGACGAATCGGACCGCCCGCGGCGCCGAACGAGCGGATGACGATGAACAACGACGCCGCCACCGGCTCGGGGCCATCGTTACGGACATCGACCGACAGGTACGTCTTGACATCGCTCATCGCCACGTCGCCGTCGGTGAAGAGACGCGAGACGATGCCCAGCGGACCGGCTCGCCAGTCGCAACTCAGGATGGGGACATGACCGTCCAGGAACCGCCACGTCAGGTCGTCGATCGGCAGGTGCTCCGGAGCATGGAGTTCACCTTCGCTGAACACCCAGGTCGAGACGCCATAGGTCTCCGGACCGGGCGAGAACGAGTTGCCGGGTTCGACGATCGTCTTGAACGACTCGTGCGAGCCGGGCGGCGCAAGGAACGTATGGGTATCGCTCCGGTTCCAGATCCACTCCGGATGCCGGGTCCGCATCTCCGCCATGGTGTCGTGAGCCAGCATGCCTGTGCGCCCTCAGAGGACCGGCAGCCCGGTCGCGGGATCTCCAGCCGGAGATGACGTGAACCAGTGGCGGGTGCATTCCAGCCGTGGAGGCGGAACGCACCCTCACCGTTACCCACTGGAGACCGGGCTCTTGCAGCCTGGTCTCACGGTTGGGGCTAGCCGTACAGGCCGGTCAGAACCTCGTTCATCTCCGCCTGGGCGTCCGACCCACCGCCGCCCTGCCAGTCCGAGACGAACTGGTCGAAGCGGGCGCCCGCGTCGGCCTCGGATTCCATCCGCACGATCTCCAGGAACGAACGGGTCACGAGTTCGCTGCTCGTGGCGGAGTAGGCCGTCCAGAGCGGACTGGTGGTCAACGTGCCCTTGGTCTCGAGCAGATACTGGCGCTGGTGGCTCCACATCTGGTCGTACCACTGCTTGAATTCGGCCGGCTTGCCGTACAGCAGGGAGAAGTCCTGCCACTCCTGCGGGACCCAGCTGACGATCGCCGACCCGAGCGGATGGGCGCCGGTGTCGCCGGCCTCGGTCGCGAAGCCATCCTGGCTCCGCTGCTCGGGGATCAGCGTGATCTCCCCATTAGTCTCCTGGTAATCGCGTCCGGCGATGCCGAGGGCGGTCAGCTTGTACCCCTCCGGACTGGAGAGATAGTTGACGACGCGGGCCGCCGCCTCCGGGTTGTTGTCGCCCAGTGAGCCGAGGAACGTCCCGCCGAAGAACGACGGCACCGACAGGTACCCACGGGAGCCCATCCCGTTGTCCAGCGCCGGCACGGTCCACTCCAGGGCGCCTGCCCCGGCCAGGTCCATGTCGTTCTGGATCCGGCCGACGTGGCCGCCGCCGTTCCAGATCATCGAGTACGGCTCGCCGGCGACGTAGCGGTCACGGGGCGACTCGGTCAGCTCCCACGAGACGGGATCGACCAGATCCTCCGACACCATCCGCCGGAACAGCAGCAGTCCATCGCGGACGCCGGGCTGGATGGCCCAGAAGCCGTATCCCTCAGCGGACGGGATCCATCCGCCCGCCGGGACGCCGTAGGCACCGGTGAACGCCTCGATGGCACCACCGAGACCGCCTTCGCCCCCGGCGCCGAAGATGACCCCGGTCGACCCGGCGCTCCGCGCCGCCCGGAGGAAGTCGAAGTACTGATCGAACGTGTCGGGCGGCGCCATGCCGAGGCCGTCGAGGATGTCCTTTCGGACATGGATGATGCCGAACCCCGGACCGTTCCCGTCCGCCCACGACACCGGCTTCATGTAGATCCGGTCGTCGATCTTCAGTTCGGTCAGCGTCGGGTTGGCCGCGTACTGGGCCAGCACGTTCGGCACGAGCGGCGCCAGCGCCTCATCGTCATAGGGGGTCACGACCCCGTCACGGACGTACTGGGCGATGATCGACCGGTTGCCTGTGTCGACGGTAGCGATGATGTCGGGGACATCTCCACTGGCCACCGCGGCGTTGACCTGATCCCCATAGATGTCGAAGCCGATCTTCGTGATCTCGATCTGGGTGCCCGTGGCGTCCTGGACGGCCTGAAGGATCGGGTCCTGGCTCCAGTCCTTGACGGCCCCGTTGTCGCCGGGAGACCAGATCCGAACGGTCGGCCGGTCCTGGGCGACTGCTGGACGAGTGGTGCTCGTCAACGCGACGGCGGCTCCAGCGGCGACCGCGGCACTGGCCACGCCCGCCTTGAGAACTGTGCGACGGGTGAAGTTGTCTGTCTGGCTCATCGCTGAACCTCCTCTATGATGCTCGACGGCGAACGCTCGATCGGGAACGGGATGGCCGGTGATGCTGGTGTGTCGGGTTCACGATCCGGCGGTGATCGGCTCCGGTTGGCCATGTCAGGACGCCTCCTCTGCTCCGGCATTCCTTACCCCTTGACTGAGCCGAGGAGGATGCCCCGGACGAGATAGCGCTGAAGGAACGGGTAGACCACCAGCACGGGGATGATGAGGACGGCCGCCACGGCGGCGATGAACGACTGCGGTGTGAGTTGAGTCCCGACACCGAGCCCCTGAAGGACGCTCCGGCTCGTGGAGATGTTCTGCAGAACCACCGTCGCGGGGTGGAGTTCGGACTGGACCAGGATGCTGGGCCAGTAGTAGTCATTCCAGTGCCCGGTGGCATACAGCAGGGCGATCGTTGCGATGATCGGAGTGGACGTCGGCCAGACGATTTGCCAGAAGATCCGGAAGTGGCCTGCCCCATCGATGATGGCAGCCTCGATGACCTCCTGGGGATAATTGATGAAGTGCGCTCGGACCACGAACAGGTAGAAGGAAGCGACCAGTCCGGGCAGCACCAGCGCCCAGAACGAGTTCAGCATTCCGGTCGAACGGATGACCAGGTAGTACGGAATCAGACCACCACTGACGAACAGGGGGATGACGAACAGGAGACCCAGGACGCGTCGGAAGCGCAGCTCCCTGCGGGACAGGGCGTAGGCGCACATCGTCGTGGCCACGACGTTCAGCACAGTGCCGACAACCGTCTTGAGGATTGAGATCTGAAAGGCATCGACGATCCGGCTATCGCTGAGCACCTCACGGAAATACGTCAAGGTGAATCCGGCCGGCAACGCATGAACGGAGCTTCCGACGTACGCGTCATAAGGCATCACGGCCAATGACAGGATGTAGAAGAACGGATACGCCATCACGACAAAGATGAGCAGGAGCACGGCGTAGATGATCACCCGGCCCGGCGTGATGACGCGACGACGCGATCGAGACGTCACCGGCAACGATGAGGCGGTCATCGGTCGCTCCCCTCGGTGGGCACGTTCCGCGCGATCGGATCGAGCGAGTTCATCTAGAACAGTCCTCCCTGCTCGCTGTACCGGCGGGCCAGTGCGTTCGTGATCAGTACCAGACCCAGCCCGATCACCGACTGGAACAACCCAACGGCCGTCGCCAGACCGTACTGGCCCTGGCTGAGGGCCAGCCGGAGCGAGAACGTCTCCAACACGTCAGCCGTGGAGTAGACCGACGGGTTGTACATCACGATGATCTGCTCCCATCCAGCGAGGATGAGGTAGCCCGAGAGCAGAACGAAGAGCGTTACCATCGTCGTCCGGATGCCTGGCAGCGTGATGTCAAGCGTCTGCCGCCACCGGCTCGCCCCGTCTACCTCGGCGGCCTCGTAGAGGACCGGATCGATCGCCGTCATCGCCGCCAGATAGAGGACAGCGAAGTAGCCGGCCGCCTTCCAGGTGTCCTGAAAGACGATGATCCAGCGGAAGATGTCCGGGTCGGACAGGAAGATCACCTGATCAAGACCAGCGGCCTGCCGGACCTCGTTGATGACGCCGTCCGGAGCGAACAGGCTCCGGAATATCGTGCCGACGACGACCCATGACACGAAGAAGGGCAGGATCGTGGCGGTCTGGATGATGCCCTTGAACCAGCGGACCCGAACCTCGTTGAGCAACAGGGCAAGGACGATCGCAGCCGGAAAACCGATAGCCAGTTTCAGCGAACTGATGATCAGCGAGTTCCACAGGGCCGCGATGAAGAAGGGGTTGTCGAAGGCGGTCCGGAAGTTGTCGAAGCCGACCCAGTCGCTGTTCCGGACACCCCGGACCGGGGAGTAGTCGAGGAACGCGATCACTAGACCGAACAGCGGGCCGTACCCGAAGATCAGAATCGAGACGATCCCCGGCAGCGCCATGAGATAGAGCGGCCAGTTATCGCGCAGGGAATTTGGACCGGTTCGGCGCCCAGCGCCGGTCGACGAGTGCGGCCGGTACCGCGGCGTTCCCTGGTCGTTGGGAACGGCTTGAGCGCTTGGACCCACGGTGGTTTCACTCCAGGCATGCGTCATCGGATGCGGCACCCGGTTTGTCCGAAATTCGAATGTAGACGCCATGGAGCACCCAGGCATGCCCTTTTCTTTCCGTGGACATGCCGTTTTCTTTGAAGATCGAATATACGGTCACTTGGAGCGGCGGTGTTCCCGGGCGTAGGTGCCGGGTGATGATCCCGTCCGGCACTTGAAGAGGCGGGAGAAATAGGATGGGCTGTACCCGAGCGTCACGCAGACGTCCATCACGCTCATCGAGGTGTGGGCCAGATACTGCCTCGCACGCTGGAGGCGGAGATCGATCAGGACATCGCTTGGAGTCCGGCCCGTCTCGGCCAGGAACTGGGTCGCAAAGTACGACGCGGTCAGACCGAAGTAACGGGCGACCTCGGCGACACCGATTGCGTCCTCCAGGTGGTCTTCCATGTAATCGATGGCCCGACGCGCCAGCGCGGTCCGCCGGGAGGTGATCGCGGCGTCGTGGGATCGCAGCCGTTCAAGGCTGTCGACGAGGTTGGCAATCGTCTGGGCGATGGTCCCGATCAGTCCGGCCGCGCCATCGAGTTGCTCCTGGGTCATGCGCGGCGTCCGGTCGATCGCCGCCTGATATCGCTCCCAGGGAATCTCGTACTGCCCAGCGATTCGCTGATGCAGCGCAGGATCGAAGCTGTCCTGGAGGATGACGGAGCCGGTCGCGAGTTCCGCGAGGACCTGCCCCCTGACGACCACCGGCGCCACGGCCGCCGCCAGCGCGCCGAGGTACCCGAGCCGAATGTGCGGCGCCAGTCTCCCGGCGTCGTCGGCACGACGTGATCGCGAGACGGTCTCCCAGCCGACCGCTTCTCCGATCAGGAGCCAGAGATCCGGAGCATCAGCCGGACCGTGAACGGCCCGGCTCCAGTAGCTCTCGAAGCGATCGTCGTCGAGATAGAAATCCATCAGAGGGGTGCCGACCGAGAGTCCGGTGAGCTTGACCAGGTCGTCGGACAGGTTCCAGATGGCTAGCGGCGAGATCGCGCGGTACAACGCCGGCATCGGGGGGGGCGGCACGCTGGCCGGATTCCACCGGGAGAGGTCCCGATCGTAGAGGGCGAGGCGAGCGAGTGAGGTGAACCGGGCACTGCCGCCTGGAGTTCCGATCAACCGGATCGCGGAGACGACGACCGATTCGAAGACGATGACATAGGTCGTGAATGGCCGTCGGTCACAGCGGGAATCGCTCAGATCGAGTGGTGGGATGATCTGGACAGGCGTGAGTGATGCCCAATGGTCGCTGCCCGGGTCCTGCTTCTCGACCTCGAACGAGGTCCACCAGCCACCGTCGCGGTAGGGGAACCCCATCGTCATCTCGATACAGTTGACGGAAGCAGCGTTTGGCAGCGAAACGACGTACCAGTCTGGTTCAGAACTGGACGCTGGGCCATGGTAGGTATCGTACGTCCGTCCGTAACTGAAATCGGCGAGCGGACAGTTGTCGAGCAACAGGGCATCCTCGTTGAGGAGTACTGTCGGAGTGCGCGCCCCGGAGCCGGTTGGATGAGTGGAAATGACGCTGATCGTGACTCCGGATTCAAGCGCCAGGTTGACGGATGACACCCTGGACCTCCCTCACCTCAGGCATCGACCGACATGAATCCGGGGAATGCGTCGATCTCCTCATGGGCCCCTCGGACCGCTCTGCCAGGAGTTGGCGCGGCGTACCTTTTCGGGAGCGTCTCCGCCTACGCCAGCACGTCGCCCAGCGCCGCCAGCAACTCGTCCACTTGCTGCCGCTCCCAGATCAGCGGCGGGAGCAGCCGGAACGTCAGCGGGCCGGCCGGCAGGACGAGCACGCCCCGCTCCTGCAGCCCCTTCAGGGTCGGTGTCACCCGTTGCTTGAGCTCGACACCGATCATCAGGCCGCGGCCGCGGATGTCCCGGACCTTTGGGGAGCCAATGGCGCGCAGACGGGCGAGCAACTCCTCGCCCAGGGTGGCGGAATGAGCCAGCAGGTCGCGCTCGCGGAACTGCTGCAGCGTGACGAGGGCCGCCCGGGCCGCGAGCGGGTTGCCGCCGAACGTCGAGCCGTGCGCGCCGGACGGAATCTTCGCGCTGATCTCCTCGGTCACGAGTGTCAGGCCAATCGGGAAGCCGTTGGCGAGCGCCTTGGCTGTCAAGATGATGTCGGGCACGACCCGGGCGTGACTGCTCGCCCACCAGGCTCCCGTCCGGAACCCGCTCTGGATCTCGTCCAGGATCAGCAGGACGCCGCGCTCGTCGCAGACCTGCCGGACGGCCCGAAGGTAGGCGTCGTCGGCCGGGAAGATGCCGGCCTCGCCCTGGACTGGCTCCAGGATCACCGCGGCCGTCTCATCGTTGATCGCCGCCGCCAGGGCATCGATGTCGGCGAAGGCGACGTGGGTCGCCGGGATCGGCAGCGGCTCGAACGGCTCCCGGTACTTCGGCTCGGCCGTGACGGAGAGCGCCCCGAGCGTCCGGCCGTGGTACCCCTTGCGGGCGGCGACGAGGTGGTGCTTCCCGGTCGCGGCGATCGCGAACTTCAGGGCCGCCTCGACCGCCTCCGCGCCTGAGTTGCACAGGAAGGTCCGGGTCAGGCCGACCGGCGCGATCAGCTGGATCTCGCGCAGGAGCTCGGCGCGGACATCGCTGTTGAAGCTCTGATGACACGTCGTCAGCGTCAGCAACTGGTCGGTCAGTGCAGCGGCGAAGTCCGGGTTGGCGTGACCGAGTACCGCGACGCCGTAGTTGCTCATCGCGTCCAGATAGCGCCGCCCGGTGTTGTCGTAGAGGTAGGCCCCCTCGCCCCGTACGAGCGTCAGCCCCCGCTGGGCGTAGAGCGGGATCTGATGCTCACGCTCAGTAGTCACGATCTCAACGGACGACAGTGCGGTTCTGGACTGAGGGCGCTCGGTCGTGGCGGTCATGGGCGGGTGTCTCCAATCGTGACGCCGATTCGATCACGGGCGAACCGCGGATCATCCGGAGCAGGGTTGGCAATGGTCGACCGGAGACGCGTCTGACGGGGAGCGATCGACGGCTCCCAGTTCATGGCGAACCGGCACGCGGTAGAGCGGATCTGTCCTCGTATCGATCAAGCATAGCGAAGATCGGCCCGCTGAAAAGGGACCGGAGCGAAACAGAAGGTTTTCTGGATGACTTGAGCGGGCTCTACAGCTTCCATTAGTAGCCGGTACTACTTTTGGTTTGCAGCGTGGCACCCTCACTGCACAACCATCCGGGACCAGACGGACCGAGAATCATGGTGATTCAACGTCAACCGTGTGGGATCCTCCAGCGTCGCACACTCAGGAGAACGCACCGTGACCAGCTTCAGCAAGATGCCCCTGTCCCGCCGCAACGCCGTCCAGCTTGGCGGCGTCGGTGTCGGCGCCGCCGCACTGGCAATCGGATCGAACCGGTTCGCAACCCGCGCCCAGGACGCGACCCCGGCGGCTGGCACGCCCGGCGCCAGTGGCTTCTCGTCCGATGCGATCCGGGCGGTATACCCGTACGCCTTGCCCGACCTTCCCTACGCCTATGATGCGCTCGAGCCGGTGACCTCAGCCACGACGCAGGAACTGCATCACGACGGGCTCCACGCTAATTACGTGACGACCGTCAACGCGGCCCTTGAAAACGTTCCGGACGCCCACGGCTTCACGCTCGAGGACCTGATCCTGAACCTCGCCGTTGTCCCGGAGGATGACTTCACCGCCGCCAACGGCGTCACCAAGCCTCGCCGGGCCGTCGTCCGCACCAACGCCGGTGGGCACTACAACCACAGCATCTGGTGGGATTCAATGAGCGCCGACGGCGGTGGTGAGCCGACCGGCGCACTGGCTGAGGCGATCACGACGGCGTTCGGCGATTTCGCCGCGATGCAGGAAGCGATCAAGCTTGGCGCTCTCGGCAACACTGGCTCCGGCTGGACGTGGCTGATCTCCGATGACACCGGCGCCCTGACCGTCACCGCGACGCCAGCCCAGGACAACCCCCTCATGACTGGCGAGGGCTACCCGGTCTTTGGCATCGACAACTGGGAGCACGCCTACCTGCTGGACTACACCTCGGCTTCCGGTCGGGGCGAGTACGTCGATGCCTGGTGGGATATCGCCAACTGGGAGTTCATCGGCGGCCGCTACGACACCCTTCTCGGCGTCTAGCCGTATTCCGTGCATCGAACAGCGCATCCCGTTCGCAGCGGCGTCCCTCACAGGGCGCCGCTGTTCTGCTGTCTCGGCGGCAACTGGCATCCTGCCGCGTTCCTCTCCGCACGGTCGTCCCACATCGTCGGAGCGCGTCGAATGGAACTCGTCGTCTGCCGGTTGATGACGCCCGGCGTTAACGCGCGGATGGTTCTGGCGCGGCTCCTCGTCGCGACGCTCGATGCTGGTGCGTCGGTTGGATTCCTGCCACCGCCGGCGATGGCCGAGGCGCGGACGTACTGGGTTGGTCGGCCGGACGAGCAGACCATTCTGCTGGTCGCAAAAGCTGACGACCGGATCGTCGGGACGGTCCATGCTCATCTGGCGGCGAGGTCTGCAGAGGGTTTCCTGTGACGTACGCGCTCTCGATGGACGGATCTGCTCCCCTCTCCGGGCACCTGCGGAGCCGACGCCGCTTCAGCGGGTGAGCAAGCCGGTGCGCCGGAGAGGGGCAGGGAGAGAGGTCTGCTCCACGGTCCAGGCGCCTCCACAGCAACCCGCTCTAACCTCCGGCCATCGGTTCAGCCCTGCTCGGTCAGGGATGGCTCGCCCTCGATGTCGCGAAGCGCTGTCACCATGTGACGGGCGGTCCGCGACAGTCCACCGTCCCGGCGATGGATGGCGACGACGGGGACGGTCGCGGCGAGCCAGGGTACGGGCAGAACGACTAGCGTCCCGAGCCGTAGCTCCTCCTCGATCGCACTCACCGGGAGTATTCCGAAACTGGCCTCGATCAGGCGCTTCTGGCCCGTCCGGCTGTCGATCTCGATCATTGTGCCAGGGTCGAGGCCGGCCAACCCATCCGCTGGAGTAGGAGCCGGGCGAACGGTTCCCCGGACGCTCCGCTTCCAGTCGGGTAGCTCATCCATGACCGATCAACGAGCATGGCTGGCTCCAGGTGATCCCGGTTCCAGAGTCTGGATGCGACGGCCGGGTTGATTGCCAACTCGCTCGCGGCCCTCGCTGGCCAGCCCGACCTGTTGGCCGAGGTCGCGGCCAACCCCGTCCGGCTGGCTGGGGTCATTGACGAGACTGCCCGCCACGACTCCCCGGTGCAGAACACCCGGCGCTTCGTCGCAACGCCGATGACGGTCGCCGGGCAGCCGATCGAGCCGGGCGCCACACTCCTGCTGCTGGCCGCCGCCAATCGCGACCCGACCGTGTTTCGTGATCCGGACCGGTTCGACCCGGAACGCGACCTGAGTTAAGCGCTGACCTTCGGGCTCGGACCGCACGGGTGTCCTGGCCGGCAACTCGCTGTCACGATTGCGCACGCCGGGATCGGTGCGGGGATTCGAGCTGGGCTCGCCGACCTCGTCCAACCGATCACACCTCGGTTCGTCCCATCCCCAAACGCCCGGATCCCAATGCTGGCCGCGCCCGGGGATGAAGCGACGTCGACCGCCCATCGGTCCAGGAGCACCATATGATCGCCGTGATCATCGAAGTCGAACCGGCTGACGGGCAGCGTGAACGCTACCTCGACATCGCCGCCGAACTCCGACCCCTCCTGGACGACATCGACGGGTTCCTCTCGATCGAGCGCTTCGAGAGCCTGTCGCGGCCAGGTCGAATCCTGTCCCTCTCATTCTGGCGGGACGACGCAGCGATTGCCTGCTGGCGCACGATGGAGGAGCACCGTCTCGCCCAAGTTGCGGGACGGGCGACGGTCTTCCGCGACTATCGGCTCCGGATCGCCGGTGTGATCCGTGACTACGGGATGCAGGACCGTCAGGAGGCGCCATTGGACAGCCAGACCCGCCATCGCTGATGTGACGCCATGCGCAGGATGCCCATCCTCACTCACTTGAGATCTTCCGTAGATGAAGTATGATCATGTCATAGCTTTTCTGTTCAATAACCGATTCACCGTCCTTTCCAGAAGAGGTCTGGGGATGGCTCTGTGTCGGTGCACCTGGAGGCAAGATGACTCAGCCCGGTGGTATCGGCACGAGCGAGAGCGCACAGGTCCTGGCCGTGTCAGGGATCGATATCGAGACGACCGAGGTCGTAACGATTCCCGCGTCCCCGCGCTCGATCGTTGCGCGTGATCTGCTGCTCACCCAGTTTCAGATGGATCACTGGCTGCGGCCGTGGGTCCGCCGGGAGCGCCTCGGTCTGAGCCCGTCGCTGGCAAGCGTGCTCTACCTGATTCGGGACGAGGCAACACCGACCCTGCGCAGCCTCGCTGACCGGCTCGACGTGACGCCGACCGCGATCACGTCGATCACCGACCGGCTGGAGACGCTCGGCTACGTCCGCCGGGTTCGGACATCGCTCGATCGACGCCGGACGCAACTGGAGATCACCGACGCTGGCCGTGAGATCAGCTTCCGGATCGAGGAGTCCTTCGTCGAGGACATTCAGGCGATCCTGGGCTCCTGGGACGAGGACCGGTTGCTCTCGATCCAGGAGTCCGCTCGGACGCTGAGCACCTTCCTCCGGGAACTGAACAGCAGCGACGTTCGCCGCGGCGGCTGATCCCCCCACGCGACAGGCAAGCTGCCGGTCTCTCCCCAGGTGTGGAGGTTCAGATCCTGGCGTTGTGTGGATGGAGTCGGCGCCGAGCGAACCGGCGCTCGGCGACACCGACCATCAGGGTTACGCTCCCAAGAAGACCGGCTCCCAGGAGCCAGCCGCCGAGGACGTCGCTGGGCCAGTGCGCCTGCGTGGCCACACGACCGAACCCATCGGCGACGACCGCCACGATCACGATCGATAACGAAGCCCACCGTCGCCATGGGCAACGGGTCAGACGAAAGACGACGATGACCAGGGCACCTCCGATCAGGAAGGTGCCCATCGCGTGTCCGCTCGGGAAGCCCAGGCCTACCGCGACGTCGTTGGTCCCGGTGGAATTGGTCGGTGGGCGTGGGCTATCGAACAGCCACTTCAGCGGCGTGTTCACGGTGCGAGCCAGGCCGATTGCCACGAGTAACCTGATCTCACGGTAATGATGCCGGATCAGCAGCGGCACCGAAGCCGCCAGCAGGATGACGATGCCGACCAGCGTCACCCCGACGGCGTTGCCAGCGGCGGCGATGGCGTCCCACCCCGGCCCATCGATAGACTCGAGTCTCCGCTGCACCGGGTGATCCCACCAGACCGTGCCAGAACCAGCCGCCGCCAGGCTGAGCCAGCCGGTCAAGGCGAGATACCCCATGACCATCAGGACTACCCATGACCGTCGCCACCAAAGCGGGAGCAACCGGACCGGAGGCAACGTGTCCTCAGTGGTCATCGCCATGATTCGCTGCCTGGAGACGCTACGAGTTGCTGCCGTGCAGGCGCTCGTAGGTTTTGCCGTCGTGAGAGACGGTGAGCGCGCCGCGGTTAACGGTCAGGTAGAGGGTCCCCTGCTCCAGCCGACCGACCGCCGCAGAGGGAACCTCCAGGTCATCCTCCGAACCGGGAATCGAGACGAGGAGGTAGTTCCGCCGAGCCTCACGAATGGTCCCGAGGCTCTCACCATCGAGCGCCATGACCCGCGTACCGACCGGCACCTTGCCCTGAACCATCGTGTTCCCTCGCTCCGGTGAGCAGCTCTGGGGCGGCACACCAACGGCCGGTCGCCGGTGCGACCAGCCTTTCTGACTGTCGATAGCGCATGTTCGCTGCCGTGGCCGGAGGAGTCGCCAAACCCAGCCAGTCGTCGCGAAGACCACATGCATGTTCAACGTATACACTGCCGTACGCGTTCCTTGCCCATCGTGTGGCAGATCCAGGGACCAAACGCCCCGCTGACAGTCGATTGTGGCCTCGATGTTTCGCGTCCGCCGGTGGGCATTTCGGGAAGGGGACAGGGTGTCGGCAGGCAGTGGGAGCGGGTCGGGCAAAGCCTGGGGCTGGGGGTCGCGCTTCGCCGCCACGCCCGATCAGCGTCTGCAGGCGTTCAACGCGTCGATCGGTTTCGACCAGCGCTTCGTCCGCGAGGACATCCGGGGCTCGGTCGCGCACGCTCGGATGCTCGCTCGGCAGGGCATCATCTCCACCGATGATGCGGTTACGCTGGAGACCGCCCTCTGGCAGGTCTGGGACGATGCCGACGCCGGGACGGTCGCCTTCACGCTGGCCGACGAGGACATCCACACCGGCGTCGAGCGGATCATGCGGGAGCGGATCGGGGACGTGACCGGGAAGCTCCACACCGCCCGGAGTCGCAATGATCAGGTCGCGACCGACTTCCGGCTCTGGGCCCGGGGTGCCGCCTACCAGATCATGAACGGTGTGCTCGGTCTGGCCGACACCCTCGCCGATGTCGCCGCCGACCACGCCGAGACGGTCATGCCTGGCTACACCCATCTCCAGCGGGCTCAGCCCGTCGTGCTCGCTCACCACCTCCACGCCTACATCGGGATGCTGGAGCGCGACGCCGACCGGCTCCGTCAGGCGATCATCCGGCTCAACCGGAGCCCGCTCGGGGCGGCGGCGCTGGCTGGCTCGACCTTCCCGCTCGACCGCGAGAGCGTCGCGGAGGAGCTGGGCTTCGACGGACCGATCGAGAACAGCATGGACGCGGTCTCCGACCGGGACTTCGTCCTCGACCTGCTCAATGCCTGCGCGATGAGCCAGCTCCACATCTCCCGACTGAGCGAGGAGGTTGTGCTCTGGACATCGGCCGAGTTCCGGTTCGCGGTGCTGGACGACGCCTTCGCGACCGGTTCCTCGATCATGCCCCAGAAGAAGAACGCCGACATCGCCGAGCTGGCCCGGGGCAAGACCGGCCGCATCATCGGCCACCTCGTCGCGATGATGGTCACGACCAAGGGCCTGCCGCTGACTTACAACAAGGACCTGCAGGAGGACAAGGAGGGGCTGTTCGACACGATCGACTCCCTGCTCATCGTTCTCGACGTCGTCCCGCCGATGCTCCGGACGATGCGGTGGGAGCGGGAGCGCATGGCGACGGCGGCCGTCGCCGACTTCGCCCTCGCGACCGACGCCGCCGACCTGCTCGCCCGGCACGGCGTCCCGTTTCGAGAGGCGCACGGCGTCGTTGGCCGGCTGGTCGCGCAGTGCATCGCCGAGGGGCGGACGTTCGCGGACCTGAGCGAGGCCGAATGGGCGGCCGTCCACCCGGTTTTTGGCCAGGAGCGTCCGCCGCTGGGCGCCCTCACGAGCGTCTCCGCCCGCGACATCACCGGGGGGACAGCGCCGAACCAAGTCCGGCTGGCACAGAGCCGGATCGTTGCCCGGCTGGCCGAGTCCCGCGCCTGGCTGAATGAGCGCCAGGCTACCCATGACGCGATCATGCAGCGGGCTTCACCGGACCGCGGCGCGGCGGGGTCCGGGACCGATGCGTAGCCTGACGGACTTCTGGCGTCACCTCACTGGGGATGATGACGCGCCCACTGACGACGGGACGGAGCCCCCGAGCATCGTCCAGCAGGACGACGTGCGGGCACGGGAGGGTCGTGGATCGGCCGACATGCTGGCGATCCAGGTCGTGCGGCGGCGGGTCTTCCACGATGAGCAGGGGTTCATCGGCGAGTTCGTCACCGACTCGGACGACGTCCGCAGCTTCCAGGCGATCGCGACGATCCCCGTCCCCGCTGCGCTGCCGGAGACGTTTCCGCTGGACCTGATCGTCGATGGCCGCCTGGTCATCAGTGTCGGCCGGCTGACGCTGGGCCGGGCGCCGGGGGCGGAGGCGCAGATCACCTGGGTCGCGACGCTGCCGGAGTTCCGCGGGGCCGGAGCTGGGGCGGCGGTGATGCGGCTGTTGCTGCGGGCTGCCGATGAGTCAGGGGCGACGACGGTCAAGCTCAGCTCCCAGGGCCACGCGATCCCGTTCTACCGGCGGCTCGGCTTCATCGCGATCGGCGCCCCCTACGAGATCCGGGGGATGACCCATCAGTTGATGTCCCGCTGGCGCGGTTCGGCGCTGGCCTGATCTCCGATCGGTCGTCGGTCAGCGAGGGCAGTCGGTTCGATACGGTCATGGCTTGGTTGCCCGACACAAGCGCGGAGCGATCAGGTTTGTTGGTCGGCACCGATCGTCGCCAGTCCGGATCTCGGCGTTGGTTGAGAGGGGCGCAATCGGTGGCTATACTCCGTAAGCCTGCGAGTTCGTCACCGACGAGCGTCTTCGCGTCCCAGCGGGTCCAGCCAGCGCGCAAACGTTCTCTGGACCGTCTCCAGCCGTCGCCGGGACTACGGGTTCCGCGCCAGGACGGGATGCGTCGTCCACAGGAGTGAGCCGACATGGCCTACATCATCACCCAGCCCTGCATCGGAACCAAGGACGCCTCGTGCGTCGAGGTCTGCCCGGTGGACTGCATCCACTCGGCGGACGGCGCCGACCAGTACTTCATCAACCCGGACGAGTGCATCGACTGCGGCGTCTGCGCCGAGGTCTGCCCGGTCGAAGCGATCTTCTTCGAGGACGACGTCCCCGAGAACTGGTTCAGCTTCAAGGACCTGAATGCGGGGTTCTTCAAGCACTGATCAAAAACCAGTCCCTGAAAAGCTAACAGAGTTTCGAGAAAGAAGTGCCTCAAGAGGAGTTCATCCAGGTAGCTGGAGATTCCTTGAGAGGCGCTTAGTTTATCAATTCACGCAAGCAATTCATGGCCGAGGTGTGTGCTCTCATCATCTCGTCGATCTTGGCGAGCTTCTCTTCTTTACTCAAACCCTCGAACTCGAGCGCCTCTTGGTTCCGGTTGGAGCCGGAATGTATTTGGGTGGGTAACTTCTGTCCAGAAGTAGAACCGCTTCTCATTTCGGTCGACGGGCAGCCAGTTATCGGAGATGACACACAGACTCCCCCGTTCGACTTCCTGCTGCGACCCCTTATGGCTTGGAGTGTCACTTTCTCGGGTTACGCACGCGCTCCTGGAGCGTGTGCGGTGCGTCGTCGCAGGAGATCGGCTTGCCCTGTTCGGGAAGTAGGCAAGCCCATGCCCCTACGGACGCGGCGGGGTTCTGCCGGGCTGATCGGGGCGAACGTCTCTCCCTCTCCAGGACTGCCTGATTCAGGGGAGGGGACTTCTCCACTCACCCGGTGGTCCAGGACTGTCCGGCGCGTCCAACACCAGTGTCGTCCTACCGGACCTTGCCTCTCGCCGCCACGGGCCACCGGTCGATCAGGTCGCCGTCCCGGACGATGAACAGCTCGTCCTGGAGATTGACGGTCGGGCAGACGTGGTTCGGGATGACTTCGACCCGGTCACCAATATCGAGGCCCTGCGTCCCGGCCGGGACATGGACGAAGCCGTGCTCCTCGCTGAGCTTGGTGATGACCGCCTCGGAGTGGCCGACGATGTAGCCGTGGCCGGGGTGGCTTCGACTCGGGTCCATCGCCAGCGTCTTGGAGCCGGAGTCGATCAGCGCCCGGTCGGCGGTCGGTCGGCTGACGACCGTCGCGAGGATTCGCAGGGCGCAGTCCGCCGGGCTGACGCGGCCATGCCGGAATTCGGAGTTGTCGTTGAAGACGTAGGTGCCGAGCCGCATCTCGGTGACGCCGGCGACGGTTGGGGTGTAGAGCGAGGCCGGGGTCGAGCCGACGCTGACGGTCTGGATGTCGAGACCGTGCGCGCGGAGGCGGTCGGCCGTCTCGACCATCGCGTGGCCGGCGGTGAGCGCCGTCTGGCGAAGGGCGTCTGGTTCCGCACTGTTGGCGTGCCCCTCGTGGGTCATGATCCCGACAACCCGCAATCCGGAGATCCGCGCCAGATCCAGGGCCAGCGCGACCGCCTCGTCGCCGACGAGCGCTCCGGCCCGGTCGCCACCCGTGTTGACCTCGACGTAGACGTCGATCGTCCGATCCTGCCGGGCGAGGGCGTGCCCGATCGCCTCGCCGACCGCACGGTTGTCCAGCGCGACGATCATCCGGGCCCGCTCCATGAGCGTCAGGAGCCGGCTGATCTTGGCGGCGCCAACGACCGGGTAGGCGATCAGGATGTCGCCGACCTCGGCCTGCTCCACCATCACCTCGGCCTCCCCCAATTTGGCGCAGGTGATGCCGACGGCCCCGGCCGCCATCTGCAGCAGGGTAATCTGTGGCGTCTTGTGGGTCTTGATGTGTGGCCGTAGCGTGACGTTGGCGGAGGCGGCGAACGACGCCATCCCGGCGATGTTGCGCTGCATCGTCGGCTCATCGACGATCAGGGCCGGCGTGTCCAAGGGGGAGAGCGGCGAGACGAACAGGGGCTTGGTCGAGATCATCGTGGCCATAGGTGGACTCCAGGGCAGGTCGGGCGGCGGTGCGGTGGATCGCTGGTGATCGTCCGCACCTGGCGGGCCAGTCCGGCGTCGGCAACGCCCAGCGGCGGAGCGCCACTGGGCTCGTTAAAAGGTCGGATCAGGTACACACGGGCATCATACTGGACTAGCTCGGAGAAGGCCGGTCAGTCGGCAACCGTCTCCGGAAACGCCGCACTGGAGACGATTCGTCCTCAAGCCAGCGGTTGAGTCGCCAGTTAGATACTGACGTGACGGGGGATGGCCGTCTGGAACTTGCGGCCGCTGGTGTCGATCCAGCGGCCCTGCTGGCCGGAGCGTCGGACGCCGTCCATGATTTCCTGCGCCTTGGCCCCGTCCTGGAACGAGGGGGACGGCGAGGCCGCCTCATCCCGGATCGCGGCAACCCAGCGCTGGATCAACCGGTAGCTCGGCGCCATCATCGGGTGGGTGCTGGGGGGCAGGTCGTCGTCGTCCTCGACGGTCGGCTCGATCTCGACCAGCTGGCTCTCGCCGCGGCGGGCGCCGAGCAGGGTGCCGCCGCTCTGGGCGATCAGCATTCCCTCGGAGCCGGACAACAGGATCTCCTCGCCCGATTCCACCCCCGACGTCGTGGTGACATGAACGGTCCCAAGCGCTCCGGAAGCGAAGCGGAGCACGAAGGCGAAGTTGTCGTCGGCATCGACGCGGGCCATCCCGCCACCGTCGGCGGTGATCCGTCGGTCGACCATCGTCGAGGCGATCCCGGCGACGCTCTCCACGTCGCCGAGCCACCAGCGCAGCGAGTCGATCTCGTGGGAGCCGATCGAGCCGAGCATCCCGCCGCCCTGCTCGAGTTGGCTGTGCCAGCTGAAGGGCCGAGAGTATGGGTCGCTGAGCGTCGAGCGGAAGACTGTCAGGTTCACCGCCTGCGGGGTGCCGATGTAGCCGCTGTCCAGGAGCGACTTGATCCGGGTCCGGACCGGATCGAACCGCAACTGGTGGTTCACCATCGCGACGACCTTGGCATTGGCCGCCATGCGGGCCATGTCCCGTGACTCGGCCAGCGACTTCGCCATTGGTGTCTCGCACAGGACGTGCTTGCCAGCTTCCAGCGCGGCGATCACCATCTGATGGTGGAGATGGGGCGGTGTCGCGATGATGACTGCCTCGATCGAGGACTCGTTGACGACCTGCCGGAAATCTGTCGTGACCAGCGGGACCTCGTACTGGGCGGCGATCGCGATCGCCCGGCCGGTCCGGCGGGCACAGATCGCGATCAGTTCCGTCTGGGCCATGTGCATCACGGCGGGGACATGGACCGCCGCACCCATCCCGACGCCGATCACCCCGATCCGGAGTGGACGCTCCGGCGTGCCTCGGCGCAGCGGGGCGAATTCGGGTTCCGGCGCGATCGTGGCGACCGGACCTGGTCTTGCGGTGTCCCGGTCGTCGTCGAGGTGGTCCTCCGGTGCACCGTCCGGAACGCCATCGTCGCGCGAGAACGGGTATGGAGGAAGGTCCGGGAGCTTCCGGATCGACCCTGGCTCGCCGGGGACCCGACGGAGATAGCGATCCATCCGAACACGTCCTTTCCCTGTTGAGCGGTAAGCCGTCGTCGAGCCGCCGGAACGGTCCGTAGCCCGCGTGACCAGCCTGAGGTCGGGACAGCCGGGAGCGATGACTGGCTGGCATATCCGGGTCATCTTAACACGCGGCGACCACCGCACGTACACTTCTCGCACAACGTACGTATGCTCTGTCTTGACTCAGAACAACCTGTCCGGACAAACTGTCCGGATATCGTGATCATTGATTCGGCCAACAAGGACAGGAGACGTCATGCGGCTCTACACCGGCAAGGGCGATCGGGGCTCGACCGATCTGCTGGGTGCTCGGGTCGGCAAGTCCGACCCCCGAATCGAGATCCTCGGCGAGCTCGACGAGGCCAGCGCCGCTATCGGTCTGGCCCGAGCCCATGCGACCCAGGCCCGGACCCGCGGCCTGCTGATCGACACGCAGCGCGACCTCTACGAGATCATGGCCGAGCTGGCCTACACCTCCGAGCTCCGGCCGGACAGCCGGGCGTTCGCCGCTGAGCGGACGACCTGGCTGGAGACCGAGACTGACAGGCTCTCAGCCGACGTACCGCTCCCGCCGCAGTTCGTTCTCCCCGGCGAGAGCGTCTCCGGGGCCGCCCTCGATGTCGCCCGGACCGTCGCCCGCCGGGCCGAACGGTTCGCGGTCGCGCTGGGCGAGGCCGGGAAGATCGACAACCCCGAGATCCTGCGCTACCTGAACCGGCTGTCGTCCCTGCTGTTCATCCTTGCCCGGTTCGAGGACCGTGAGTCCGGTCACGCCCTGCGGCTGGCGAAGGACAGGGATTCCCCGTTGTAGGCGTTCATTCGTAGGGTCACGGGCTTGCCCTGACCGGCGCCCGCAGGCGCAATCGCCCCGCAGGGCGATAAGTGGTGTTCAAGGTTCAACCCTGTGCCCGGCAATGAACAATGCTGAAGGGGGGACGCTTGCGAGACCGGCCGCCGCAGCGGCCCTTGCCCCGCAGGGCGATGGGGGAGGCTCCGGGTTCAAACTCACTCGTCGGCGACCCGACCATGAATGGATCGGGCTCAGAGACGATGTTGCCAACGCGTCGGCACAATCCGACATGCATTTGGCGCGCATATTTTGGTCATGGGAACACGCCGTTTGGGGAATCGCTGGTCTCCGGAATTATGGGGATCGATGCCAGATCCACGAGTCACCCGGTTATCGTTCCTGAGCCCGATCCATTCATGGCCGGATTAAGGCGATGCGAGTCGAACCCGGATCACCGTCTCGCCTGACGGCGAAGGCCGCTGCGGCGGCCGGACTCGCAAGCTTCGCCCCTACGAGAGACGGTTGCCCCGCGAATCGGGCGCCGCCGGCGGTGCCATAGATGCCGCAAGAGAGGGCTGATCTTCGCCGTCAACTAGGGATGACCGTCGCCGTCAACGGAGATCAACGATAGCAGTTCGACGGGCGGCCATTGCCCGCAATGGCCGGACGCCACTATCCTGCCGGACGCACCAGTGATGATGTCCCCACGAATCAGCGGGATCGCCCTTCGACGGAAATGAGGCAACTTCCCCATGCGGATCAGTCATCTCTTCGGCCGGACCCTGCGCGAGGCGCCCAACGACGCGGAGTTGCCCAGCCACCGTCTGCTCCTCAGGGGCGGCTTCATCCGGCCGCTCGGCTCCGGCATGTTCAGCCTGCTGCCGCTGGGCTGGCGGGTCACACAGAAGGTCGAGCGGATCATCCGGGAAGAGATGAACGCGATCGGCGGCCAGGAGATGCTCATGCCCGTCGTCCATCCGGCCGAGATCTGGCGGGAGACCGGTCGCTACGACCAGATCGACGCCTCGCTGACCCGGTTCAAGGACCGGGCCGGCCGCGACCTCGTCCTGGCGATGACGCATGAGGAAGTCGTCACCGACCTGGCCCGGTCGGAGATCAACTCGTACCGGCAGTTGCCCCAGATCATCTACCACCTGCAGACGAAGTGGCGCGATGAGCCGCGGGCGCGGGGCGGCCTGATTCGTGTCCGCGAGTTCACGATGAAGGACTCGTACAGCCTGGATCGTGACGAGACCGGGATGTTCGCTGCTTACGAGCAGCACCGGGCCGCCTACGACCGGATCTACCGGCGGACGGGCCTGAACTTCTACATGGTCGGGGCCGACACCGGCATGATGGGCGGCAAGCGCAGCGAGGAGTTCATGGCGCCGTCACCCTTCGGTGAGGACATCATCCTGATCTCCCCGAGTGGCGACTACGCGGCCAACCGCGAGGTCGCGACCTTCCGCCGCGACCCGGTTCCGGCCGAGGACGCGCTGCCACTGGAGGATGTCGCGACCCCTGCCACGCCGACGATCGAGGCGCTGGCCCAGCTGCTCGATGTCCCGACCAGCCGGACCGCCAAGGCCGTCTTCTTCACCGGAGAGAGCGGACGGTTGATCTTCGCCGTCATCCGGGGCGACCTGGAAGTCAACGAGACCAAGCTGCGCAAGGTCACCGGCGAGGGAAACCTCACCCCGGCGACGACTGAGGCGATCCGCGCCGCTGGGGCCGATCCGGGCTACGCCTCTCCGGTCGGCCTCCCGGAGAGCGAGAACGTCGTCATCGTGGCGGACGTCAGCATCCGCGACACGCCGAACCTCGTCGCCGGTGCAAACCGGACTGGGTACCACCTCCGCAACGTCAACTTCGGCCGCGACTGGACGACGCTGCTGGTCGACGACATCGCCTCTGCCGAGGACGGCTTCCCCAGCCCGACCGATGGTGCGCCACTGCGGGCTGAGCGGGCGATCGAGGTCGGCAACATCTTCGCCCTGGGGGACCGTTACACCGCCATGCTCGGCGCGACGTACCAGGACGAGCAGGGTGAGTCGCAGCCGATCCAGATGGGGTCGTACGGCATCGGTTCCGGACGGCTCGTGGCTTCGATCGTCGAGCAGAACTACGATGACAAGGGGATCGTCTGGCCGGCGCCGGTCGCGCCGTTCTCGGTCTATCTGACGTGGATCGGCAAGGACACCGACACGGCGACGTTCGAGGCGGCCGCAGGGATCTATGCTCACCTGACCGCGGCCAGGGTCGATGTCCTGTTCGACGACCGGACCGAGCGACCGGGCGTCAAGTTCGCCGATGCCGAACTGATCGGTTGTCCGCTGCGGCTCTCCGTCAGCACTCGAACGCTCGGTGAGGGGCAGGCCGAGCTTCGCGCCCGGACGGCATCCGAGTCGGAGCTGATCCCGATTGGCGATGTCGTCGCGATCGTCGAGCAGCGGATCGCCGACCTGATGGCTCCCTTCATCGTGTCCTGATCGATCAGGATCGTTCCCGACTGTCAGCTGGATCCGGTCGCCCGTAGCGGTGAGTCGGTTTTGGCCAGAAGAGCAAGAGGCCCATGGCCAGGCGTCGCAAACCCATCGCCCGCAATTCCGACGGCACCCGCGTTGCTCCCCGTGTCCGCCCCGAACTCGCGCCGGCACCGTTGACGGAGTACGACGACGATGAACCCGTCCTCGTCGATGTTCCGGACAGGCGCCCACAGTCGACGAGCTCATCGGTTGGTCCGCTGCTGGCCCTTGGTGTGGTCATTGGGGCGATCGTCGCCCTGCCGACCGCGTTCCCGCTGCTGGCAGCCTGCGCAATCGGAGGGCTGATCGGCGCGATTATCGGCATCTCCATCGACCGCCGGCGTCAGCGCTCGCGCCCGGACGCCGACAGATGACCACTGACGTCCCGCGACCAGACGAGCAGTCGGCGGCGAAAACGGAGCGAGCGTCCATTCCAGATCCGGCACAGGCTGATGAGCATAGCCAGGACGGACCGCCCCCACAGGCCGCGTCGTCCTCCAGACCGACCAGTGCCGTGAATCGCGGTCTGTTCCACAAGCGCCCGGATGCGATCGGCCCAGCCCCGGTCTACTTCTCGGTCGCGCTCGGGATCACGTTCGGCGCCAGCCTCGGGCTGCTGCTCGACCAGCTGATCATCGGGATCATCTTCGGGGCGCTCATTGGGGCGCTCTACGGGATGATCCGGCGCGCCAACTACCGGGAATAGCGCAGGTCCTAAGGGACGCGTGCGGGCGGCGGAGAAGACAGCTCTCCGGCTCGTTTGGCGCTGGGCACTCCCGCCCGGAGGGTGAAGCCCCCGTTTCTTCGAGACGGATACGGCGCATGAGAATCGCACTGGCAGGGAGCGTGCCCGGGTCGGAGCTTCGATCCAATAGCAACGACCAGTTCTCGTTCGTGGAAACGCGACGAGTCCCGCACTGATGAGTAGCCCGGAGGAATCACATGTCCGACGATCAGAAGCCGACGATCCCTGAAGCGCCCGAGGATCGGGGAGCGGTGAACTCAGCTGGCTATCTGCCGATCGGGATCAGCCTCGGCCTGAGTATCGGGATTGTCTTCGGGCTCCTGATCTTCGACAACATTGGCCTTGGAATCGGCATTGGTCTCGCGGTCGGCGCAGGGCTCGGAGTCGCCCTGAGCGTCAACGCAAGGAATCAGTCCGGCAACGGCGAGAATGGTGATGGCGGCGGTCCAGCCTGACCGACCCTGGCGGAGCCCGGATGTTCCTTGCGACGGAAGACAGGGCCGATCACACTGGCCGCATGACCGACGAGCCAATGGGTGACAAACCGGACCGACGCTGGGGCGTGCCCGAGTTCAGCACCCCGACCATCGTCGGGGTGCTGGCCGGAGTGGCCTTCTACCTGATCGTGATCGTCTCGGGCCAACTCGGCATTGGAATCGGGATTGCCCTCGTCCTCCTGCTGGCTGTCTCGTTGATCCGCACGATTCGGCAGACCCGGACGACCCGCCAGCGGCTCCGGGAAGGTGAACGGCCGGGGGATCAGCGCTGATCCCCCAGGTGTGAGCGGTAGTCATTGGCGTTGGGTGGAGGCGAAGCGGGCCTCTCCCCCAACCCCTCTCCGGCTGGTTTCGCGCTGCGGCGCTCACGCCCGGAGAGGGGAGCAGGACGTTGTAGCGGGATTGAGCGCAAAACTGCGATCAGCCGCAGGTTCCCAGTTCCCGGTCAAAGCGGCTTTCAGGCGGGCTGCCTCACCACGAGTGGCGGTACGCCTCCCCTCTCCGGGCACCTGCGAGGCGAAGCCGCTTCCGCGGGTGAGCGAGCAGGTGCGCCGGAGAGGGGTCGGGGGAGAGGTCCGTTCCGGGCCGGCCAGGACCAGCAACGGCGTGTCTAATCGACGGTGCTGAAGCGATTGCCGTAGAGGGCGAAGCCGTCGTCCTCCGGCTCCCAGCCGAGCAGCGTCTTCGTGGATTCGATGTCCATAAACGGCAGCGCGTTGTTGGACAGCCCGTGGACGATATGGAAGCCCGTGACGTCAGTCTCGATGCAGCACACGATCAACTGCGACAGATCCCGCGGGCTGACCAGCATCGAGATGTGGCGGGCCGGGGCCGACTCGTCGCCGAGCTCGCCGAAGTTCGGCTTGAAGGCGCCGATCCGGATCGCGAAGCCCCCCAGTCCCTCGACGGCGTTGAAGTACGCGCCGAGCGCCTCCCCCCAGACCTTGGACGCCCCGTAGATGTTGAGCGGGGTCGGGACCTCGTCCGTCTGGGCCTGGTGCCGCGTTGGCGCTCCGGCGACGGCGTTGACGCTCGAGGCGAAGATCACCCGTTTGACGCCCTGATCCTTTGCGGCCCGGTAGATGTTGTAGGCGCCCTTGATGTTGTTCTCGATCAGCGAGTCGTAGAACTCGGCGTGCATCCGGCGGTCGGCCGCCAGGTGAACGATCGTGTCGATTCCCTTGCAGGCCTCCTGACAGGCGTCGAGGTCGGCGATGTCCAGCGAGATCACTTCGGCCTGCTCACCCTCCGCCAGCGGGATGTCACTCCGGCCAGCCAGCCGCATCGTGTACCGGTCCCCGATGTACGTGCGGAACTCGGTCCCGATGTCGCCGCCCGCCCCGGTCAGAAGAATGATCCGCTTGCCTGTCAGCTCCGACATGGGTGCCTTTCCCGCGAGCTCTCGCTCACTGCCTGTCTCGTTCGCGGCCACTCTACCGCGATTCCGGTCACCCATGATAGGCGAAGCCATCGTCCTGCGGTGCGTAGCCGACGAGGGCACGAGTCGACGAGATGTCGAACGCCGTCAGCTGGTTGTTCGACAGCCCGTGGACGACATGGAACCCGGTCAGGTCGGCGATGATGCAGCGCTCGATCAGCTGAGTGAGGTCACGCGGGCTGACGAAGGCGGATGCGGCCACCGGGTCGGGGTTGTCCCGGTCCTCCGGCGGGTTATCGAAGGCGCCGATCCGGATGGCGATGTTCGTCAGCCCCTCCTGGGCGGCGAAGACCGAGCCGATGGTCTCCCCGAACGCCTTCGAGGCACCGTAGAGGTTGATCGGCCGTGGTGCGGTATCGCTGTGAGGCTGGAACCCGGTGGGGTAGCCGCCGATCGCGTGGACGCTGCTGGCGAAGATCACCCGGCGGACCCCCTGATCGGCGGCGGCGCGGTAGATGTTGTAGACCCCCTTGACATTGTTCTCGAGCAGCGACTCATAGAAGCCGGCTCTGGGCGACGGGTCAGCAGCCAAGTGGACCACCGTATCGATGCCCTGACAGGCAGCCCGGCAGGCCTCCAGGTCAGAGACGTTGAGGTAGAGCCGCTCGGCGACTTCCCCTTGAGCGAGGCCGATCCCCTTGGTGTCGGCCAGCCGAAGCTGGTACCGGTCACCGGTGATTCGGCGAAACGCCCGGCCGATCCGCCCGGCGGCACCGGTCAGCAGGATTGCTCGATGGTCTGTGGTCTCAGACATGGGAGTCCCTCCGTGGTCATGTTGCGTCAGATTCGTTTGCCGGGAGCATAGCGGACACCGCGCTGTCGACGGATTCCCTGGTGGAGGTGAGGAATCCTGAGCCGGGAAACCATTGCAGAGTCCTAACAATCTCCGGGAGACCGTCTGCGATAACAGAGTTGACCGGGACGGGGCCGAACTGACCCCGATGTCCAGCGAGGACATCATCCCTACCGCGAAAGGACCACCATGACGCGGACACGGCTTCTGGCAACGTCCCTCTTCGCCACCGCCCTGCTGGGCGGGCAGTTCCTCCCCTCGGCGCTGGCCGCGCAGGATGGGGCCGCGCGCGAATCGGTCGGCTCCGTCCGATTGATCGGCGAGCAGGACCTGCCAAACGATCTCGTGGTCGACGACACCCTCGTCGGTGGGCTGTCCGGGCTCGACTACGACGCCGCGAGCGACAGCTGGATCGTCCTGAGCGACGACCGGTCCGATGAGGCGCCCGCCCGGTTCTACAACGCGACGCTGACCTACGATGACACCGCGTTCGACCGTGCCGAACTGACGGCAGCCACGACCCTCCTGCAGGAGGACGGCACGCCGTTCCCGAACGCGGACGTCGGTGGCAACATCCCGGACCCGGAGTCGATCCGGATCGACCCGGAGACCGGCAACTACTTCTGGACCAGCGAAGGCAGCCAGGAACTCGGGATCAACCCCGGGGTCTACGTGACCGAACCGGACGGCACGTTCGTCGCCAGCCAGCCAGTCGACGAGATCTTCAACGCCGATGTGAACGGTGAGACCGGGATCCGCAGCAATGGCGCTTTCGAGGGGCTGACGTTCTCCGCGGACGGCTCGTCGTACTTCGTCTCGACCGAGTCACCGCTGTTCCAGGATGGCGAGAATGCCACCGGCGACGCTGGCTCGGTCAACCGGATCACGCAGTATGACCGCGATGGCGGGGTCCTCGCCCAGTACGCCTACGAGGCGGACGCGATCCCGAACGTCGGAGAGGGGGCGCTGTTCTCCGTCAACGGCATCACCGAGATCCTTGCCGTCAGCGACACGACGATGCTGGTGCTGGAGCGCGGGACGGTTCTGGCCGCCGACGAGACCTACTCCAACAATGTCCGCCTCTATGAGATCGACCTGACCGGCGCGACGGATATCGCCGGCATCGACGCGCTGGTCGGTGCGAGTTACACCCCGGTGAGCAAGCGACTGGTCGAGGGGTTCGACGGCAGTGACTTCACCGTCGACAATCTCGAGACGCTGGCCTTCGGTCCGGACCTGGCGAGCGGCAACCGCTCGCTGGTGATCGGCTCGGACAACAACTTCAGCGACACCCAGATCACCCAGTTCCTCGTCTTCGAGGTCCTGTCAGGCGATGCTGGAACGCCGGTCGCTGGGACCCCCGCTGCCGCGGGAACGCCGCAGGGCACGCCGGTCGTCGGGGTTCCCACCGGCCAGGATCAGGACGAGGACAACGCCACCCCGGTCTCCACACCGGAGGTATAGCGTTCCCCTCACTGCGATCGCCCAAACAACAAACGGCCCCGCTTACATCCGTAGGCGGGACCGATCTGTGGTTCCGCTGTGAACGAGCGATGCGAGGACGAGAACTGTAGGGGCAACATTTGCAAGTCCGACCGCGGCGGCGGTTTTCGCCGCAAGGTGGGATTGCGTGACATGGCGGGTGTGACGGCGGACGCCCGATCGTGTGCGGCGATGCCCGACCATGAATGGCCCGGGCGCAGGAACGATGACCGGATCGATGAGCAGTTCCATTGCGGTCACGCGGTTCACGAAGCCCACGTCTTCCCCGATTTCCCGCGAAGCAGGACCAATCCGTTTTTCACGACGGCCAATTGACATCCGGCTGACGCGTTCGCGACATCGTCTCTGAGCCCGACCGCTTCGCTGCCATTCATGGTCGGGTCTCAACGGCTACGAGTCTCACCTTGTGGGGCGATGGCCAATGCGGTGGCCGGAGTCGCAAGCGTCGCCCCTACAGGGGGTCGATCGTCCACTCATTGCACCGATCCAGGCTGTTCTACTCGTTGTAGTCCCCGTGGCCGATCGGGCCGATCTGGTCGATTGGCCAGTTGCTGAAGAACGCCTCACCCACGAGGTCGTCGATCGGGACCACGCCGAAGATCCGGGAGTCCTCGCTGCCGTTCGGGGTCCGGTTGTCGCCCATGACGAAGACCGTCCCGTCCGGCACCGTCAGGTCGCAGGTCGGCGTGTCGACCAGGGCGCGGGAGGGGGTGCACATCGTGATCGGCTCTGGGATGTACTGCTCGTCGAGCCGCTCGCCGTTGACGATCACGTAGCCATCCGCGAACGAGATCTGGTCGCCGGGCAGCCCGATGATCCGCTTGATGAACGGCTGGCTGTGGTCGACCGGTGGCTCGAGGACAACGACGTCGCCCCGCTCCAGCTCGCCGAAGGGGCTGAAGTTCCAGGGCCCCTCCCGGTCCACGCCGGGGATCCAGTTCAGCGCCCGGTTGAGGTCGAACTGCTGGAAGGCCTGGCGGTTGACCAGCACTCGCTCGTGGTTCGTGAGGTTCGGCATCATGCTGGAGCCGTCGACCTCGTAAGGGAGGACCAGCGCCCGGACACCGAAGAAGAGGATCGCGGCCAGCAGCAGCGTCTGGACGATCTCGCGGATGACCGCGACGGTGGAGTTGCGCCGTCTGGCGGGAGCGACACCCGGCGGTCCGTCGAGCGGCGGCTGGTCGAACTCGGGCTGGTTGATCGCGGGTCTGTCCTGCATATCATCTCGTTGTTCGTTTGAGGCATCCTCAGGGTCAGGATGCGGGTTGCCCGGACGGTCGGAGTCGGTCAGGAGGTCGGTCCCGGCCGCGTCACCGCAAGGACCGGCGCCGCGCCGATCATTCTAGCCGGTTGCCTGCATCGGAGAGCTGGGAAGAAATGCGTCCGGGTTCCCGGAGTCGGTTACCAGGGGAGGGCGCCCTCCCGGCGCAACTCGGAGATGCGGTGCCAGAGGAACCACGCGACCGCCAGGACGATGACCGCTGCGATCGGGTAGTCGAGGTAGCGGGCCTGTTCGCGGAGCTGCTCCCAGTCCGGACCCAGCCGGTACCCGATCCAGGTCAGCAGGACGCACCACAGGTACGAGCCGGCGAAGGTAAACAGACAGAAGCGGCCGAAGTGCATCCGGGCGATCCCGGCCGGCAGCGAGATGAAGGTCCGGACGACCGGCAGCAGACGGGAGATGTACGCCGTCGCCTCACCCCACCGGTCGAACCACTCCTGAGACCGGTCGATGTCCTTCCGGGTAATGAGCAGGTAACGGCCGTACCGCTCCAGGAGCGGTCTGCCCCCAAGTGCCCCAACCCAGTAGGCGATGATCGAGCCCAGCAGGTTGCCGACCGCACCCCAGAAGCTGATCAAAAGGATGCCCGGCCAGCCAGTCCCATGCTCGGAGACGAGCAGCCAGCCGGCGAGCGGCATGGTGATCTCACTCGGCAGCGGGATGCAGGCGCTCTCGATCGTCATCGCGATCACGACGCCCGCCGCGCCGAAGGTGTCGAACAGGGAGCGGATCAGGTCGATCAGGTTGGTCTCGATCGCATGCACGGGCGTTATCCTCCTTTAGAGTCGTCGAAGCGACTGCAACACATCGCGTCGCCCGCTCCGGCCCAGCAGCGTCGTCGTCAGGATCATCGCCACGGTTGTCAGGACAAGCACGGTCGCAATGTACAGGATGGGAATGATGGCACCTTCCGGAGGAGGATCGAAGACACCCGTCAGCATACGGATGAGGAGGTAGGCGACGATCCAGCCCAGAGCCAGCCCCGCCAGCAACCCACCGGCGAGGACGAGACTCGCCTCACTGACGATGAATGCTCGCATCTCGCGGGGTTTCGCGCCGATGGCCATCAGGATCGCCAGGGTGCGGCGGCGCTCGTCGAGCCCCAGGGCAAGGACCAGACCCGCTCCGGCCGCACTGAACATCAGGGCGAACAGCAGTTCGATCCGGGTCAGCCCGTGGAGGCTCACGGCGGTCAGTCCAGACGTCACTGCCAGTCGAGCTGCCTGGATGTCCGTGACGGTCGCCCCGCTGGATGGCCCGAGGGCCGACCGGATCCGGTCTGCGACGTCGACCGGCGAGTCGCTCGTGCGAATCAGCAGGGTCTCGACGGCGGACGACTGCGTCTGGGCGGCGATATAGTCACTGTTGGCGACGAGGAACGAGTCGCTCGGGGCCGTCGGGAATTCACGGGCGATCCCGACGTAATGGAACGGGATGACGTGATACTGCTGGTCCACCGTACTCTGGAGCCGCAGGTTGATCAGATCGCCGGGTTGCAGTTGAAAGTCATAGACCGTCTCGGGCGAGACGAGCAGGCCGTCCGGCGTCTTGGCGAGCCGTCCCATCACCTCCGCTGCGGAGCCGCCGAGGAAATAGGCATCCGACAACGGCGCCGCCTGGGTGACGATGGTGGGATCGACGCCGTACAGGTCCTGGAGATCGGTTCCCACGTAGGCGAAGCGATGCTGCATGGACTCGATGGCATCGACGCCCGATACCGACGCGAGGGCCAGTTGCCGCTCGGCCAGGTCGACCGCGGCATTGCCGATAACCGTCACGTCGGCGCCATTGGTCAGCTGGGCGTCGACCAGTGACTGATGCTCATACGTGGCGTTGAAGATCGACGTGGAGATCGCAAAAGCGATCGCCAGGGCGACGATAACGACGCCCGATGCCGTCCGGCCGCGCTGACGGCCAATCGCCGCGCCGATGATGTGACCCAACCGGGACGAGAACGGCCGGACCAGCGGGAACCGGATGGCATCGTGGGCCAGCACCCATCTCGTCAGTCGAATCACGGCCAGGGCGCCACCGGTCCAGAGCAGGAGTGGGGCGACGAAGACCCAGTAGGACACGCTGATCTGCGGGACACCTTCGGGGACGAGCACGATGTGATAGCCATTGCGCGCCTGCTGCCAGTAGACCAGGGCCGCGCCGACGAGCAGGATCGCATCCAGACCGAGACGCTCCCACCAGCTCGATCGCTCAGTGTGAACCACGACGCGCGACGCGTTGACGGTCAGCCTCCGCGCATCGTTCCAGGCTGGCAGACAGATCATCGCGAAGGCGATGACCGCCCCGACAAGCACCGCGATCGTCGCCCAGAGGACCGAGGAGTTCAGGGACGTGCCCCATCCCCAGCGACCGAATGTCGCGCGCACGATCACAGCGCTCACCGCGAGTCCGACGATCGCCGCGCCGGCACTGACGACTCCGGCCTCGACGGCTGCGAGCAGAACGAGATCGCGGGATGACGCGCCCCGGATCCGAAGGAGAGCCTGATCACGCCGGCGACGGGTCGTGGACGACGCGACGAAGCCCGCCGTCAGGAGGGTGGCGAGCGCCACGCCGGGCGCGCCCAGGAAGAGGAACAGGACCTGAGCATAGGCGGCGTCGGACCGGGCAATATCCAGACGGGCGGCCAGGTTGTCCCCGACCACACCGGCCCCGGCAAGGCGCGTCTCATAGTTGCGAGCCTCGCCGGTGACCTGCGTGTAGGCGGCGGTTGGAGCTCCCGGAAGATCGTGCGGGATCGCGGCGTGGATCTGCAGGCCAACCGTCGATGCATCCACCGGGGCTACCGGGTCGAACAACAGATGCCACTGGTCGAGTGGCAGGACGAGCACGTTGTCTGGCGGGGCCCGGGGCGTGCTGCCGGTCGGTGCGCCGACGGCCTGGAAGAGCGAGTCGGCGAACGGGAGATCGATGATGCTCTCGACCGTCACCTGGACCGGAGGAAGGCCCGGCCGCGAGATGGAGATGACCGTTCCCGGCGCGGCGTGCAGGTTCGCCGCGGTCTGTTGGGCGAGCATGACCGACCCTGTCCCGACCAGGTCCCGGATCTCCTTCGGGAACGCGTCGCGGTAGCCCGGACCCAGCCCGAGGACCTTGCCCGCTCCGGTCGTCTGGACGGTCGTGTCCGTGGTCGCCTCGAACCCAGGCGTGCTGAAGTAGCCAACCGGGACCGCGCTCGATGCGCCGGGGTTCTGGGTCAGTTGGTCGATCGCAGCGGCCGGGTCGGTCCCCCCTGCCAATTGCACCTGCCAGTCGATCGGGACATCGGCGATCGCCTGCTCGGTCATGGTGCTCAGGGTGGCGGCCAGGAAGCCGAACAACGTCGCCAGCAGACTCACGGCGAGGCCAATTCCGATGATCGTGGTTGCCACTCGCCCCCGTTGGTGCGAGAGGAGACTTCGGGCCCAGAGGCCAGTGAGTGAGGTCATAGTCGGGTGTACTCCCGGTTGGGCTGGAGCGATGAGCGCCTGTCACCTTCACATGCCAATGGCCGCGCCTCGGCGGGTGTCTGAGGCGTCATGAGCGTTCCGCTCTCCATCGACCAGATCGTCGAGAGGTGCTGGGCAACGCGCTGATCATGGGTAGACACCACCAGGGCAGCGCCCAGCTCATCGGCTGACTCCAACAGGTGGTCGAGGACGCGACCGGCCGTGGCAGAGTCGAGCTGGCCCGTGGGCTCGTCGGCAAGGATGAGCCACGGTCGAACGGCGATCGCCCGGGCGATGCTGACGCGCTGGGCTTGCCCGCCCGAGAGTTCTTCGGGCAGCTTGTCACGAAGATGATCAGTCTCGAATAGCGCCAGCGCCCGATCGGCATCCACCTGGGCATCCGATTCCGGGGCGTCGGACAGCAACAGCTGGAGGAGCACGTTCTCCAAAACCGAGAGGGCCGGGATGAGGCTGGGTCCCTGGAAGATGTTGACGATTCTGGCTGGACGCAGCGAGTCCGGCGGGCCAAGGCCGGGCCACGCGATCGTGCCGGAAGTAGGGCGGTCGAGGTTCCCGAGAAGGTGCAGCAGGGTCGACTTGCCGCTGCCGCTCGGGCCGACGATTGCGATCCGGGCGTTTGGCTCGACGGTACAGGACACGTCGACCAGAGCGTTGATCGCCGTTGGGCCGGCGCTGAACTGGCGGCTCACGTGGCTGACGACGACGAGGGGTTCAGGCATCGACGAACCTCCCGTCGATCATTCGGACGACCCGGCTGGCGGCCGCGGCGACGGACGGGCTGTGGGTCACGACCACGGTCGCCCCTCCTCGCTCACTGCGCTGCGCCAGCAGGTCGAGCAGCCGAGCCTCGGTTGCCGCATCGACCTCCCCGGTGGGCTCGTCGGCCAGGAGGACGACCGGTTGATTGGCCAGGGCCACTGCCAGCCCGGCCCGCGCCCGCTCTCCACCGGAGAGCTGAGACGGGAGGGAATCGCGACGCGACGAGAGACCGACCGAGTCCAGCAACTCGTCGATGACGGTGAGGGAGGGCCGCCCCTTGAGCGCCATCACGAGGGCGACGTTGTCGGCCACCGTAAACTGCTCGAGCAGGTTGCCGGTCTGCTGAAGCGTTCCGACGAGCCGCGCTCGCAACCGGCTGCGGTCCCGCTCCGAGCGCCGGGTCAGGCGCTCACCACCGACGGCGACCCACCCACCGTCTGGTTCATCCAACCCGCTCAGGCACGAGAGCAGGGTCGATTTGCCACTTCCGGACGGCCCGGTGATCGCGACGAACTCGCCGAACCGTACGGTCAGTGAGACGCCGCGGAGCGCGAGGGTCTCATCCTCGGTCGCATGGAAGAAGCGGTAGAGATCATGGGCTTCGACGGCCGTCACTGGTTCCATTGGAAACTCTCCGAGACCTGACGGGAGACATCGACATTGTCCGACCCGGCTGGCCCGCCGAGGGAGATGATTGCCCGGACCCCGTCCCGGACCAGCTCGTACCGGTCGACATCGAGTCGATACTGCCGGCCGGTGACCGGGTCCGGCTCCGAGTTCGTGCGGTACTGGATCAGGACCGCAGGGCCAGCGGGCAGGGTGACCGACGTGATGGCGACGAGTTCGAAGGCCGGAATCGTCTGGGCAAGCGTGCTGTCCACTTCACCCTGCGCCGCGGCCTCGTCTGCCGGACCGGTACCACAACCGATCTCGACGGAGAACAGGTGCAGCTTGTCCGAGAACGAGACGTTGGCGCCATTCTCCTGCCGGGCCCACCCTTCCGGCATCGTGATCGAATATCCCCCGGTCGGGGAGGTGTAGGCCACGAAGGCCTGATTGTCCGGAATATCTCCGGGCGGGTTCTGCTCGGGCTCGATCGCGGTCTGGGTCGGGATGGATACCGTGGCACCAGGAGTGGCTGGAGGTATCGATCCCGACCCACTGCCGACGGTCGCGGCGCACGGGGATGGTGTCTGGGCGGCGGCGCTGGTTTCAGCGATGGAACCGGCGAGTGTGGAACAGATGACAATGGCGAGGACGAATCGCGATGTGCGGTGAATCAGTTCTGTCATACCGGCCAATCCCTCTTTTCACGTGGACGACGAGCTCGCATGGAGCCGGTTTCGGCCCGTTGGCTCGTCGTGGTCAGATCATGTCGGGTGGGGATGAAGTCCGCATGAACTCCCGCGACGATTGTGCGGGTTCACACCTTCATCCAGACTTCATCTGCCGGCCCCACCCTGACGGGTGACAATCGAACGGACAGTGGCATTCCTGAAGGGTCAACCCGTGCGCGTACTGATCGTCGAGGATGAGATTCGGCTCGCGACCTTGATTCGGCGGGCACTCGTCGAGGAAGGCCACGCGGTCGACGTGGTCGGTGACGGTGAGGCGGCGCTGAGCTGGACGACGAGGACCGTTCATGACGTCGTCGTCCTGGATGTCATGCTGCCCGGAATCGACGGCATCGATGTCTGCCGGCAACTGCGGGCCCGACGGGACTACACGCCGATCCTGCTCCTGACCGCCAGGGACACCATCGCCGACCGGGTTCAGGGGCTCGACGCTGGTGCCGATGACTACCTGACCAAACCCTTCGCGCTGGCCGAGCTCTCCGCCCGCCTGCGCGCCCTGTCCCGCCGCCCACGCGATGCCGTCGAGACGGTGATTCGGGTAGGTCGGGTCCGGATCGACTCAGCGCGACGACAGGTCTGGCGCGATGATCAGGAGGTCCTCCTGCCGAACAAGGAGTTCCGAATCCTCGAGTACCTCGTCCGGAATCCGAATCGGGTCCTGACCAGGGACATGATCGCCAACCATGTCTGGGACTACGAGTTCGTCAACGCGACCAACGTGATCGATGTCCATATTCGTCAGTTGCGACGAAAGCTCGATGAGCCCGGCGCGCCCAGCACGATCGAGACGGTTCGGGGGGTCGGCTATCGGCTGGTCCTGAACCCATGACGCGGTTCCCGCTCAGGATCCGGATGACGATCTGGTACGGCGTGCTGCTCGCGACGACGCTGATCATCTTCGGACTGCTGCTCCACCTCGGTTTGCAATGGCGGCTGCACGGTGCCTTCGATGAGCAGCTCGACACCCAGGCCGACATCGTCCTGTCGACGGTGCGGGCCACGCCCGACACGCTCGACATCGACTTCCAGGCGAACGACCTCAATGAGCAGGAGTTCTTCATTCGGCTCATCGGTCGAGATGGCCAGACGATCACCCAGCAGGGTCTCGGGTCACCGGGTATCCCGATTGACCAGCCGAGCCTTGCACGCGCGCTACAGGGGGCAAAAACGTTCCGCTCTGCCTCACCCGGCGAGGATGAGGAGCTCAGGGTCCTGTCAGTCCCGGTCTACGCTCCGGACGGTCAGTCGATCATTGGGGTGCTCGAGGTTGGGCTCGATCGGAACGACCTCGATCAGACGCTCGCCGAACTCGCCGTCGCCTTGTTGCTGCTGGTCCCCGTCGCCACGCTGATCGCGGTCACTGGCGGGTATCTGCTCTCACGGCCGGTCCTGCAGCCGTTGAGCCGGATGGCCCTGCTGGCCGAGACGATTGGCGAGCGGGATCTGCATGAGCGGTTCCGGCTCGACCTGCCCGACGACGAGGTCGGCCGGCTCGCCCGAACCTTCAACGACATGCTGTCCCGGATCGAGTCGGCGTTCGACCGGCAGCGGCGGTTCACGAGCGACGCCGCTCACGAGCTGCGCACCCCGATCAGCCTGATCCGCAGCCAGGTCGATCTTGCCCTTGCCCGGCCGCGGACGGATGCGGAGTACGTCGATGCGTTGCGGGGCGTCGACCACGACCTCTCCCGCCTGACGAGCCTCACGGCGGCGCTGCTGTCCCTGGCGCGGCTGGACAATCCTGAACCGCGACCGGAGCCCATGGCGTTCGATCTGGCCGAGACGATCGAAGCCCTGGCGGAGACGTATGCGCCAATCTTCCGGTCCCACGAGATCGACCTCCGGTTGCAGATCGCTCCGACCGTCCTGTTGGCCGATGAGGATCTGATCATCCAGGTGCTCGTCAACCTGCTCGACAACGCCGTCGCCCACACGACGCCGGGTGGGGTGATCACTGTTGGGAGCGAGATCGTCGGTGACGTGGCGCGCTTCCGGGTGTCTGACACGGGGGCAGGGATTCGGGCGGCGGACCTGCCTCGGGTCTTCGACCGCTTCTACCGCCCGGACACTGGCCGCGCCCGGGCTCAGGGTGGCGCCGGGCTCGGCCTGTCGATCTGCAAGGCCATCGTCGAGGCTCATCACGGCACCATCGCGGTGACGAGTGCGTTCGACCAGGGGACGACCTTCTCGGTCGATCTGCCCCGTGGCCTGTCCGTCGTGCCGCACCAGTGACCACGGCCGGCGGTGAGGCCAGCCGTGGTCATCGATGCGGAGTCGTGATGCGTGTTCGGCTGGTTCAGCAGGGGCGGGTCAGGCCGGCTGTGTTCGGGGTGCATCGGCCCGGGTAACACTCAGATAGATGACCAGCCCGAGGATCGTGACGAGGAACAGGACGCTGGTCCCCACGGTGCCGAGCGCCAATCCGCCGTCGTCACGGGACTGGGAAAGGTAGTCGCCGAGCGACGCGCCCAGTGGGCGGGTGAGGATATAGGCCACCCAGAACGAGAGGATGGCGTTGAGGCCGAAGCGGAGGTGAGCGACCGCCACCACCGTGATCAGTGCGCCGAACAGGATGACCGACCGCCAGTAGCCGAGGTTGAGCGATTCGGAGACGTAGTCGCCAGCGGCGGTTCCGAGGGCGAAGGTGAACAGGATGGCGAGCCAGTAGAAGACCTCTCGCCGGGTGGTGAAGATGGTGTGGACGGAGAGTGTCCGCTCGCTGAGGTACCAGGCGATGAACGTCACGGCCAGCGCGGCGGCGAAGATGATCGTCGTCGTCCTGAGCGCGACGCCGAGGTTATCGACGAGGTTGTCAGAGATGAGCGTGCCGACGACGCTGATCAGAACCACTGCCAGCCAGTAGATCCAGGGAACGTAGGTCCGGGCGCGGAACTGCACGACGAGGGTGACGAGGAGGAGGCCACCCACGATGAAGGACGTGCCGGTCAGCCCGAACCCGAGGTTGTCGTTGAGGAAGTCGGCGGCAGTCTCACCGACTGTCGTACAGAGGATCTTGATGATCCAGAAGAAGAGCGTGATCTCGGGCACCTTGTTCAGGAGCTGGCGAGCCCGGCTCTGCGTGGCCCCCATCCGGGTACCCACCATGTCGAAATCGTCGGTCGTGCCGTGAGCCTGCTGCTGGGACATCGAATACGCTCCAGTCCGGGTCGTGAGCGTTCATCCCATCCGTCGAGACCTGGACCCGGATGGGATGAACGCTCGAAGCCGTCAACCCGAATCCCTGTCCAGAACGGGATTCGAGTCCGGGCGGGTCTGTGAGTCCAGATCGATCGTCTGGCACCCGCCCGGCGGAAGGTACGCCCATGAAATGAAGTCCTGATGAACTCACCGGGTGCCTGGCGGGGACGGGGTGGGTATGCCGGACCGGACGCTCTTCCTGCATTCCGGAATCCGGCCGAACCAGCCAGCTCAACCAGGTTCACCGGGATTTCATTCGACCCTGTCAGGGTGTCTCCATCCTGATGACGGGCATCAGGACGGAGACATTCGGAACCGTACCGGGAGGTACTGATGATCGCGTTCAATACGCATCAGCGATGGCTGGCAGCGGTGGTCCTCAGCGGAGGGCTGCTCACCGGCGGACTCATGTCCGCTCCCCTGGGGTCGGCCGGGCAGACCGCCGCCACCCCGTCCGCCGGTTCGGCCATGCAGGCGACGCCAGGGATAGACGGCACTCAGTGCGGCGACACGCAGGATGCCGGCGAGTCGGACCATGAGTCCAGCGAGACGGGGCAGCGGGATCAGAACGTCACACCTGAGCCAGAAAATGGTGGCGACGAGAACGCAACGGGCGGGGAGTCCGGCGCGGACCATACCGAGGGTGATAACGCCGACGAGGATCTAGCGGCAACTCCCGGCGCACTGAGCGGTGGGCAGGACCTCCTCACGCAGGCGACGATCTCGCTGACCGACGCGACCGCGGCTGCTCAGGCGGCAGCGCAGGGACCGCTTGGCGACGTCGAGCTCGAGGACATGGACGGCACGCTCGTCTTCCGCGTGCAGATCGGCGAACAGGATGTGTTGATCGACGCGGCCGACGGCACGGTCATCAGCGTCGCGCCGGGCGATGCGACTGAGGACACGGGTGACGCCTGCGCCAATGACGATGCGGCCGAGGCGAACGCCGTCCCAGGTACGCTGGTCGAGGGCCAGGACCTGGCGGCGCAGGCCACGATCACGATCGACGAGGCCATCGCGGCGGCTCAGGGCACGGCGACTGGCGACCTCGGGGTCGTCGGACTTGAGGATCAGGATGGGACGCTGGTCTACACCGTGAAGATCGGGGACCAGGAGGTCAGCGTCGACGCGACGACTGGCGAGGTCATCACGACTGAATCCGATCACGAAGACTAATCGTCCGTGCCGTGACTACGGCTGATCCGTTAACGCGCCACGAGCCGCCGGACCAATCCGGCGGCTCGTGGCGTTGTCGATCCAGGGGCCGGGTTGCCAACGTTCGCTGTAACCATTGTTCGATTGTGTCCGGGATACCGGGTTCCAGCGTGGCTCACTGGAGTTGGCGGTGGCGGCTCCCCCTCTCCATCCGGTCCGGACGCAGTCGCCCGCAGGCGACGGAGCCGGAGCGAGATGGGGAAGGGGGTCGGGGGGTGGGGCTGGCCGCTCGCCTACGACAATACTCATGAGCACCGCTCTAGTCGTCGTAGCTGCCATGACCGATCGGTCCCAGTTCACCGATCGGCCAGTTGCTGAAGAATGCCTTGCCGTCGATGTTCTCCTCGGGGACGACGCCGAAGTAGCGCGAGTCCTGGCTGTTGTCCCGGTGGTCGCCCAGGACGTAGACCGAGCCGCTGGGGACCGTCACGTCGCAGGTAGCCCGGTCTCCGCACTCGGTGATCGGCCCGTCGATGTAGTCCTCGTCGAGCCGCTCGCCGTTGACCAGCACGTAGCCGTCCTGGAAGGTGATGTGGTCGCCGGGCAGACCGATGACCCGCTTGATGTACGGCTGATCGTGGTCGATCGGTGGCTCGATGACGACCACGTCGCCCCGGGAGACACCGCCGAACGGAGTGAAGGCCCAGTCTCCTTTGCGGTCGACACCGGGGAGCCAGTTGAGCGGGGTGTTGAGATCGAAATCCCAGTAGGCCACCCGGTTGACCAGGACGCGCTCGTGGTTGATGAGGTTGGGCTCCATGCTGGCGCCGTCGACCTGATACGGCATGACGACGGTCCGGACACCGACGTAGAGGACGACCGCGAGCAGGACCGTCTCGACGATCTCCCGCGCCACCCGTAAGCCGGACTTGCCGGGAGGGAGCTTGGTATCCTCCGTTGCGGCGGTCGCCGGTCCATTGGGCGTCTCGGCGTCATTGAGCGGGTCGGCATCGCCTCGTGATGGGTGGGGCTGCTCTGGAGTCTGCATGGGATGATGGTCTCCCGCCCGCCAGCTTTCCGCCGCGTAGCGCCTCAGGGTGGTGCAATGCTCAGGCGTGCCGCCGGGAAGATCGAGCCGGGGGTGAGGCTCGATCGAGCAATCGTTCAGTCGGATCGCGTGCCGGTGGAGTATACGTCCGGGTCTGACCGCCGGCTCCGGTCCACGCGCTGCCACAGAAAGTCTGAACGACCGGCGCTGATCAATGATCCCGCCACCCTGTTAATGGGTGATGGCCGGTTAGCGAAATGGGAGAGATCGGCATGGCGACGGCGTATCTGGGGCCGAAGGGCAGTTTCAGCGAGGATGCCACCCGGCTCCACGTCCGACGGGCGGCGGGCAGCACGGCCGTGACGGTGGCCGCGGCGACGGACGGCATCGGAGAGATCGATGGTCTCCTGCCTTTCGCGAGTATCCCGGCGCTGACGGCCGCCGTCGAGACCGGACTGGCGACCGAGGCGCTGCTGCCGATCGAGAACTCGCTGGAGGGTGCCGTCAGCGCGACGCTCGATCTGCTCATCCATGAGACGACGCTCAAGATCGCCGCCGAGATCGTCGTGCCCGTCCGCCACGACCTGATCACCGTGCCAGGAGCCAGCCTCGCCGACATCCGCGTCGTCACCAGCCACCCGCAGGCGCTGGGGCAGAGCCGCCGGTTCCTCGACCGCTGTCTGCCGGGCGTCGATCAGCTCGCCGCCCTGAGCACCTCGGCGGCCGTCGCGGCCGTCCTCGCCGCAGGCGATCCGAGCCGGGCCGCGATCGGGACGGCCCGGGCGGCCGACCTCTACGGGGGTGTGGTGCTCGCCCACGACATCCAGGACGTTCGGGCCAATGTGACCCGCTTCGTCGTCCTGCGCGCCCATGACGCCGAGCCGACCGGCCACGACAAGACCAGCCTCGGCTTCACCGTTCGCAGCAACATCCCGGGCGTCCTGCACGGGGCGCTGGGGGCGTTCGTCGACGAGGGGCTCCAGCTCAGCAAGATCGAGAGCCGACCCGCCAAGGCCTGGCTCGGCGACTATGTCTTTCTGGTTGACTTCGAGGCCCACCGCAATGACCCGGCGGCGCAACGGGCGCTGGCCCAGCTGGAGTCCGTGACAGCGAACGTCTCGGTCTTCGGCTCGTACCCGCGGTTCCCGATCGACGCGCTCCGGGAACTGATCGATCCGCAGCGATAGTCCCTCGTCCTGTTCGTCAGTTGCACGGTTGACGTAACCTTTAGGGCGCGTCCTGCTCATTCCCTGAGACCCAGTTGCCATCGCCGCACCCCGCGGACGGAGAAGCCCCTTTGCGATTGCTGCTGCACGACTCCCTCGCCACCCTCCCGCTCGTCGAACCCCTTCGTGCCGGCTGGGTCGACACCGCCGGGATCGACGTCGTCTTCGATTCCGACCTCGGCGCCGGACGGGTCGGCAGCGAGGACATCGCCCTGATCCCGGTTGGGGAGTTGACGATGCTCGCGGGACGGTTCCAGGTCGTCCCGGACATCGGCGTGATCGCTGACGGGGCCGGGTCGGTCAGCCTCCGGGTGCCCGTCCGGCCGGACGAGATCGACGTCACGTCGGTTCGGCTGCTCGATGTCGGGTCGACGGCGGAGATTCTGGCGCGGGCCGTGCTGCGGCCATACTTCGGGATCGAGGCATCGCGCTGGAGCCGTGAGCCGGACCCGGACGCACAGGCAGTCGTGATCGAGGGAGAGGCCGCGCTGGCCGAACCCGAGGGCGGCTTCGCCGAGGATCTCTGCCGGGCGTGGTTCATCATGACTGGCCAGGCCGTCGTCCTCCATGTCCTGATCGCGCCGATCGGGATGGAGCGGAGCGTCATCGACCCGGTCCTCCAGCTGCTGACGGCCGCCCAGAAGATCGACAAGTCACAGCGACGGGAAATGCGCCGCCCGATCGCCGAGCGCGTCGGGATGACGACCGAGCAGATCAACGCCTTCTTCGAGCGCCTGTTCTTCAGCCTCGAGGCGGACGACCTCGATTCCCTGGAGCAAATGCTCCGGCGCGGCGTGCCGGGCTCGGCCTATCCCGCCCCCGGTCCGCTGACGTTCATGTCGTCACCGCTGACCGCTGTCGCCGATGAGGACGACGAGGGAGACGGCTTCGTGGCGGACGATGAGGAGTGGCCGGAGGGCGTGGACCGGCCCGGCGCGCACGCCGACGACGATGCCGAGGCCGACGACCTGAACGGAGCCGACCCGCCGAAGTAGACGGCTCGCTGGATCGTCGCGTCATCACAGTGGGATGTGCACACTCATCGGTGGAGGCACGACCAGATGGCGATTCGCATCCTTCCCTGGGTCTGCCTGTCACAGCGGCGAAGCGTCGGGTATACTCGGGTCACCCGTAGAACCCGCGTACGTACGATGACATTCTTACTCGGGGAGGTGCGCATGAGCGATGCCCGGACACGTCGTGTCCTGCAGACAATCGCTGATTACACCGTGGGTCACCGTCGGGCCACCGTGCTCGCGGCCGGTGCGGTGGCCGTCGCGGCGCTCACGCTCGCGGTCCGTTACGGTGGGCTTGCTGGCGTCGCGCTGCTGATCGCGCTGGCCGCGATGGGTGCTGCCACCGGGCTGTGGCTTCGGATGCGGGAGACCGAGCAGTCCCATGCCGCTCTCGCGTTGACAGTGGCGGAGTTGACGACGCGCCTCGACCTCCTGTCCGTCGCGCCATCGCCAGTTCTTCCCGTCACGTTCCTGGCCGACCAGGACATAGAAGTCGATGGAACCGGCGCAACTGCGGTGAAATTGACCGCGGAGATGACCGATTCTGACATGAATCGTTCAAATGAGGTGGGAGAGACTCAACTCGTGGTCGACGCCACGACGACATCCGAACCTCTCTTCGCTGGTGTCGTGGCAGGGGCCGCCGCCTCGGCTGTCGCACTTGATTCGGTTCCTCCGGCGCAGCCAACCGCAATCGACAATGGCGGTTCCCAGACGCTCGATCTCATTTCGGCGACGACCGTCAAGAGTGTCGGAGTGTTCGTCCCTGCCGTCGAGTCCCAGCCCTTGGGGCCAGACGGGGCCGGAGACACCGACATCCTCCCGCTTGCCATATCGACAGGGGAAATTGCCGCAATCGTCGAGTCTGACCCCGATGGGCCTGACCTCGCCGAAGCTGCCGTCACGCCGTTGGTTGCTGGGCTCCAAACGCTTGAGGCGATGCCGGCCTTCATCCTGACCGCCCTGAATGGCGCTGTCGTGACCGACGCCGGGCTGAAGGGGACGCCGGCCGTCGTCGTCTTCTGGCGACCCGGTTGCCAGCACTGCCAGCGTCTGACGCCGGAACTGGTGGCGTGGGAGTCATTGCAGGGGCCGCGTCTGGTCGTCTTCGCGGCCTGCGACGGCCCAACCGCGTATCGGGCAGGCTTGCCCGGCCTCGTCATCCTCGACCCTGGCTTCACGGTTGGGCAGGCGATCGGGGCACCCGGAACCCCCGCCGCCCTGCCGCTGGACGCGGCTGGTCGTCCGTCCGGTCCGGTCGTCGCTGGTGCCTCAGCGGTGACAGCGCTGCTGCTGGACGCGATGCGAGACTGGGCATCGGTCGAAGCCGAACCGTTGCCGCAGCTATCCGCGATCGGCGTCGAAGTGAACGACGTTTCTGCGTCGGACACGGACACAGTCGAGGCGGCAAATGCGGTCCCGATGGCTCCGCCCACAGTCCTGCTCCGCCGCGTCGAGGAGATCCCGTCGGACGTGGTCGCATCGGACCCGGACTGGGATGCCCAATCCGTCGTCCGCCGGACAGGCTGATGCCGTTCCGAACGGAAGTGGCGAACACCTTGGTGGAGCCTCGTACTGAATTGGTGCAAAGTCCGGTGACGTGTCGCGGCGGCTGCCAGATCGTAGGGTCACGGGCTTGCCCGGACCGGCCGCTGCAGCGGCCTTCGCCGTCGGGCGACACCGTCTATCGCAATGGTCCTCGTGCCGAAACCTGGCCTCTGTCCACTTGCCAAGACCGCTTCACGACCCGGATGAGGCAAGCCCCACCCCTGAAGGTGCCCGCTATCCCGCATTCCGATCCCCACAACGACCGCGACTTCACGGGGTCGTTTCCGTGGGGACCAATCACCATAGGTCGGTTAGGTGATAACGGACGGCGTCTGTGACTATTGGCGGGGCTCTCGGCGCTGCGACACGGCGGCTGGCCAATGCTGGCCTGGCGACACCGCGGCTTGACGCCGAGCTGCTGCTACGCCACGTCCTTGGGATCGACCGGACCGCCCTATTCCTCCGCGCCCCGGATCCGATCAGCCCCGACGCCGTCGTCGCCGTTGACGTCCTCCTCGCCCGTCGCCTGGCCGGACAGCCAATCGCCTATCTGACCGGGCAGCGCGGCTTCCTTGGACTGTCGCTAACGGTCACGCCCGATGTCCTCGTGCCCCGGCCGGAGACCGAGCAACTGGTCGAGTGGGCGCGGGACTGGCTCGGTCATCAGGGCCGGGAGCGGGCAACGGTCGTCGATGTCGGGACGGGCAGCGGCGCGATCGCGATCGGACTGGCATCCCTGCTCCCGACGGGGTGGTCCGGCCGAATCATCGCCGTCGATGTCTCCGTGGCCGCGCTCCTCGTCGCGACGGCCAACTGGGCGCGGGTCCGGTCGGATCTTGTCGCAGCGTCCGGATCAGCGGCCGACATCGCCTTCCAACCTAGCGATCTGCTGGAGGCAATCACTGGTCCGGTCGACCTCGTCCTTGCCAATCTGCCGTACCTGACGCCGGAGCAGGTCGATGGCAATCCGGACCTCGCCGCCGAGCCGCGGCTGGCGCTGGACGGTGGTTCGGATGGTCTCGACCTTGTCCGCCGCCTGATCAAGGACCTGCCGCGGGCGCTGGCTCCCGGTGGCGCCGTTGCCCTCGAACTCGACCCGACTCAGACCGATGCCGTGGCCGCCCTGCTCCGGGACGCCGAGCCGGAGGCGACGGTCGAGAGCATGAATGACCTCGCGGGGCAGGCCCGGATTGTGACGCTGTCCCGACCACCGGGATGATGCCTGCCGAAGGGGCAGCCCCGGGATGGTGGCTGCCCGTCGGGGACGACAATTCCGGGCGACCGGCCGCCTCGTCAAGACGTTGCCTGCGCTCCGGCTGATCGCCTCCTTCGCCGGCGGCGCCACGCCAATCCCTACCCCATTGATGCCACCTGCGCAACCCTCGGGCACCACGTCGGGTCAGGACACGCACTCGCGTGAATCGACTCGGCCCCACCAAGCGCTGACGAAGGGGCCAGCACCGATGTCGATCTCCCCGACATACCTCGACAACGCCCAGGCTCAGACCGGCAAATCTCCCGATGAGTTCCGGGTGTTGGCGGAGCAGGCCGGATTGACGAAGCATGGCCAGATCCTCGCCTGGCTCAAGTCGGACTACGGCCTCGGGGACGGTCACGCGACCGCCGTCACGCATGTGATCCTGAAGGGCACTGCTCCGGGGGCCGACACCGACGCTGATACGGATGCCGCCGTCGCGAAGCATTTCGTCGGCGCGAGGGCGATCTGGCAGTGAACCTATGACGGGCTGCTGGCGAGGGTGCGCGAGTTCGGGCCGGACACCGCCGAGGCCCCGACGAGCAGCTACATCAGCTGGGTGCGGGCGAGCCGGAAGTTCGCGGTCGTTCAGGTGACGGGCAAACGGATCGACATCGGGATCAAGCTGAAGGGCGAGCCGTTCACCGGGACCTGCACGGCGGCCGGCACCTGGAACGCGATGGTCACGCATCGCCGGCAGATCACCGCGCCGGAGCAGGTCGACGACGACCTGGTCGACTGGCTGCGCCGGGCGTATGAGCAGGCGTGACGGATCACGTCGCTGCCGACGATCGGGTAGCCACTCGCTGGGCCGGGGAGATCAGTCCATCCCTTGAGCGGGGAAGCCGGCCTCCTGCCAGCGGCGGTACTGCCAGAGGTTGATCTCGCGGCGGATCTCGCGCAGGCCCCGGATGTCCATGTTGGAGAGCATCAGTAGTGTGTCGTCGTCGGTCTCGTGAATCTGGCGGATCGTCTCGTAGCCGTGGCGGAGCAGGATGTGCTCGACGCGGACCGAGAGGCCGAGTTGCTCGATGTGCGGGGAGAGGCGCCGCCGGAGCAGGCGCACGCCCTCCTCGGTCAGGCTCCAGATCAGGATCGGTAGCGTCAGGATCAGCGCCGAGATCAGCAGCCAGCCGACGCTGACCATGATCAGCTTGGTCGCCGACCCGCCGAGGGCGATGCCGCCGCCGAGGATCAGCGAGCAGAAGGCGACCACCGCGAACGAGCGCCGGATCGGGTTGATCGAGAAGGGATCACCCATGCCGGTTGATGACGTCGACCGGAGGATGGGCTCGGCGCCGTTCCGGTAGCCGTGGCGGGACATCGAGGACATGCGCGGCGTCTCCGGGTGTCGTTCAGCTCATTGGGGGGCGATGGGCGTGGCGAAGATCTGGTCGGGAGCAGGTGCGATCGACTTCGATGGGACGCAATGAGCGATCCGTGGTGGGGGTGGAGTATCGCAGACGATTCCACACATTGGCACCCAGCCTATCGGGTAGGGAAGCCGGATTCCTGCCACTGCCGGTAGTCCCAGAGCGAGAGGGCCCGGCGGATCTGGCGGACGTCGTGATCCTCCATCCGGGGCAGCCCGAGGAGTTGGTCATCGTCAAGCGTGACGATGTCGGCGACCGTCTCGTGGCCCGAGCGCCGGAGGATGTTCTCGGTTCGGACAGTGAGGTGCAGGTCGGCGAGGTCGGGCGACGTCCGGCGACGGTGCCGGCGGGCCAGCTCGGCGGCGATGCTCCAGATCAGGAGCGGGACGGCCAGCAGGAGGATCGCGGAGGCCAGCGCCGCCACTATCACCAATACCCCACTGCCGCGGGTCCCACCATGCTGGAACAGCACGACCACGGCGGCGACCACGGCGAGACAGACGGCGATCAGCGTCACCGCCCGCCGGATCGGGTTGGTCGCGAAGATGCCGTTCAGCGATGGCTCGCCCGGCCCGGGAATCCGGCCGTCATGCCAACCGCGCCCGATGTGAGGTGGGACACCCCGGTAGTCACCTCGCATTAGTATGCAGCTCTTTCGGCTTGACCTGAGGTTGGAAAAGAGACCTTGTCTGCAAGCATCATCGGGATGAATTAGAATTTCCACCCTTCGCCTCTGATCAGTCCCCACCGATTGATCGACTCAACGTCGTAACGCTTGCACAGATCTGGAATGTGCCACTGACGGTCGGCTTCTTCAGTCACGACGACGTAGCCGCGACTGACCGCCAAGCCTACTAAGAAAACGTCTGCCTTCTTCTCGTACTCTGGTTGTGAAATCCGCCAAGCCATGTGTCGATATTCCCGGCCAAGTCGGGTAATGAACGCCCCCTGATCAGCGTCGAGTCGAGCGATAGCCGACCTGGGGACTGTCTTGACCCACGCCTTCGCATCATCGTCTTTTCCTTGAAGCTCGTTCTGAACCCGTTCGTGGACGACGAGGCGACCATCCGCCATCAGTTTGTCGAGGTTAGTCCAAAGCGTTTCGAAGATGTCTGTTGGATGATGCTTAATCAGATCCAGGATGCTACTCGTATCAATGCAGTAGATGCGCTCGCTCATGCTCGAGGCATCCCCAAGCGATCCGAGAGAGCGTCAGCCCAACGAAGTTTCTCAAAGATGAAGTCAGAAACTGAGGATTCGGTAATCAGCCCACGGTTTCGAGCCTCTAGGACTCTAGTCACATAGGTCGAACCAAGGTTTCGAAGGATCGTTGCGTCTCGCGGTCCGCTACCACTGCGCTCAGGCTTGGGGAGATTCTCATACTGTTGTTGAAGCTGGGATCGAAGATGCCGGTAGTCATCTTGGGATGCTTTCCCCAAACTAACTAGGCGGCGTAGTAATGCCTCCCTACTTACCCCAAAGGGAGCCGCTAGTTCTTCAAGTACCGCTAATGTCCAGGCGTGGTTTCGTTCTACGCTTGCAACTGCCGGCATTCCCAGTAACTTGCCACGGGGAATAAGAATGGCGGCAGCCACTGAATTGCAGAACACTTCGTGGGAGTTCTCGGGGACCGGACTATTACAGATACCTTCTTCGCCTAAGAGCAGGTGCACCAGTTCATGAAGCAAGGAGAAGAGGCGTGGAGCTGGGGCATCTCCTCCATTCAACACAATCATTGGGAACCCGTCGTCAGGCAAGCAGAAGCCACGCATCTCCGTGATACCGACGCCGCTAACTTGGCTGACCAAAACGCCACGATCTTCGATCAGCTCGATCCATTCCTTCAAGAGGCGTTTCGAATCGCGGCGGGATGGAAGAGCAAGTTGATCCGCAACCAGCCAGCGGCGGATCTGTTGAGCAACTTCTTCTGAGGGAGACGTAGCCTTAATGTGGAGATCTAACTTACTCGGTGTCGCGACTCCCAGCGACGCCAGTTCCCGAAGATAGCGAATTTGGGCCCGCACACGATCAATGTGCTCCCGAAGCTCAGGTGAAAATGCATGCTCGGTACCGTCGGGAAGCTGTCTGAAATCCCTAGGTGCGATGAACCCTTCGCTCGGTACGTCCTCGAGAAAGAAGACGGCCGGTGATACACGGTAGACATGAGACATATTCCGCAACTCGGCTTCGGTCGGAAAATTGAAGCCAGCTTCAAATGCCGCTAGTCTGTCGGGGGCATAACGAAGCTTCGCGGCTGCAGCCTCGATGTCATAACCGCGTCTCTCTCTAGCCCACGAGAGAACCTGTGAATGAATTTCGATCGTTTCTCGTGCCACAGGATCTCTCGCTGTCGACGAGCCTTAGGCTTCTATGCCTTAGGTCTCGACTGCTTCTTGCGTCGCTCCACCTTTACTCAGTGGCGTGAGCAATGTACGGGCCCCAAGCAAGACGCGCAACGACGATCAGGACGTAAATTCGTAAGCAATCAATGTCCACTGGTCGGCTGCTTCCTGCGCTGGTCAAGGCATCATCGCTTGCTACCTCCACTAGGCGGGCAAAACGTAGCCTTACTCCCACTCGATCGTGCCCGGCGGCTTGGACGTGATGTCGTAGACCACCCGGCCGATGCCGGTGACCTCGTTCGTGATCCGGTTGCTCATCCGGGCGAGTAGGTCGTAGGGCAGCCGGGCCCAGTCGGCCGTCATGGCGTCCTCGGACGTGATCGCCCGGATGGCGCAGACCCGGGCGTAGGTGCGGTAGTCGCCGGTCACGCCGGTGGAGTTGATCGGGAGCAGCACAGCGAAGAACTGCCAGACCGGCATCTCCAGATCGCCGCTCGCGCCAGCGGCCTCGATCTCCTCGCGGACAATCCGGTCGGCGGCGCGAAGCAGATCGAGGTCGGTCCGGTTCATCTCGCCGAGCAACCGGACGGCCAGACCGGGTCCGGGGAATGGCTGCCGCTCGACGACGACGTCGGGCAGCCCGAGCGCCCGACCGACCCGGCGAACCTCGTCCTTGAACAGGAACTTCAGCGGCTCCAGCAGCTCGAAGTTCATATCCTCGGGCAGCCCACCGACGTTGTGATGGGTCTTGATCTTGACCGCCGCACCGGTGTCGGCCGTCGTGCTCTCGATTACGTCGGGGTAGAGCGTGCCCTGGGCGAGGAAGCGGAACGGTCCGCCCTTGGCCTCCTGCCGGTGGGCCTCGGCCTCGAACTGTCGGACGAAGACCTCGCCGATCACCTTGCGCTTCTGCTCCGGATCGGAGACGCCGGTCAGGCGGTCGAGGAAGGTGTCGGAGGCATCGAGGTAGACGAGCGGCATCTCGAACGCACCGGCGAAGACCTCACGGACGAGGTCGGCCTCCCCGGCCCGAAGCAAGCCGTTGTCGACGAAGACGGGGGTGAGCTGGTCGCCGACCGCGCGATGGATCAGGGCGGCGGCGACCGACGAGTCGACGCCGCCGCTCAGCCCGAGCAGAACCCGGTCGCTGCCGACCCGCGCCCGGATGTCCGCCACGGTCGCCTCGATGAACGACTCGGCCTGCCAGTTGGTCTCACAGCCGCAGACATCGACGAGGAAGTTGCGGATGATCGCCGCGCCCTGCGGCGTGTGAGAGACCTCCGGGTGGAACTGCAGGCAGACGATCTGGCCCCGGCCCATCGCGGCGACGGGTGAGTTCGCCGACCGGGCGAGGACGGTGAAGCCGTCAGGTGGGCTGGGGAGATGGTCGCCGTGGCTCATCCAGACCGGCAGCCGGTCCGGCAGCCCGGCGAACAGTTTGCTGGCCGGTTCGTCGGTCGCCGGATGGGTGATCTCGATCGTGGCCGGGCCGTACTCGCGGTGGTCGGCCAGATCGACGGCGCCGCCGAACGCCTGCGCGATCAGCTGCATCCCGTAGCAGATTCCCAGCACCGGCAGGCCGCGCTCCAGGACCCAGCCGGGAAGCTGCGGGGCGCCGTCCTCGTAGACGCTGGCCGGACCGCCGGACAGGATCACGCCCTTCGGTGCGAGCCGCTCGACATCGGCCCAGCCGACGTCGTGGTGGAGCAGCTCGCTGTAGACGCCGGCCTCCCGGACCCGCCGGGTGATGAGCTGGCTGTACTGGGAGCCGAAGTCCAGCACGACGACGGCATCGACGGTGGTCGGCGCTTGCGCGAGCAAATGGGCCGACTCGTCGACCAGCGGGTCGCTCGGGTGGACCCTGCCCTCGGTCGGATCGACGGTTGGTGGGGTGGCCGTCTGGGGGGTGCTCACGGGCAGACCTCATGGTGGGGCCACCGGCCGGGTCGTCCGGTGCTCCGGGGAAGCTGATCTCTGAGGCGATTGTACGTGACCACCCGGATTGGGAGCGGCGATGTGCCCCGGTACCGGCGGCGGTCGCAAAGCCGGCGCTGGTACCGGGCCGGAGTCCATCGTCAGTCGATCTCGGTTCGGAGGTAGTGGCCTTCGCTCAAATCGTCGATGAGCCCGAGGTGAGTGAGCTGCCACTGCATCAGCTCACGCGCGAGATTGCTCGAGGCAGGAATATGGCCCCGAAGAACGACCCGATCCAGCCGAAGTGCCCGGCTGCGTCCTCGGGCGCGATGGCGACCACCGGGAGATCGAGCTGCTGGCCGATCGCCTCGGCGATCCGGCGTGTCGGTACGCCCTCCTCGGCGACGCCAGGCAGCACCGATCACGCCGGAGCGTGCTCGAGCGCCAGCCGGACGAGGCGCTCGGCGTTGAGCCGGTGAACGGAGAGCCAGCGGTTGGACGCGTCGTCGATGTAGCAGGACACGCTCTGCTCGGGGGCGAGTTCGATCAGGGTCGCGACGAAGCCGTGATCGCCTTCGCCGTGGGCGGTCGGGGCGAGTCGCACGATGGACGAGCGGACGCCTCGCTCGGCCAGGGCGAGGGCCGCCTGGGTCCTGGCCAGTCGCGTCCCCCTGGGCAGAGGCCGATTCCAGCATGTCCCGCTCGGTTCCCCCCCCGGTCCCCCAGGAGCCCAAGCATCCCGGAGACGATCAAGAGGGGGCGATCGGACCCCTCCAGGGCGGTGACCGCGGGCAATTGATCGCCGGTAATGGGGCCCAGACACGAGGTCGTGTTGGGTACCGGTCCACCAGCGTCACGAAGCCTGGCTGACAGCGACGACCAGGCACCTGATCGTGGCAACCGACGCATCACGGAAGTGGCCGACCCCAGCGCCGGTTCGCCGGAGAGGGGCTGGGGGAGAGGTCTGCTCCAGGCCAGTCAGTCAGCCTTGACAATCCACTAACCGAGGTAGACGTAGGTCTGGTCATACGTCCAGTCGGGGATTGTCTCGATCTCGACTTCGAGCCGGGGGTTGAGCGGGTCGATCCGCTTGCTCAGGTGCAGGTCGACGACGGTGCGGTCGTCGAACCCCAGCGACCGGCCGAGGCTGTCGAGCGCGATCTTCAGTCCTCCGTCGAGGTCACGTCGATGGGGCGTCTCGAAGAAGAACTCCAGCATCATCCCGATCGGCGACTGCCCCAGAGCGGCTTCGATCTCGGGCGTGACCGTCCCGGCCCGCCGGGCGAGTTCGATCGCCGCCGCGGCGTCCTTGTGGAATGCCTGGGCGGTCTTGCTCAGGACCCGCCGCCGCCCGACCGTGATGTACTGGTTGTTCACGCCCGGCGGCAAGGGCAGCGTCAGCCGGAGCGTGATTGGGGCTGGCCCAGTGCTGGCCCGATGATCGGTCATTGCCCAGGCCCTACTCGGTTTCAGGTATCGGATTGCTCGGGTAACGACCAGTGACAACCGGCGACCGGGTTGGCTGGCCCAGGCTCGCCTCTGTTTCAAGTGTGGGCACCCATTCTCCCACCACCCTGGTCGACGATTCAGGATACTGGAGATTCCGGTTCGATCGTCTGACACGTCCACTGCCAGCTAGGTGGCGAGATGATCTCGTCCCAGAACCTTCGACGCGACATCGCGCCGGGGTTCCCGGACGCGTTAGGCTAGACGATTGCAACGGGATCGCCTTTCCATTGACCGTCACCAGGAGTCCACCTGCCTGTGTCCGCCGACCAGTCACCCTCCAGTCGCACATCATTCGCCCACCACCAGCCGGTCCGGATCGCTGTCCTGATCTCCGGGTCGGGTCGGTCCCTGGCGAACCTGCTCGCAGTCATCGACGATGGCAAGCTGGACGCCGGGGTCGTTGCGGTCGTGTCGTCGGTCGTGGGAGTCCGTGGGCTGGAGATCGCGACGGAGGCTGGTATCCCGCGAACGACGATCACCCGGAGGGGGTTCGCGGACGATGCCGCGTACAGCGAGGCCGTCTACGCGTGGCTGGCGCCGCACCGGCCGGACCTGATCGTCCTGGCCGGCTTCCTCCGCAAGCTTGATGTCCCGGCTGCGTGGGAGGGGCGCATCCTGAACATCCATCCCGCGTTGGCCGCCGCCTTCCCGTACGCCTCAGGACGCGGGTTCTACGGCGAGCGCGTCCACGCTGCCGTCCTCGCCAACAATGACGAGCGGTCCGGCGCGACGATCCACGTCGTGGATAACGGCTACGACACCGGTCCGGTGGTCGCCGAGATCGCGGTCCCGGTCCTGCCCGGCGACACCGCGGCGACTCTCGGCGCCCGGGTCTTCGCCGCCGAGTGCGAACTCTACCCAGCCACGATTCGTAACTACGTCGCCGCCCACCCAGAGCTGTTCGGTCGCACCGATCCGATGTAGCGTCACGAGCGATCGTCGCCGGGTTCGGTCAGCGCAGATGGGACATCGCGGTCCACTGGAAACTCGACCGATCGACGGGAGCCGCTGATCATCGGTTGCGCCTCCTCACAACGCCACAGGCGCCGATCGGCCGAGGATGTCGATATGGTCTCGGTGTGGAATCGCGTTGATCGTGGCGAGCGAGATGGATGACCAGCGGTCCTGTCCGTTTGGGCGATGTGGGCGTCTGGGTCCGACACTACGCTGTGAAGGATTCGCCGCGAGGAGGCCGATCCTGAGATCCAGCACCCCTGATCACCTGTCCCAACCCAAGGAGCTCCTGTGGACAACCAGGACGATCACCTGTGGCGGACGGCCTTCCCGATCCTGACCGACGCCCAGCTCGCACTGATGCGGCCGTTCGGCGAGGAGCGGGAAACGGCCACCGGCGATGTCCTGTTCGAGGTCGGCGACCTGGACTATTCGATGGTCGTGATCCTCGAGGGGCGAACGCGGATCGTCGATCGCGCTGCCGAAGAGCGGGTGCTCAAGGAGAGCGGACCGGGCGAGTTCCACGCCGAGCTCGGCATCCTGACCGGCCAGACGGTCTTCGTCGCCTGCGTCGTCCATGAGGCCGGACGGGTCATCCTCGTCCCGTCGGGGCGTGTCCGGGAGGCGATCCGGACGGTCCCGGCACTGGCCGATGTGCTCGTCCCGGCCTTCGCCGCCCGGCGCGAAGTTCTCATGACCTCCGCCGCCGCGACGCTAACCCTGGTCGGGCCGCCGGATTCGTCGGCAGGCCTCAGCCTGCGCGAGTTCGTCGATCGCAACCGGATCCCGCATCGCTGGCTGGCGCCGGACGACCTGGATGTCCCGACCGTCCTCGCTGCCTCGTCGGGCTCGGGCGCCATTGTCCGGGCCGTGATCCGCGGGACGACGGTGCTGGAGGACCCGACCAGTCTGGATCTCGCCCGCGCACTCGGGCTCGATCTCGCCGTGCAGCAGGACGGCGTCGCCGATCTGCTCGTCGTCGGAACCGGTCCGGCGGGTCTGGCGGCGGCCGTCTATGGCGCCTCGGAGGGGCTGACGACGGTCGCCGTCGATGACATCGCGATCGGTGGACAGGCCGGGACGTCCTCCCGGATCGAGAACTACCTCGGCTTCCCGACCGGAATCTCGGGTGGCGAGCTGGCCTTCCGGGCCGAGGTTCAGGCGATCAAGTTCGGCGCCCGGATCACCGTTCCACGGCGCGTCGAGTCACTGGAGCCCGAACCAGACGGTTACACCGTTCGGCTGGACGATGGCAGCCAGCTCCGTGGTCGCAGTGTCGTGATCGCGACCGGAGCGCGTTATCGGCGACTCGGGCTGGCAGAGGAGGACCGATACGAGGGTGCCGGAATCTATTACGCCGCGACCGATCTCGAAGCCCGGCTCTGCCAGAACCAGCCGGTCGTCGTGGTTGGCGGCGGCAACTCGGCCGGGCAGGCGGCGATGTTCCTCGCCAACACCGCCGCCTGCGTCTTCCTGCTGTACCGGGGTGATGTCCTCGGCGCGAGTATGTCCGACTACCTGACCAGCCGTCTGGAGGCGTCCCCCTCGGTCGAGATCCGAACGGGCACCCAGATCCGGGAGCTGCGCGGCGAGGGGCGGCTGACCTCGATCGTGACGGAATCGCGGGCGGACGGGATGCGGGAGATCGAGACCAGAGCGATCTTCGTGATGATCGGCGCCGATCCCTGCACTGACTGGTTCCGGGGGACGGTCGACCTCGACGCCAAGGGGTTCGTCGTCACCGGCCAGTCGCCAGCCGCCGGAGAGCCGGCCCGGTCACTGTTCGAGACCAACCTGCCTGGTGTCTTCGCGGTTGGCGATGTCCGGAGCGGCTCGGTCAAGCGCGTCGCGTCAGCTGTCGGCGAAGGGTCGGTCGTCGTCCAGGCGGTCCATTCGTACCTGGGCACGGCCACCATCGCGGCGACAGCGGTGGCCATCGCGCCGGTTGGCCAGTAAGACGGTCGGCGTAGCTACCGAGGGCGAAACGAGGAAGTGGGCGACATGAGCAAACGGCCGGGCACCCCATGCCCGGCCGCTTGCCCGTTGTGAACGCAACGGGATTAGATGTTCGACGGGCGCTCGCCGAGCGTGACGTCCACGGTCTGCTCCTCGCCGCCGCGGTTGATCGTCACGGAGACCGTCTCGCCAGGCTGGTAGTTATAGAGGATCTCGGTGAACGTATTCTCCCGGTCGATCTGCTGGTCGCCGATTGCCGTAATGATGTCGTCCACCTGGATGCCGGCCTCCGATGCCGGTCCGTTCGCGCCGACCTGGGCGACGTAAGCGCCGTAGCTGACGTCCAGTTGGTTCTGGGCCGCAATGTCAGGAGTGATCGAAACGACACTGACTCCCATATATGGGTACGCCACCGAGCCGTTCTCGATCAGCTGCTGCGTGATCTGCTGGACGGTATTGGACGGGATGGCGAAGAACAGGCCCTGGACCGGCTGCCCGTTCTGGGACGGGATACCGAGGGTATTGACGCCAACCACTTCACCGTCGAAGTTCAGCAGCGGCCCCCCGGAGTTGCCGGGGTTGATCGGCGCGTCGTGCTGAATCAGGTTCGTATAGTTCTGCTGGGGCCCCCCTTGTGACGGGTCGAGCGGGAAGTCACGGTTGGTCGCGCCGATGATCCCTTCGGTGACGGTGTTCTCGAACGTACCCAGCGGGGAGCCGATCGCGAGGACGGGCTCGCCCGGCAGAAGCAGGTCGGAATCGCCGAAGCTTACCGTCCCGGGCAGATCGCCCGACACCTGGACGACCGCAAGGTCACTGATCTGGTCGGAGCCGACCAGCGTGGCGTCCCGCGTCTCACCGCTGGCGAAGACCACCTGGAACTGCTGTCCACCGGTCACGACATGCCAGTTGGTGACGATGTGGCCCTGGTCGTCGATGATGAACCCGGTTCCCGAGCCCACGGGCTGGAGCTGGGACGATGTCCCGAGTCCACCCGGGACGGTCTGTTCGTTGATAACGGTGACGACGGCCGGACCGACCTGCTGCACGACGTTGACCGCCGGGTACTCGGAGGTGCCCGCGGGCGGGGTGCCCGCATCCTGGGCGAAGGTGGGGGCGGCGCTCACGGCCGAGATGAACCCGCCGACGAGTAGCATGGTCAACGCGATAGCGGTGACGACGAGACGGTTGGTTTGCATTGGTCACTCCATTGGCGATGGGCGTTCCACCGATCCGGCCCGATGACCGGAGGAATAGTGGTCCCGCGACGGCCGGGCTCGCGTGAGCCGGTCCTGGAGACGCAGTGTGCAGATGCCGTGCCCCTTCCGGGAATGGCCCGATTGCTCCAGAGATTTGATTCAGGAATGGCTCGCCCGTCCCCGTCCTTCGCGAACTTGCCCGGCACTTTCGCCAACGAATAGCGACGTATAGTTCGAGCATATGTAATCAAACGAACTATGAGTGGTCTGCATAATCCGCCGCAAAGGTATCGCGGAGACGGAGTTGCATCTGCCTCACCGTTGACCGAATCGCTGACACGCTACCCCGATGTCTCGGCGCGTTGGGCAAGGACCGCCGCGGTCTGGTCGTCGGCGGGGTAGAACGCCTCGATGACGAGCTCGGAGACCGTGATGTCGAGCGGTGTCCCGAAGGTCGAGACGGTGCTGAAGAAGGCCAGCTCACCGTCCGAAGACCGCAGGCGCAGCGGGACGACGAACTGGCCAGGGCCAGGGACCTCGACGGCCGGGACGGGGTGGTCACAGGGGAAGCCGCGAACCTCCTCCAGCAGCTGGGCGAGGGTGACGTCGCCACTGGCGTCCACCTGCCGCCGGAGCCGGGCGAGCAAATGTCCGCGCCACTCGCCGAGGTTGACGATCTGTCGGGCCATCCCGGCCGGGTGCAGGCTGAGCCGGTAGACGTTGATCGGGGGCGCGAGCAGGGCCGGGTCGATCCCCGCGATCAGGACGGAGAGGCTGGCGTTGGCCTCGACCATGTCCCAGTGCCGGTCGACGACGACAGCGGGGTACGGCTCATGGCCCCGCAGGATCTGGCACAGGGCGTCGCGGACCGCCCGGAGTGGCGGGGCGTCCAGGGCCGTCTCGGCGTAGACCGGCGCGAACCCGGCCGCGAGCAGCAGCCGGTTGCGCTCCCGGAACGGCAGGTCGAGGTGCTCGCCGAGCCGCAGGATCAGCTCTCGGCTGGGTTGCGATCGCCCGGTCTCGACGAAGCTGATGTGCCGGGAGGAGATGTCGGACTGGAGTGAGAGGTCGAGCTGACTGAGCCGGCGGCGTTCCCGCCACTCCCGGAGCAGCATTCCGACGGGTTGGTTGGTCTGGATCTGATACGGCGTCGCCATCATGTCTGCCCTCCACGACCAGCGTAGCGATCGTCGCGCTCCACCACCATGACGTCCGAGGTCATGGTGGCGGAGCGCGTCCCCGCCCTCGCTTGCAAGAGACGGCCAGAACAAGGACTGATCACGCCAGCAAATGCCCAAGCGACGCATCGACATACCGCCGGATCGACGTCAGATCCGCGACTGGGTCGGTCGCGCCGTCCAGCTCGAAGACCGCCCAGCCGTCGTAGCGGATGTCACGGAGTGTCCGCACCCAGCCCGGCCAGTCGACCACCCCCTGCCCGACGGCCGCGAACCACTGGATCTGGGTCTCGTAGATCCGCTCGTCGATCACGGTGTCGCGTGGGGCCGGGCCAGTCGCGTCCTTCCAGTGAGTCAGGACGACGCGGTCCCGGTGCCGCCGGACGATGTCGATCGGGTCGGACCCGCCGACGGTGAACTGCGCCGTATCTGGGCAGAGCGAGACGTAGGTCGGGTCGGTCAGCAACATGAATAGGTCGGCATCCCGGCTGTTCCGGAGCATCGAGAACGATTCCGGATGCAGGGCCAGATCGACGCCGTACCGGGCGGTTGCCGCCCCCATCAGGTTGAGTGTCTCGGCGACCGGTTCGACCGTCCGCAGGTCGACGATCCGTGGCGGCTGGCCGAGCCGGGAGGCGCGGAGTGGGGGCGAGGCAACCATCACCTTCGCTCCACAGCCCTGCAGGAACTCGGCGTACTGCTCGACGATCTCGAGGTATTCGCTCCGCGTCGCCGGGTCCGCGAGGTCGAGATGCCGGTCAGTGCCGGGAACGCGGGAGGAGAGATAGCCCGAGCAGACCGCCAGCCCGTGTGCGTCGACGTCGTCGGCGAAGCTCGCCGCCGACCCGTAGGCCGTCAGGGCACTGGTCCAGTCTCCGGGGCCGAAGGTAATCTCGATCCCGTCCAGCCCGGCCTCGGCGACGGCTGCAAGGACGCGCTTCCAGAAGGCCGCCTCGTCCCATTTGCCCCAGGTGAACAGGTTGCCGATGTCGGCGTACCCGGCGTCGGCACCCCAGTAGCGCGGGTCGTAGAACGTGCAGAGGTCGGTCGCGAACCGGATCCGGCTGGTGGCTGGCATTGGTGCCTCCCTGAGAACTCGGCGGGTAATGGACGGACCGATTGTCCCGCAGGTCCTGCTCCGCCGCGACGACCCCCTGGCAGCACTCCTGGGTCGGTGATCGTTTCGTAGGAGCGACGCTTGCGAGCCCGGCGCCCACAGGCGCCATCGCCCCGCACGGCGAGGTCGCGGTAGGAATGTCAATGGTCGGCGCCGTTAGCCCGAACATGAATCGTTCGGGCTCAAAGACGATGTCGCCAACGTCACGGCCAGAACATCAATGGTCGGACTCGAACGATGATTGGATCGAGAACCGTATCCTCGCGTTTCGTCATCTGCGGAATCGTAATCGGGACCGATTTGCGACTCGACGCGGGCAGGTCGAAGGCGCCGGCGACTCTGACTCTGGGCCCGATCCATTCATGATCGGATTTACGGCAAGAGGCGGTACGTCCTACTGGGCGATGGCCGCTGCGGCGGCCGCCCCGCTGCGGCGGCCGCCCCGCTGCCTCGCCGCCCCGCCGAATGGCGGGATCGCTTTACCGCCGGACGCCAAGACCGCGGGACCGTCGCGATGCCGACGGTTTTAGAGTTGCCGGGCGGCTTCAGCGCCCGGTCCAAAGCACGCGATTCCGGGAACTCCGCCGGTAAAGAAGCGCGCCCCTAATCCACCGCACAGATCACGCACCACGGGTGGTCCCTCACCCGCGTCATCGCGAGGGTGGCCCGGCCCGTCCCCGACAGCTTCAGCCGTTTGCGGATCTGCTCGACATCCCCGGCGAGGCCGCGGCGACGGATGTCGACGGAACCGATGCCGAGTTCACGCAGCCGGGCGGCGATCGTCTGGTGGTGCCAGGGGAGCGAGTCGAGCACACGGAGGGTCCGGGCGAATGGCGTCGTGACCGGCGCGTCCATCGAGAGGAAGGCGATCTGGTCGTCGATCTTCCAGGCGCAAATCGTCCGTGCCAGGTCCTCAACCAGCCCGGCTCGCGTCACCGCCGGGTTCGGGTCCAGCAGCCAGGCGCCGGGCTCAGCGATCGCGACCGGGTCGCCCGGCACCGGGGTGAGCGTCGCGCCGGCCGGCAGGATCGTCGCGCGGCGGGTCGTCGTCGCGAGGGTTGGCGACCACAGCGCTGACTCCTTGAGGTCGCGCCCATCGGCGACGACCTCCAGCTCCCAGCCCGCCGGGACCGTGTCGTGGTCGATCCCCGGCGCCGCCTTGATCCCGACCCGTGGGACCTGGTCAACCAGGGCGACACTCCAGTCGAGTGGCGGCTCCGAGGCGTTCGGACCCATTCGTCCCCCCGTCGTCCGGCGGGCCGGGTCGATGAAGACGGCGTCGATCCCGGCCAGGTCGGCGTCGCGGACATCACCCAGCCACGGTGTCACCGCCCCGCTGACGCCGTAGACGCCAACGTTCAGCGTTGCCATCTGGAGGTGCTCCGGGTCGAGATCGACCGCCAGCACGTCGGCGACGGCGGCCAGCGCGATCAGGTCGCCGCCGATCCCGGTGCAGAGGTCGGCGATCCGACCGACGCCGCGGAACCGTTCGGCGTGGCGCCGGCTGATCGGCTCGGCAGTCGCCTGTTCCAGCCCAGCCCGAGTCAGCCACATCCCGTCGGCGCGGCTGAACTTGGTCCGGGCGGCAATCCGCAGGTCGTGCAGCGCGAAAGCCGCCGCGACCAGCGCCGGGTCGTGGCGCCGCCGCAGCCGCTCACTGACCCGCAGGACATCGGCGGCGGGGATCAGCTCGGTGCCCAGCTCGGCCAGGATCGCCTGACCATCCGGGCCGCCCAGCCGGTCAGCGCTCAGCATCGGCGCCCGCGATGACGACCGGGTGGAGCAGGCCGGTCGCGACATCGAAGATCATCCCGCTGACCCGGATATCTTTCGGCAGCAGTGGGCTCGACCGGATCGTCTCGACATCCCCACGGACGTTCTCATGCAGGTCGGAGAACGTGAGAAAGTCAGTGTCACCGGAATCGACGCCGAGGTGGGCGAGCAGGTGATGACGGATGTCGTCATTACTGAACCGGTGCTGGCCGCAGTCTGTGTGCTGGATGACGAGGATCTCGCGGGTGCCGAGCAGATTCGTCGAGACGACCAGCGACCGGATGGCGTCGTCGCTTGCTCGCCCGCCGGCGTTGCGGATGACATGGGCGTCACCGAGCTTTAGGCCGAGGACGGGGAACAGCTGGATCCGGGCGTCCATGCAGGTCAGGATCGCCAGGTGACGGGCCGGCCGGAGCGGAATGTCCGTGGTGCCGTGCTCGGTCGCGTATTCCCGGTTGGCGGCGAGGATCGCCTCGACCTGTGATTCGGGGGATGTATTGGAAGGGTTTGACACCGTTGAAGGACTCCTGCCGGGCTGACCCGATGGGCGTGTGGCACGACTGAGCTAGCGGGTCGTGGGTGTGGGACACGCGTCCCCCACGGTCTGGCCACGTTCGATCGGTGATGGTACACCCCGGATCGCCTGGCCTGCTAAAGTCGCGCAACTTGTCGTGCCCGTGATCCCGGCTGTACAGTCGCACGCGGGGTTCTCCAGATGGATTCGAGATTGTATCGGGATGGAGGTGAGCGGGTGCGGCGGATCACGCTGGTGACGGTCGGGATCGGGACGGTCGGTGGGGCGGTGCTGGGGCAGGTCGTCGCCAACCGGGAACGCTGGCGGTCGGCGCTGGGAATCGACATGCAGGTCGGCGCGATCGTGACCCGGGCCGGGGCGGTCGTCTCGGCCAGCGGCGGCACGCTGCCCGATGAGGTGCTTCTCGGGATGGTCCGTGGCCGACGCGAAGGGACGACCGACGCGGCCCTGACCGGCGCCCCGATCGACGTGATCGCCCCGGTTCCCGCGCTCGAGCGCCTGACGGAAGCTGGCCCGGTCGTCGTCATCGATGCCGGCGCTGGGGAGGGCAGTGTCCCGCTCCTGATCGCCGCGCTGAGCAACGGCGCCGGCGTCGTCCTCGCCAACAAGGCGCCGCTGGCGATGCCGTGGGACGACGCAGCCAGCCAGCTACTCTGGGCCGAGGCCCGTTCCGGTGGCCGGGTCCGCTACGAGGCGACCTGCGGGGCTGGGCTGCCAATTATCTCGACGCTTCACTCAATGCTCGACACCGCCGACGAGATCCGCGAGATCCAGGGCACGGTCTCGGGAACATTCGGCACGATCTTCTCCGACATCGCCGACGGCCAGTCCTTCGGTGACGCTGTCCGGGACGCCGCCGCCCACGGCTACACCGAGCCCGACCCGCGTGACGATCTCAGCGGGCTGGATGTCGCCCGGAAAGCGCTGATCCTTGCCCGGACGATCGGCAAGACCTACGACCTGTCACAGATGGCGGTCGAGAGTCTCGTCCCGGCCGCGCTCGCCAGCACCGACATCGACGTCCCGGCCTTCCTCGCCCGGATCGGCGAGCAGGACGCCAGCATCGGTCGGATGGCCAGCGAGGCCGCCCTGACGGGTGGCACCCTGAAGTACGTCATGACGGTTAGCAACAACGCGGTGCCGGCGGTCGGACTCCGGACGGTTCCCCAGCGCGGCGTCCTCGGCGCCCTGCACGGCCCAGAGAACGTCGTCGTCATCCGTAGCCGTCGCTACGACGAATACCCACTCGCGGTCTACGGCCCGGGTGCGGGAGCGGATGTCACCGCCGCCGGCGTGCTGGCCGACGTCCTCGCGCTGGCCCCGGTCATCGCCTGACCAGTCATGGCACCTGTTTCGGTGCTGATTACGACTCGGTTGGTATATCCAACGTCGCATGCTCGACCGTAGGCGCTTCTTCGCTTGATGCGATTGGTCCAATACGGGACAGTAACGTTACCCCGTTATAGAACACGTGATACCAATACATCCCGCCCGGCGCTGCGGCCATGAAGCCACTGTAGACGTCACCAATCTCGATCCAGTTGCCCGCTTCCGGGTGGAACTCCTGGGCAATCCGAGAGATGTGGCCAAAACGCTTGAGCGCCTCAACGCGATCAACTCGAGGGATCAGACGTGAAGACACAGCCATGTCGCTTGTCATGGCCTCTCCCGTCACCACCCAGTACAAACCCCGGCTGACGTAGTCAACCGCCTCGGCGATCTGCTCCCAATCCTTCTGATCCAGCGGTATGCCGTAATGGGCGCCCCAGATAATGCCGGCCGGGGTCACTCGTGGTAGAACCACACCGTCTTCAAAGGAGCGAAGAATCTTTACATGCTTCCCCTGAACTGCGCGCTCGATGGTTCCATTGCTAATTAGCTTCGCGGCCAGTGGATGACAACTACGATCTTCGTCGATTACGAGATAATCGCGAAGGAAATTGTCGACTTTACTCTTTTGTCCGTTACAGAGTAGGCAAGCCGGGACTCGAATAAATTTCACGCCATTGCGCTCGTCGTCGGGCCAGAGATTTCGGGAGATGACGTGGTCCTTGGTAGTGGCGATCGCAACGCCGCAGTAGGCGCAGACATTTATGCCGAGTTTGAAGGAGCGCGAAGCAATCATTAGGCGATATCCTCGGTAGTCAGTACTGCGGTGAGATGTACCACTGACACATTAATGAGTCCGTCCTTTCAGGTGCGGCGATTATTGCGACAACCCGCGGGCGGTGACCGCCCACACCGCTTCGACGGTGCCGTTGCGGACGGCGTAGACGGCGTCGTGCAGGTTGGCGGCGGCGCAGCAGTGGCCCGGGTGGAGCTCGATCAGGTCACCGGCCGCGAAGCCAGTCGGGCTGCCATCGGTCGTCGTTAGGGTGCCGTGCTCCTCGGACAGCCCCCGGACGGTCAGTTCCGGGTGGCCCTTCGCCGCCGCCGTTCCGCCACCGGTCGAGAGGACCTGCAATCCGCTGTCGACCACGATGCGATCCGGTGTCGGTGCACTCAGGACGGTGCTGAGCAGCGAGAAGGCCAGCCCAAAGGCGGGTGCCTTTTCTTGATATCCGGGGTCCATGTAGACATACGATCCAGCCTGGTGCTCGGTCACGCCGGGGTAGACGCCGGAGATATCGTAGGTGCCCGTCCCGCCGCAGGTCACGGTCCCAACATCGATCCCGACCCGCCGGATCATGGCGGCCGTCTCCAGCCCGATGTCGAGCATCGCCTTGGTCGCCCGGATTCGTTCGGCCCGCTCCGGCACCTGGACGAGATGACCCTCGTAGATGTGAATCCCGGCGAACTGGACTCCCGGCGCCCGGGCGATCGCCTCCGCCAGTGCCACGGCTGGCGCACCGGGCCGCGTTCCGCAGCGCGACATGCCGCTCTCGATCTCGATCAGCACGTCCAGTGTGACCCCGGTCGCCGTCGCCGACTCGGAGAGCTGGATGACGTTCCGGGCGTCATCCGTCAGGACGCTGACTTTCGCCCGTCTCGCCAGCGCGACCAGCCGCCGGATCATGGCCGGCGCCACGACCTGGTTGGCGATGAAGACATCCTCGATCCCACCGTCGACCATCGCCTCTGCGACGCTCGTCTTGGGCGTCGTGATCCCCGTCGCGCCGGCCGCGATCTGCATCCGGGCGATGACCGGCGTCCGGTGCGTCTTGGCGTGGGGCCGGATCGTCGCGGGCCGGTCATTGAAGAACGCCGCCATCGTCGCGATGTTCCGCTCCAGGATCGGCAGGTCGATCAGCGGCGCCGGCGTCGGCAGGGACGTGATGGGCTGACCGACTGCCGGGTGGTCGTGCAGGACGCCTGAGTCGTCGGACGTTGGGACGCGGTCGGATGGGACGGAGGTAATCATGGCGATGACTCCTTTGATAGGCGGTCGACGAAGACTGCTTCGGTCCTGCATCGAGCTGGTCAGTATCGAACCTTCAGGATCAAGACTGATAGGAGCCAGCGAAGCTGGATCAAGAAGCCCCTCTCCGGGACCGGTGAGTCGAGATTGCCTTCAGACGATCGAGCGAACCGGGAGCGGGGGAGGGGTTTGGGGAGGGGACTGCTCCGCAACCGCACCGCTCAAGGTTCGTCACACCGATCTACTGACGTCACGCCGACGCGTTGCAGTCGATCACCCGGCCCGGCAACGCCCCGGTCGGGCTGCCACCCAGCACGACGGTCGTCCCGTTGACGATGACGCGGTCGACACCGGCCGGCTCCAGCCGGGGCTCGTCCCACGTCGCCCGGTCGGCGTAGGTGTCAGCGTCGAAGATCACGACGTCGGCACCGAAGCCCTCTCGGAGGAAGCCGCGCCGCGGAATCCGGAACCGCTCGGCGGGATAGCCGCTCATCTTGTGGACGGCCTCCTCCAGCGTGATCGCGCCGTACTCGCGGACGCCAAGCCGGACGGCCTGCCCGAAGCAGCCGTAGGCACGGGGGTGGGCGGAGACGCCGCTGTACATCCCGTCCGAGGCGACCATCATCTTTGGGTGGCGCAGCGTCGTGGTGATCTCGTTCCGCAGCGCCTCCGGCGTCGTCCGGCGGTGGTAGACCATCAGGGCGTACGGGTGCTCGGTCTCGAGGATGCGGATCGCCAGCTCGCCGAAGGGGATCCCCTCCTCCTCGGCCATCGCCTGGATCTCACGGCCGACGTAGGCGCCGGTCTGGTCGTCGACGCAGACGACCCGCGCTCGCATCGGGTCGTTGTTGAGCTTGTCGTCCAGGACGGCCCGCATCCGCGCCCGCGCGTCCGGGTCGCGCAACCGCGCCTGGATCGCGTCCGGTCCCCCCGCCTGCGCCCAGAGCGGCAGCATCAGCGCGAGGTGCGTGCAGCCGGCAGGGTAGAGGTACGACTCGAACGAGATGTCAGCTCGCTCCTCCCCCTCCGCGAACAGCACGGCTGACTCAGCGTCGATCCGCTCGTGGGAGATGTGGACCGGGATGTCCGCGCCCTCGGCGATTCGCCACGTCTCCCGGAACGCCTCGGCCCGGCCGAGCCCGTTGTAGCGGACATGGGCGGCGTAGAGCCCGTCGTATTCCTTTGCGACCCGGCTCAGGGCAATGAGTTCGTCGGTCGTCGCAAAGGCGCTGGGCTGGTAATCGAGCCCGAGGTTGAGGCACTTGGCGCCGGCTTCCAGCCACTCCCGCGTCAGATCCTCCATCCGGCGCAGTTCATCCGGGTCCGGCGCCCGGGTGTCCCAGCCGAGGACGGCCATCCGAACCGCACAGGCGGGCACCTGTGGAACGACATTGACTGGCGTGTTGCCAGGGAAGATGCTCAGGTAGTCCCGCGCCGACGGCCAGCCGATCGGGAATGGCGCCTCCCCGTACGCAAAGCGGAGCCCGTCCCAGAGCTGGTGGGCTGGCTCGCCCATCAGTGGTGCCCAGCCGAACCCATCAGGGGCGGTGAGATGCGTCGTCACACCCTGCAGGACACTGCCGTAGCGGTACGGGTTGGCCGTGTCCGCGATCGCGATCTCGGAATGGATGTGGACGTCGATGAAGCCCGGCGCCACGATCCGGCCGTTGGCATTGATTTCCTCGCCTGCCGTTACTTCGCCCAGATCGCCGATCACGACGATGACGCCGTCCGTGATCCCGACGTCACCGGCGAACCCCGCCGCCCCCGAGCCGTCGATCACTGTCCCACCGCGAATGACCGTGTCGACGTGCATCTCGTTCATTCCTTGGTTGATATGGCTGCCCTCGATGACCGGCATCATAGCGAACCGTCAATGCGTACGCGCAACCAGCACGAAAAAGCCCCCTCTCCATCCGCAAGTGCGAAGCACGCCAGCGAGATGGGGAGGGGGTTGGGGGTTCTCTCCCCGACAGTTTCAGGCGAGCCAGGCATAGCGCCACTGCTGGTTCCGGCGATGGAAGGGCAACGGCGGCAGATCGTCCCAGTCAAGCTGGTCCCG
>JAABUN010000335.1_pt1 | contig 122926 bp, 105 predicted proteins | sample 5559311 | NCBI WGS metagenome assembly JAABUN01 (sample SAMN10711877, study PRJNA513370) | rock metagenome | isolation source: Antarctica rocks | place: Antarctica: Victoria Land, Siegfried Peak sud | reverse complement strand
CCCTTCAGGCGCGCATCCGCGCCTTCATCGCCTACTTCAACCAGACCGCCATGCCCTTCAAGTGGACCCACAAAGGCCGCTTTCATGGACTCTAACCCTGCGCCTATTTCCACGACCCTGTACTAGCAGGCCCGTAGCGCGCCATCGGGCGCATATCCAGCGATGACGTTGTAGCCGCGCGCGGTGTAGAAGTACTCGACCGCGCGATCACCGCCGAAGAACGGCGTGCGCCCCTCGACCACCGCCGTGAAGATCGCCTCCAACACCGCCCCGCCCGCCAGCGGCGCGACGTACTGCGCCCGCCACTGGCGATATTCCCGCCCGTCATACTTGAAAGCGCGCACCGTCACGGGCGTCCCGTATATCAACGTCGCGAACGCATCCAAACCGCTCGAATCATTCATGATCATGGTGCGGAGTATAGCAGCAGTTCGGCGGCTGCAGTCGAGCGCTACGCTGTACCACAGGGGCGGTTTGGCATCGTCTCTGTCGGCACCGCCACGCACCCACAGCGTATCGTCTGTCCGCTCCCTCGCGGTGCGCGGTGCGGTGCGCGGTTTCGCGCGTCCTTTCTTAATCATTAAATATAGGGTTAAAGACCGTAAGAGATAGTAGGGGCTGTGGATACTGGGGATAACCGCCGAATACGTAGCGCTGGCAAGGGAAACACGCCCGCGATGATCGTGGACAAGCTGTCCACATACACACAGCCCAGCGGGGCCGAGCGCGATCCACGCCCGGTTACCCCCATTTCTCCCCCGGTTTCTACCCAGTCTTATCCCCAATCGCGGCCAGTTATCCCCGACTTTCCCCCGACTTATCCACAACGATTATGATCAGCCTCGTTCTACGCGAGCGGGCGACGCGTTCGGGGATGTTGGCGATGGAGAGCCGAAAACCCTGTCGCGGTCGCCGCTGGTCGCGTAGAACGACTCGGCTCTCGCCATCGCGATGTGGATAACCGATCGCTACGTGGGGATAACTGGTGGTGATTGGGGATAAACCGTGTAACACCGTCGGCAACGGCTCCCGGCGGCGTGGCAGGGTGCGAGGCGTGTGGCGTTGGGGATCCAACATTGGGGATGGTATGTGGACAACCTGCACGGCACGGTCGTGTGAACGTGGACAGGGGCGGTTCCCAAAGCCGGGAGCCGCCCCTGTCCACGTTCATGTCTTACTCCGCCTCCGGCCCTGCGACCGAGATCACGACCCGATCGGGGTGCAGGTGTCGGCGGGCCGCTTCCTGAATCTCCTCGCGGGTGAGGGCACGAATGATCCCGGGATAGCGGTCGAGGTAATCGAGTCCCAGGTCGTGCAACTCGATATCCAGCGCCAACCGTGCGACTCCATCCTGGCTTTCCAAGCCCAGCGGCAAGGAGCCGGTGAGATAATCCTGCGCGTCGCTCAACTCATTCTCCCCGACCGGCTCCGCGCGCAGCCGCTCGACCTCGCTCAAGATGCTGGTGATCGCCCGTTCCACATTTGCCGGGGCGACGCCGGCGCGGGCGGCCCAGGTTCCCGGCCCCAGCCCCCCCTCCAGGGCGCTCCCCGTCGAGTAGGCGAGTCCCTGCGTCTCCCGCACACTCTTCCCCAATCGCCCACCAAGGCCGAAACGCCCGAGGATCAAGTTCGCCAGTTCCAGCGCATAATAATCCGGGTCGGCGCGGGGGATCGAGGGGTGGCCGATCGTGATATCCGCTTGCGATTTGCCCGGCAGGGTCGCCTCCGTGCGCTGGCGCTCGACGAGTGGCGGCGCTGGCGGGATGACGAATATCGGTCGCTCCCCGTCGGTCTGCCAGTCGCCGAAACAACGCGTGATGGTCGCCAGCGCCTGCTCGAAGCGCACCCCCCCTACGACCGAGAAGGTCAGCACGTCGGGCCGATAGTGGCGCGCGTGGAAGGCGACGAGCGCGTCGCGGTCGAGCGCGCCGACCGACTCTTTCGTGCCGACCGTCGAGCGTGCATAGGGATGATCCGCCGGGTAGGCCAGTTTTCGCAGGCCGCGCTCGGCGAGCGTGCGCGTGTCCTGGTCGCCCTGGATGATGCCGGTGAGTGTCTGGCCGCGCACCTTCTCCAGCTCCGATGCCGGGAAGATCGGTCGGCGGATCACCTCCGCCAGCAGCCCCGCCAGTTGCTCGAAGTCCTCCACCAGGCAGCGCACCCGCAGATCGACGGCGGAGCGCCCCGCTTCCACGCTGATCGACGCCCCGAGCGCATCGGTCAGTTCGTTCAGCGCCCCGAAGGTGTGGTCCATTGTCCCGCGTTGCAGCATCACCGCTGTCAGCCGCGCCAAGCCCTCCGTCTCGATCGTGTCGTACAGGCCCCCGGCCAGCAGGCGTGCCCGCAGCACCACCGCCGCCGACTCCGCTCGCTCGCTGCCGAGGATGACGACGCCGTTGGGCAGCGTACGGCGGATCAGCGCCGCTCGTGACGCGATCTGGCCCGCATCGGTCGGCGCGCTCGCATGTCCCATCTCGCCCCTCATCGCTGCACGTTCCACATCGCCGCCTGCTCCCCGCCGCCGGAAGCCCCTGGCGTGCCGGGACTGTCCGCCGGGACGAAGTGCCCCACCGTGCGATTCTCGGTCGTCAGATACCGGCGCGCGACACCCTGCACGTCGGCGGCGGTGACGGCGGCCAGTTGGTCCATGAACGTATCGTAGAGGGTGTGTGTATGAATGGTGTTCAGGCTGCCGAGCCAGTAGGCCACGCTCGTCACCCCTTCATTGGCGTAGGCGAATTGCGCGCGCAGCCCTTTGAGCGCGCGGGTCAGTTCCTCCTCGGTCGGGGACTCGTCGCGCAGGCGCTCGATCTGGGCCGAGATGACCCGCTCCACCTCCTCGATCGCCACGTTCGGGCGCAACCCGGCGGAGATGCTGAAGAGGTAGGGGTCGCGCATCAGCCCGAAGCCGCTGGAGGCCCCCGAGGCCAGCTCCGTCTCGACCAGCGCGCGATAGAGGCGCGACGAGCGTCCCAGGCTCGCGCCACCGCCCGACATCCCCATCGAGCCCGCGCCGCTGAGGATCGCGTCCAGCACCATCAGCGGGAAGACATCCGGGTTGCCGACGGCCGGTGCGTGATACGCGACCAGCACCTGCGGCAGCGGGCCGGGTCGGCGCACCGTGACGCGCCGTTCCCCCTCCTGCGACGGCTCCACGGGTCGCACCGTCGGGATCGCCCCGCCGCGCGCGATCGCCCCGAAGCCGCCCTCGATCTGCGCCACCAGTTGATCGGTCTGGAAATCGCCCACCGCGACAACGGTCGCGTTATTCGGCGCGTAGTAGGTGCGGTAATGGTCGTAGAGATCGTCGCGCGTGATCGCCTGGAGGTCGCTCAGGTAGCCGATCACCCCCTGCCGATAGGGGTGGATACGGAAGGCGGCGGCGATCGTGGTCTCGCGCAGGTGGGTGGTCGGGTAGTTCTCGCCGCCCTGCTTCTCGGAGATGATCACCGTCCGTTCCGAGGCGACTTCAGCGGGGTCGAAGCGGGCGTTGACCATCCGGTCGGCCTCGATCTCGATCGCCAGGCCGACACGCTCGACCGGCAGTGTCTCGTAGTAGGCGGTGTAATCGAGCGAGGTGAAGCCGTTCAGCGTGCCGCCGTTCTTGTTCACCAGGCGGAAAATCTCGCCCGCCGCGATCTTCGGCGTCGCCTTGAAGAGCATGTGCTCGACCCAGTGCGAGATGCCGGTGACCCCCGGCGTCTCGTTGCGTGCCCCGACGCCATACCAGACCCAGAAGGTCGCGATCGGCGCGTTGTGCAGTTCGCGCGTCAGGATCGTCAGGCCGTTCGGCAATGTTGTGGTCCGTGTGGGGGTCTCGGTGGTCCTGCTCACTCGTTCGCTCCCTCGCTGATGGCGTGTTCCCCGGCACCGGTGGGCGCGGTATGGTGCTATTGTCGCATGGCGTCGGAGCTTTTGGCCCCCGCTGCCCGGAGGGGCCGCCTCGGGGGCCGCCGACGTCCACGTTCACACGCACCTGTACCGCGCCGGTGTAGCCATTGTGCGCGCCGACAGTGGAGGCGGGGAGACAGCGCTCGTGTTACCATGAAACCCATCCGTGCGCGGCTGCGCCACACGTCATACGCCACGCCATACACCAGTGGAAGTCGCCGCCATGGTCGTGAAGTCACCCGCCGATCGTGCGGGCCTGCGTCGTGCCAATCGCGCAACCGTGCGGCTGGCGCGCATCGAAGCCGCGCCGCGCTTCCGCACGGGCGACAAGACCCTCAGCCAGGCATGATCGTGGGCGTAACAAACAGGGGGAAGGGCGATGCAACTGCTCTTGGTGCGACACGGCGAGTCAGTCGGCAACCTGACGCGGCAACTCCAGGGGCGTGACGACGCCCTGACCGCACGCGGGCGCGGCCAGGCGGGCAAGGTCGCGGCGCTGCTTACCGAGCGAACCGATCTCCGCGCGATCTACACCAGCCCGCTCGCGCGCGCGGCCGAGACGGCGCGAATCGTCGGCGCGGCGACCGGCATCACGCCGATCGCGCGGGAAGGGTTGGCGGAGATCAATGTTGGCGAGGCGGCGGGCCTGACCTTCGATGCGTGGGCGGCGCGCGATCCGGCGCTTGCCGAGCGGTTCCGCGCCGAGGGGCTGAACTTCATTTGGCCGGGCGGCGAGAGCGGCCTGCAACTCGGGGCGCGGGTCGCCGCCGAGGTGGACGCGATCATCAGCGCCCACCGACTCGAAGCGGGCGCGGTCGTCGTCGTCTCGCACGGCGGCGCGCTCGCCTGGCTGATCGATCACCTGCTGCGCGAGCCGCGCGATCAGTGGCCGCAGCACCAGTTCCAGAACTGCTCCCTGACCGAGATCACGATCGACCCCGCCGACCAGCAGGCCATCACCTTCGTCTGCCGCAACGCGGTCGACCATCTCACCCCCGAGCCGGACGAGGAAGCGGCGCTGGGGCAGATGCCGGTCTGAGCGTTCGCCGACCCCGAGCACTCGCCGCAAGGGCAGGCGCTGACCCGCTCACCGCGTCGCGAACGCGGCGCGCAGATCGAGCAGTTGTCGCCCGAGGTGGCCGAGCAGGACGGTGTACGGGGCCGTGTTCTCGGGGTGTAACTCGAAGCGGGCGCGCTCGAAGTATTGCACGGTGTAACTCTGGCCGTTGATCGCGCTGACTTCGCGGGATTCCTCGCCGATCGGCAGTCCGTAGAGGGCCAGCCCGCCGTGCGCCTCCCAGTAGGTGCGGAAGCTGCCGCCCAGGTTGTGGCCGGTCTCCGCGAAAAAGCGCGCGCCCTCCTTCGCCACGGTCGGTGGGTCTGGCAGGTCTGGCGGGTGGAACGCTTTCCCGAGGAAGCCGAGCTGGACCCGGTATTGCGGATCGGTCGCCTCGGGATGGTGCTCGAAGCGGGCGCGCTCGAAATACTGCACCGTGTACACCTTGCCATCATCCACGCTGGTCTCGGCGAAAGCCTCCGTCAACGGCAGGCCGAATTGCGCCAGTCCCCCCTGCGCTTCCCAATACTGTTTGAATGGCGCGGCCAGACTATGCCCCGTCTCGGCGAAGAAACGCCGCTCGGCGGTCGTGGCGAAGCCCTGAATCGGTGTGCGCGCTGCGGGCGGCAAGGGCTGCGTGAAATACGCACCGCCGGGGCTGAGCCAGAGGAACGTCACATCGACCCAGTCGCCGTCGACCATGTTCAGGTCATCCCAGAAGGTGCCGTCGCCGATGTCGATCCCGGCGGGGTTGCGCGCGTTATACCCTTTGTCGCTGACACCGCCGTTGTACTTGTCGAAGAACTGCGCCTGGGCGGCGGGCCAACCGCGCGGCAAATCCTTCCCCGTCACGCGTTGTTCCGGCGGATCCCAGTAATTGTCCTTGGTGTTCCATGGCCCGACATCCCAGACCGGCGCGACCGCCTGTCGGCCCTTGTAGGAGAGCAGCACCTGCTTATCGTGGCCGTCTTTGCGCGCCAGGCCCGCCCGCGAGGGGAGCGAGACGAAGCGATCACGCTCCCGTATGACGTGGCCGTTGGCTGTCGTCCCCCCCACCAGACCCTCACGCGTGGCGAAGACCCGGAAGGTCACCGCGCCAGGGAAGGGGATGATCGGTGGCACGAGCGCCTGCTCGCGTTTCGGTGGTGCCGCCGCCGCCAGCATCGGCAGCAGCGCGCCGAGGATCAGCGCCAGCACGAGCGCGAGCGAGCCGCGCCTTCCACGAGCGATCCCACCCCGCATCACAACCCTCCCCTGACCGACCCCCGCAGCAGATTCTGTGGCCCGTTCTCCCGGTGGGGGCCCTGCGCCCCCGCCGCGATGCGGATTCCCTATTGCCATATCCGCTATTGCGCTTCACGTTGATCGTAGCGAATGGTTCGGGCCGGGCCAATGAGGCAACGGTCCTGTTGCCACGGTCTGGTCGAGCGGGACGAAGGTCCGGGTCGCGCGCCGCAACGGGCCGCAGCCGGTGTGAACGTGGACACGCGGTCCGCGTTGGCGAACCATACATACGGCGGCGTGCCGTGGTCGTGCCGTAGGCCAGCCTCAGAATATCGCCATGATTCGCGGCTCGCGCGAGCGGAAACGGTAGAGCTTCGCGGGGCGGTGTGCGCCATCGCGCCGGGATTCGCCGGTCGGGTCGATCAGGTCGAGCGAGCCGAATTTCTTGCGGAAGTTGCGCTTGTCCAGGTCTTTCCCCAAAACGATCTCGTAGACCCGCTGGAGTTCTGTCAGCGTGAAGGTGTCCGGCAGGAGGCTATAGACGATGTTCGTGTACTCGACCTTCCGGCGGACCCGTTCCAAGGCATAGTCGAGGATCGCGCCGTGATCGAACGCGAGCGGCGGCAGCGCCTTCAGCGGGAACCAGCGGGCGTCGGCGGCATCGTCGCCGCCCCGGACGTCGAGCGCCTGGCGCACGAGCGCGAAATACGCGACCGAGATGACCCGCCCGCGCGGATCGCGCCCCGGCTCGCCGAACGTGTAGAGCTGTTCCAGATAGACCGCCTCGACGCTGGTCTCTTCGCGCAGTTCGCGCGCCGCCGCCCCATCGAGCGATTCGTCGGCCCCGACGAAGCCGCCGGGGATCGCCCAGTTCCCGGCGAACGGCTCGCCGCGTCGCTGCACCAGCAGCACCAGCAGATCGTCGGCCCCGACCGTGAAGATGACCATATCCACAGCGATGGCGGGGTAACTGTGGTGCCCCCCTGGGGGCACCGTCGCCGGTGTCTCGACTCCCGTGCGGGCCATCGTGTCCATCCTGCCCCCGTGCGTCGCGCCGGAACGTCTTGGCGCAGCCCTCGATAACCCGCATTCTAGTCCATGGCGAGGATTATTGTCGGCCACCATCGGCGATTTCCGACCGATAACGATTGCCGCCCGCCGTTGGACACGGCTATACTCTGTGACTGACGGGTGCCGATGGGGACCGATGGGGACCGATGCCAGTGCGAGGCCAACATGGATAAACCGACGACGATCCTGGAACTGCCGCTCTTCCCGCTGAACCTCGTTCTTTTCCCCGGCATGCCCTTGCCGCTGCATATCTTCGAGGAACGCTACAAGCTGATGATCGAGCGGTGCCTCGAAGGGACCCGCTCCTTCGGCGTCATCCTGCTGCGCGAAGAACCCGACGCAGGGTCGGGCGCTATCCCGCACACGATCGGCACCGTGACCCGGATCGTGCGGCACGTTCGGATGGAGGATGGCCGCTACAACCTCGTCACGCGCGGCACCTCGCGTTTCCAACTGCTCGATAGCCGGACCGATTCGGGCTACCTCACGGCGCGCGTGGAGTTGCTGGACGAGGAAGAAGACGACCCGCGCGCCCTGGCAGTGTTGCGGGCCACCGTCGAGGACGAGTTCGATGGTTTCCTCGACGAGCTGACCGAGCTGACCGGCACCAAGCGCGAGCCGATCGTCTTCCCCGACGATCCGACCGCCGCCGCCTATCTCGTCGCCCATTTCCTGCCGATTTACAACTGGGAGAAGCAACGCTTGTTGGAAGCCTTCTCCACCGATATGCGCCTGGTCGAAGAGCGGCGTATCCTCCGTCGCGAGCGCGGCATGATTCGCGAATTCGGGGCGGCCCCGGCGATCTATCAAGTCGATGACGGGAACGGGCCGCGCCTGCTGCAGAACTGAGCCGATCGATCGCCCACCGCGCCTCCACCGCACCGCAACATCCCTGCGCTACAATCCGCCAGGGTATGGCCGCGAGCAGCCCCCGTAGGCGACACCCTGCCTCGCCCTCCCCACCCCTGCACGATGTGTCGCTTCTCGCGAGGCCCTGCCCATGCGCATCGCGATCCTCGCCGTTATCCTGGCTCTGCTCCTCACCCCCAGCCTGCGCTCCGGGGCTGCCGCGCCGAGCGCGACAACGCTCCATCCCACCGCCGCCTATCCGGGGGCGAGTGGCACCGCGCAGGTCGAGCTGCTCGGGGGGCGCACGACCGTGACGATCGCGTTGCACGGCCTCCCGCGCGCGGTGGCCGGGCGCGCGGTGCCGGTCTACGTCGCGTGGCTCGCCACGAGTGATCGCCGCCTCTACAATCTCGGCGCGTTCACCGCCAACGACACCGGCGACGCCATGTCCACGTTCACACCATTCGCCGCCCCGCAAGGCGAATTCGTGATCGTCGTCTCCGCCGAGCCGCGCGCCGACGTGAGCGCCCCCACCGCCCCGCGCGACACGATCCTCCTCTCCGCCCAACTGGGCGCGCCCCCCCCTCCCGCCGCCCGAGGACTCGACGCCGAGTTGGGGCCAGGCTGGTTCACCCCGATCATCCCGGCAGCCCTCGGCCTTTTCCTCCTCCGCCATGCCGCCCGCGCCCACCGTGCGGAACTGCGCGCCCGGCGCGTCCCCCTCCCCCTCGCAGCGCCACCGGCCTGATCGGTCGCGTCCCCTCTGGGCTGTTCGGGCGAATTGCCATACAATTACCACAGTGCCAGTGCGTGTTCGCCGCCCGCGACAGGAGCATCCGATGGCCGCCACCACCGAACTACTCGTCATGCTGCCCGACCGCGAGCAGACGTTGCCGATGAGCTATGACGAATTCGTGAGCCGGGTGGCCGAGGATGCCCATGCCGAATGGGTCGATGGGGAGACAACAATCTTCATGTCGCCGAAAGAACGACACCAGGCGCTGATCAACCTCCTCGGCACGTTGCTCACGATCTTCGTCGAACACTTCGGGCTTGGCCTGATTCGCAGCGCACCCTATGAGATGCGCGTCAATCCCACCGGCTCCGTACGCGAGCCCGATTTGCTCTTCATCTCCGGGCCACATCGCGATCGGATTTCCGAAGAGGGCCTTGCCGGCCCGGCGGATCTCGTGATCGAGATCATGTCCGGGGAAAGCCTGCGCCGGGATCGGGCGGATAAGTTCTACGAATACCAGGACGGGGGCATACCCGAATACTGGCTCTTCGATCCGCGCCCCCGTCGGCAGCGTGTCGACCTCTACCGCCTGGACGAACAGGGGGCCTATCGGCCGATACTCCCGGACGAGAACGGGCATTACCACTCGGCGATCGTGCCGGGCTTCTGGTTCGATCCGTCGTGGCTGCGGCAGGTGCCCCTGCCAGGCGCGCTCAGCCTCTTCTCGATCATCGTACCCTCCGCCTTCCCCCAGCCCCGCTCGGTGACGGAATAGGCCATCAGCTGGCCCCTTCGTAGCGGATATAGTGCAGATACAGGTGAGCCCTTGGGCATCGTCCCCACCCCCAAAGCCCGTCGGTCGCGCGGCGTCGTGTACCCGCACGGGACGTCGCGCCGACGTGGCGACATCGCGGTCGCCCCGAACTTCTGGCGGAATCTCTTGCGCGGGCGTTGGCTCCTGATCACGCTCGTCGTGCTGCTGGCGACTGGCGTGATGGTGCGCCTCGGCGTCTGGCAACTGGAGCGTTTGCAGGGACGCCGCGCCGCCAATGCGGCGATCACGCGCCAGATCGCGGCACCCCCGCTCCTCCTCGACGCCCGGGCAGCGACCACCGACCCGGCGGCGTTAACCTTCCGCCGCGTTGCGGTGCGCGGCACCTGGGACTATGAGCATGAACTGGAGTTGCGCTACCGCTCCTTCGACGGTCAGGCCGGTATCCACCTGCTGACGCCGCTGCGGATCGCCGGGAGCGACACGGTGGTCCTGGTCGATCGCGGCTGGGTCCCCTACCAGGAGGCCGCGCGCGACGTCCGGCTCGCCTATCGGCGGGGCGAGAGCGCCAATATAGAAGGGCTGATCCGCGAGTCGAGCGCGCAGACGACGCCGAACGCCGAGCCGGGCGTGTTCTCGCAAATCGACCTCGCCGCAGTCGGGGCGCAGTTGCCCTACGCCATCCAGCCGTATTGGGTGCAGCGCCTCCCGGCGGCGGACAATACGACCCCGCCCCGGTCCGAAGGCCCGCCCGACCTCAGCGACGGCTCGCACCTCGCCTACATGATCCAGTGGTGGGCCTTCGCCACCACCCTGATTATCACCTACCTGGCATTCGCCAATCAGATGATGCTGCGCGAGCGGCGGCGGCGGCGGGGCCACTCCGGCCCCGGTTCAGCGCCTCCCCGCTAATGCGCCGATCGGCCACCGGCCAGCGCCTGCTGCCAGGCGTGGACCGGCGGCACCTCGGTCAGTTCCAATTCCGTGCGCACATCGATGAAGGTCGGACTGCCGCGCCGGACCGCCTCGCCGATCGCGTCCTCGAGCTGATCGGCGTCGGTGATGGCGACGCTGCGCACGCCGAAGCCCTCGGCGATCTTCGCGTAGTCCACCACGGTGAAATCGACGCCGAAGAAACGGTCGTCGAAGTAGAGATGTTGGAGCATCTTGATCCAGCCGAACGCGCCATTGTTGAAGTGGATGATCGTCACCGGCAGATTCAGGCGCGCGATCGTCTCCAACTCCGTGCCGCTCATCCCGAACGAGCCGTCGCCGCAGAGGCAGACCACCGTCTCGTCGGGCCGCGCGATCTTCGCCCCCACGACCGCCGGGATGGCGTAGCCGAGCCCGCCGTGCGCGCGCGGGATGACGATCGAGCGGCCCGGTCGGCGCGTCTCGAACGCCCCGGCGGTGAACGGGGTCATCGTGCCGGGGTCGGCGACGATCACGCTCGCCTGCGGCAGGATGCGGTCGAGCGCGGCGAAGATCCGCTGCGGCTTCACCGGGTAGGCGTCCGAGCGCGCTTTCCCCTCGAACTCGTCCCAGAAGGGCGCGATGCGCGTGAGCAACGCCTTGCGCTCCCACACGCTGCGGAGCGGCGCGGCGTTGATGTCGGCCCGCGCCGTTCGCGCCATCGCGGCGAGGTCGCCGAGGACCAGCTTCGCATCCCCGCAGATCGCCACCTCGGCGGCGAGATTGTTGCCGAGGTGGATCGGGTCGGCGTCGATTTGCAGGATCGTCGTGCCGGAGTCGGGGCCGGGGTTGGTCGAGGAGAGGGTGATCAGCGAATTGACGCGCGTCCCGACGTAGAGGATCGTGTCGGCCTCCCCCACAATCGCGTTCGCCTGCGGCTTCCCGCCATTGCCGCCGATCACGCCGATGCACCAGGGGTGATCCTCCGCGAGCGCGCCCTTTCCGTTGATGCTCGTCCCGACCGGGATTTTTAGCAGCGTTGCCAACTCGTTCAGCTCGTCCCAGGCCCCCGAGATCACCGCCCCGCCGCCCGCGACGATCACCGGGCGCGCGGCGCTCGTCAACAGCTCGTAGATGCGGCGCGTCTCGGCCTCCGGCCCGCGTGCGCGGTACGCGGGGTAGACGGTGCAGGCGCGTTCGGCGAAGATGCGCGGCGCGGCGACCTCCTCGACCAGAATGTCCTCCGGCAGCACGATGTGGACCGCGCCCGGTCGACCGCTGGTGGCGTGCCGGAAGGCGCGGCGGATCGTCTCCGGGATCTTGTCGGCGCGTTTGATCGTGGCGCTCCACTTCGTCGCCGCGCGCAGGAGTTCCTGTTGGTTGATCGCCGTCAGCGTCCCCCGGTCCTCATCGGCCAGCGGAATATCCGAGGTGAAGCAGATCACCGGGATGGACGAGCCGTTCGCCTCCGCCACACCGGGCACCATGTAGGTGGCCCCGGCCCCCGACGGCCCCTCGCAGATGCCCGGCTTGTTGGTCAGCCGCGCGTAGGCGTCGGCCATGAAGCCCGCCGAGCGCTCGTCGCGCGCCATGACGTGGCGGATCGTGCCGCGCGCCGCGTGGAGGGCATCGTAGAAGGGCATCGTCGTGTCGCCCGGCACCCCGAAGATGACCTCCACCTCGTAGGCCTTCAGCATCTCGACCAGGATCTGCGCGCCGTTCATCGGTCCTCCGAGCGGGTAGCTGTTGTCAGGGGTCGGCGCATGGCGGTGTGGCGGGCGAATCGGGCACCGCGAGCCGTGCTAGTATAAGGCCAGCCGGGTGGGGCCGGGCGGGGACCGGACAGGACGAGCGTTTGGATGACCGACATGCCGCTTCTCGACGTTGTCGCGTGCGACAGCCTGAGCGCCGCCGACCGAACGGAGATCATCGCGCTGTGTACCGCCGTCTTTGCCGAGGACTTCGCGCGACTCTTCGAGCTCCTACCGGGTTCGCGGCACGTCGTGCTGGTCGGCCACGCCTGCTGGGTGACGCGGTGGCTCCAACCAACCGGGTCGCCCCCGCTCCGCACGGCCTACGTCGAGGCCGTCGCCACACGGACTGACCGCCAGGGACAGGGCCTCGGGCGCACCGTGATGGCGCGCGTCGCCTCGGAGATCGCCGGGTATACACTCGGCGCGCTCTCGCCCGCCCATCCACGCTTCTACGAACACCTGGGCTGGGAACACTGGTGCGGGCCGACCGCCATCCGCCTCACCGATCGCCTGCTGCCGACGCCCGGCGAGGAGATCATGATCCTGCGGATGGCGCAGACGCCGCCGCTCGACCTCGACGCGCCGATCACCGCCGAATGGCGCACGGGCGAACTCTGGTAACACGCCATACATGGCCGCTGACCGCTGAATGCCGATAGCGATGGAGGACCGTATGCAATTCCCGAGCGCGCGTGTCGATGGGAAGGTGGCGATCGTCACGGGGACCGGCAGCGGGATCGGGCAGGCGTCGGCGCTGGCACTGGCGGCGGCCGGGGCCAGGGTGGTCCTCACCGAATTGCCGGGCAGGACCGACGCCGCCGAGGCGACCGCGCGGACGGCGAAAGAGGACTACGGCGCGGAGACGCTGGTCCTGCCGCTCGATGTGACGCAGATGGCGCAGATCGACGGCCTGGTGCGGGGCGCGATCGAACGCTTCGGCCAGATCGACATCCTGATCAACAATGCCGGGGTCAATATCCCCAAGCTGGCCGTCGATGTGACCGAAGAGGATTGGGATCTCGTACTCGACATAAATCTCAAGGGCCTCTTCTTCACCACCCAGGCGGTCGGTCGGCAAATGATCGCGCGTGGGAGCGGCAAGATCGTCAGCATCGCCTCGCAGATGGGGGTCGTCGGCTACTGGAAGCGGGCGGCCTACTGCTCTAGTAAGGCCGGGGTTGTTAATCTCACGCGCGTCCTCGCCTTCGAGTGGGCGCAGCACGGCATCCGCGTGAATGCGATCGGCCCCACCTTCGTCGAGACGCCCCTCACCCGCCCGATGTTCGAGGATCAGGCGTTCCGCGACGATGTGCTGGGCCGTATCCCGCTCGGGCAACTCGCCAAGCCCGAGGACATCGCCTGCGCCGTCGTCTATCTCGCCTCGCCCGCCTCCGACATGGTCACCGGGCAAACGCTGCTGGTCGATGGCGGCTGGACGGCGGTGTGAACGTGGACGCGGCGGCTTTCGCGATGGCGCGCGAGGCGTGGTCGGCGTGCCGGACCATAGGGGGGCGTCGGCCGCGCAGGCCCGGCTTCGATGACCCACCACGCCGTTGATCCCGTGCCGAACGCCCAAACGCAGACGGGGGTCGGCGAGATGCCGACCCCCGTCTCACCTGTCATTCGTGTATAGCGGGCGCGCTGGCGATTAGAACTCCTCGTCGTACCCCTGGAAGTCGCGGACGATCTCGCGCCCCTGCTCGACGACCGACTGCGCCGTCTCGGTTACCTTCTTCAAGCGTTCCTCATCCTGGAACAGGTAGAAGAGGAGACCGCCGAGCGCGGCAAACACGGCGACGAGCCAGACTCCGCCCAGGTTTCGCTTCTCTTCCGGCTCGATCTGCGCGGCGAGTCCGTGTAGGGCGGAGGCGGCCTTCTTGCGCCCCTTCTTACTCTGCTTGCCGAGCGCGTTCGCGAGGTCGCCGACGCGCTCGCCCGGAGCAGTATCGGCGAGACCCTTCCCCGCATCGCGCCCTGCCGCCACGCCGGTCGCCGCCAGCGCGCTCAGGCGCGTCCCGGCCTTCGACGCGGCCTCCGCCGCCTGTGGCGCGAGATCATCGCGCACCTGCTGCAAGCGCTCCGCCATCTGGGGCAGGAACTCGTCCTTGACCCGGCTGAGTTGCTCGGCCACCTGGGGCACGAGGTCGTCGCGCACCCGGTCTTGCAGCTTACCGGCGCGGTCGGCGAGGAGCGGCATGAACTCTTCGCGCACGCGCTCCGTCAGGTCGCCGGTGCGATCGCGCGTCGTCCCGGCGAACTGCCGCGCGCCCTCGCGCACCTGATCGGGCAACTCGCTCTTGCGGGCGCGCTCGAGCAACGGCGCGGTCGCCGCCGCCGTCGCCGCCCCCGCCGCCGCCAGCCGCTTGCCGATATTGTCGCCGAGCTGCGACGCCGCCTCGCGCACATCGCCCCCGGTCGGGGCCTGCTGCTGTGCGGCGGTGTCGTGCTGCGCGGCGGGCTGCGCTCGGGCCATCTTGCCCAGGCGGTCGATCTCCTTCTGCAGCTGATTCGCCTGCTTGTGCAATTGCTTCCGCGTGCCGCGGGTCAGCTTGCCATCCTTGATCACCGCCGTCATCGGCTGTTGCGCTACCTGCTCTGCCATGGCTGTCCCCTTCCTCTTCCCCGATGTGTCGCGGCGTGCCACCGCAGCTGCCACCGCTGGCGGCAGCACGATCGTCTCCTCGCCCGGCCCGAGCGCCATCACCAGCGCGCCGAGCGCCACCGCCCCGCCCACCGCGAGGCCCACGACCCCCCTGGTCGAAAGGGTGTCCGGATCGAATGCCTCGACCCGCCCGCCCGCCACCCGCCCCTGGCGCATCGGGTCGTCGCGCCAGCCCTGCGGAACGATGTCCCGCGCGTCATCCACGCCGCTCATGGCCCTCCCTCTCCCCACTCGTCTCCGCTTCGTGCGCGGGATTCGCGCGGGATCTGCGCGCTTACAGGGTCGCGTCGCCCGGACCGCCGCGCCTCGGCTCGCCCACCCCGCTCAGCGGGTCGCTCGCGGCCAATTCGGCCACGTCGGCACCTGTTCCCAGACGCTCGGAGACGCGCCCGGCGAGCGCGACACGCTCCTCGGCGGAGAGATTGCTCATGACCCGATCGAGGATCGCCATCAGCAGTTCGCTCCGCTCGACATTGCTCATCCGCTCGACCATCTTGTCGGTGACATAGTTAACCGACTGGGCGCGCTCATCCTCGCCCATGTTCTTCAAGACTTGATCGATCATCCCGCGCATCAGCCCGCTCATCGGCGACTCCCCCCTTCCACTGTGGCGCGCGGATCGGCACTCGGCACGCCGCCACGCCAGATCGGATAGCCGATGCCCATGCACAAAGTATGCCATGCGGGGAGGAATGCCCGCCACAGCCTGACGCCGACCGCGACGACGATCGGTGTGAACGTGGACGGCGTGGCGCGCGGGCGACGCTGAGGGGGAGATGGGCCATGGGGCAAAGCGGGCATTGGAAAGGCGCGGGACGATCGCCGCCGCGCCCGTGGTTCGAGGCCCTGCCAGCGCGATGCTGCCGCGCCCGACTCACCGCTGATAGATCGGCAAGGGTGCCAGTTGCAGCGCGCCATCGACCTGGGCCTGAATCGCCTCGAGCGCGGGGTAGTCCCATTCGCTGACGAAGGTCATCGCCACGCCATCCTTCCCCGCGCGCGCCGTGCGCCCGATCCGGTGGATATACTCCTCGGGATTCTGCGGGATGTCGTAGTTGATGACGTGAGTGATGTCGGGGATATCGAGGCCGCGCGCCGCGACGTTCGTGGCGATCAGCACGCGCAATTCGCCGCTGCGGTAGGCGTCGATCGTGCGCGTCCTGTCCGCCTGCGCCATCCCGCCGTGCAAGGGCTGCACCAGCCAACCTTCGCGCGTCAACTGCTGCGCCAGCCGATCCACGCCGACCTGCATCCGCCGGAAGACCAGCAGGCGCGCGCCGCGACCGAACTCGTCCTCGAACGACATGAACGCGTCGAGCTTGTCGCGCTCGGCCACCTCGTAGTAGAGCTGCTTCACCGTCGCCACGGTGCTGCGCTCCGGCTCGATCGCGATGTGGACCGGGTTGCGCTGATAGCGCCGGATGAGGCGCTGCACCCATCCCGGCATGGTCGCCGAGAAGAGCATCGTCTGCCGCTCGCGCGGCGTGCGGCGCAAGATCTGCTCGATGTCTTCCGCGAAGCCGATGTCCAGCATCTCGTCGGCCTCGTCGAGGACGACGATCTTGATCCGATCGACCCGCAATGTGCCGCGCCCCAGGTGGTCGAGCACCCGTCCCGGCGTCCCGACGATGATGTCCATACCGCGTTCGAGCGCCGTGAACTGGCCGCGCATCCGCGTCCCGCCATAGAGCGAGAGGATCTCCAGGCCGCTGCCGTGCGCCAGCTTCTCCAATTCGTCGGTCACCTGGCGACAGAGTTCCCGCGTCGGCACGAGGATGATCGCCCCGACCGCCTCGCCATGCGTCAGCCGATTGATCAGCGGTATCCCGAACGCCGCCGTCTTCCCCGAACCGGTCTGCGCCTGGCCGACCAGATCGCGACCGTCGAGCAAGGCGGGCAGAGCCGCCGCCTGGATTTTCGTCGCGTGGGTATAGCCGACCTTCTCGATCGCGCGCAGCATCGTCTCGCGCAACGGGAAGTCGCTGAAGCGCGGGCCGTCGTCGGGCGGGACGTCTTCGTTCGAGGGCGTTGCGGGGGGGAGCGTTGCGGTGGGAGGGGCGATGATCATGGACTCTGCGACTGGGTGTTCAGCGGCGAGGGTGTCCGACTCGGCCTCGGGCGTGGGCAGCAGTGTGTCCAAGTGCGCTATCCGATCCTTCCGCTACAACGTAGCTCTCGTCGGTCCCGACGTAGCTCCGTGCCGGACAAATCGGACGGGCACTCACACTCACCGGGACGCCTCCAGCGGCGGGGACACAACTCATCCCGACTCGCTTAGGAAGGAGTATAGCACCATTGTGGACATAATGGCGCGCGGCCTGGCGCGGTTGGGTGCGTTTCCGCGTCTCGCCCAGGTCGCCGCGCGGCTGATGGCGCGGATGCTTCGCGGCGGCTCAGCCTGACAATTGCCTGGGTGGTCGGCCACCGGCGCACGACCCGGCACAACAGACCCGTGCGCAATCGGCCTGAAACGTACGGAATTGTCAGGCTGAGCCGCCGCGAAGCATCCGCGCCAATAGCTCCGAGGCGGCCCACAACGACTGCCCTTCCCTTCACCTCGCACGACGCCCGACCGCACCCCGGCGCGACCTATTCCTCGCGCCAGGCCAGTCGCGGCGGTCGCCGCGCGTCGAGCCAGCCCTGGAGCATGATCGCCGCCGCCGCCGCGTCGATCCGCTCGCGGCGCTTCTCGCGACTGAGGCGCTGGTCGATCATCTGCCGCTCGGCCTCGGCCGTGGTGAAGCGCTCGTCCGCGAAGACGATCGGCAGCTCCCCCAGGAGCGGGGCGAGGCGCGCGGCGAACGCCCGCACCCGTCGCGCCTGCGGCCCCTCGGTGCCGTTCAGGCTCGTCGGCAGCCCGATCACGATGATCTCGACGTCGCGCTCGCGCGCCATCGCCGCCAGCTCCGCCAGTTCGCGACCGCGCGCCACTAGCACCGCGCGCCACGGCGCGGCCAGGAAGCCCAGCTCATCGGAGAGCGCCACCCCGATCCGTCGCTCGCCCGAGTCGATGCCCATCGCGCGCATGGCTAGCGGGGTTGCAGGGCGGCGGATTGGTCGGTTGCAAGTGGGGACACGCGCACCTTTCCTCGCTCGGCGGAGACATTGCGTCTCGGACCCATCCCGTCGCCCGAACACAGCGCACCCTTGCGGTGCCGGGCGAGACGATGATACCCGAGTTCGCGGACCGCTGTGCGAGGAGCGGGAGTAGCCATGCCCGCCGCGCTGTTCGTCACCTCGTACAATCAAGACCCTGACAGCCCGCGCTATGACCCCACCGCTGCGGTGTACTCCTATATCGAGGGGGCGTACAGCGGCACGCTCAACGTCTTCAGCTGAAACTGGAACGACGCCTTCGTGTGCGTCGACAATAACATGGTCTGGGTCTTCGGGATCGGCTGCCTAATCTATACGCTCCGCATGACATCATGACGCGGGTATCCGTCGCTTGCACGGCGACGCCCGCCCTGCCGACAAGCCGGGCGGGCGGGCTGGGGTCGCCCTGGGGTGGTCGAGAGCGGCGAATGCGGAACCGCCGCCGCCCTCCGGCGTTGACCAGGCAAGAATGGGCGCTTTGGCGATGGCATCTGGCGCAAGGAGCGTTAACGTGGTCGTGATTGTCTTGCTCGCCGAGTTGGGCCTCGGCGGGGTTGTCGCGAATATACCCGGCTTCACCGAACGCTGGAGAATATTCCGGTACATGGCTGAGCACCACTTTGATCATTGACGGCAGTTACGCCTTCGGCCTGACGGCTGGGCAGCACCTCTACTACAATCCGGATGGGGGAGTGTCTGCGACCAAGCCGGACTCCGCGTATACGGTACGAATACAAGGGCCGGGAGGGACGGGAGCGATGAACCGGGGCCAAAGCATTGAGCGGCACGCCTGCCGGAGCGCGCCGCAGGCGGCGATCCGGGTGACTGTTTTCATACTGGCGGGTCTGCTGGCGGGGTGCGGGCAACCAGCCGCCGACGCCAGCGGTGCAGCGACGCGGGCGGGACTCGCCCCAAGCGCCGCCCCTTCTGCATCAACGCCCGCCGCACCCGCCCCGACGACTCCAGCAGCACTACCACGAGTGCGTGCGGTCCAACTGCTGACCCCGACCATCGGCTGGGCGCTCACCGACCGCGAGTTGCGCCTGACAACCACTGGCGGCGATGCCTGGGTCACCGTCACGCCGCCCGATGTGCGCGCCGATCGCCTGCGCGGCGCGACGTTTCTTGACCAACTCCACGGCTGGGCCATCGTCTCGGACGAGCCTGATGCCGAGCAACGAACCGGCTTAAGCGTGCTGCGGACCGTCGATGGCGGGCGCAACTGGGAACGGGCACTCCTCGCCGCTCCCTCCGGTGTCCATACCGACGCCTCGGCCGGGCCAGCCGCACTCTCGTTCCTTGATGCGCAGCGAGGTTGGGCGATCGTTCGCCTGGCTTCGAGCAGCAACTTCAGCCGTGGCGAACTGTTCCAGACGAGCGACGGCGGGGCCACCTGGCGTACGCGCACGGCCCCGAGCGGCGACCCGGTCCGTTTCATCACCGCTACCGACGGCTGGGCAGCGGGCGGGCCGGGCGGGGGGCACCTCTACGCGAGCCGGGACGGGGGCCAAAGTTGGCAGCCGCAGACCGTGACGTTGCCAGAGGTCTTCCCAACGAGTCGGCCTGGCTATGCCCTCCCGACCTTCTTCGACAGCCAGCATGGTGTTCTGCCGGTGACCTTCGCCGGGGATGACACCACCCCCTCCGGCCTCGGTTTTTACACGACGCGCGACAGCGGGAAGTCATGGACCCTCGCGCTGACCATCCCGGAGGAGAGCAAGCCAGGCGCGGGCGTGAGCCTCAGCACCCAGATCCTCAGCCCCACTACCTGGCGAGTGGTCCATCCGGGCGCCAAGCGCGTGACGACGACGCGCGATGGTGGCCGGACGGCGCAGGCGGTGACATCCACAGGACTGCCGGCGAGTGTCGCTGAGATCACGTTTGTGAGCGACACGGTTGGCTGGGCGCGGGCCGCCGACGCCGAATGTCCGGCCACGGCGACCAAGTCGCCCGGCAAGAATGGTTGCCGCGCCACAACCGTCCAGCTTTTCGGCACGAAGGATGATGGACAAACGTGGTCCCCGCTGACGCCGTAGAGCGATAGCGTGGGAGCGTAGGTCTCGTTGCCGAGTACGGGCACTATGCTCTCATGGGTCGGTTCGATCGGCTTCGTCCTGGAACGGTATGTCGTCATCGATACTGTGGTATCCGCGCAGGCGCGCGCCACCTTCATCGTCACCGACGGCACGGCACCTACGCCCGGCCTGCCGAACACCGGCGGGGGCGCCTCGCGGCGCGGGCCATTCCCCTGGAGCATGGTGACGCTGTCGTTGGTGCTGCCCTTTCTGGCAGCAGTGGTACGGCGTCGGCGTAACCCACCCAGTTGATGGCGCACCGCCCGCCCTATCTCCGGGCGAATGGCGAATGTGGAAGGGGCGAGACATAGGGCCGGAAGCAGTTGCTCCCGGCCCCCTCTTCATCAGCGGCGCGTGGTCGGTTGTCCGGTCAGTCCGCCGCCTGCGTCGTCACCGCCGCGCCGCCCGTTTGCGGGTAGAGGTGGCAGGCGACGAAGTGGCCGTTGCCATAGTCGAGGAAGCCCGGCTCGTCCACCTTGCAGACATCCATCACGTACGGGCAACGCGTGTGGAAGTGGCAGCCCGAGGGTGGGTTGATCGGACTCGGCACGTCGCCCGTCAGGATGATCCGCTCGCGCTTCTTCTCCACGACCGGGTCGGGGATCGGCACGGCGGAGAGGAGCGCCTTGGTGTAGGGGTGCATCGGGTTCTCGTAGAGGTCGTCGCGGGTCGCCAGCTCCACCATCTTCCCGAGGTACATCACGGCCACGCGGTCGCAGATGTGCCGCACCACCGAGAGGTCGTGCGCGATGAAGAGGTAGGTCAGCCCGAACTGATCCTGCAAGTCCTCCATCAGGTTGACGATCTGCGCCTGGATGGAGACGTCGAGCGCGGACACCGGCTCGTCGGCGACGATGAACTCCGGGTTCGCCGCCAGCGCGCGCGCCACGCCGATGCGCTGGCGCTGCCCGCCGGAGAACTCGTGCGGGTAGCGGTTGGCGAAGTAGGGATTGAGGCCCACCGTCTCCAGCAACTCCTGCACCCGCTCGTTGCGCTCGTTCTTCGCCACGAGGTTATGGATCTGCATCGGCTCGGCGATGATGTTGCCGACCGTCATGCGCGGGTTCAGCGAGGCGTAAGGATCCTGGAAGATCATCTGGAGGTAGCGGCGCATCTTCCGCATCTCGCCGCTGTCGAGCTTCGTCAGATCCTTGGTGCCCTGGTCGCGCGGGTGGAAGTTCACCGTCCCCGAGGTCGGCTTGTAGAGTTGCAGGATCGCGCGCCCGGTCGTGGACTTGCCACAGCCCGACTCGCCCACCAGCCCCAGCGTCTCGCCCCGCTTCACCTCGAAGCTGATGCCGTCCACGGCCTGCACCGCGCCGACCTTGCGCTGGATGATGATCCCCTTGGTCAGCGGGAAGTGCATCACGAGGTCCTTGACCTCCAGGAGCGTCTCGCCGCCGCCTGTCGGTTTCGCCCCGTTCCCCCCCCGGGTCGTCGTCTCTGTCACCATGCGGCGTCCTCCCTTTATTCGCCGCCGCGCCGTTGCTCGCGTCGGCGCGCTCGCGACCGTTACAAGCCGCGCGACTCCGGTGCCAACTCGACCTTCTCGCTATCGACGATGTTGAAGTGGCAGGTGACCATGTGGCCCGGTATCACCTCGCGCAGCACCGGGGCCTTGCGCTCGCAGATCTCCTCCGAGAAGTCGCAGCGCGGCGAGAAAGGGCACATGTCCGGCAGATCGATCAGATCCGGCGGCAGGCCGCGGATAGGATCGAGTTTCGCTTTCACCGAGTCGAGGCGGGGGATTGATTTGAGCAGGCCGAGGGTGTAGGGGTGGCGGGGATTGCCGAAGAGTTCGTAGGTGTCCGCCGTCTCGGCGATCGTCCCGGCGTACATGACCTGGATGCGATCGCTCATGCCGGCGACGACCCCGAGGTCGTGGGTGATCAGGATCACCGCCGTGCCGCGCTCCTGCTGCAACTTCCGCATCAGGTCGAGGATCTGCGCCTGGATCGTCACGTCGAGCGCGGTGGTCGGCTCGTCGGCGATCAGCAGCAGCGGGTCGCACGAGAGGGCCATCGCGATCATCACGCGCTGGCGCATCCCGCCGGAGAACTGGTGGGGGTACTGGTCGACGCGCTGCTCGGCATTGGGGATGCCGACCATCTTCAGGAGTTCGATCGACCGCGCACGGGACTCGCTCTTGCTCATCCCCTTGTGCAATTCGAGCGACTCGCTGATCTGCCGATTGATGGTCAGCACCGGGTTGAGCGACGTCATCGGGTCCTGGAAGATCATCGCGATGTCGTTGCCCCGGATCGCGCGAACCTGCTCGTCGTTCATCTTCAGGATGTCCTTGCCCTGGAAGATGACCTGTCCATCGACGATCTTCCCCGGCGGTGTGGGAATCAGCCGCATGATCGACATCGCCGTGATGCTCTTGCCGCAGCCCGATTCGCCCACGATCCCCAGCGTCTCGCCCGGCATCAGCCGGAAGCTGATGCCGTTAACGGCCTTCACGACCCCATCTTGCGTGAAGAACTGCGTCTTCAGGTTGTTGACCGCCAGCAACGGCTCCGAGGTCGTCGCCATACCCGCTCCTTGGCGCTATCGGACGCGCGACGCGCCCGCCGAACCACACACCATCCCGCCTGTTGCAACGTCAGGACCACTCGGCCCGTCAGGCCGTCGTCTCGTCGCGCCCCTCTCGCGCCCTGCCCTCGCATCCCGACCGCCGATCGCGGCCTTTTCGCCCGGCCTCCGTGCCAGCTTACGTCTCATCACGGTAGGCGGACAATACACCAAGACAGCGGTGAGAGCAAGTCGATATGGGTGAACATATCGAGAATACCGCAGAGGAAACCGTCGAGGACGCCTATTTACTTCATGGCCGGGTGCGCGTCACGCCCTTCCTGAACGCCGCGATGCAACTATAGCACCCGCAGGTGTCACCGTCAAATGCCTGCCGTGCGTATTTCAGGCGGATGTGCAAACCGCTGGAAGAAGCGCTGTCCCATACTGTGTCAGCTCTGGCTTCTCCCGCCCTCACGCGCAAAATCCCCACCGTGCGATCCGATGTGGACTTCGACAAACGGCTCGATCACCGCGCGTCCGGTCGTGCCAATGGCACAAATTCAGCCCGCCGTTCGATGTTGGAGTAGGGAGATCTTCAGCGTGGTGAGTGGTAGAGGCGCAATGGTGGCATGGTGCCTGCGCTGCTCGGGAGTGCTGCTCAAGGGTGTGGATTCGGCGCATGAAGGAGGGTTCAGTGGCGCAACAGCACGACAGCGACGACAAGATCCGGACACCACAACCAACGATCGACACGCCTGCGGGCGGCCCGACCGGCGGGCAGGGCGGCGCAGCCGACCGCGTCGGGGACTATGGCGGCGACGATGGGGCGATGGAACACGAGTCGGGCGAAACGAATACCCCGGAGGACACCGGCAGCAAGGTCGAGCCGGGACGCAAGGACGGGCTATAAGCCATAGTGAGCGCGACACACGAAACATGGCGGGGCGGGGACATCGGTCTCCGCCCCGCTTTTCCTCGCGTCAGCCGCGCAAGCCGCGCATTCTCGCGCTGGGTGCGTGTTCTTGACCCGCCCATAATCCTTGACGTCTCGACGCGCTCACGCTACACTCTCTGTACTTGATAAAAACAATCTGATTCATCAAGTATAGACATTGTGGCGATCGATGCAGGCGGGGGCAGGGACATGATCGGTCATGCAGCGGCAACATTCGACAGGCGTGTGGCGCAACTCGCCGCGCTTTGGCTATCCTACTGGCAGCGTCGCGCGGCGGATGATGCGTTCTCGCGCCCCTACTGGTGCTGAATGGTGGCTCACCGCCGCCGGTAAGCACCAGCCGGAACCGCGTCATGCACGCCGCGCTCGTCCCCCCTCTCGCCGTGCGCGCTTGTCGCCGATCGAGCGCCAGTCCGCTCGTCGGCCATAACGCCGCCAGCGCCACCACAGGCCGACCGGATATCCCCCCATCTTCGCCAGATCGCCGACCAACCGAATCACCGGCACCGACCCGAGCGCCTGGGCGCGTTCAAGGGGGTTCATCGCGCCCAGCCAGGGGCCGAGTCGCGCGTAGGGGCGGCGGAGGTAGGCGGCACCGGCGAGGAGGATCGGCAGCCAGAGGGCCGACCGACGACGCCCGCGCAGCACAAACATGGCGAGCCCGGCGTAGGTGACGTAGCGGATCGCGTGGCGACGGGCGAAGAGCCCGGCCTTGCCGTCGCCGCGCGCGTAGCGGAAATACTGGTGCCAGAACGCGCGCAAATCCCCGCGCGGGCGGAAATGGGCCACGGCGGCGGGGCTGACGACGAAGCGTCGCCCGGTCTCGCGCAGGCGCAGGGCGAAGATCAGATCCTCGCAGTAGTCGAGCCATCCGGGATAGCCCCCCACCTCGGCCCAGGTGACGCGCCGGAACGCGAGCGAGCGGCTGGAGGGGAGGAACGTCGCCGGATCGATCTCGGCGGCGGTCGGCAAAACGGTCGCCCCCATGGCTGCTTCGAAGGGTGTCTGCGGATCGGGCGCGAAGAACCCCGCGACGACATCTGGCGGGTCGGCACCCTCGAACGGCGCGACGAGGCGGGCTAGCCAGTCGGGCGCGAGGCGTACCCCGGCGTCGGTGACGGCGACGATCGCGCCGCGCGCGGCGGCGATGCCCGCGTTGCGTCCGGCGGCGATATTCGCGCCAGGCCGCGCGACAACGGTGAGCGGCAGGGCGTCGCGCCAGTGCCCGAGCGCCGCGAGTGTCCCATCGGTCGAGCCGCCATCGACGACGATGATCTCGTCGGGCGCGCGGGACTGCGCGGCGATCGAGGCGAGCAGGATGTCGATACTCGCGCCCTCGTTGAGAATCGTGACGACGAGGCTGATCGCGAGGTCGCTCACGACGGTTCCGGCGTCGGAGGCTCGGGCGTGGCCTCCGATCCGGTCGGCAGCGGCGGCGGCGGCGCGGCGCGGCGGGCGAACGCCGCGTCGTACCCCGAGGCGACCCGCGCGGCGATGCTGGCCCAATCGTAGCGCTCGCGCACGAAGGCCCGCCCGGTCGACGCGAGCCGCGCCCTCAGCTCGGCGTCGCCGAGGAGTCGCCCGATGGCGGCGGCGAAGGCGGTCGCGTCGTCGGCGAGGAGCAGATGCTCCCCATCGCGCACGGCGATCCCTTCGGCCCCCGCCGTGGTGGAGACGACCGCACAGCCCATCGCCAGCGCGTTCAGCAATTTCAGCCGCACCCCGCCGCCGTAGCGCATCGGCAGGATATAGACCGTCGCGCCCGCGAAATATGGGCGATCATCGGCCACCGAGCCGGTGACCGTGACGCCGGGAACTTGCACGAGACGGGTCACTTCCTGCGCCGGGTCGCGCCCGATTAGGGCCAAGCGCAGCGGTCGTTCGCGCCCGGGATCCTGGGCCGCTTTGAGCGACGGCCACACCTCGCCGACGAACCAGCGCACCGCATCGACGTTCGGGCGATAGTCCAGCGTGCCGCTGAAGATGACGTCGAAGCGCGGTCGCTCGCGCGGGAGACCTTCGGGCGAGTAGTACGCCGTATCGACGCCGTTCGGCGCGACCAGGAGCGGACGACCCGGCGCGAGCGGTCGGAGGGCCGTCGCGTCCTCCTCCGAGACACAGAGGGTCAGGTCGGCCGTCGCCATCGTGCGCGCCTCGAAACGCCGGAGCCGCCCTTGCTGCACATTGGAATAGAGCCCGGCGTGCCAGCGCCGCGGGCGGCGCAGGTCGGTCTGCGCCGCCCGTCGTTGGAGGAGCCATTCGGCGTTATGATCGTCGAAGACCAGCACCGGGTTGTAGTCGGGCAGGTGGTGGCGCGCGATCAGCAGCAGATAGCGCGCCATCTCGATCCCCTCGACCTGGATGAGGTCGTAGCGCTCGTTCGATAGCAGCGCGGCGAGTTGGCGGAGGAAACCCGGCGACCAGAGCCGCCCGGCCATGTCGGGCTGGCCGCTGAGGATGAGATGCTTCAGGCGCTGTGTTGGCGGGCGGCGAGGCGTCGGCACGCTGACGATCCGTTGCCAAGGCACGCCGCCCTGCTTCGCCGCGTCGCGGGCACCGCGCCCCTCGGCGGTCTCGCCGAAGGTGAGGAGATCGAGCCGGTGGATCTTCGCGAGCTGGACCATCAGGTTCCAGTTGCGGATCGCCGCCCCCTGGCGGGTGGGACTCGGCCACTGCGGGGTGAGGAAGAGGAGGCGCAGATCGCGCGTGGCGCTCATCGCGGCACTGTCAGGAGCGCGAACAGCCGTGGCAGGAAGAGGATCGCGCCGATCACGATCGAGGCGAGGGCCATCAGCCAGACCGACCCGGCCGCCAGATCCTTCGCCACCTTCGCGAGCGGGTGATAGTCGCTCGTGACCAGATCGACGGTCGCCTCGATCGCGCTGTTCAGCGCCTCCAGGCTCAGGACCAGGGCGATCGTGAGGGCCAGGATCGCCCATTCGACCCGCGAGAGGCGGAGGAACGCGCCGAGTCCGAGCGCCAGCGCCCCGGCCCCGGCCTGCACGCGCGCGTTGCGCTGGGTGACGAAAAGATGGCGCAGCCCGGCGGATGCGTGACGGAATGAATTGATGAACGTTCCGGCCTGTCGCGTCACCGCTGCCCCTGCCCTACCACGGCCCAGTCGGCCAGAATCGCGCCCTGGCGCTCCAGCATATGCGCGCGCGCGTCAGGGGTCGCGTCATCCCAACCGAGCAGGTGGAGGACGCCATGAACGACCAGGAAGCGTACCTCGCGGGCCGGATCGTTCCCCCACTCGCCGCCCTGCGCCGCCGCGCGCTCGCAGGATACATAGATCTCGCCCAACTGACGCCCCACCCCCGCGTCGGGGAGGACGAACGCTGCCGCCCCGGTCTCCCCGTCGAGCGGGAAGGTAATGACGTCGGTCGGCTCGTCATGCGCGAGGAAGCGGCGGTTGAGCTGGTGGATCGTCGCGTCGTCCACCAGCACCACCGTGAGCGCGATCGACCCGCACACCCCTTCCAGCGCCAGCGTATGCAGGACCACGGCGCGCAGATCGGCCTCGGCGGCGAGCGCCTCGCAAGGCCCTTCGATCGCGATGGTGATCGCGTTGCCCGTCATCGGTGCCCGGCGGCGGCGAGATCTGCCGACCGATGACCGACGACCGACGACCGACGACCGCTCAACGGCTCACCGCCACGACGGGTTCCTCGATCGGTCGCGCGGCGGGTGTGGCGGCGGGCGGATAGTCGATGCGCGGATGGTAGATGCCGTCGAGGACCTGCACGAAGGTCGTCTTGATCCGGTCGATGTCGCGCAGGGTCAGGTCGCACTCGTCGAGCTGGCCACCCTTCACCCGGTCGTCGACCACCTGGGCCACCAACTCCTGCAACTTGCTGTGCTGCCGAGCGGGGCGGGCCACGGTCGCGCCGGGCACCACGCTCAGGCCGTTGGCACCGGCTCGTCGGGGTTCCTCGGCGAAATCGAGCTTACCCGATTGCGCCGCCGCGCGCACCGCCGCCTCGGTCGAATCGGCCAGCATGATCACCCCCGCCTCCTTCGTCTGCGGCTTCGGGCCGGGGTAGCGGAAGTCTTCCTCGCGCACCTCCTCGCCCAGGGCGACCGCCTTCATGTAGAAGTAGCGGATCTGTGTGGTGCCGTGATGCTGCCTGATGATATCGACGATGGCGGTGGGCAGGTGCGCTTTCTGAGCGAGCCGCACGCCATCGGTGACGTGATCGATGATTATCCGCGCGCTCTGCTGCGGGTCGAGCGCGTCGTGGACGTTGTCGCGGTTCGCCTGATTCTCGATGAAAAACGTCGGGCGCAGGGTCTTGCCGATGTCGTGGTAAAGGACCGCCACGCGCGTGAAGAGCGGGTCGCCGCCGACCAACTCGACCGCGCTCTCCGCCAGGTTGGAGACGACGATGCTGTGGTGATACGTGCCGGGTGCCTCGCGCGCGAGCTTATACAAGAGCGGCTGATTCGGATGCGCGAGTTCGAGCAATTGCAGGTGGGTGGTGATCCCGAAGAGCCCGCCCAGAAAGGTGAACGAGCCGAACGTCAGCACGGCGCTGATGCCGCCGTTGAACCCGGCCATCACCGCGATCTGGGCCACGGCGGGGAGGCTGAGTGTCCCGGCGAGAAGCCGGAAGCAGACCCCCACCACGAAGATGGCCGCCGCCACCGCCACGCCCGCCCAGAGGAAAGTCGCGATCCGGTCGGCCTTCCAGAGACAGAAAGAGCCGACCATCCCGGCGGCGAGGGCGATGGTGGTGAATTCGAGCGACCCCCCCTGCGGGCCGAGGAGGCCGAGCATCAGCGCCCCGACCAGCGCGACAACGGTGGCGAATTGTAGATCCAGCAGCACCACCGCCAGCATCGCCCCGGCGGCGATCGGGAAGGCGTAAATCAAGGATGGCTGGCCGCCGACGATCAGGCGCGCGGCGATCACCGGCAGGGCGATCGTCAGTCCCAGCAGCACGAGCTGCGAACCGCGCCAGAGGGCGCTGCCGAAACGGTAGAGATAGGCGGTCAGCAACCCGATCAGCACCACCACGAGGCCGAAGACCCCGAGCAGCGCGGACCAATGGATCTGCCGTTGCAGGAGGCCGAGCCGTTCGAGCTGCTCGCGCTGGTCGCGCGTGACGATGTCGCCATCGCGGACGACCGTCTGCCCTTCCTGGATGGTGACGCGGATCGGTGCCACGGCGGCGCGCGCCTGCTCGCGATTGCGCGCGGTCGCGTCGGCATCCTCGATCTGGTTCGGCCGGATGTAGGAGCGGACGAGGGCGACCGCCGAGTTGCGCTCGGTCGCGCCGAGCAGGCGATCGACCCGGTTCGGCAGGCTTTCTTTCACCTGCGCCACCTGCTCGATGGTGAAAGTCTGCGCCATCGTTTCTTCGAGCAGGCGCCGCGCCGCGCCGGTGACCGTGTCCCAACTCGTCCCGCTCAGCAGGAGGAGTTGGCGCGCTTCGTCGTTGTTCAGGTCGGTGACGACCCCCTGGAGGGCCCGGACACGGTCGTCGGTTGCGGCACCGGAGGGGCCACGGAGATCGGCGATCCTGCGAATGTCCGCTTCGAGCTGATTCTGTTGAGCGACGACCAGCGTGGTATTACGCGTGTATTTCCTCAGCCGGTCGTCGTTGGCCGCCTCGTCGCGCTTCTCCTGCGTCCGCACGTCGCTGGTGTAGCTCAACGTGCGCGAGGCCTTGAAGGTGCCGGTGGAAACCGTGCCGACGGCCAGCTCGGCGTGACCGGCATCGATCCAGGGGGCGACGGCCACGCTGAGGACCGCGATGAGGACGAGGGCGAAGATCGCGAGACGGGTCAGATGGCCGACCGTCTGCCCTGAGCCGCCCACCGGGCGGCGCAGCCAGGCCGGACGCAACCGGGCGAACCGGGCGAGCGCCGTGTTGGGCGGACTGGCAGCGGCGGCAGTGACTGGCGGGGCAGGTTTCCCGTTCGGCTGGCGCGGCGATTGCGGCGCATTCACCATAGGAGCCCTGTTTTCACGAGAAGAAGGAGTGAAGGAGTGATCGTTGTCGCGGCTGTGGCACGCACTATGGGGCGGCACCGCCGACCCGTGCCACTGTGCCCGACGGCACATCAGGCCGAGGCCAGCAGGAGCCTCGCCGCATCGCTGAGCGCGCGACTGTCGGCACGCCCGGCGGCGCGCGCGATCACGACCGGCATCACCAGTTTCATGTCCTGCGGGCCGCATGCGCCGGTCTCGGCGATGACCGCGCGCACCAGCGTCTCGATCTCCTCGCCGCTCAGGCCGACGGGGAGATAGCTCTGCAGCAGCGCGAGTTGCGCGCTCTCGCGCTCGACGAGATCGGCCCGGTTGACCTGCGCGAACTGCTCGATCGAGTCCTGGCGCTGCTTGATCTGCCGCTGTAGCACCCGCAATTCCTCCGCATCATCGAGCGGGCGATCGCGCTCGGTCGAGCGCATGACCGTCGCGGCCACCTCGGTCGTCGCGTCGAAGTCTTCGGGCATCTGGACGCGCGCGATCTGCGCATTCTTGAACGCCGCGCGGAGGAAACGGATCACGTCGCGCCGGGCGGTATCCCCCCCACGCATCGCCACCTTGAGGTCGGTCATCAAGCGATCATCCAAAGCGCCCATCGGTCGGATAATCCCTCCACGTTCGCGGCGGAACCGTTGCGCCGCAGCAACGTTTCTATCATTGGCTGATCGGCGCTCCGTGGCACCACCTCGGCACCACTTCGGGCGGTGTTGACGTGCGTTGCGCCACCGCTGGCGCGGCCCGGTGCATGAATTTGGGCTTCTGCGCCCCGCGACAGACCGGCCTCAGCGCCAGTCGAGCCAGGTTAAGCAGCAGTCTTCCATCCTGCAGCAAGTATAGAAGTCCGTGCGCAACGCGTCAACGGCGTATTTTCCTCTTCCCAATCGGTAATGTTTCACTTGCCCAGGCGCTGGTCGGCGGTCAGGCCACCCGGCGCGGTCACGGGTGTGCATGATCGCTGCGCATGTCGGGGCGGCAGCGCGCCCGCTTGATTCGGGGCATCGGGGCATCGGGGTCGCTGCTATACTTGCATGAGCGAGCGCGTCGTGCGAGTCACCCCGCCAGGTGGCCCCCCATCGCAAAGGGAACAATGCCCGAACTGCCCGAAGTCGAGACGGTACGCCGTGGCTTGGCGGCACAGATCGTCGGTCGAACCTTCACCGGCCTCGCTTTCCTGGAATGGCCGAGGACGATCGAAGCGCCGGGGCCGGAGGAATTCGCGCGCCGGATCGCCGGGCGACGTGTCGAAGCGGTGCGCCGACGCGCCAAGTTCCTGGTCGTCGCCCTCGACGGCGGCGAGTCGCTGACCATCCATCTGCGCATGACCGGGCAGGTCACGGTCGCGCCGCAGGAAGCCCCGCGCGAGCGTTTCGCGCGCGTGGCACTCGGCTTCATTGACGGTGCCGAACTGCGGTTCAGCGACATTCGGCGCTTCGGGCGACTCGCGCTCTTCGATGAGGCGGCGCTGATCGACCGCCTGCGCGAACTCGGGCCGGAACCGCTCGATGCGGCATGGCGGCGCGAGGACTTCGCGGCGGCGCTGGCGCGGCGGCGCACCCGCCTGAAGCCGTTGCTGCTCGACCAGACCTTCCTGGCCGGGCTCGGCAACATCTACGTGGACGAGGCGCTGTTCCGCGCCCGGTTGCACCCGCTGACGGTCGCCGCCGATGTGCCAGCGGAGCGGGCCCATATCCTCCACGCGGCGATCCGTGCGCTGCTCACCGAGGCTATCGCCAGCGGCGGCACGACCTTCTCGAACTACCGCGACGCCTACGGCCAAGCCGGGGATTACTACGAGCGGCGACGTGTCTACGGGCGCGAGGACGCGCCCTGCCTCGACTGCGGCCAACCGATCGTGCGCATCGTGGTCGGGGGACGGGGAACCCACTTCTGCCCCGCCTGCCAGCCCGCGCCGGACGCGCCCGTCGCGCCGGATGCGCCCACCGCGTCGATCGCCACGATCGTGCCCTTCCCCACGCGCGCACCGCGTCGCAGGGTCGCCGAAAAGGGCGTCGCATACGTCGCGACCGACGGATCGGAGCGGGGCACCGAGTCGGAGGGGAGCGATGGACGCTGAGGCGACACGCGCCAAAGACGATTTCCCGTCTCGTGTCTTCGCGATCGTCGCGCGTGTCCCGGTCGGCAGGGTGACCACCTACGGGCGGATCGCGCGGGCGCTCGGCGAGCCTCGCGCCGCGCGGATGGTCGGCTGGGCGCTCCACGGCACCCACGGGCGCTCCGATCTCCCCTGCCACCGCGTGATCAATCGGAACGGCGAGCTGTCCGGTCGCTGGCACTGGGGTGACCCCGACCTGATGCGCGCCCTGCTCGAAGCCGAAGGGATCGCGTTCGACGCGCAGGAACGGGTCGATTTGCAGCGCTTCGGCTGGCACCCGGACGATGCGTAGCGGGCGATAACGAGCGAGCGCCGCGTGCCATAGTGCCGAGTGCCATCGCGCCGTGACGGCGATCATACCGTTGTGCGGAGGAGAGGGAGAGATTGATGGGCGCGTTCGATGGGCAGGTGGCGATCGTCACGGGTGGCAGCGCGGGGGTCGGGCGCGCGGTGGCGCTGGCGCTGGCGACCGAGGGCGCGGCGGTCGGGCTGATCGCGCGCGGGGCGGCGGCGCTGGACGCGACCGTGCGCGAGATCGCCGACGCGGGCGGTACGGCCCTGGCGCTTCCGGCCGACGTGACCGACGAGGCGGCGATCGGCGCGGCGATCGAGCGCGTGGTGGCCGAGTTCAGTGGACTCGACATCGTGATCGCCAATGCGGGCCTCGGGCAGCGCGGCCCGGTGGAGGCGCTGACGCTGACGGAGTGGAACGCCGTCCTGGCGACCAACCTGACCGGGCCGTTCCTGATCGTGCGGGCGGCGGTGCCGCATCTGCGGGCGCGGGGCGGTGGCCAGATCATCGCGGTGTCGTCCGGGGCCGGGAAGCGCGGATACGGCGAGATGGCGGCCTACTGCGCGGCGAAGTTCGGGCTGCACGGCCTGATGGAGTCGCTGGCCGAGGAAGTCGGCGGGGACGGTATCCGCTGCGGCATCGTCGTCCCCGGCAGCATCCTGACCGGATTCGGCGGGCGCACGATCGAGGAGAAGCGGGCGGGCGGCAACAAGTACCTCGCGCCGGAGGATGTGGCGGCGTCGATCCTCCACCAGTTGCGGCAACCGCAGCACGCGCGCATTCAGGAAGTATTGCTCTGGCCGTTCTGAGCGGGTAGATCACCAATTGTTTGTCACTGCCCGGTCCGTGATCTTGCCATCTGGTCGCCGAGCGGCTATAGTGGAGGCACAGGGGAAAACACGTTGGGTCTCGTGTCCCAGCAAATGTAGAGGGCCACACATATGGATAACGTTTACCGTGTCCGCTACCGCGCCTACTCTCCGGAGAGCGACAAGCAGCGCCTTTTCATCGAGGACACCGAGGGGGCGTTCTATCTTTTTAGCGATGGACGTTTGCAGTGCCGCCTCGATCCGCAGATCTGGTGGCCGCGCATCAGCGCCTTCATGGAGCAGGCCCGTTACACCTATAACCCGGTCGAGAACGACCGCCTCTTCTCGCTCGACGGCCTCAGTCACCTCGAACACACCGCCAGCTAACCTCCCCTACTTACGCACGGGGATTCGGCGCGTGCAGTGGATCGGCGATGTAGAAGGTCTGTTCGCCAACGGGCTGACGTCGCAACTCGCCGCGCGCGGCCAGACGTTCCAGGGCGGCAGCGGTCGTCGGCTCGGGGAGAGCGATGAGACGTGCCCAGAAATGGGCGGGTCCGGCCACGGCGGCGGGCCGATCGCGCGCGATACGGTCGAGGGTACGACGGATCGCCTCGTCATCATCGTCCATCGCCCCCTCGCTCATGGCGCGGCCAGGGCGGCGACGGTGGCGAAGTCGTAGCCACGCGCGCGCAAGCCGTCGATCAGCGGCTGGAGCGCGGCGGCGTCGCGCGACGCCGCCCCGACATGGAGCAGGACGATCGCGCCGGGCACCGCACCGGCCAGCGTGCGGTCGAGGATCGCCCGCGTCGTCGCCCCGTTCCAGCCCAGGGTGTCGATCGTCCACATGACGTTGTAGCCATATCCGGCGGCGGCGAGTTGCGTCAACGCGGCGGCGTCGTATTCGCCGTAGGGCGGGCGGAACCAGGGGCGCGTCGTATGGCCGAGGAGGGGCGCGATGATCGCGTCGGCCTCTTCCACCTCCGCCACTCGCTGGTCCGGGTCGAGCCCGCCGAGGCCGTCCGAGACGCCGGTGAACGAGCGGTGATCGCGGGTGTGGTTGACGACGTGGTGGCCCTCCCGGCCCATCCGGTAGACCAGATCGGGGTTGGCCTGCGCCCAGAGGCCGGTGATCCCGAACGAGGCGCTGATCCCGTTCGCCGCCAGGATGTCGAGGATCTGCGACGCGAAGCCACGATCGGATCCGGCGTCGAAGGTGAGCGCGAGCAGCGGTCGGGCGGTCTCGAAGCGGGCGATGGTGCGCGCGACAGCGGGTGGCGCGGCGACCCACGCGAAGGGAGCCGCGCCGGACAGGCCGCGCACGATGGCGCGTTGCGACCCGAGCAGCCCGTAACGCACCTCGTCGCGGGTCCCCGCCGCCTCGGGGCGATACTCGAAACGAACCCGCTCGAAATACTGGATCAGATAGGGTCGCCCGTCGGCGGGGTTGGCCTCGACGAACTCCTCCGAGAGGGGATAACCGAAGACGAGCAGCCCCCCGCCCCCCTGCCAGGCCCGACCGAACGCCCCACCAAGGGTGTGGCCGGTCTCGCGGAAGAAGGCGCGGTCGCCACCCGCCGCCGCGATCGGCAGGAACGGGGCCTCGCGCTCGCGGCTGGTGGTGAGATCGCGGCCGAGCGGGAGCCCCTGAACGCTGTGGGGCGTCCGCGCGTGTTCGGGGAAGTATTGGAGCACGGCGCGCTCGAAATACTGCGTGACCCGCCCCGCCTCGTCGAACTCCTCCGAGAGCGGGTAGCCGAGGAGGGTGAGTCCGCCGCGTTCGCGCCAGGCGAGGGTGAAGTGCGCGCCGAGCGTGTGGCCGGTCTGCGGGAAGTAGATCGGCGTCGCGGCGACCACCGCCGGGCCGGGGGGCAGGAGGCTCAGGGCGACCGCGAGGAGCAGGAGCGCGGCGCTGCGGCGGGCGAGGCGGGCGGCGATGAGCATACACCCTCCCTGCTTCTCCCCACCCACGGTCGGCGAGGCCTCGTCCGGCGTGGTTGCGGGCACGGTCCGCCCCGGCCCGCCGCGCTCCCCGGTTACGGCCCGGCGATTATAGCGTCAGCGCTGGTCGGCTGCCCGATCCGGCCAACCAGGACGAAGCTGATCGCCAGCGCCAGGGCGATCAGCGGGAAGAAGAGGCCGTAGGGGACGACGCTGAGGACCACCCCGCCGAGGAGGGGCAGCAGGCTCGCGGGGAGGAGCAGCGTCCCCTGGAGGCTGATGTACAACGGGCGGCGCGGTGCGGGGGCGATCTCCAGCAGGAAGTTCATCCAGCCGATCATCTCCCCCGCCAGGATCACCCCGGTCACGAAGTAGACGACCAGGAAGGCGTTGTGGGGGAGGCGCGGCGTCAGCAGCACGTAGCAGGGCAGCAGCGCGGCCAGCAGGAGCGAACCCTGGACGACTCGGCGATTGCCGTAGCGGGCGCTGACCCAGCCCCAGAGGGCGTTCGCGGCGAGTTGCCCGGCCATTGAGGCGGAGACGAAGCCGCCGATCGTCGCGGCGTCGATACCCACGGCGTCGCGGGCGAAGCGGAGATAGAACGGCACGGCGACAAGGTGCGCCACATAGGCGATGCGGGCGAAGATGAAGCGGCGGAAGACCGCGTCCTGTCGCCAGATGCGCCGCCCCTGCGCGATTACCGCCCGATCGTCCGGCACGCCCTGCGCGGCGTTCGGCAGCGGCGCGACCGGCTCGATCGGCTCGCGGACGAAGGCGAACAAGGCCATCGCGGCGGTCAGCATCAGCCCCGCGACGAGGAAGAGGAGGGCATAATTGCGCGGGAAGCCGCCCTCCTCCGCCAGGATGCGCGCCACGGCGAAGCCCGCGCCGAACGAGCAGAGGTTGCCGAGGGTCCGGCCCACGGCGAAGATCTGGCCGCGTTGCTTTGGCGGGGCGACCTTGGCGAAGATGTCGAGCCAGGCGACGCTCTCCGCCCCGACCCCGAGCGCGAAGAGGGCATAGCAGAGGAAAAAGGCGGCGAGCAGCACACCGGGCGCGGGCTGCGTCCAGACGACCGCCGCCATGATGAACATCGGCGTGTTGCGGAAGAGGCTGGCCCAAATCAGGAACGGCATCTTGCGCGGGCGGTGGGCCAGGAACCGGGCGGCGGCGAGCTGGGGCAGCCCGATACCGACCTGAAAGATGGTGGGCAGCAGGCCGAGCAGGATCGGCGAGGCGGTGAGCGAAGCGACGAAGTTCGCCAGCACGGTGCCCGAATCGAAGAAGGCGATGCCGATACTGAAGCAGACGACCTCCCCGATCGTCAGGAACAGGTTGCGCCGCAGATGCGGGCGCGACGGCCCTGCAGGGTCGCCGACGCGCGCCAATTCCGCCGCCGGAGCGTTCTCCGGCGTCTGTACCGTTGCCACCATGCCCTCCCGACCATCGAGCGCGCCACGCGGGATGGTCCCAGGTCGGGAGTGCGTCGTCAAGGGCGGGCGGGCACGACTCGCGGGGCGGGGACCGGCTCAAGCGGCGGGGGTGTCGCCGGGGCGCGAGGGTCCAGCCCCATTCGTCTCCGCCGCGTCCACCCCCGTCGCGTCGGCCCCCGCCGCGTTCGTCGGCGCGGCGGAGAGGGCGGCGAACGTGGCGATCGTCTCTCGCCAGAGTTCCCGGTAGGTGGCCGAGGTGGTGCGGGCACCGCCCAGCCCCAGGCGGGCCGCGATGGCGCGCAGGGAGCTGTCATCCCCCGGCTCGCCCCCCTCGTTGGAGGTGACAGACCGGGCGAGACGGCGTACCTCGCAGAAATGGCCGAGTCCGGCGATCTGGTCGAGCGCGATCTCCCAACCGTCGAGGCGATAGCGACGGCGCTCCTTCGTGAGCAGGCCCGCGTCGGTGTAACCGAGCGCGTGCAGCAGCGTGAGCACCCTCGGACGGGCCTCGTAGGTCGCGATGCGCGGCGCGGCGTCGGCGCTCGGCAGGGAGACCCAGGCGGTATCCTCGCGGCAACGCACACGGACGATGGCGGCGTCGGGCGGCGCGGGCGGGCACAGGAAGTGGTCCCGTTCGACCGCCGTATCGAGGAAGGTCGCCCCGGCGTCGGCGAGGGCCGCCTCGTCCGGCCAGCCGTACAGCTTCAGTTGCACGTCGGGCGTGTCGTGGAGACCGGGGCCAGTGGCGGGCGGGGCGTTGTCGATGACGACGAGCGCGGCGCTCTGCGCCGCCGGATCGATGAAGCGACGCTGGGAAGGGACGACATACTCCCCGCAACGACGCAAGATCGTCCAGGCGTCGAGGCCGACGGCCGCCGCCGCGATCACGCGAGCAAGCAAGGGCCTGGGCAGTCCCACCTTCACCCAGACCCCGATGGCACCGGGCGCGGTCAGCAGTGCCTCCGGCCCCACGAGCAGCAGCGGGCCGACGCCGTCCTCGATGGTGACCGCTGCTGGTGGCGTGTCCACCACCCGTGCCCCAGGCAGCAGCGCGGCCAATGACGCCGCCAGCGCCGTCGCCTGCCCGGACCCGCGCGGCGAGGCGAGCGCGATGGTGGGGGCGGGCGCGTCCGCGCGGACGCGCTCCGCCAGCAGTTTGAGCGCGAGCGCCGGGGCCACCACCGGCAGGCCCTCGCCGCGCCGCCAGGAGAGCGCCCGCCCGCGCTTGCTGCCGCGCATCGGCAGGAGGCCGTAGGTTTGCATCAGCCACAACGCGAGATCGGCGACCGCGTGCTCGTCGCCATCGAGCAGTTCGATCTCGATCTCCGTCTCGCGATATTCCGGTGCACCTTCCAGTTGCACGCGATCGAGCGCCAGGGCCACCCGCGCCCCATCGTCGCGCGCGAGGTCGATCTGGCGGCGGGCGGTCAGCAGGGCGAAGAGCGGTAGCAGCGGCTGCGCGCCGACGACGCGCAGCGCCCGCGTCACCGGCGCACACTTCTCCCTCGGCAGATCGGTCTCGCCGCACGGCAGGAGCGCGTTCACCTCGCGGCGACGCGCCACCCCATCGCGGCCCGGCCCGCGCCCGCGCTTAAAGGTCCACTCGACGCCGCTCGCGCCGCCGCCGAGGACGCGGCGGCGCAGGGAGCAGCGGTTCGCTTCGAGCAGGGCATCCGGTGTGTCGAAGTAGGTGTTCTGCTGCGTCTCATCGCGGCGTGCCGTCACCCACCAACCAGGAAAATCGGTGCGCGCGGCGAGGTCGGCCAGCGTTTGCTCACCGGCTGGGGCAAACTTCGCTTCGAGTTCGATGCCACGTCGTACCATGGGCCTCGGGGAGGATCGGAGCAATTCGCCAGGTCCGCAACTCGGTCGGCAACTCGGTCCGCATCTCGGTTTTCAGCCAGGGGTAGTCTACTGTGTCGCAGGGGGCGGGGCAATGCGCGGGCCGTCCAAAATCTTGCGCCGCAGGGGCAGCGGGCACTGCCCCCACCCCTCCGGTCCACCGGCATCCCCGCGCCGTCCCGCCCCCCCCCGCCGACCTCCCTGCGCCGTCCCGCCGCCGCCCACCCCAACGCCATCCCCCCGCCGCACGCGATATTAAACCGCACTCCACGCCCCATGAGTCATTGTTTTTCCGTGCCCCAACGCTATACTTGCCCGCACAGGCGTCGAGCAGGACGGGCGCGCCAGGGTGCGAACCAACGGGGGGTCAGGCCGCCGACGAAAAGCCTCCCGACCGCGATACTGGAGACACGGTCCCTTTCGTCCCGTGTCGGGGCGAGGGGGCTTTTTCGTGCGATGAGAGCCGGATTGACCGTTGCAGAACAAAAATTCGCAACTCGGCCCTTGACATAGTACGTACGCGGCCTGATAATGATTGTGGTTAGCTGGCCGCGCTGGCGGAGGCCCGGTCGCCGATGATGTCGCGACCTGGATCGATCGCCAACGTGGGGAGGTGTTGGAATGACCGCGACGAACCCGCCACCGATCACAGCGATTCTCGGGCCGGAGTTACGCCGTCGCTTCGTGGAATATTTCACGGAGCGGCTGGGTGTCGAATTGCCCTCCGCCTCGCTGGTCCCGCAGGACGACCCGACGGTGCTGCTGACGGTCGCCGGGATGCAGCAGATGATCCCCTTCTTCGTGGGGGTCGAGCAGCCGCCCGCGCCGCGCCTCTGCTCGGTGCAGAAGTGCTTCCGCACGGTGGACATCGACGAGGTCGGGGACGAGAGCCACCTGACGTTCTTCGAGATGCTCGGCAACTTCTCGGTCGGCGACTATTTCAAGCGCGAGGCGATCGGCTGGGCCTGGGAGCTGATGACCCAGGTCTACGGCCTCCCCGCCGACCGGCTCTGGGTCACGATCTACCCGCAGGATGACGAGGCGCGGCGGATCTGGCGCGACGAGATCGGGATCCCGCCCGAGCGGATCATCGAGGATCCCTCGAACTGGTGGGGGCCGGTCGGCAAGACCGGGCCATGCGGGCCGGACTCGGAGATCTACTTCGACTTCGGGCGCGGCGAGGGGCGCACCGGCGAAATCCCGACCGACGATGGCGGGCGTTTCCTCGAAGTCTGGAACCTCGTCTTCATGGAGTTCAATCGCAACGAGGACGGGACCGACACTCCCCTCCCCCGCAAGAATATCGACACCGGCATGGGCCTGGAACGCCTGACCATGGCGCTCCAGGGCAAGCGGTCGGTCTACGACACCGACCTCTACCAGCCGATCATCGGGCGGGCGGCGGAGCTGACCGGCACGCAGTACGGCGTGGACCCGAAGACCGATCGCTCGTTGCGCGTGATCGCCGACCATAGCCGCGCGGTCGTCTTCCTGATCGGTGATGGCGTCCTGCCCGACAACGAGGGGCGCGGCTATATCCTGCGCCGTATCCTCCGCCGCGCGGTGCGCTACGGGCGTCTGCTCGGACTGGAACGCCCCTTCCTGACCGAGACGGCGACGGTGGTGATCGACCTGATGCGCGATCAGTACCCCGAATTGGTCGAGCGCCGCGAGCGGATCTTCCGGGTGATCCGCCAGGAGGAGGAAACGTTCGGGCGCACGCTGGCGCGCGGCCTCGGGCGCTTCGAGGCGCTGGCGGGCGGCGTCAAGGCGGCGGGCGGCACCGCCATCCCCGGCGCGGAGGTCTTCCGCCTCTACGACACCTACGGCTTCCCGTTCGACCTGACGGTGGAACTGGCGACCGAGGCGGGGCTGACGATCGACCGCACCGAATTCAATCAGGCGATGGATGTGCAGCGCGACGCGAGCCGCGAAGGCTCGAACTTCGGCAAGGGTGCGCGCCGCGATCTGGAGACCTACGCGGGGCTGAAGCTCCCCGCGACCGTGTTCCTCGGCTACGACCAGGATCGGGCCAGCGGCGCGATTCTGGCGATCATCGGGGCGGGCGGGCCGCAGGCGGCGGCGAACGTGGGCGAGGTGGTCGAGATCATCCTCGACCGGACCCCGTTCTACGCGGAATCCGGCGGTCAGGTCGGGGATACCGGCGTGTTGTCGAGCGGCGCGGGACAGTTCCGCGTGGCCGATACGCAACGGCCTGTGACCGAGATCAGCGGCCATCGCGGGCAGGTCGAGGCGGGGATTCTCCGGGTCGGCGACACCATCGAGGCGGGGATCGATGTCGAGCGGCGCGCGGCGATCCGGCGCAATCACACCGCCACCCACGTCCTGCACCGCGCATTGCGGCTGGTGCTGGGGCCGCATGCCCAGCAGGCCGGCTCGCTCGTCGCGCCCGACCGCCTGCGCTTCGACTTCACCCATCTCCAGGCGCTGACGCCCGAGGAGTTGCGGCGAGTCGGGGTGCTGGCGAACGAGACGACTCTCGCGAACGAGGCGGTCCATGCCGAGACGATGGATCAGCGGGCGGCGCTGGCGACCGGCGCGATGGCCCTTTTCGGCGAGAAGTACGGCGATCAGGTCCGCGTCGTGACGATCGAAGACTTCTCGAAGGAGTTGTGCGGCGGCACGCACGTCGGCGCGACGGGTGAGATCGGCCCGATCGTGGTCACCGGCGAGGCGGGCGTCGCGGCGGGCGTCCGCCGGATCGAGGCGCTGACCGGGCATGGCGCGTTGGCCTATCTCGGCCAGGTGCAGGCGGCGACCGACGCGCTCTTCGCGCAGTTCCGTACCCGCGTGCCGGAACAGTTGCCGGTGCAGGTGGACGGCCTGCGCGTGCGCGTGCGCGATCTGGAGCGCGAGGTGGAGCGCCTGCAAGGCCAGCTCGTCGGCGGCCAGGCGGCGGGGCTGCTCGCTCAGGCGGTCGAGGTCGCCGGGGTCAAGGTGCTGGCGGCCCGCGTGGAGGTGCCGGATGTGGGTGCCCTCGGCCAGTTGGGCGACCGCCTGCGCGACCTCCTCGGTGCGGGCGTGATCGTCCTCGGCGCGGTCGTCGATGAGCGCCCGGCGCTGCTGACGATCGTGACGCCCGACTTGGTGGCGCGCGGCCTGAAAGCGGGGACCATCCTCGGCGAGACGGCGCAGGCCCTCGGCGGGCGCGGCGGTGGACGCCCCGAACGCGCGCAGGGCGGCGGTGGCGACCCGACACGCCTCGACGCGGCCCTGGCCGCTGTCGCGGGCATCGTAGCGCGAGACGTGCGTCGCGAGTCGTGATTCGCGAGTAGCGGTTCGCCGCGACGCCACGGTGTGGTGTTCGCCGCGACGACGCGCTCGCGACCCACGACTTCGCGGACCCACGACCCCCGGAGGGACCGTGAGTGACGTGATGACGGGCCGTGAGCGCATTATTGTCGGGGCTGAGGACACCCTGGAAGGGGTCCTCGCGCGGCTACGCGTGTCCCATGCTACTGCCCTGGTCCTCGAAGTGGACGAGCGTAGCCCGCTCCTGAGCAGCCTCCCGCAGCTCCATACCCTCGACGAACTGGCGCAGGAGCGCGGGATTCAGATCGCCATCGCCTCGACCAATCGCAAGCTGCTGAACGCGGCGCGCGTCTTCGGCCTGGAGGTCATCGACGCGCGCCTCGCCTCCGCGCCCGTACTCCCAGAGCCGGGCGACCAACTGACCGCCGACCAACCTGCGCGGGCCGACGCCGCGCCGCCCGCCGAAGGTGCGGGCCAGTCGGATACAGCCTGGTCAGATGGGAATGCGTCCCTCGCTCGCCCGCTCACCCGAGCAGCCGCGCCGCGCCGCTTGATTCGGCGTCTCGATCCCTACGGACAGCCCTACGATGACGAGGCGACCGAGGAAGAAACGGCACCCCACACGAAGACGCGTACGATACGCCCGCTCCGCGTCGGGCGGAGCCGGGATGAGACGACCACGGCGATCGTCGATGACCTGGGAGACGAGGGCTGGGACGAGGACGACCGAGGAACCGAGGACGAACGCGAAAGGGGTGCGACCGACGACGATGGGCGGCGGCGCGGCCCATTCGGTGGCATCGCGGCCTTCTGGGGCGACGTGCGCGACTGGATCGAGACGCGCCGCAACGTCGCCACGCCCGACGAGCAGGACGACGACGACGACCCTGCCGCCGGGCCGGAACACTCCCCCGAGGAGGGTTGGGACGAGCCGCCCTATCGCACCCGCGCCGCGCCGCAGCGTGCGAGCCTGGCGCTGCCAGAGCTTGCCGATCAGGAGCAGGACAACCAGGACGACGACGCGGAAGCGGGATCATCCCCAACGAGCGCGGCGGAGGAAGTCGGAGATCGGCGCGGGCGGTCCGAACAACACGCTGCGCCTTCCTGGGACGACGCGGGCGCGGCGGCACCAACCGCCCACCTGCGCCCCTTCATCGCCTCGGTCAGAACCTTCAACGACGACGACGATTTCGAGCCGGGATATGCTCCCGCGCCCGCACGGCGCGGGGCGATGGGCGGCGGGTGTTTCACACTTGGCGGGCTGGTGGGGGTCATCCTGGCGCTCGGACTGGTCGCGCTGCTGGTGTTGTACATCGTCGTGCCGACCGCGACCGTGACCCTGGTCGCGCGCACCGGCACTCTCCCGGTCGAATTCGGCGTACTCGTCGGCGAGATCGATCCGAACTCGCCGGAAGGGCAGGCGACCGCAGAGCGGATCGTCGTCCCGGCGCGGCGTATCACCGTGCCGTTGAGCGCGAGCAGCACCAAACCGGCGACCGGCGCGCGACTGGAACCCGACGTGACGGCGGGTGGGCCGGTTGTCCTGATCAATTCCTCGACCAGCGAGGCGGCGACCGTGGCGCGCGGGACAACCCTCGAAGGCACCGGCGGTCGCACCTACGTCACGCTCGAAGCGATCACGATCGGCCCCTCGGATCCCCTTGGTGCCGCCGGGTTCAACTCGGTGACCGTGAAAGCGGCGGCGGGTGTCCGTGGCAGCGGCGGCAACGCGCCGATCGGTGCGGTGCGCGGCCGCCTGGCGAACGGGGTCTATTACACCAATCGCGACGCCCCGATCGCGGGCGGCACCGATAAGCGGATCCCCACGATCGCCCAGCAAGACCTCGCGGCGGCGCAGGCGGCGGCGGAAGAGGCGGTGCGCGGAAAAGGCCAGGGCGCGCTGAACGGGGCGATCCCGGCGGGCAGCGCGATGATGCGCGAGACGAACGGGGTCGGGAATTTCCGGGTCCAGTTCAACACACGGGAGGGCGCGGACGGCGACAGCGTGACCGCGACCGTGAACGCCGAGGCGACGGCACTCGTTTACGTCCCCGGCGATGTCGAGGCGCGCGGTCGTGCGGAGATGGAGCGCCGATTGGCCGCTGCCGCCAAGCCGGGCGAGCCGATCGTGCCGGGGAGCGTCCAAATCGGCGGACCGCAACCGACGATCGACGTGCCGGGGCAACTGGCCTTCACCATGACCGGCACGGCCCGCACCCGCGCCGCGATCGGCGGCGAAGCCGAACGCGAGCGCCTGGCCCGCTCCCTGGCACACCAGGACGACGATGCGACGCGCGAGGCACTGGCGAAGGTCCCCGGCGTCTCGACCGCGACAGTGGAGTACGAGACGGGGCCATTCCCGCAGCGAATGCCATGGCTGGCGTCGCACATCACGGTGCGAATCGCGGACAATCCGTAGCGGAATCGCATGTTGGCGTGCGTGGGGAGGCGGACACTCCTGGTACGCGTGGCCGTAGAGTCACGCGATACCCCTGCCAGCGCGATAGGGGCACGCCACTGCCCGTCCATGCCCCTGCCTGGCTCGCCGAATAGCCGTGGCGGCGACGACTACAGGCTCGAGAGGTGTTGAATCTGGTCCCGATACTCGTCCGGGAGCGATGAATAAGCGGCGAGGATGAGATAGTTGAGTATTTGACCAATTTTCAAACCCGGATTGATCAGCAGGATACCAGGTATATGGCGACCAGCGGCGAGATGATCGGCGAGATGCGTCGGCATCGAGTGGCGATTATTGGTAATGAGGACGAGATCGCGCAACTCGCACTCGACCAGGATAGCCGGATCGAGCGTGCCGAGGGGCAGCATGTCCGGTTCACCGATCTTCCAGATGGTCAAGTCCGGCTCACGACGACGGAGCGCGGCGACCAAGGCGGTGTCCACGTTCTCATCGAAAAGATAGCGTAGCATTACACCGATTCGCCAATCTCGACGGCTATTCCTGCGAGACGACGTTCCTCAAGCAGTCGCCGCATACGACCCACACGCTCCTGATTGGCAGGATCGGCCTCCTGCTCCAGACGCATCCGATTCCCCCACTCCAACCACTCCGTGAGGTAGGCATCCACCGCCTCCCGGTGTTGCAGGCGGTAGAGGATCGTTGCGTAGACCTGTTCGAGCGAGAGGGACGGGTAGCTGGCGACGATCTGTTCCGGCGTGCGCTCACGGTGGATATGGTCGTAGAGCACCGTCTCGATGCCGACACGCGTCCCCTTGAGCCTGATGTCGTCGGGCCGCTGGAAGTCGAAATAGTCCTCGATCTGCATCGCAACCCTCCCACCATGCAACCGCTCATTACCGCTATGATACCCTACCGGAAAAGGCGAGTGCCGGGGAACTCGTCGCCCCCGGCACTCGCTACCCGCTCCTCGTCCCTCCTGCTACGCCGCCAACCCTTCCAGCAGCTTCAGCCAGCGCGCCTCGTCGTCGTACGGGCCGACGATCGCCAGGCTATAACGCGCGGGCGCGAAGAGTTCGCCCGCGAGCGCCTGCACCTCGGCGGCGGTCACCGCGTCGATACGCTCCGTCACCTCCTCGGGGGTCGGCACCTCGCCGTAGATGATCTCGTTCGAGGCGAGCCAGGAGGCCATCGCCTGGCTGTCCTCCAGGCTCATCAGGATGCGCCCCTTGCGGAACTCCTTCGAGCGCGCCAACTCATCCGCCGGGACCGTCAGGTCGCGCAGCTTGCGCAGTTCGCCGACCACCGCCCGCACCGTCTCCTCGGCCTTGCCCGGATCGACCCCGGCGTAGACCGCGCCATTGCCGACATCGGCCAGTTGATTGAAGTAGGAGCCGACCGAGTAGGCCAGCCCGCGACGCTCGCGGATCTCGATGAAGAGGCGCGAACTCATCCCCGAGCCGAGGATCACGTCGAGGGTGCGCTGCACGTAGCGTCGCTCGTCGTGATACGAGAGGCCGGGGGTCGTCAACACGAGATTCGCCTGCTTATCCGCGCGGACGAGCAGCCCGGCGCGCGGCGCGGTCTGCCGCATCCTGGCCTGCTCGATCGGTCGCGCCACCCCCGCCGACAGGTCGCCGAACAATTCCCCCGCGCGCCGCACGACCGCGTCGTGGGCGACATTCCCGGCCACGCTGATCACCAGGTTCGCCGGGACATAGTGCGCGCCCAGGTAGCCGAGCATCGCCGGGCGGTCGATCCGCCGCACCGAGTCCTCGCTCCCGGCGATCGGTCGCCCGACCGCCTGCTCCTCCCAGACCAGCGTGTTGCTCAACTCCCCAACCAGGTCGGTCGGATCGTCCTCGCCCGCCCGGATCTCCTCGATGATCACGTCGCGCTCTTTCTCCACCTCCTCGGCCATGAACAGGGAGTTGCGAATCATGTCGGCGAGGACGTCGAACGTGCGCGCGAAGTGGGTGGAGGGGACCTTCGCCCAGTAACCGGTCTGCTCCCGGCTGGTGTAGGCGTTGAGGATGCCGCCGACCCCCTCGATCTCCTCCGCGATCTGCTCGGGATTGGGGCGTGTCGGCGTCCCCTTGAAGAGCATGTGCTCGATGAAGTGCGAGATGCCCGCGTGCTCATCGGTCTCGTAGCGCGAGCCGATGTTGTAGGTCAGGATCATGCTGACGGAACGCACATGCGGCATGCTGAAACTCAGGACCCGCACGCCATTCGCCAGAATCGTCTTTTCGCCGTACAAGCGGTCGCCTCCCATTGTTGCGTCGTCGATCATGAGTCGTGAGTCGTGAGACGTAAGTCGTGAGTAGGAGTTCGTTGCGGGCACCGTGTCGGGACACCACCGCGCAGCCACTCACGACTCACGACTCACGACTCACGCCTTACAACTTCTGATTATACCGCGCCTCGGAGGTGATCGAGGGCCAGCAGCAGTGCCGACGCGGTCGCGGCGGCGATCACGGCGGCGCGGTCGCCGGGGAAGATGGCCTGGCGATGCAGTTCACCCCCCGGCCAGGCCAGGGCGTAATGGACGAGGCCGACCGGCTTGCCCGGCTCCGCGCCGCCCGGCCCGGCGATGCCGGTCGTAGCCAGGGCCAGATTGGTGCCGCAGGCGTGCCGCGCGCCGCGCGCCATCGCGATCACGCAGGCCGCGCTGACCACCCCCTCCTCCGCGATCAGCTCCGGCGACACGCCGAGGAGCGCCACCTTCAGCGCGGCACTGTAAGCGACGACGCCGCCCGAAAAGTATTCCGACGCGCCCGCGTTGGCGGTGAACGCGGTGGCGAGCGCGCCGCCAGTGCAAGACTCGGCGGTGGCGATCGTCTGGCCGCGCCCTCGCAGGAGCGCGCCAACCGTCGCCGCCCGCCCGATCGTCGTATCGTCCAACCCCTCCCTCTTTCCTGAAGCGCCGCCTGTTTCCTCATCTTCGTGACCATCGGGTTCAGCGCCATTCGCACCCCCCTGCTCGGCTCGGCACCCAACATCGTGGTCGGCACGGTCGCCCAACTCCTGGCCCTCATGCTGGTCTGGGGGATCATCAAGGTGCGCCCGCTGCTGGCCACGTCCTTGGAGCAATACGACAGCGCCTGGGGCGGCGGGGCACCGACGACCTCGCCGGATATGGCGCTCCAACTCGAGCAACAGGCGGCGTCGCTCGATGTGCGCATCGCGCAGGCGGAGGCCCAGCGCGGCCTCGATCTGCTCCGTTGAGCTGACGGCGGGACGTAGCCGCCCCTGTATCTCGCCGACAGATCGGGCGTGCCGCCCAGCTTCGCTGCGCGCCCTGCGAAGGTGCCCCGCGTCAGCGCGGTGCGGACACATCCCACAGGGCGGCGACCTCATCCGACGTGAGCTGTTGCCAGTCGCGATCTGCGGCGCGCACGCGCGCCTCGAGCGCCTTGAAGCGCGCCGAGAACTCGGTTAGGGTCGCGCCGAGCAGATCTTCCGGTTCAAGCTCCTGTCCGCGCGCCAGGCCGACGAGGGCGAAGAGGGCGGCAGCGAGCGCCTCGCGCCACGCCGCCGCATCGGCCCCGGTGGGCGCGTTATGCAGCACGGCGACGGCCAGGTCGAGCGTCGTGAGGAATGCCGCAGTCGGGCGGTGCAACGTCGGCGGGGCGAGTCGATCGACCCGGCGCTGAGTGAGCGCCGCCCGCGCCAACGCCGGAAGGCTGCGGGGGATACCGTCGAGCGCGGACGCCGCCGCCCGCGCGGCCCGCTGGCCTTTGGCGCGTCGTTCGGTCTCCTTGATCTGGTCCCAGTTGCGGAGGACTTCGCCGCTGTCGGACACGGCCACGTCGCCGAAGACGTGCGGGTGGCGGCGCACCAACTTGGTCGTGATCGCCTCGTAGACGTCTTCCAACGTGAATTCCCCCGCCTCCTCCGCCATCTGCGACTGGAGATAGACCTGGAGCAGGACATCGCCCAACTCCTCGCGGAAGGCATCCATGTCGCCCGCGTCGAGCGCGTCGAGCGCCTCGTAGGTCTCCTCCAGGAAGCTGGCGCGGATGCTCTGATGGGTCTGTTCGCGGTCCCAGGGGCAGCCGTCGGGCGCGCGCAGGCGTGCGGTGATCGCTTGCAGGCCCTCGGCGGTCTTGGTGGCGCGTTCCGGGGCGAGGGCGGGGACGAAAACGCTGGTGAGGTGATCGTGACCGCCCGCCGCGCGGTGATCCAACTCGTGCAGGGGGACGGTGCGCACGTCCTCGGCCCCGGCGACCCCCCCGGCGCGCAGGACGGTCAGCGGGTGGTCGTCGGGATAGCGGCGTCCGAGCGCGAGCTTCACCGCCGAGGCGGTCGCGGCGTTGTAGACCTGCCCGATCAGGGCCGGGCGTAGCGGCGAGATCGGCAGGGTGCCGCCGCCGAACGGCTCGCGTTCGAGCGCCGCCGCCAATTCGAGCCCGTCCACGATCTGCACGTTGTCGCGCAGCAGATCGATCGGGAGCAAGGGCGCGAGCGCATCGAGGAAGCCGAGCGCCGGGACGATTCGCACGCCGACATGCCGCCGTGGCGCGGCGAGGCGCAGCAGTGCCACGGTGCTCTCACCGATCGTCGGGTGCCCCGGCACCGCGTAGATGATCGGCCCGCCGTCCCTGCCGTGGGCCAGGACCGCCTGATCGAGGAGATCGCCGACGATCCGCTCGTAGAGGGATTGGAAGTCGCTCGCCGCCTCGTAGCGATCGTCGAAGCTGGCCCAGCCTTCCGCCCCTGGCAGGCCCGCGATCGTCGGGTGGATCCGTGTCCGCAGCCAGATCGGGCGTCCCGATTCCAGCCAGGCGACCGTGCCGCGCGTCAGCAAGTCCGCATCACCGGGACCAAGCCCCACCACGACGATCTCCCCGACGGAAGCCTCGTCGGTCGTGACCGTCGCGTGTTCCGGCGTGTCCGCCGCCGATGCGGTCATCGCGCGGTGGCCCGCAAGACCGGATCGTTGATCACCACCGGATACTTCGTCTTCAAGCCGTCGAGCCAGAAGGCGATCAGGTTGTTCTGCTCGCGCTCGGTCGGCGCGCGGCGCTCGACCTTGGCGATCCGCAGCACGGCGTACTGCGTGCCGCTGGTCGGGATCGGGTCGCTGTACGATCCTTCCGTGATCCCCTTGAAAGACTCGCGGATCGTGGGATTGAGCGCGTCCACCGCGATGCTGCCCTGCGAGTTGACGACCTGCGGATCCTGCGCCGCCACCGGCGAGTACGCCCGCAGCAGGTCGTCGAACGGGGTGCCCGCCCGGCCCTTCTGGGACGCTTCCAGCGCCTTCGCCTGGGTCTCGGTCGAGAGGAGTTGCAACGTCACCGCCTCGACCTCGGGCTTGTTCCAGAACGGGCGCATCTTCTGGATCAGCAACTGCTGGCGGGTCGTTTGCTGGTACGCCGCCGCGCTCGGATACCCCTGCGCCAGGAGGTTCTGCTGGAAGCCATCGGTCCCCTGCGCGGCGGTGATCTCGGTCGCGTTCCGGGCGTTGACCTCGCCCGCGTCAATCGTGACCCGCTGCGCGCGGGCCTCCAATTCGATCAGGCGACCATAGATCAGTTGGTTCAGCGCCGCCGCGCGGTCGGCCTGGGGGGATGTCCCAGCCGTCGCGTTCAGATCGCCGCGCGTGATCCGCTCGCTGCCCACCGTCGCGACGGCATCGGTGGTGAAGCCGCACGCCGCCAGGAGCAGGCTCAACGTCACGGCCAGGGCTGGCAGAATCGTTGGGCGATCGAGTATCCGCTGTTTCAACGGGTGCAGTGTACGCAAGCCTTCCTTCTCCCTCATCCTCTCGCCCTTGATCCGCAGCGCCATCTCACCCCACGCGCCGATGCGCACCTGCCGCCCGTTCGCTCCGCTTCGCGCCCGGCATGACCGTCGCCAGCAGGGTCTCGGGATGCCCCTCGGCGATCTCCAGGAGGCGCAGTGCGGGGCCATCGGGACGGCGCGTGCCGCGCTCCCAGGCCACGATTGTCTGCGGGCTGACATTGAGCGCAGCCGCGAACTTCCGGGGCGAAAGCGCCAGCGTATCCCGTACCGCGCGCACCCGCTCGCCATCGAAGGCCGACGGGGCCATGACCGTAGCACCCGACTCGGGATATTCCGCCGTGTGTGTCCGCAGCCACACTTCACGGCGCTCGAAGGCGAGCGCTTCTTCCAGGGCGGTGAGCAACGAGCGTTCCAGGTTGAACTCCTCGCCGTGGCTGGTGTTCGAACTCGCAGGTGTAGACAACGTCAGACGCATCGAGCGACGATGCCCGCGATTGCTCCGTCCACGGCGACCCCCATTACTTCGTCGCCACCGTCTTCTCGCCGAGGCTGAGCACCGCCATGAACGCCTCCTGCGGGATCTCGACGGAGCCGACCATCTTCATCCGCGCCTTGCCCTCTTTCTGCTTCTCCAGCAGCTTGCGCTTGCGGCTCACGTCGCCACCATAGCACTTGGCGAGGACGTTCTTGCGCATCGCCCGGATCGTCTCGCGGGCGATGATCCGCGCGCCGATCGACGCCTGGATCGGCACATCGAACATCTGGCGCGGGATCAGCTTCCGCAGCCGCTCGACCAATTCCCGCCCGCGCGAGTAGGCCTCGTCGCGGTGCGTGATCATCGAGAGGGCATCCACCGACTGCCCGTTGACCAGGATATCGAGCTTGACGAGATCCGACGCGCGCATGTCGGCGAGGGTATAGTCGAGCGAGGCGTAGCCTTGCGTGCGCGACTTCAGGTCGTCGTAGAAATCGACGATCAATTCGCCGAGCGGCATGTTATAGGCCAGATGGACGCGGTCCTCGTCGAGATAGTCCATCTTCTTGAATTCGCCGCGCCGGGTCGTCACCAGATCCATCAGCGCGCCGATGTAGCGCGTCGGGCTGATGATGCTGATGTCCATCCACGGCTCATGGATCGCGGCGATCATCACCGGATCGGGCATCGCAGAGGGGTTGTCGACCCGCACTGTCTCGCCCGTTGTCGTGACGATCTCGTACTGCACACTCGGCGCGGTCGCGAGCAGCCCGATGTCGAACTCGCGCTCGATCCGCTCCTGGACAATCTCCATGTGGAGCAATCCGAGGAAACCGCAGCGGAACCCGAAGCCGAGCGCGTCGGACGACTCCGGCTCGTAGACGAGCGAGGCGTCGTTCAGCTTCAGCTTGTCGAGCGCATCGCGCAGGTCGGGATACTCGTCCGAATCGAGCGGGTAGAGGCCCGCGAAGACCATCGGCTTGAGCGGTCGGAAGCCGGGCAACGGCTCGGCGGCCGGACGACGCGACAGGGTGATCGTGTCGCCGACCTGACAGTCGCCGACAACCTTTAAGCCGGTGGCGACGTAGCCGACCTCCCCGGCGGAGAGGGACTGGAACGGACTCATTTCGGGGCGGAAGACGCCGAGTTCGAGCGTTTCCGCGTCCTTCCCGCTGTTCATGATCCGGACACGCTCGCCCGCCTTGATCTCCCCCTCGACCACCTTCACATAGGCGATCACGCCCTTGTAGGCGTCGTAGTGGGAGTCGAAGATCATCGCGCGTAGCGGGACGGTGCTGTCGCCGACTGGAGGCGGGAGCTTAAGGATCAGCGTCTCCAGGATCTCGTCGATGCCGATGCCCGACTTGGCCGAGGCGGGGATGATCTCGTCGTCGAGGAGACCAATAAAATTCTGCACTTCCCGTCCGACCCGCTCGGGATCCGCCGCCGGGAGATCGATCTTGTTGATCACCGCGATCAGCGTCAGGTTGTTCTCCAGGGCGAGGTAGACATTCGCCATCGTCTGGGCCTCGATCCCCTGCGCCGCGTCCACGACCAGGATCGCGCCCTCGCAGGCGGCGAGCGAGCGGCTGACCTCGTAGGAGAAATCCACATGGCCGGGCGTGTCGATCAGGTTCAACTGATAGAGCTGACCATCGCGCGCCGTGTAGTCCATCCGCACGGCGCGCGCCTTGATCGTAATCCCCTTCTCGCGTTCCAGGTCCATCGAGTCGAGGACCTGGGCGACCATCTCGCGCTTGGTAACCGTGCCGGTACGTTCCAAGAGGCGGTCGGCCAGGGTCGATTTCCCGTGGTCGATATGCGCGATGATGCTGAAATTGCGGATAAGGCGTTGTTCGGTTGTCATGCCTGTCCAGTCGTCGATAGCGGGTTATCAATATCGCGGTCGTGTGCGTCACGCGAGGTGGCAGGCGGGGATCTGCGCGCGTTCGGGCGGCGATGCTGGCGCGGAATGCATTCGAGCGAAGTATAGCATGTGGTGGTATGGGCGATGCGTCATTCGGGTGAACGGGGGATGCGGATCAACGTCTAGCGCCGGTGGTTGAAGGTCCGTGGAGGCGGTATGGCAGGCGGTTGAGGCCCCGCTGCGCGCTGCCACCACCGCGCCTCGGGGCGACAGCGGTCGCGACAAAGTCCGCCTGCGCGGACGAGAGTTGCGGAAATTTACTTCCCCTACCGGAGTGCGGCTGACCAAGTCATGTCCCTGGCCCCGGTGCCCGAGGCTATCCAGCGGGTTACTATTGCCCGATCTCTCGCCAACAAACCGACGGAGCAGACTGCACGCCAAAATGAGTATGCCGATTACTCGCAAAGCGCTCGCTGGAAAGATTTGCGCGAAGACGTCCTTGCCGCCCAATCCTACTGTCAGGAGCGCGGTGATGACGAACATCTCATTCTGCACCATCTTTACTACTACAAGAACGGCTACAGCGTGCTCTACAGCGAGCCTGAAGGACGGTCGTTGCGCGACTGTGCGCCTCTCTCGGAGTGTAGGAAAGGCGCATACACCTGGCAAGACCTACCTGGATGGCGAGCGCTACCCTCACCTTCGGAAGAACGGCAGTACTATCTGGCTGGCGCCCTCAAGCTCTCCTATAGAGTCCCGCAGTCTCTCCTACCGGGGTAGCAAGCCGGGGCGACCGGTGAGGCTGCCACTAAAGCCATGGGCGGTCGCGGAGGAGCCAGCGTGCCGAGGCGAGGTGGAGGGCGGCCGCGAGGGCGGGGGCGAGGGTCTGGGCGCGGTTGCGGTAGCTCGCACCGATCAGGGCGTCGGCGGCCTGCACCAGGCCCGCCAAGACCAGCAACGCACTGAGCCAGTTGGTCGATTTACGGAGCGTGAGGACAACCACCATCGCGGCGAGGGGGACGCTGCGGGCGGCGAAATACCGCGCGTAGAACGTTGCCGCCGGGGTCGCGGCCTGCCCTTCCGGGAGTAGTACCCCTGGTTTGACGGCCGCCGCTGCGGCGAACCCCCCAGAAGCGAGGGTCACGGTCGCGTTGATGATGGCGACCGTCCACCAGAGCGCGCCACCCGCCGACTGACGTTCAATCATCTCAGGCACGCCACCCCTTGATATGCTACGGTTCGCACACGATAGCGGTACGGTAGCATCGCGGGGTGGGAGACGCAAGCCACGCGGTTTAGAGTTCCGCCGTCGGCCCCGGCACACCGTCGCCCACGTCGCCGATCCGCCCCGTCTCCTCCTCCACCGCGATCTGGCTCTCGATCGTGTGGCATCTCTGCTTGCCGCTGGATCAGGTCTGCTGCCCCTCGCGGCCCGTCGGCCGCTGCACCCGCTGCGCGACGGTGTCCACGAGCACCAGCAGTCCGGGGGTATTCTTGGGCAGTTGCGGCAGGTCCCGCCGGTGGTGGAGGCCGGGATCGGGCAGGCGCAGGCGGTCCCGCCTGGTCGCCTCCAGCAGCGGCAGGAGGCGGGCGACGATGCGCGACGCCGGGCGCTCATCCGGCCCGAACAGGTAGCCGAGGACCGGGAAGGTGGGGTACTGCCGCAGCCAGACGATGGTCGACAGGACCTGGTCCGCCGGTGACAGCATGGGGCTGCGCCCGCCGCCGAGCGCCCGCCGCCAGTCGGGTCGGGCCAACCGCCGCCGCTCGGCGGCGGCAGAGGGCCCCGCCAGCTCCGTGACGATCTGCCGATACTCCGGCACGCCGATCCCGATTGTCTTCGCCCCCCTGCCGCCCCCCTGCCGTTCCTGCGCGGCGTACACCACCGACCACCGTATTGCGACGCAGCTCTACTAAACCTTACCCACGCAGGTGGGTTTCGGGGTGCCGCCGCACCCCGAGGCGCGGTGGTGGCACGGAAGGCCCGATGTGGCGAGCGAGCGGAGCGGGGCCAAGGGCAGAGCGCAGCGGGGCCTCGACCGCCTGCTACATCGCTAATGCCACTCGCTCCAACCGCTCGCCGCATTGCCCCAACCACCCACGCAGCAACTTCGCGCCGCACCCCCCGTCCCAGGCGCTGGTACACTGTGTCCTGGTGCGGCGTCATGGTCGGCCTTGTCCGGCACGACACCGGTGATGCGCCGTGCGCGTAGATGATGCGCCGATATAAGGCGCGCGATCTTGGCCTATCCCGATGCCGACGCCGATTCGAGGAGGAAGGCATGGAGACGGTGACAGGCATGACTTCCCCCGAGCCGCCGACTTCCCCGCCAGCGATCTTGGCGCGAGATCTTCGCAAAACCTACGGCGAACACGTCGCGGTCAGGGGCGTGGATTTGACGGTGGCGCGCGGGGAGATCGTCGCCTTCCTCGGGCCGAACGGCGCGGGCAAGACCACCACGATCAAGATGATCACCGGCCTCTTGAAGCCGACGACCGGGTCCGCCGCGATCCTCGGCCATGACATCGAGCGCGATCCGATCGCCGCCAAGTCGCTGTTCGGCTATGTGCCGGACACCCCGAACCTCCCCGGCAAGCTGAAAGGGTGGGAGTATCTACGCTTCATGGCACGTCTCTATCGCGTGCCGCTCGAGCGCTCCGAGCATCGCGCCGCCGAACTCCTCCGCCTCTTCGATCTGACCGACGCCGCCAGCGACCTGATCGAGGGCTACAGTCACGGCATGGGCCAGAAAATGGCCCTCGCCGGGGCGCTTGTCCACGACCCGCAGGTGCTTTTCCTCGACGAGCCGACCGTCGGCCTCGACCCGAAATCGGCCCGCTTGATCAAGGATTTGCTGCTCCAATTGCGGTCGCGCGGCGTCGCGGTCCTTCTCTCCACGCACATCCTGGAAATCGCCGAGCGGATGGCCGACCGCGTCGTGATCATCGACAAAGGGGCGATCGTCGCCGCCGGCACGCTGGACGAGCTGCGAAGTCGCGGCGGGCAAGGCTCCCTGGAAGACATCTTCCTCAGCCTCACCGGCGGCGCGGAGTACGCCGAAATCGCGGAAGTACTGGCATAGGCGTCGCCCACGGCGCGTCGGAAGCTGCACCGTCGGCGTGGGCGAGCGATTCAGCATCCTGCGCGGCAGGAAAAGCGGGCGCTGCCCAGTCCGCGTAGGCGGGCCCCGCTATGCTCTGCCGTAGACTTCGTGGCGGAGCCTTCAGCCGGGACGGTGGCAGAGCCCGGCGGGGCCTCAGTCCAACGGCATCCCCGTCTCCGCCGCGCACGATTCCGAACCGAGCCTGTCGCCGGTGCGCGGCGTGGTGGCATAGCGGTATGGCAAAGGAGGGCAATGATGGGTTTCGTGCGCCGGGTGCAGCATGTGAGCGTAGGGTTCGACGCGGGGCGCGAGGACGAGGCGCGGGCCTTCTATACTGGGATACTCGGCCTCCCCGAGAAAGCGCGCCCGCTCGGCTTGAAGGACACCCCGGTGATCTGGTTCGACGCGGGCGACGACGAACACGAGGTCCACCTGCTGGCGACCAGGGATTACGCCGCGCCGACCGGCAACCATCTCTGCCTCGAAGTCGACGATCTCGCGGCGATGCGGGCGCACCTGGCGCAGCGCGGCGTCCCGACGCGGGAAGCCGCGGCGATCGACAACCGCCCCCGTTTCGTCGTCACCGATCCATTCGGTAACGGCATCGAACTCACGCAGATCACCGGGCGCTTCACCCCGGTCAACGAGTAAAGGCATGGCGCACCACCCGTCCCCCGTCCCCTGACGACCGACGGCCGACGACCGACGACTCCACCCCTCCCGAGGCGCGATGACCACCGCACTCCAACGCTTCTTCTCCGATCTCTGGCTCCTGCTCGCCCTGCGGCGCACCGTGGCCTGGAATACCTTCCGGGCGCGCAAATGGTGGCAGCAGGGGTTGCAAGTGCTCGGGCTGCTATGGATGGCGGGATCGGCGGGCTTCGTCTCCGGGCTGATCGGGTTCGGCATCGGGAGACTCCTGCGGCGCTCTCCCGAGCCTGGGCTGGAACCGCTGTTGCCGGGCCTGATCCTGACCGTCGTGGCCCTGATCGTCCTGGTCAGCAGTTTCGGCGTGGCCCTCGGCTCGCTCTTCTTCTCCAGCGACCTGGAGACGCTGATGACCGCCCCAGTCAGTCGCCGGGCGGTCTTCGCCTCCAAGATCCTCGATGGCCTCGCCGTCTACTACGGGATCGTCGGCTGCACCGCCATCCCCGCCCTCGTGACCTACGGCGTCGGGCTGCGCTACGGCCCTGTCTACTACCTGCTGGCGGTTGTCGCCGTGCTCGGCACCCCCCTGCTCCCCGCCGGCCTCGGCGCGCTGCTGACGCTGCTGGTCGCCCGCTTCGCCCCGGCACGGCGGGTGCGCGAAGTCCTGGGCCTGATCGGGGCGCTGATCGGGATCAGCTTCAGCCTCGTCGGTCAGACCTCGCGCCTCTGGATCGGTCGCCTCACCCCGACCGATGGCGATCCGAGCATCCTGCTGGCGAATCTGCGCCGGATCGCGGCGCTGCCGATCCCCTCGTTCGTCGCCGGGCGCGGCCTGGCGTCGGCGGGGGAGGGGCGCTGGCTGCTGGCCGTTTCCGAACTGCTCGGCTTCCTGCTGCTCACCTTCGGCTCGTTCGCCGCCTGCGTGGCCGTCGCTGACCGCCTCTACGCCACCGGCTGGGTGCGGATGCAGAGCGCGGGCGGGGCGAGCCGCAATCGCGCTCGCGTGGCGCGCGACGCCGCACGCGTCGGGTGGCTCGGGCGCGCACCGGCCTGGGCGGCGATCGCGCTGAAAGATTGGCGCGTTATCCCGCGCGACCTCCGCAACTTCGCGCAACTCCTCACGCCCCTCCTGCTACTCCCCGTCATCTACTTCAACCTGCTTGGCGGCGGCGGCGGGCGGCGCGGGCGTGGGCGCGACCTGGGCGACATACTCGGCGGCTTCGACGCGGTCATCTTCGATCCATCCGGCATCGCGATCGCGTTCGGCGTCTTTTCCGCCACCGCGCTGGTCTTCCGGCGGGTGGCCTTGAACGCGATCAGCATGGAGGGGCGGTCCTGGTGGATCCTCAAGCTCGCGCCGGTGACGGGGCGCGAACTGCTGCGCGGGAAGTTCGTGGCGGCGATGGCCCCCTTCGTCGCCTTGAGCTCACTGCTGATGATCGGCGCGGCCTTCTGGCAGGGTTTCAGCCTCCTCGGTTTCCTTTACGGCTGGTTCGGCGTGGAGTTGCAGGGCGCGGCGACGCTGGCCCTCGCGATCGGCGCGGCGGTGCCGTGGGCACGCCTCGACTGGGATGATCCGCGCAAGATGACCTCCGGCTGGGGCGCGCTGGTCTCCCTGCTCGTCGGGCTGGCCGTCAGCGCGCTGATCGGTGCGTTCCTCTGCCTGCCGATCATCGCCGCGCTCTTCGCCCCCGACCTGGTCGTCGTCGCCTGGATCGCCGGGCCGACCCTCGCGCTGGTCGTCGGCGCGGCGACCGTCTGGCTCTCCCTCGATGTCGGCGCACGCCTCCTCGGGCGCGTCGGCGAGGCGTGAGTCTGCCCCCGGCTGGCCGCTCGGACGCGAGCGAGCACGATTCGCCGCTCCTCGGTGTGGCGCTGCCTTGAACGCGGCCACCTATCTCGCGACCGGGACGCCGCTGTTCGGTTAGCCCGTTCCGCCAGCGAGCCATCTGGCCCCTGATACAGGTCAAGGCCGCACCAAACACCGGGGACTCGGAGCAGCACGACCCTTTCATCCTCCTGCCCCGGCCGCTGATCGCCTTCGCCAATGACGAGGCGCGACACGCCACCTGGGAAGCGCGTTACGCCCTGCCGATCGCCGCCGTGGTGGCCCGCCGTGCCGCAGTCGTGACCCACGCGCTGTCGCTGGTCGGGCAGTATCGGGCGCTCCTACCGTTGGCGTGACATCGGCGCGGCGCGCGGACAATTGGAAGGGTGCGGTTCAGAACCTTGCGCTGTGGCGATGCGGGTGGTGTGCCAGACTTCTTAAGGGAGCGGGCACGGATGCTTCGCGGCGGCTCAGCACGACAGTTCGTCGGTGATTGGCCCACAGCGTACAAAATTGTCATGCTGAGGCCGCAGCCGAAGCATCCGCGCCCGCCTGCGCCTTCCTGCGCCACCATCGCTCCCACGCAAGGTTGTGAAGCGCACCCCGACGGGAAACCCCCGCGCCCGAGTGTGGGCGCGGGGGCCGATCCCTGTCTGCACGCTGCCGACGGCTAATCCGCGATATCGTCGCTGTTCGCGCGCGGCCCGTCAAGCCGCTTCGCGCCGCCGTTGCTGTGTACCGCGCCGCCGTTGTGCTGGGCCTTGTCGATCGCCTCGCCGATCGCCGGGATAGCGCCCAGCAGATCGCCGAGCTTCATGCCGGTCAGCCCCTCGAAGAGGGCGGGGGCCTGGGCGATCATCTTCGCCACATCGTTGACCATCGCGGCCGAGCCGATGCCGCCGTGACCAGTGCCGTCGCCGGTCGAGACGATCGTGATCTTGTCCACCTTTGTGAGCGGCTCGCTCATCGCGCGGGCCAGCTCCGGCATGCCGCTGAGCAGCTTGTCCAGGATCGCCGCCTGCCCGTAGCCGCTGTAGGCGTTGGCCTTGACCTCCATCGCCTCAGCCTCGGCCTGCCCCTTCGCCAGGATAATCTCCGCCTCGGCGACACCCTTGGCGCGGATGATCTCGGCCTCGGCGTTACCGCGTACCCTGGTAATCTCGGCCTCGGCGGCACCGCGCACCTTGGTGATCTCGGCCTCGGCGAAGCCGCGCGCCTTCTCGGCCTCGGCCCGCCCCTGCGCTTCCAGCGTCAGGCGCTGCCGTTCGGCGGCGGCGATCGTCTCGATCCGCTGCCGCTCGATCTCGGCCGGTCGCAAGATCGTCGCGATCAGTTCCTTCTCGCGGCGCAGGATCTCGGTCTCCTGCACCTTGACCTGCTGCTCCTTCTCGATCTGCTCGATACGGACCAGCTCGGTGACGACGCGCTGCTGCGCGATGTTGGCCTGGATCTCGTAGGCCTTGTCGGTCGTGGCCTGCTGGGCCTTCACGGTCGATTCGTATTCGGCCCGCTTGAGATCGAGGTCGCGCACCGCCTCGGCCTGCTTGGTCTGCGAGGCGGTCTGCGCGATCACGCGCTCCTGATCGGCCCCGGCCTGCGCGATGGCGGCCTCGCGCATCGCCTGCGCGCGCTTGATCGCCGTGTCGCGGTCGGCCTCGGCGGCGGCGATGTCGGCCTGCCGCCTGATCAGCGCGATGTCCGGCTTGCCCATGTTGGCGATGTACTCGCTCTTGTCGCGCACCTCGCGGATGGTGAAGGAGACGACCTCCAGCCCCATCTTGTCCATGTCGCCGGCGACGTTCGAGCGGACCCGGTCGGAGACCATCTCCGGCTCCTTGACCAGCGACTCGACCGTCAGTTGCCCGACGATGCCGCGCAGGTGGCCCTCCATCACCAGTCGGATCAGGTTCTCGCGCTCCTGCTGCGGCTTGGAGAGGAACTGCTCGGCGGCGGTGCGGATGCTGTCGGGGTTGCTCTTGATCTTGATCTGCGCGACCGCCTCGACATTCACCGCGACACCCTGATTGGTGTAGAGGTCCTGTTGCGGGGCGACATCGAAGCTCATCAGTTCGAGCGAGAGTTCGCGCGAACTCTGAATGAGCGGCAGGACGAAGGCCCCGCCCCCCTGCACGATCCGGGTGCCACCGAAGCCGTAGATGATCAGGGCCATGTTGGGGGCGACCTTGCGGAACATGCTGACGATCGTGCTGAGGACGATGATCAGGCCGAGGACGGCCAGCGCTACGACGGGGATCGGGCCGAGTATCACAGGGGGCTCCTTTCGGTTATGGGTGTTGATTGGCGGAGGGGGAGACGTGAGTCGTGAGTCGTGAGTCGTGAGTGGCTGCACGGTGGCATTCGGGCATAGCGCCAGCAGCGGACCTCTACTCACGACTCACGACTCACGTCTCCCTCACGGCGGCGCTGCCACTGGAGTATCGAGGAACGGCTGCTCGTCCGCCCAGGTGAGCGGGGCGACGTAGGCGATACCCCCGGTATAGTGGACGATGGTCACCTCGGTGCCTGCCGGTAGCGGGCTATTGTCCACGCTGCGCGCTCCATCCACCCGCTGTTTATCGTCCAGGACGTAGACGATCTCCCCCGTCCCCCCGGCGCGCACCGAGGAGGAGACCCGCGCGACCGTGCCGGGGAGGTCATAATTGGCCGGATCGAGCCGGGTCTGGCCGCGCCAGAGGAACTTCGCCAGAAAGGCCCAGACGATCGTGCCGCCGAGCAGACCCACGCCGATCGCCAGCGGCACGGTGAGCCAGACCGCCAGCCCGGCCCAGGTACGCGCGATGTAGCCCGCCGCCCCGAACCAGGTGAGGAAGATCATCACCGTGCTGAGGCTGAGCGGCGAGGGTGCACCGCCATGATGGCCGCTCGGGTCGCCGTCGGTGTCGAGCCCGGCCACGTCGTCGCCGACGCTGAAGAAGAGCGAGGCGACGCTGAAAATGAGCCCGAAGGCGAAGAGGAAGAGGTACAGCCCGGTGAGCCAGTCGCTCGGCCAACTCATGACCGCCCCTGCCTGCGGCCCGACGCGGCCAGCGGTTCGCTCACTGGCTCGTTCGTCGGGAAGAGCGCGTCCACGTCCGCATAGAGCGGGCCGACGTAGGCGATCCCCGCTTCGTAGCGCAGGAGTACCACCTCGGTGCCCGCCGCGAGCGCCGCGCCATCGAGAGTGCGCGCGCCATCCACACGCGTCTTGCCGTCCAGTCGATAGACGACTTCGCCCGTCCCGCCCGCACGAATGGACGAGGTGAGCTGGCCGGTCGCCCCCGCGATCTCGTAGTTCGCCGGGTCGAGCTGGGTCTGCCCACGCCAGAGAAGCTTCGCCAGAAAAGCCCAGACGATCGCCGCCCCCACCAGCCCCACCGCTGTCGCCGCCACGACGCTCGTCGCGGCCAGCGAGCCATAGTAGGCGCGCAGGATATAGCCAGTCGCCCCGAACCAGGTCAGGAAAATCATCAGCGTGTTGACGTTCAGCGGCGACGGCGCGGCAGGCGCATGGGCCTGGAGATCGTGCGCATTCCCCCCACCATGGCCGTGGCCGTGACCATGCCCGGTGGCCGACCCGGCGTCGTGGTCGTGCGACCCCAGGTGGCCCGAGTGCCCGACATGCGTGCTACCGGGCAGGTGGAAGTGCCCGCCGACCACGCCGAGCAGCAGTGTGACGACGCTGAACAGCAGCCCGAAAGCGAAGAGGAAGAGATAGACCCCCGCCAACGTATCGACCGGCCAACTCATCGCATGCCTCCTCGGGAGCCGCATTCGCCGGGCCACCCCACCAACACGCTCGTCCGGTGGCCTCGCGGCACTCCCATTTCTACCGTACCATTGATTACGTGCGAGAGTAGGGAAAGTTACATCGCGGGCAAGGGGAGGCGGGCGGTGCCGCCAGCACCGCCCGCCCGATCGGGGTATGAGGAGAGAAGGAAGTACGCTGGTAATGAAGGTGGAAGCTGATGGAAGCACGGGGTGGTACTGTCAACTTGGGGTGACGAGGACGAGGAGTCGAGCTGTGCGATACTCGGGGCATGAAAGAGACAAGGACGCTTGACCACACCGGCCATCGGTTCCCGCCGGAGATTGTTGCGCACGCCGTCTGGCTGTACTTCCGCTTCGCCCTCAGCTATCGCGGCATGGAAGCCACCCGCCATAGACAAGCGATAAGTGGCCGCACCCTCGCCGTCGCCATCTGCCTCGGTGTCGCCCTCGTCGCGCTGCCCGCACCGCGAGTGGCGCACGCCGCGTCGGCCCTCTCGATCGAGCCGACGCAGGGCCGCTGCATGGTCCAAAGCCCACCGGCTCACCCTGCGCGGCACCGACTTGCCCGCAGGACTCCGCGTGAGCATCGTCGTGTATCCCGACGACGCGGCGGCCTCGCCGCCCGGCTTCCCGGTTGGGGAGGGTGTGGTCCGGCAAGATGGCGCGCTCGTCGTCGAGGGGCTACGCTTCCGGTGCCCGACCGAACTCGTCGAAGGGGCGCGGCACACCCTCGCGGTGCTGCCTGCGGGCGCTACCCGGCGCGCACGCGCGGATGCGCTCGCCGCCGCGACCTTCACCACCAGCGCCAGCCCGCCCCCCCTGCCATCGGACGAGCGGCAGTGTTTCGCCGAAACCGGGCAATGTACCGAGGGCCGCTTCCTGGCCTACTGGCGCTACAACGGCGGCCTCGCACGCCACGGCTACCCGCTGACCCAGGAACGGCGCGAGCGACTGGAGGACGGGCAGGAATACACCGTGCAGTACTTCGAGCGGACACGCCTGGAATACCATCCGGACAATCCGCCGCCCCACGACATCCAGATCGGGCAGTTGGGACGGCGCTTCGGTGCGCCCGAACCGCCGGTCGCACCATCCACGCGCGTCGGCCCGGATGTCACCGCCGAGGCGCGATTCTTCCCCGAAACGGGCCATAACCTCGTCCGGTTCCTCTACTACTGGACGCAGCAAGGGGGCGTGGAACTCTTCGGGCTGCCGCTCGGCGAGGAGCGCGTCGAGCGGCTGGAGGACGGGAACGCCTACACCGTCCAGTACTTCGAGCGCGCCCGGTTGGAGTGGCACCCCGACGCGCCCGGCTTCCGGGTCGTCGTCCGCCAGTTCGGGCGACATGCGCTCGCCGGGGCGCAACCCTGACATCCGGCCCCGATCGTGGTACCCGCGCCGCCATCGCGATGGACGTACCGGAGGACGCGCGCTCGTTCGTCGATTTTCGTCTCCCCATCGTTGGAGCGGCAGGGCCCACCGCTCAGCGCGCTTGATCCCCCGATCGCCGCCCACCCCTGAGCGCGCAGGCCACCGCCATGACCAACAAGCGGCGCGAGTCCGCGCGTGTGCCCGTCCTGCAAGCGGAAGGTTGGGCGGGCGAAGGCTGATCGACGTCCCCAAGTGGTCTGTTTCACATGAGCGTGTCGGGATTGCCTCCCCCCCTCTCCTCGGATGGGCGGGTGCCCCCTGGGCGGCGGGGTGGCGAGCGAATGCGATGCCGGGGGTGCGGGTGCTCGCAGGCGGAGTACAACCCGTCTCCCCCCACACTCCTGCGAAACAGACCACGAAGCCATCGCGCCGCGCGGCCTTCGCCCACCCCCCGGCTACAGATACTGCGCGAACCAGCGCAGGATATGGCGTAGCCGCTCGGCGCGGTGCGCGGGCTTCCCGCCGCGCGAGAGGTTGTGGTCCTCGTCCGGGAAGCGGACGAACTCGGTCGTGCGCCCGAGCTTCTTCAACGCGATGAACATCTGCTCGCCCTGCTCGATCGGGCAGCGATAGTCCTCCTCCGAATGCAGGATCAGCAGCGGCGTGTGGATATTCTTGACGTAGCTGATCGGCGAGTAGTGCAGCAGCTTTTGCACATCGTCCCACGGCTCGGTCTCGAACTGCGTCTCCAGGAAGGTGAAGCCGATGTCGCTGGTGCCGAAGAACGAGAGGAGGTTCGAGACGCAGCGCATCGTCACCGCCGCCTTGAAGCGGTCGTTGTGGCCGACGATCCAGTTCGTCATGAAGCCGCCGAACGAGCCGCCCGCGACGCCGAGCCGCGCCGGATCGATCCAGGCGTTCGCGGCGATCGCGGCGTCCACGCCCGCCATGATGTCCCGGTAGTCCTCCTCACCCCAGCGCGACCGATTGGCGATGGTGAACGCGGCCTCCTTGCCAGTGCTGCCGCGCGGGTTGGTGAAGAGGACCCCGTACCCCTGCGCCGCCAGCAGTTGGAACTCGTGGAAGAAGGCGAAGCCGTATTGCGCCGCCGGGCCGCCATGAATCTCCAGCGCCAGCGGATAGCGCGTGCCCTCCGTATAGCCGTAGGGCTTCATCAGCCAGCCGTCGATCTCCCAGCCGCCGTCGCCCGCGTAGGTGAAGCGCTTGGCATCGCTCAACGCCACCTCCGCGAACAACCCCTTATTGAGGTCGGTGAGTTGCCGCTCGTCCGCGCCATCGAACGCGCAACTGTAGAGATCGCCCGGATTGAGGACGCTCGCCGCCGTGAAGACGATCCGCCCGGCGGCGCTCAGTTGGGCATTCATCACCCCGCGCAGCCCCGCGATAATCCGGGTCGGCTCGCCGCCCGTCGCGTCGAGGCGGAAGAGATGCTCGGTGCCGCGCTCGATCGCCGTGGCGTAGAGCTGCCGCCCATCCGGCGACCACAACGGGGGCTGCGCCACCACGCCGGACCGCACGTCGCCCGACACGTCGCCATCGAAAGAGCGGTCGAAGTCGGCGGTCAGGTTGCGCGGGGGGGCGGAGCCATCCGCCGCCACCGTCCAGACGCCCGCATTGGCGTAGCGACCGTACGGCTCGGGATTGGTGTGGCCGAGGTAGGCGATGGTCCGACCATCCGGCGACCAGGCCGGGAGGCTCGTCGGGCCAACGCTCGCCGTTAGCGCGCGCGGCTCGCCCGCCACGACCGAGACGACCCAGAGGTCGCTGTGGTTGTTGCGGTCGCGGTCCGGCGTGCGGTTCGACGTGAAGGCGAGCGCCGTGCCATCCGGCGACCAGGCCGGGCCGCTGTCATCCCAATCGCCGCTCGTCAGTTGCCGCGCCGCGCCCGGCGCGGTCGCCACACCCGGCACGGCGGTGACGAAGAGATGCGCGTAACCGCGCCCGACGAGGAGGTGGTGGACCCCGTCGGCCTTGTAGCGGATGTCGGTGATGACCTGCACATCGCTCTTCCGCTGCTTCGCAACAGCGCCCTTCGCGCCGCCGTCCTTGGCCTCGCCATCCTTCGCGTCGTCGTCGTCCTGGTCCTCCGCGCCGCCGATCCGCGCCGTGAAGGCGAGGTGTTTGCCGTCGGGCGACCACGTCGGATCCGCCGCGCCATGCCTGGTCGCGGTCAGTTGCCACGCCTCGCCCCCGGCGGTGTCGAGGACCCAGACCTGCGGACGCGCCGCCTGCTTCCCCGCCTCGGTGCCATCATCGCGGCGCGAGATGAAGGCGAGGCGCGTGCCGTCCGGCGACCAGCGCGGCGCGGTGTCGTTCTGCCCGCCGGTGTAGCGGAGCGGCTCGCCCCCCGCCGCCGGGACGAGCCAGAGCTGCGAGCGGTAGGCGTCGGCCTCCGCGTCCATCGTCGTGACGACATAGGCGATCCGCGACCCGTCCGGGGCGGGGCGGGGGTCGCCGATCATCCGCACGCGGTAGAGATCGTCGATGGTCATGGCCCTGGTAATGGCGTGGGGTATGGCGCGTTGTGTCTCGCCGCCGCTGGCGACGGTCGCGGCTTGTGTTGCGGTCATGGTGTCCTCCTCGCGTGCTTGTCGGCTCGACGCCTCGCCGTGGCGACCCTCGGCACCGGCGTCAGGCACTCTAGCATATGGAAAGGCCGTTGCAATGGCGGCGTCGCGCGGGGTCGCCCGGGCGGTTGTCGCCTGTAGACGCTCGCTCTGCCGTTACAGACGTTGGTCGTGCCCCGCCCGACAGAGGGATGCGGCGCTCCACCGTGCCGCGAGGGACCGCCCTTCGCGATCTCGGCCATGCTGCGGGCCAAAACTCGCCGCCCACGGTGTTCGGGGCGAATGTACCTCCCATCGATAGGAAATGTATTTCCTGATAACATCTCTACTCTCAACATGCCGCTTTTTGCACCATTAGCGCCGAAGCTGCCTTCATATGGCCGGCCATGGGAGGGGAGCAGCACCGTATCCCCCAAACGTCCTGGGACTGGTCCGGGCTGCGCCGCCGCTGTCTCGCTCCGTATGTCCCGAAATCCCTGGGACCTACTTCTTATATCATGCCCGTGGAAATCTCCTTACACTGAATACAGCGCAATGGCCGACCGTGGCGGGTCTGGGGCAACCCATTCGTCCACGGGCCGGTCGCAAGGGCGGGCGTCTCACGAGGTGGGACGTTCGGTATCGGTCACGGTAATTGGCCCGGCTGAAGTTGGAACGGTAGGAGACAGGGCGATCGGCATGGTAGGAAACGGGTGCGCGAGGGTTTGAAGCTGGTAGGAGGCACGGCATGGCACGTCCGCTGAGACCGAGAAACATTTTTTCACGCCGATCGACCGAAGCACCGGAGCAGACCGCGTCGGCCAGCCCACGTCGCTTCCGTGGGCAGAGCATCGTCGAGTTCTCACTCGTCAGCCTTTTGTTGCTGACCATGGTGGCCGGCGTGGTGGACCTCGGGCGCGGCGTCTATTCGCGCACGACCCTCTCCAACGCTGTGCGCGAATCCGCGCGCTACGGCGCGACCAATCCCGCGAACTCCCCTGGCATCATCGGCGCGGCGGTGAACACCTCTCCCGGCCTGAATTTGGCCGACAAGAACAATATTACCCAGTCGTTCGCCAACAACCGCGGCACCATCAGTTGCACCGACCGCAACGCCGCCTGGCTACCGCCCGCCAGAGCAATCTTCCCCCTCCCGGCCGGGTTCGGGCTGGGCGTCGTCGCCCCGGCGCTCGCGGCGCAAGTGCTCGCCGCCGCCCCGGGGGATTGCGTCACCGGCTTCGCCTTCCGCGTCAATGGCGTTCTCGCCTCACCCTCTGATGTGATCCCCGGTCAGTTGCAGGGCAAGACCCTCCTGGTCACGTATCAGATCGCCGAAACCTGCATCAACGTCAATGCCTCGCTGACCGTGTGGAATACCGATCCCAACACCGGAGCCAAGATCGGGCCGCCCGTCCAAGACGCCCGGCGCGGCCCCGACAATAGCGGGGTCTACTCCCTCTCGATCGTCGTGCCGAACAGTGCCATATATGGCTACGTGGTCGAGTTCAACATCAGTGGCGACCCGCGCCCCTCGCCGACCCCGGTGCCGCCGACCGCCACGCCTGCGCCGCCGACGAACACCCCGGTGCCGCCGACGAACACCCCGGTGCCGCCGACCGCCACGCCGCTGCCACCGACCGCCACGCCGCTCCCGCCGACCGTGACGCCCATCCCGCCGACCGCCACGCCGCTGCCACCGACCGCCACGCCGCTCCCGCCGACCGCCACGCCGCTCCCGCCGACCGTGACGCCCATCCCGCCGACCGTGACGCCCATCCCGCCGACCGCCACGACGGTGCCGCCGACCGCCACGCCGAAAAACAATGTGCGGCCGACCGCCACGCCGCTGCCGCCGACCGCGACGCCCATCCCCCCGACCGCCACGACGGTGCCGCCAACCGCGACGCCGCTGCCGACGAACACACCGCTGCCGCCGACCGCGACACCGCTGCCGACGAGTACGCCGCTGCCGACGCGCACGCCGCTCCCGCCGACCGTGACGCCCATCCCGCCGACCGCTACACCTATCCCGCCGACCGCCACGCCGCTGCCACCGACCGCCACGCCTATCCCGCCGACCGCCACGCCGTGGGCCGGTGGACCCCCTCCTCTCGGTAACCCGGACAACCGGAACCTGTCCGGCGTCGGAGACCCGTACAGACCGACGGATTGCGAGACGCCACGGGTTGGTAACCTGCTCACCATCTGCGCGCAGTTCAACTTCCAACTGGCGCTGCCGAAGCTGATCGGGTTCGGCAACATCCCGATGAAGGAATGCGCCACGGTCGATATCCAGAGCGTTCCGTAATCCAGTCGGTGGGGGGCGGGCGGGGGTGTCCCCGCCCGCTCCAGGCCGACACATGTAGCCACCAGTCGCGCGATTCACGATCGTTATCCAGGGAGTACCCAAGCGATGATGCAGCGATGGCAGCGGACCACAGCCCGCGTCGGGAAGCCGCGACACGGGCAGGGGCTGGTCGAACTCGCTTTGCTCATGCCGTTGCTCGCGCTCATTCTGCTGGGGGCGACCGACCTGGGCCGGGTGTACATCGACTCCACGCGCCTCAACAACGCGGTCAAGGAAGGCGCGATGATCGGCCTCTACCAGACAAATCTCCTCGCCGTGAAGAAACGCGCCTACGACGAGGTCTTCGATCCGGGCCGGAACAGCTATTACCTCGGCACGCCCGAGGTGGATTTCATCATTTACGAGTACAACCTCGTGCGGGCCGGCGTGTCGTATAACTGCATCGCCGCCGCACCGGCCGGGCCGGAAATTACCGTGAATGCCTGCGCCAATCCCGGGCCGGGCGACGTGGTCGAGGTCAAAGGGCGCTATACCTTCAAGCCTTTCACGAGTGAAATCCTGCGCATCTTCCCCGCGAATCTGCCGATTCGCAGAACCGTAAGGGCGGTGTATTAATGCGCGCACTGGTAGCTTACCTGCGGTTTCGTCGCGCTCGGGGGCAGACGATCGTGCTTTTCGCCCTCATGTCCCTGGTGCTGATCGGCGGGATGGGGCTGGTCATCGACGCGGGCGTCGATTACACCCAGCGACGGATCATGCAGAACGCCGCCGACACGGCGACGCTCGCGGGCGCGCGCATTATCGCGCGCCAGAGCACCTTCGTCGTTAATCGCGGTCAGGTGTGGGACGCCGTGTTCGCCGTCGCCGTGGCTAATGGCGTCGCGAACGATCCGAGTCGATTCGACTGCCTTTTCGTCAATAACAGCCGCGTTTCGCTCGGCGTCTCCTGCAATGTTCCAACAGGGAGCGATAGGGCCTTGAGCCCACCAGCCGGTGCGGTTGGCGTGCGCTTAAGAGTGCGCGAGGAACACAACACCTTCTTCATGCGTGCCCTGGGCATCCCTACCTCTAGCACCGCCGCCGTCTCGATGGCGCAGGTCCAGGCGGCGACTCTCCTGCCGACCGGAGACACGATCTTCGCCATCTGTGGTGTCCGGCCCAAAGTGTATGGGGGTGGCATCGCCAACCTCTTGCTTCCCGAGTCGTATCCCGATCCCTCGGCGAGCCCGTCCGCCGTGCCGGCAACCCTGTGGCGGGTAGCTGAACCGGCGGCGATCGTGCCCGCCGCCTACACGCTTGATTGGAATGTCCGCGACGGGTCCGGTGCGCTCGTCACCAACGCAGCGGCCCCGACCTTCATGTTGTTCTCGTCGGGCATCGAGAAATGCAACAGTAATGCCGTGTTAGCCAACTGGCAGGGGTTGGTCGGACAGCCGACCAACCAGGATTACCAAATGCCCACCGATGGCACCGGCCCGGCGTTCACCAGGCCCCCCGTCGACATCCGCACGGGCGTTGTGCCCGCCGGGCCGGGGCACACGATTAATGGCACGCTCGGTTGCAAGAAGTCTCAGATGCCGCGCCAGTTGACGGCGCCAGCGGTGCCGACTACAGCCACCATGGCGGACGATGGCTGCATCATGCTCGTGCCGATCGTGGACAACTCCGACACGACATCCTTGTCCGGCACCCCTGCGCTGATCGGGCGACTGTGGGGGACGTTCTATGTCTTCAACCAAGGCGGCACGTACTACGGGTGGCTGATCAAGAATTACCCGATCCATGCGCAGGGTGCGGCGGTCTGGCGCACGGACTACCTTGGGCCGATCACCGTGACGTTGGTCCAGGCACCCTGATCCTGCACATACCCTGCACATGTTCGGCTAACAAGAACGGAGAATCCATGCAACGCCTGTTCCTGCTCCTGCTCCCCGCGCTGATCCTCACCCTGGCGGCGTGTGGCGGCACGATGTCGACCAACGGCAATCCCTCCGCGTCGGGGGCGACCGATCGCCTCCTCGCCTCCGGTTCGGGCAAGCCGGGCGGGTCCACCCCGGAATCGGCCTTGGCCGAGCCTGCCCCGCCGAACGCGACGCAGGGATTGGCCCTGGAAGAGGTGACCTACAAGCCGAACACGAGCGGCGGGCTAATCGTCGCCGGGAAGATCGCTAACCGGAGCGCCAGCGAGGTGCAAGCCACCAGGGTCCTGGTCGAGCTGCTGGACGAATCCGGCAAACCCCTGTCCAGTGTGTCATTCGCCGGGCCGAAGCTGCCGACGCTCAAACCGGGTGGTACGGCGTCGTGGCAGGGGGACACGCAGTTCGCGGCGTCCGGTGCGCAACGCATCGTGCTGACCGTAGATGGTGTGGTGGTCACCGCAGCGCCGTAGGTGCCGGATCAACGCGAGGCGGGCCGGGTAGCGACTATCCGGCCCGCCTTTGCCGTCCCACGTCATAACTGCCGTCGCTCAGTCGGTCGTCGGCCCGCCGCTGCGGAGCGCGGGGAAGAGGATCACGTCGCGGATGGCGTGCTGGTCGGTGAAGAGCATCACGATCCGGTCGATCCCCAGCCCCAGCCCGCCGGTCGGAGGCATCCCGTACCGCAGCGCGGCCACGTAGTCCTCATCGATCGGCATCGCCTCCTCGTCCCCGGCGGCGCGGTCGCGCCCCTGCTCCTGGAAGCGCGCCAATTGCTCCTGCGGATCGTTCAACTCGCTATAGGCGTTGCCGATCTCGCTGCCGAGGATGATCGGCTGGAACCGCTCCACCGTGGCCGGGTCGCCCGGCTTCTGCTTGGCGAGCGGCGAGAGGGCGGTCGGGTAGTCGTAGATGAAGGTCGGCTCGACGATGCTCGGGCGCACGAACGTCTTGAAGAGTTCGTCCACGATCCGGGGCCAGACCGTTTCCGGCGTGATGTCGAGGTCCTTCCCCTGTTCCCGGCCCGCCGCGCGCGCGGCGGCGTAAAGGGCGGGCTGCTCCGGTAGGGCGGTGTAGTCCACCCCGCTCCATTCCAGGACCGCGTCGCGCATCTTCACCCGTCGCCACGGCGGGGTCACATCCACCGTCTGCCCATCGAACGTCAGCGACGGCGTGCCGCGCACCTCCAGCGCGACCGCATGGACCAATTCCTCCACCAGGCGCATGATCGTCTCGTAGTCGGCGTAGGCCTGGTAGAGTTCCATCATCGTGAATTCGGGGCTGTGCTTGGCGTCGATCCCCTCGTTGCGGAAGTCCTTACAGATCTCGTAGACCCGCTCGAAGCCGCCGACAATCAAGCGCTTCAGATACAGTTCATCGGCGATCCGCAGGTAGAAGATCTGATCGAGCGCGTTGTAGCGCGTGATGAACGGTCGCGCCGCCGCGCCGCCATAAAGGGGCTGGAGGGTCGGCGTCTCCACCTCCAGGAAGCCCTGGCCGTCGAGGTAATTCCGGATCGCGCGGATAATCTTGGTGCGCGCGATGAACCGCCGCCGCGTCTCCTCGTTGACCATCAGGTCCACATAACGCTGGCGATAGCGCGTCTCGGTGTCGGTCACGCCGTGCCATTTGTCGGGCGGCGGCGTCAGCGCCTTCGCGAGCAGGCGATACTCGGTCACCTCCAGCGTCGGCTCGCCGCTGCGCGTCCGCATCAGCGTCCCGCTGACCTGGAGGAAGTCGCTGAGGTCGATCAGCGCCTTGAAGTTGGCGTAGGGCTCGTCGCCGAGTCGGTCGCGCCGCAGGTAGATCTGGAACTCGCCGCTGCCATCGCGCAGATGCGCGAAGCTCGACTTCCCCATGTCCCGCCGCAACACCAGCCGCCCGACGATCGTCACCGCCGCGCCCGGCTCCCGCGCGACCGCCGTTGCCCCCGCCGGTGGTGCCCCCCCCTCGCCCGCACCCTCCGCCGCGAGCGGCGGCAACAGCGCGGCGAGTTCGGCGATCTCGTGCGTGCGCTGGGCGCGCGGCGTATACGGGTCCACGCCCAACTCGCGCAGTCGCGCCACCTTCTCCAGCCGGATACGCGTCTGCTCCGGCAACTCCTGTTCGGGCTGTGCGGTGGTCATGGGTCCCCTTCGGGGTGGGGAGTCGTCAGTCGTCGGTCGTCAGTCGTCAGTTGCTCGTTAGAGGCGTTGCGCCCACTCGCGGATGCTGCATCACCAAGCCCCCACTGACGACCGACGACTGACGACCGACGACTCCCTACTCTATTCCGCGAATCACATACACCATATCCCCGCTCGGGGCATGGACGCGGACCTCGTCCCCCGCGCGCTTGCCGAGCATCGCCGTCCCCATCGGGGATTGGTCGGAGATCTTGCGCTGGCGGGTACTCGCCTCGGCCGGCTCGACGAGCATCCAGGTCTCGGACTCGCCCTCGGCGTCGGCAATCGTCACGCGGCTCCCGATCCGTACGGTGCCGTCGTGCGCATTGGTGTCGACAAGTTTGGCATGGCGCAGGGTATGCTCAATGTCGCTGATGCGGCGATCGAGGCGGGCCAATTCGTCTTTCGCCTCGACGCTCTCCCCGCCATCGGCGGCGTCCCCGTAGGTCTTCGTCCCCTGGAGCCGCTCCTTGACCTCGCGTTTCTGTGCGACCAATGTCGGCAACATCGCCTCCAACTGCGCCTTGCCCTCGATGGTCAGGAGGGTCTGCTTCGGTTCGGCCATGCCCGCGTTCCTTGTCCTACACCCCAACGCCCGGTGCCGCAGCCGATCGCCCATGGAGCGCCGACATTTCGCGACACACAGAAGCGGCACATACGTACGAAAAGCCGAGAGCCATCCTGGCCCTCAGCTTCGCCGCCCCGCCTGCACGGCCAAGTATAGGCGGGGTGTCAAGGGTTGGCAACCGGGGAGGCGTAAGGCGTAAGTGGCCGCGCGGTGGCATTCGGGCGTTGCGCCAGTTAGCGGACCCCACTTACGCCTTACGCCTTACGCCTCACGCCCCCTCACACGCCCGATTCACATACCCCGACCGGAACGGCCGCACCGCCGCCGTGTCCGGCTCGTAGGCGTGTCGCCAGATGCAGCCGGTGTCGTTGGCGAGCAGGTGGAGGGAGACGGAGGTGTCGTCCGAGAGGGTGCGTACCCGGTGAATGTCCTCGACCGGCGGCAGCAGCGGATAGAGGTCGCCCTGCTTCACGACCCGCCGATGGCTCAACGCCAACTCCTCGCGCTCGCCGACGGGCAGCGTATCGTCGCGCCGCGCGAAGACCGTCTCCTCCTGTTCGCCTTTGTAGAGGCCGATCAGGCCCCAGGCGAGATGATCGTGAACTGGCGTCGCCGAACCTGCCGGGACGACCAGCGCGAAGAGGGAGAGGTCGCCCGCGCCCGCGCGGAAGATCAACCACTGGCCGATCCCGCCGCCCATGCCGCTCTCCGGGACCGGGGCCTGGTAACTGGTCGGTAGCCAGCGGGGATCGCGCAGCAACGCCGCGAAGGTCGGGCGGATCGCCTCGATCGCCGTCGCCGGGCCATCGGTCGCCCCGATCGCCGCGCGCACCGCCCCGATGAAATCGCGCACCGTCGCCGTGTCGAGCAGGAACTCATCCGCCCCGCCATTGAACCGGTCGAGCCCATGGACCATCTCGCCGCACATCCCCCGCCTCCTCCCGCGTCCATCCGCCGCCGCCGCCGCCAATCGCGCTACTGTAGCGGGCGGGCGCGGTGTGGGCAAGGAGCTATCGGGGGTCGTCGGTCGTCGGTCGTCAGTCGTCAGTTGTCAGCGCAGGTCCGCCATACGGCACCGCGCCCGACCGCCACCGCGCAGTCCCTGACGACTGACGACCGACGACCGACGACCCCTCGCCCTCACTCCTCGTCGTCCCCCTCATCCCTGAGATGCGCCATCCGCTCGATTGTCAACCTGTATTCTGCGCCCCGATACGCTATACTTCACCCCGTACGTACAAGCCCCCCGCAGCGCGACGGTTTGGCCTCCGTCGCGGGGAGGGCGGAGGAGGTGGCGAGCGATGAGTGGACACGAGCCCGGCGCGGGTGGTGCGAAGTTCGACCCGACGCGCCATTTGCGCCAGTTGCGCGGGCGCGGCGGCACCGCCGACTATCTGGATGTGAAGTGGCGGCTGGTCTGGTTGCGCTCGGAACACCCCGACGCCCTGATCACGACCGAACACATCACCATCACCGCAGACCTGGCGGTGTTCAAGGCGCAGGTTTCCATCCCTGGGGCGGGTTCCGCGACCGGACATGGGTCGGAGACGGCCAAGGATTTCGGCGACTTCATCGAGAAGGCCGAGACGAAGGCGCTGGGTCGGGCCTTGCTCGCCCTCGGTTACGGCACCCAGTTCGCCCAGGAATTCGGCGAGGACGAGAGCCTCGATGTGGTCCCGGCGGTGCGCGCCATGCCCGCGCGCGCCGAGTCCGCACGGCCCGAGGGGTTGCCTGTGCGCCAATCGTCCGCGCCGCAAGCGGCGCCCGCGCCGCGCCCGCCCGTCGCGTCGGCCATACCGCGCGCCGAGCCGATCCCCGCCGATGCCCGCCGCCCCGCGCCGATGCGCCCGCTCCGCGAGGCGGAGTCCGACTCGACCGGTGACGATGCGCCCGCAACGCCGTCCCCGGCCATCGCCCTCGCGGACGACGACAATCTGTTCGACACGCTCGCGCGTCCCGCCGAGCCGCCCGCTCCCGCTCCCCCCGCACCCGCGCCGCGCGCGCCCCAACGCCCGAGTCCGCCGCCGCCCGCCCCACGCCCGCTTCCCGCGCCCGCGTTCACGCGCGAGCCCGCCGAGGACGTTGGCGAGGACGAGGTGATCGACATGGCGAACTACGGCTGGACCGAATTCTGGAGTTGGGCGCGTGCGCTCGGCTTCAACGATCGCAAATCGCTCGACGCGGTGGTCGGTCGCCCGACGAACGGCATGACCCCGCTCGAGATCCGCAAGCAAATCCAGGCGAAGCAGTAACGGGGTTCGAGGTCGAAGGTCGAAAATGGCACGGCGCGGACCACTACCTTTCGACCTTGGACCTTGGACTCAACCAAACCCCGGAGCCGCAATGCCCGAACCACAATGGGCCGCCGTTCGCGCCGATCTGGCCGGGTTGTCGTATATCGAGGTCGCGGCGGCCGGTTTGCCCGCCGCCGCGCCGCTGGTGATCGGGCTGCACGGTCGCGGCAGTTCGGCCGACGATCTCGCGGGACTTGCCCCGGCCTTCGATCCCGGTTGGCGCTATGTCCTGCCGCAGGCACCGCGTCGGCTCGATTTCGGGGCCGCTGGCGCGGGGTGGTCCTGGTACGAGCCGATCCCCGCCGACGTCGCGCGGATGACCGCCGCGTGCGCGACCCTCGGCGGTTTCCTGGCCGCGACCCACGAACGGCTCGGCGTCCCGCCCGGTCGCGCGGCGCTGATCGGCTTCTCGCAGGGGGCGGTGATGACCCTCGATAGCGGCCTGCGCGCGGCGGTGCCCTATGCGGCGCTCGTCGCGATGAGCGGCTATCTCGCCGAATCGGACGAGTTGCCATCCGTGATCGCCGCCGCGCGACACCAGCCGATCCTGATCGTCCATGGCACGGAGGATCGGGTGTTGGCAGTCACGCTCGCCCGCCGCGCCCGCCAGCTATTGGAGGCCAACGGCCTGACGCCCGAGTATCAAGAGTTCGCGATGGCGCACGAGATCGGCGAGGCGTCGGTCGCCGCCGTACTCACCTTCCTGCGCACCCACCTCGCCGCCCCCTGATCTGCGAAATGGCGCATCTGGTGACAGCTAAGCGACGGCTCTGGCGTAGTCGACCTCTACAATGCCCTCACGGCGTTGAGCGCGTCAAGTAGTGTGGTGAATTGCTCGATCTGGTCGCTCGTTAACGACTCCCCGGCAACACGACCGACGACCGGCTTACTTAGGGTTTTTCCAAGCACAGATGCGCGATATTCGGTTAAGGTCTTGCCAGCTATGCGCGCTTGCTCGATCATATCATCTTCCATCATGTCCCATTTCTTGTCCGTCTCCCGGCAAACCTGGGAGACGATACCGTAAAATGTTGCTTTATCAATCCGTGCTGCTAGCTCATTTTCAAAATCGAGTTCATGGAGGAAAACGCGAGTGTTATCTAGGCTGAAAGCTCCAGAGGTGTACTTTCTCAATCGACTGGGTACATCACCGTCAGCATCACCGAGGATGATATGAGGAATGTCAAAGCGATTGAGGATCGTGTGATAAACGGCGAAGTTATTGTTCGATTGGGCATAGACAATCGAAATGTTCTCGTTGTCCAGCCGAATTCCCAGCGTCTCGGCGAAGCCATGGATAGCGTAATACTCACTTGGCCCTTCTACGATGAGCACTTTATCGGCAAAGAGCATATCACTGCGGGACTCAGACATATGCCTGTGAATCTTCTGTGGGGTCATCTTCCCAAATGTGAGGTCGCTAAAATCCGGCTGGCAAACATGACTTGCGATGCCGGTACGCCCGATTCTTATGATGTTCCCCAGTGCGACCTGATTGACGAAGTCACTCGAGTGCGTGGTAAAGAGTACCTGGTCGCGCACTGCAATATCGCGCAGCGTGTCAAACATTACCCGCGTGGCATGGGGATGCAGAAAAATCTCAGGCTCTTCGACTGCAAACGCATAGTCGCGTTCGCGCTCAACGCCTTCCGTTCTATCGCACCAAGTCTTAAGTACGGCCAGCGCAAAGGAGCGCTGCAAACCCAGGCCATGTCGATCAATGTCGAGCGTGAACTCGCTGTCAGTTATCTTAACTTTGCAGCCTTCGAACAATTGCTCCAAACTCGGGATACCGGGTGCCAAATCGATGATAACGCGCGGCATCCCCGGTGTTACACCACGAAGTGCCTCAGAGATGTCGCGTTCAAGCTGGTGAACTTCTTCCCATGCATCGCCACCTGACATACGTTGAGTGAGTGCGCGCAACTCCTCAAGCTTGCTGTTGATCTGCGTCACGATATTGGACTCGGTGCCACCTTCTGAAGATCCCACGTTGCCTTGTCTCAGCTCGGCAAGTAAGTCGCGCAGCACGTTCTTCTTGCCAGGGTTCGCATCGTCTTGGAGGTTGTGGTCGGCGGAAACCATTCGAAACTGAGGTAGCAATTGGCTGATAAGCGATCCATAGGTGGCTGGGATTTTCCGATAAGGGCGATCAGGCGCTTGGATGTCCTGGATACGGATCTCACGCGCCTCGAAAGAATGGGTGAACCACATCGAGAACATGCTCAAGTAGTACAGCGTACCCTTCTTCCGTAGATAAGCCCTCGCAAATTGCCCCAAATTCCTGCTAAGGAGCAACGAACTGATTTTCACGATGTCACCGACAAATTCGATTTCGATCGTAATCGCGTTGTCAACCTTCCCACCATGAAACTCATTGGTGTCGAGCGTTTGTTGATCGCCGAAGAACAAGTCGAGCGCATGAAGCATGTTTGACTTACCTGCGCTGTTGGGGCCAATGATCGCCGCGATCATAGGAGATGTCGGCGCTGAAAGCGTAGGGAGACTAAAGCTAACGTGATCGTCTCGCCAGGAAAGAACCTCGCGACGACTGTCAAAATCAGCGCAAACAGGGATCGAACGTAGGCCAGATATCTTAACCTTGTTGATGCGCAAAGTCCGCCAATCCTCCTGGACACCGAGCGGTGGATAACGGTGTCCTCTATTCAAGTAAACAAGGCTTCAATCAAGTGTCCAATTGTAGATCGAGACAGCAATAATTGGGATGTATAGGGTCGAGAGAAAAAGGGCGCGATAGCCACAGGCTAATGCGGTCGGTGCCCCACAATCATCAACACTCCGCGCTTTACAGCAGCGCGGCAAGCTGCGCGGCGACCGCCTCAGCGCGCACCCCGGTGTTGTCGATCCGCAGATCATACTCGGTGAACGCCTCCTGATCTCGATACACCATGGCGAATTCCTCCTCCGTCAGCACCGGGCCGCGCGCCTGGAACCGTCGTTGGCATTCCTCCCAGGTGGGCAGGAGTTGCACGACGTGGGGCTGTATCGGTGCTAGGTGTGTCCGATAGAGGGCGAGTGTCGCGGATGAAAGGACATCCAGGATGATGACCTCCCAACCGTCGTCCGCGAATCCCAGCGCCAGGCGGCAGGTCTGCTGCACGCCGAGCCGTAGCTGGCGCGCGCCCTCGTCCCCCTGCCACGGCGCACGGTGGGGCTGCACGATCATGGCACGCACCAGATCGAGATCGACGACCGCGCAACGCTCGCGCTGGCGGGCCAGCAGCATACCGGTGGTGTTCTTCCCCGCTGCCGTTGGTCCGGACAGGATCAGCATCGTGCCCGCCCCCTTCGTTTCATCAGGCACCACGCCGCTGGCCGTTCGTCGGGCGTCGCCCGCGTGGCCCGGGGCCGCCCTTGTTGCGCCGGGCGATCGGCGTCTCGTCCTCGCGGGAGAAGCCGCGTGGTCGGTCGGTCGGGCGGCGTTCCTCGCGCCGCTGGGGGGTGTCCCCCGCCGACGCGGGCGGCTCGTCGGCCATCACCAGACCGGAGGCGTCGATCGGGATATGCAGGATCTCGATCCCCTCGGTCAACCCCTCGCTCTCGCGACGAAAGCGCGACCAGAAGGCGTGGTCGGTGAGGACCAGCACCTTACGACGCGCCCTGGTGCGGAAAAGGAACAGGCAGGCGGCGTAGCAGTGGGCGAACTTGCCCGCCGGACGGCTGCCAGCCTCCCCCAGCGTGTAGCTGCGCACCTCGCCGACGAACGAATGTCCCTCGCCCACCAGCTCGAAGAGGTGCTGCCGATTCGTCCCATCGGCCTTGCGCCCGACCACCACGCGCCCCTCCGGGAGCGCCACGCCGGTCTCCTCCTCCAACTGCCGCCGCACCCGCGCGACGACCACCGCTTCTCGTGCGCGTTCCTGCACCATGCCTCCTGTGTCCCCCCTGCAGCATGTCGGATACGTGCGGTGGGGGCGATGTGCGGGGAGGGGCGATATGCGGGGAGAGGCATGACCTTCGCCGCCCAGTAACTCGCACGATGTTCGCCCTGGTTCCCTCGTCCCCGCCCGCTTCGCCCGCCCGCGCCCCTCACCCCGCGTTCTTCAACAACTCCATCCGCAAGAACTCCGCCCCCCAGAGGATCGCCCGGCGACGCAGATCGGCGGCGGTGGAGGCAAATTCGTGGCGCTTGGTCGCGACCCGCCCATCGAGGTCGGTGGCGATGATCAGCGTCCCGGTATGTCGCCCGGTGGCCGGGTCGGGCGTCGCGCTGAGCCGTGCCAGCGCGGCGATCCCCGCGTTCGCCTTCAGCGCCGCGCGGGCCTGGCCGACCACGCGCGTCGCCACCCCTTCGAGGTCGTCGGGCGCGATGTCGGCCAGGGCGGTGGCATCCTCCAGCCCCAGGACCCAGCCGCCGGCGTAGTTCTCGGTCGCCGCCGGATCGTCGCCGAAGAGGGCGGCCAATCGCGCGCCGGTATTGATATCGACGGTCGCCAGCGTTAGGCCCCGCCCCGCCGCGAGGCGCAACAGCGCGCCGGGCAGCGTTTCCTCGTCGATGCCGTAGATGGTGTCGCCGAGCCGCCCGCGCGCGTCGACCTCGACCGGCGCGATCAGCGCCCGCGCCGCAGCCTCGTCGCCCGCCTTCGCCGTGATCCGGATGTGGACGCCGTCGTTCTTGGCGTAGGTCGCGGTCGTCGGGTTGGTGGCGTTGACCAACTCCCCGAGCTGCTGCTCCGCCGCCGATTCGCCGATCCCGATCGTCTTCAACGTGCGGCTGACGATCGTGGTCTGCGGCAACTGCCTGCGGACGCGCGGCAGGGCCTCCTCGCGCCACATCCGGGTCATCTCGCGCGGCACGCCCGGCATACAGGCGAGCATCCGCCCCTCCCGTTCCACGAACCAGCCGGGCGCGGTGCCGATCGGGTTCAGCAACGGCTGGGCCGACGGGATCAGCCAGGCCTGCTTGCGATTCTTCTCCGGCACCGGTAAACCGCGCTGGCGGAACGTCCGCTCCACCTGCTCGATCAGGGACTCATCGACCGCCGGGGTCTCGCCGAGCATCGCGGCGATCGCCTCGCGGGTCATGTCGTCGTCGGTCGGGCCGACGCCGCCGGTGACGATGGTCAGGTCCGAGCGCCCCCAGGCGCGCGCCAGCACCTCGATCAGTCGGCCCAGGTTGTCGCCCACCTGCGAGACGTAGTAGAGGTCGATCCCCAATGGCGACAACTCCTGCGCCAGGAACATCGCGTTGGTATCGGTGATCGACCCGAGCAGCAACTCGGTCCCGACCGAGACGATTTCCGCCTTCATGCCGCAGTATTCCTCCCCCTCACGCCGAGATGCCGTGTTCTCCCACCAGCACCGAACGATCATCATAACACAGCCCTCCCTGGGTGCGATCCAACATGGTGCGCGGCGGGGGGCGCGGGCGCTGCCCCAGCCTATCCGCGCCACCCCCCGCCTCGCCCCCCAGTCCGCGCAGGCGGACTTCGTGGCCGCAGCCTTCAGCCGGGACGATGGCAGAGCCCTGCGGGGCCTCAATCCAACGGCCCTCCGCCTCTGCCGCGCAAGATCCTGAGTTGCACACCCTTCCCCTGCCCGACGCCGAGAGCCCTGGCCTATCCGCTATACTTCCCCGGTAGATCGTCCGATACCAGGAGACACGAGCGATGGCGCTGCGCTCACCATTCCCCGGCATGGACCCGTACCTCGAAGACCCGCGCGGCTGGGCTGGCGCGCACGACGCGCTGATCGCGATCGTCCGGGAAATGCTCAACGGCAGCATCGGGCCGGGGTTCATCGCCGACGGCGGCACCAGCGTATACATCTTGTCGCCGGAGGAGCGGCGCTGGATGTACACCGATGTCTTCGTTATCGAAACCCCGACCCTCGCTTCCGCCCCGATCGGTCGCGGCACCATCGCGACGCCGTTGCGAATCAACGTCGCCGCCCCCGAGACGATCAGCCAGTCCACGATCCTCATCCGAGACCGCGCCAGTCGCGAGGTGATCACGGTGATCGAAATCCTCTCCCCCGTGAACAAGGGCCCGGAGGGCGGGGCGCGACCGTGGGCCAGCGCGCGGGCGGAATTCTTACGGATGCGGCAGGAGGTGATGCAGTCCACGACGCACTGGCTGGAGCTCGATCTGCTGCGCGCCGGCGAGCGCCCCGCCGAGGCGCGCGGCATCAGCGCCTATTACGCCCTCCTCAAGCGTGGCGGCGGGTCGGAACTCGAACTCTGGCCTTGTGCGCTCCGCGAGCCGTTGCCGACGATCGCCGTGCCACTGGCCTTCGGGCACGAGGATGTCCCGCTCGACCTCCAAGGGGCGCTCGACACGCTCTTCGCGCGCTATCGCTACGCCGAGTTGCTCGACTATCGCGCCACCCCGCCCGCGCCCGCTTTCACCTCCGACGACGCGCGCTGGGTCGCCGAGCGCGTGCGGCAGGGGGCGGGGCCAATTGCGGGGACGGACCAGCAACCGCCGCCGCAAACCGCCCCTTGACAGACCGCGCCCGGCACCGTACTCTACTGACCAGAGTCACAGGGGAGATCGATGGACCGTCATCTCGCGCCACAATCGAGGATCACGAAGGGCCAGCCCATGCAGGGTTGGTTTTTTGCGTTCTATTTTAGCCCGCCGACTTGGTCGGCCGGGAGGCGTGGCGTTGTGGCGAGCATGACGACGTAGGCGCATCCAGGTTCTGAACAAGTCGGCGGACGCAGAGGATATTTCCTCTGCGTTTTTGTTTGTCCGCGATGCCACGTTCGGGGCGCACGATGGGCGGCGCTTCGCCGGTCGCAACAGGAGGAAGGGTCACCATGAGCACGATCATCGAAACCAGCGCCGCGCCGCGCATCCTCACCGGGCCGTACCGGCTCGCCGCCCGGCGCGACCCCACACAGCGGACCGTCGTGCGGGTCGGCGCGGTCGCGTTCGGCACCGGCGAGCCGACCATTATCGCCGGGCCATGCGCGGTCGAGGGGCGCGAGCAGACGCTGGCGGCGGCGCGGGCCGTCGCGGCGGCGGGCGGCCAAGTGCTGCGCGGCGGGGCCTTCAAGCCGCGCACCTCGCCCTACTCATTCCAGGGTCTCGGCGAGTCGGGCCTGCGCATCCTGGCCGAGGCGCGCGACCTCACGGGCCTGCCGGTCGTGACCGAGGCGTTGGAGCCCGACCACGTCCCGCTGATCGCCGCCTACGCCGACATGATCCAGATCGGCGCGCGCAACATGGCGAACTTCCCGCTGCTGCGTCGCGCGGGTCAGAGCGACCGCCCGATCTTGCTGAAGCGCGGGATGTCGGCCACCGTCGAGGAGTGGCTGATGGCGGCGGAGTACATCCTGGCCGAGGGCAACCCCAATATCGTCCTCTGCGAGCGCGGCATCCGCTCGTTCGACCCGCTCCTGCGCTTCACGCTCGACCTCAACGCCGTGCCGCTCGTGCAAGAGTTGAGCCACTTGCCGATCATCGTGGACCCGAGCCACGGCACCGGGCGGCGCTCCCTCGTTCACCGGATGTCGCTCGCCGCGATCGCCGCCGGGGCCGACGGCCTGATCGTGGAGATGCACCCCGACCGCGACGCCGCCCTCTGCGACGGTGAGCAGAGCGTCACCCCCGAGGAATTGGCCGACATCGTCGCCGCGACGCGCGTTGTCGGCGCGGCGCTCTCGCCGCGCTGGGCGCGGTGACCGGCGTTCGCCCGCCCCAACATAGCGCGATACGCCGGGGATGGGCGCGGGGCGACGACCGCCGCTCTCGCCCGTCCTCTCGCACGCCTCACTCGGCCCGCTGACCCGCGCGAGGCTGTCCTTTCGATCGGCGTCCTCGACCCGGCTTGCCGCTACAATACGCTCGTGCTGGGCGGCGAATGAGCGGGAGGCGACGATGCGCGCGACCTATCTGACCGGGGAAACGATCTACCTGCGGGCGCTCGTCGCGGGCGATAAGGAGACCGTCGGTGCCTGGTACGCTGGCTCCTTCCCGATCAGCGCGGCGCGCGCCGAGGTGTGGCTGAAGGAGGCGCACACCGACATCTGGGGGAACAGCAAGCCGCGCCGCTATCTCCTCGCGCGGGTTGACGACGACACGCCGGTCGGTGGCGTCACGCTCGCGGTCCAGGGGAACCGTCGCGGCTTCCTCACCTTCGCGATGGCCCCCTGGCGCGACGACGCCGACGCCCTGCGCGCGGAGGCGTTGCGCTTCCTGGTACCCTGGGTGCGGGACGACCTCGAACTGATGACGCTCACCGTCGCCATCGCGGCGGACGAGGCGGCGACCATCGCCGCCGCCGAGGCGCTGGGGATGCAGCAGGCCGCACGGCTGCGCGCGTTCGTCGCCCGCCCCGGTGGTCGGGTCGATCGGCTCTTGTATCAAGCGCTCAACGCGCCGTGGAGGGTGGGCGATGCGTAATCCGACGATGATCGGCGAGCGCATCTATCTGCGCGCGTTGGAAAGCGAGGACGCCGAAACCCTGGCGCGCTTCGCCGCAGAGGAAAGCGATACGTTCATGTATCGCGGTCGCCAGCCGCAGAGCCCGCTCGAGATCGAAGCCTGGCTCAAGGATGCCTATGATACGAGTCCGCCCGGTTTTGTTGAATTCGGCGTCTGCTTACGCGCGGACGATCGCGTGATCGGCAACATGGGGATCGGCGACCTCGACTGGGTCAATCGCACCGGCGAGACCGGCAGCTATCTCGGCCCTGCCTTCCGCAATAGCGGACTCGGCACGGAAGCGAAGCACCTGCTGCTGGAGTATTGCTTCGACCGGCTGCACCTACACGCGATCATGTCGACCGTGTTCGAGGCCAACACCCGCTCGACGGCGGCGCTGGCGAAGCAGGGGTACCGCCCCGCCGGGCGGCTGCGCCGACACGACGTGAAGGGCGGCATCTATCGCGACATGCTCGTCTTCGATCTGCTGCGCGACGAATGGCTCGCCGCCCGCGCGAACGTCGAGCGCATGGCCGTTTCGTGATCCGGGGAAATGGTCGTAAGGCGTAAGTCGTAAGTCGTAAGGGAGTTTGGCCTGAGCCACCACGCCCGCCCACCACCGCCCAGCCACTTACGCCTTACGTCTTACGCCTTACGTCTTGCGCCCATCGAAAGGAGGCCCCCTTGACCCACCGCCTACACGACCCGGTCCGGCACAACACCTGGGCGACCGCCCAGGTCTTGGCGCGCTGCCGGGAACTCGATGAGGAGACCCTGAACGCCACCGTGCCAGGTACCTTCGGCATGATCATCGAGACGCTGCGCCACATGATCGACTCCGAGATGTCGTATCTCTTCCGGCTCACCGGCGCGTGGCCCGAGCGCCCGTGGCTAGCGGGTGAGGCGGTCGGGCTCGACACTCTGGCGGAGCGCGCGGATGTCCTGGCGACCGCCTGGGAGCGGTGCATCGCGGGCGACGTGGATACCGAGCGGCTGGGTGAGGCGCGCGGCGACGACGGGGCGGTCTTCGCCGTGCGCGGCGGGGTGTTCGCCACCCAGGCGCTGCACCACGCGGGCGAGCATCGCACGCACATCTGCACGATCCTCGGGGCGCGGGGGCACGAACCGCCCGATGTCTCGGCCTGGGGCTACGGCCTCGCCACCGGACGGTCGACCATGACGACCATGCCGACCGCCGATTAACGCACCGGCAACGATGCCGCTTGCCGAAGGCACGCCCGGCTACGCGGAAGCACAATCCAGGCTGTATGCATCAGCGCAACGAAACGAGCGGGCGCGGCAACCTTGCCGCGCCCGCTCGCTCTTGTCGTCGGCGGGTGATCGCCCTGCGTGCTACTCCGGCGGCGTGATCGCCGGGAGCTGATAGCTGGCGATTAGCGCGTTGAACGCGACCACGTCCTCGTACATCACGTCGTCCAGGGCCGCGCGCTGGGCATCGACGCGCCGGGCGAGGTCACCGAAGACCTGGCGCGCGCCGCCGGTCGGCGGGCCGTCGCCGCTGCCGATCGCCCCGGCCAGGAAGGTGAGCTTGGCGTTGAGCTTCACCGGGAAGTTGAGGGTGTCCTGCCGCCCCTTGGCGCGGTGCTGGATCAACTCGTCCTCGATCTTCGCCAGCTTCTCCTTCAGCCCCTTCGCCGCCTCGGGGATCTGCGCCAGCTTCGGCTGATCCTTCGCCCGTTCCTCCCAGCGCTCGACCTCGCCGCGCACCCGGCGCAACTGGAGGATCGCCTCGTGGGCCGTCGAGAGCTTGGCCCCGACCTCCTGCAAGAGGGCGAATTGCGCTCGGAAGTCCTCGGGCGTCGCGTCGCCGCGCGGGTCCGGCACGATCGTGCAGGGCTGTTCGTAGGTCGCCTCCCCGACTGTCAGGCGCACGCGGTACGCCCCCGGCGGCGCGACCGCCCCCGACACGCCGCCCGACATCGCCGTGGACACGTCGCCGACCAGCTTGGTCGGCGTGGGATAGCGCATGTCCCAGAGGAAGCGGTTCGCCCCGGTCGCCACCGGGACGCGCGGGTCGGTGTCCTCCTCCTCCTTGGCCTTCTTCTCCTCTTCCTCGGTCCCCTTCGGGCGGAACGACTTGATCTCCCGGCCCTCCGCGTCGAGGAAGGTCAGCGTCACCCCCTTCCCTTCCGTCCCTTCCGGCAACAGGTAGTGGACCAGCACGCCATGGGGCGGGTTCTTGCCGGAATCGAGGTGAATATTGGCGACATTGCCGAGCGCGTCCTTGCGCTCCAGATACGGGACCAACTGCGAGCCGGTCATCAGATAGCTGGTGCCGGTCGGCGCGGCGGCCCCGAAATCGTTGTTCAACCCGTAGCGGATCGCCGGGCGCGGGGCGAACACGCGCGCCGCATCGACCGCTTGCGGCGTGGCGACCTGATGCAGCACGCTGATGTCGTCGAGGATCCAGATCGAGCGACCGTGCGTCCCGGCGACGAGGTCGGTCCCCTTCACTTCGAGGTCGTGGATCGGCACGACCGGCAGATTCCCCTGGAGGGGCTGCCAGGCCACGCCGTCACTGAACGAGACCCAGACGGCATTCTCGGTCCCGGCATAGAGGAGGCCGCGCCGCGCCGGGTCCGCGCGGATCACGCGGGCGAAGACGTCGTCGGGCAGGCCCGCCGCGATCGCGGTCCAGCTCTGGCCGTAATCGGTCGTCTTCAACAGGTAGGGCGCGAAGTCGTCCAGTTTGTAGCGGGTCGCCGCGACGTAGGCCGTGCCCGCGTCGTGCGGCGAAGGCTCGATGATGCTGATCAGCGCCCACTCCGGCAGGAGGTCGGCGGGCGGGGTGATCTTGTCCCAGCTTTTCCCGCCATCGCGCGAGAGGTGGATCAGCCCGTCGTCCGAACCCGCCCAGAAGAGCCCGGCCTCCAGCGGCGACTCGACGAAGGCGAAAATCGTGGCGTAGTACTCCGCGCCGGTGTTGTCCTTGGTGATCGTGCCGCCGGAGGAGACGAGCGTGGCCGGGTCGGCCCGCGTCAGGTCGGGGCTGATCGTCTCCCAGTTCGTCCCCTCGTCGCGCGAGCGGAAGACGTGGTTGCCGGTGATGTAGAGGGTGTCGGGATCGTGCGGCGAGAGGAGGATCGGCGCGGTCCACTGGAAGCGGTAGTGCGCCTCGTCCGCGCCCGCGCCCAGCGTATACTCCGGCCAGACCTGGATGTTGCGCGACTGCCCGGTGCGGTGGTCGTAGCGCGAGATATAGCCGAGGTACGACCCGGCGTAGACGATGTTCGGGTTATCGGGCCGGATCGCGATGTAGCCGCTCTCGCCGCCACCGATCGCGTAGGTCTCGCCGTGGGTGATGCCCCCGACATTCGCCCTGCTCGGCACGGTGATCGTCGTGTTGTCCTGCTGCGCGGCGTAGAGCCGATAGGGCTGCTGGCTGTCGGTGGTGGTGTGGTACATCTCGGCGGTCGGCTGATTGTAGAGGCCGGTCCAGCTCAGGCCGCCGTTGAAGGTGACCGTCGCGCCGCCATCGTTCCCCTCGATCATCCGCTGCGGGTTGTGCGGGTCGATCCAGAGGTCGTGGTTGTCGCCGTGCGGTATCGAGACCTTGCCGAAGGTCGTGCCGCCATCGGTGGACTTCCAGCCCTCGACATTCAGCACCCAGACCGTCTCGGCATCCTGTGGGTCGGCGAAGATGTGGGTGTAGTACCAGGCGCGCTGCCGCAGATTGCGATCCTCGGAGAGGCGCGTCCAGGTCTTGCCACCGTCGTCGCTGCGGAAGACGCCGCCCTCGGCGGCCTCGATCAGCGCCCAGACGCGCCCCCGCTGCGCGGGCGAGGCGGCGATCCCGATCTTGCCGATCGTGCCCGTCGGCAGGCCCTCGTTGCGGGTCAGGTCGGTCCAGCTATCGCCGCCATCGGTCGATTTGAAGAGGCCGCTGCCCTCGCCGCCGCTGTTCATGGCGTGCGCGCCGCGCCGCGAGACCCAGAGAGAGGTGTAGAGGACGCGCGGATTGTGCGGATCGATCGCCAAGTCGATACCGCCCGCGTCCTGGCCGCGTTCCAGCACCTGTTCCCACGATGCGCCGCCATCCTTGGAGCGATAGACGCCGCGCTCGGGATTCGGGCCGTGCGCGTGGCCGAGCGCGGCCACGTAGACGAGTTCCGGATCGGTCGGGTGGATGCGTACCTCGCCGATGTTGCGCGTCGCCGCCAGGCCGCAATGCGTCCAGGTCTCGCCGCCATCGGTCGACTTGTAGACCCCGTCGCCGTGCGAGACGTTGCCCCGAATCGTGGACTCGCCCATCCCGACGTAGATCACATTCGGGTCCGACTGCGACACCGCCAGCGCCCCGACCGACGCCCGCTTGAAGAAGCCGTCCGAGATGTTGTGCCAACTGATGCCGCCGTCCTCGGTTTTCCAGACGCCGCCGCCGGTCGTGCCCATGTAGAAGGTGTGGCTGATGGTCGGGTGCCCCGCGACGGCGACGCAGCGCCCGCCGCGATACGGCCCGACCAGTCGCCATTGCAGCGAATTCAGCACCGCCGGTTCGACGCCCACGCCGGATGTCGCCTGATTCTCGGCTATCGGCCGCTCCTGGATCGCTGTCACGCCCTTGTCCTCCTCTGCGCGCGTGGCGCGGTACGGTCATATTCCGGGCATAGTGTCGCATGACCCGGCAAGCGATGCGAACGTTTGTCGGCGCGACGGGTGCGGTTCACCGTCTTGCGCGCAGAAGGCGCGTGGCGGTGCGGCCGACTTCCCCGGGGTGGCGGGCGCGGATGCTTCGCGGCGGCTCAGCATGACAATTCGTCGGCGGTCGGCTATCCGCGCGAGTGGCGGGCACCTGGAACGTCGGCGATCGGCCCACAACACACGGGATGGTCATGCTGAGCCGCCGCGAAGCATCCGCGCCTTCCTACATCACCATTACTCCCACGCAGTAACTGTTCAGGTACTCGATTCCGCATGGGGAAGGGATTTGTGCGGACGCCAAATGGGCGGAATCGGGCGGAATCGGGCGGAAAGGGCCGATTTCGCCCGCCGTTGGGCCTCGAACGCGCCAAGGCGCTTCGACATCTTTGCTTTCCCCATGCGGAAATCGCGCCCTGACACCCAATGAAGCGGTACCTGAACAGTTACCCCACGCAAAACATTGAACCGCACCCCGGTGCGACACGCCCCCTACCGGCTGTGAAACATGCCGCGACGGGTGAACTGCGCCCGGCACCGGCATCGCTCGCACTCCGCAGGGGCGGCGTCGCCTACGAACGCAACAGCAGGACCGCGACGACCGCCGCGATGATGATCAGCAGCAGGATCAGGACGACGATGCCGACCACCAGCCCACGCCTCGACGAGCGTTGCGGTGCCGCTGGCGGGGTCAACATCGGCGCGGAGCCGGGCGCATTGTACTGCATGGCCGATGGCGGCGCGAAGCTCGGCGGGGGGCCGGGCGCGTTGTGCGGTATGCTCGGCGGGGGGGCGAAGCTCGGCGGGGGGGCGAAGCTCGGCGGCGGACCCGCGTTCGACGGCATGTTGAGCGGTGCCGTGCCAGCCCCGCCGCCCGTGGGCGGGGCTGGCGCGAAGCTCGGCGGCGGGGGCGGGCTCATCTCGCGGCGCGGCGCGTCCGGGGCGGCGGAGAAGCTCGGCGGGGCCTGGGGCTGACGGTCGAATGTCGGCGGCGCAAAGTTCGGCGCGGGCGGTGGGGCGAAGCCGCCCGCTTGTGGCGCGTTCGATGCCGGAGGTGGCGGTGCGAAGCTGGCCGGTTGCGAGGGCGGGGCGAACGGCTCCCGCACAGGCGCGGGCGCGGGCGCGAAGGAGGGCGGTGCGGCGCGCTCGGGTTCGGCGCGCGGCGGTGCGGCCCAGCCTGCGGCCCCCGACGTGCCTGGCGGGGCGGGGCGGGGCGGCGTCGGCGGTGGCACACCGGGGAGCGGGGCAGACGCCGGGAGCCCCCGTGGGTCATCGAGATCGGTGCGCGTGATGAACTGCGTCCGCCCCTCGGCCGCGATGTCGGACTGCGAGAAGGTCATCGTCTTCCCTTCAGTCGGCTGGAGTTGGACCAGGAAGACCGCGCTCGTCCCGATGGCGATCCGGTCGCCATCGCGCAACTGCTGCTCCCCAGTGATCGTCTGGCCGTTCACCGCGACGCCGCCGGTGCTGCCCTTGTCCGCGATCAGGAAGGCATCGCCATCGCGCCGGATCTCCGCGTGCTTGCGCGAAACGGTCGGATCCTTGATCACGATCGAGTTCTCATCCCGCCGACCGATCGTGACGATCGGCTCCTCCAACGTGTATTCGTGGCCGAGGACCGGCCCCCCACTCCCGATAAGTGCCGCGCGCATGGTTACCTTCTCTCCCGTGCCGCGCGTGCGCCATCGCGCCCCACCCGGCCCCGATCTCCGCTCGACGCTCCCAGCGCGCCGCACGCTGGCGGCGTGGTGAACGAATTCGCGCACCCCGCATGGCGCGCATCACCGGAATGCCTATTATACGGAAGGGGGCGCGGTCTGCACATCCGGTGCGATGGCCCGGGTGTGGTTCAAAATCTTGCGGGTTGCAGAGAGCGGGCGCTACTCCCGCCCATCCACGCCACCCCCCACCTTGCCCCCCAGTCCGCGTAGGCGGACTTCGTGGCCGCCGCCTTCAGCCGGGACGGTGGCAGAGCCCGGCGGGGCCTCAGTCCAACGGCCCCCCACCCCCGTCCCGCAAACTTCTGAATCGCACCCCGATGGCTCGGGTGTGGTTCAAGAGTTTGCGTGGCGAAGGCAGACGATGATGACGACCGCCTGCCAGTGGCGGCAGCGCGCAACCCCACCACCGCGCAAGATGGTCAACCATTAACGGGTCGCCCGCCGATAAACCCGAACCACGTTGTCCTCGTACGCGACCGGCATACCGGGCGGGTAGCCGTAGCTTGTCGGATCTTCGCCCTTGTAGCAGATCGCCCAGTCGGCCAGTTGCCCCGCCTGCGGGCGGGTGTAGCGCAGTCCGAAGGTGGGGATGATCTTGGTGATTATCGGTCGGCCCCCGTCGCGCAGCAGCCAGCCGAGGGTCGCCATGTAGGCGTCGGTGTCGTGCGGGTCCGCATCCGAAAGGAAGACGCTCGCCCCGGTGGGGATCAGCCCTTGTAGCCCCGCGAAGCGCGCGTCGGGCTGGAGGGCGTAGGCCAGGTCGTCGCCGAAGGTTGCACGTAACTGGAGGGTCGTGCCGTAGGGGGCGTAGCGCGCGGCGAGGGTGTCCCAACCGGCGCGCGGGTATTGCGCGCGGTGGACGATCACGTAACGCACGTCGAGCGCCTGGAGGATCCCGAGCGTTCGCGCATCCGGGAAGAGTTCGAGGTCGCGGCGTAGCGCCCCATACGCGCGCGGAGCGATGTCGCTGCTGCCGTTCACGCGCGGCTGCCAGTGCAACGTGGACCAATATTGGCGCAACTGCTCGCGATTCGCCTCGCCCGCCGACATCTCCAGCGGCAGTTCGAGGACCGGGCCGGGCGGCTGCGCCGCCAGCCAGGCGTAGACCGGCGGCGGCGGCGGCACGGTGGCGACGGCGCGCGGCTGCTGCACGTACTCCGCCCCGACGATCGCCAGCAGCAGCGCGGCGGCGGCGAAACGCCCCGCCCCGCCGAGCGCCTGTCGCGCTCGCCCCGTTCGCCGCCTCGGCTGCGGTCGGTCGAGTCGCGCCAGGAGCCCCGCGACACCGAAGCTGGTCGCCCCCCCCAGGCCGAGGAGCACCATGTTCCCGAAGCGTTCAGGGGCGCGCATCGCGTCGAAACCGGGGATGATCGCGAAAAGGGCGCGATAGGGCATCAGGCGGGTCAGCCCCTCGCCGCGCACGATCTCCTGCGCATAGAGGACCGGACCCAGGCACAGCGCCGCCCCGCAGAGGGCCAGGATCGCGCAGAAGCCGTAGAGGTCCGGCGTCGCCACCCCGCGCTCGACGGTCGCGCCGGGCGGCGACCAGCGCCGCCGCGTCCGCGCCAGCCCGGCCAGCGCGAGCAGGGTCGCGCCGAGGCCGGGATAGAGCCAGACGTTCCAGGCGCGGACATTGAGTGTGCCGCGCGCCGCCGCCGCGATGCGCCCGCCGAGCGGGTTGCCCGGCGGCACCGCCAGGAAGGAGGAGGCGGTCGCCGAGTGCAACTCGTTCTCCTCCAGCCCGCGCGAGTAGCCCCAGGTCCCCTTCACGGCGATGTAGGGTGCCACTATCGGCAGCAGCAGCGCTTCCGCCAGCACAACCGCCAGCAGGAGGCGCACGAGGCAGCGCCCATCGAAGAGGAGCTGTGGCCGTCGCGCCGCCGCCCAGCCGAGGTAGAGCGCGACGACGATCGCCGTCTGGTAGCCGTAATACTGCGCCGAGAGCGCCTGCAAGGCGGCGCAGAGCCCGAAGATGATCGCGTCGCGCCAGGTGGGCCGCAGCACCGTGCGGTCGAGGAACAGGAGCGCGAGCGGCAACCAGAAGGCCGTGCTCAGGCCCACATGCCCGACGTGCTGGAAGCGAAAGGGCGCGACCGCGAAGACGAGCGCCCCGGCCAGGGCCGCGACCCGGCTGCCCGTCATATGCCGCGCCAGGACGTACATCCCGACGCCGTTCATCGCGAAGGCGATCAGCAGCGCCGCGTTGACCGCCAGCACGCCGTTCCCCGTCAGCAGGATGACCGGCGCGACGACGAGCGCCACGCCGAGGAGCAGTTCGTCGAAGAGGTAGGTCGTGTCGAACGGGTAGTAGGTGTTGGCGTCGAGCAGGTGGCGGGGGTCGTGCCGGAGTTGGTGGATCGGCCACGTCAGCCGCCAGGCGCTGTCGAGCGGATCGCCGAGGTCGGCCAGCGTCGAGGCCGGGTGCAGCGCGAGCGGCCAGGTCGCCGCGACCGCCACCAGGCAGAGGAAGGCGACCGCCAGCACATCGCCCGGCCAGCGTCGTCGCCGCCGTGGCGTCGCGGGGGGCGGTGCCGCATCCCCCGCAACGGCGAGCCGTTGCGCGAGCGACGGCGTGCCAGGTCGGGCCTCGGCCACCGCGACCGCCGCCCCGCCACCCGCCGCGCTTTCGCTCTCGGCAATGTCGATCTGTGGCTCGAACATTCGTCGTACCATCGCACCATCGCCCGCGTGTCCGACCGTCGGGGCCTCTCCCACCCCCAAGTAGACCAGTCGCCGGGCGCGCTGCCCGCCCCCCAATCGGGTCATGGGACGCGCAAGAAGAGGCCAGTACGAAAGTACGGGCCGGTTCCCCCCACCTGGCGAATGCGCCCCCGCCCCCCTCGCCCCCCAGTCCGCGTAGGCGGACTTCGTGGCGAGCGTAGCGAGCCTTCAGCCGGGACGATGGCAGAGCCCGGCGGGGCCTCAGTCCAACGGCATCCCCGCGCCGTCACGCCACCCCCGCATCAGTGGTCTGTCTCACAATAACCTGTGGGGGTACAGGCTGTATGCCGCTTGCCGCCACCCTCACCCCCGGCATCGCTGCGGCTCGCCACCCCCTCTCCCCATCCGAGGGAGAGGGGAGGATGCCACCCCACAGGCTCTTGTGAAATCGACCACCTCGCCCCAGTCCGCGTAGGTTTCTGAATCACCGCACCTGGTGACGGGCCCCACTTCGTTCTGCCGCAGGCCCCGCTGCGCTCTGCCGCAGACTTCGTGGCCGCAGCCCCCAGCCCGGATGGTGGCACGGAAGGCTCGTTGTGACGGGCGAACCCGGCGGGGCCTCAATCCGGGAACTCCCGCCTCCTTATGCCCCCCAATATTGCGCAACAAGCGCGATGCTACAATGCCGCATCGTCTCAGGTCAGGGCCGTGCAACGGGGAGGCAGGGCGTGGGCGCTACCGATAACGACGAACTGCGCGCGCTGTTCGAGGAGGATCAGGACGATGCTCGCACCTTCCGTGGGGACGAAGCGTTCGTCGCCAGCCAGGCGCGGCGGGGCCGGGTCGAGGTGCTGGTCGCCGCCGGGGCGCTCCGCACCGCCGCCGATCACTACCACGCCGCGCGGCTCTTCCAGCATGGCGAGCGCTTGGAGCACTGGTGGCGAGCCCACGAACTTGCGTGTGCCGCCGCCGCCCTCGGACACGAGCAGGCGCGCTACGCCGCCGCCGCCGCCCTCGATCGCTGGCTGATGCGCCAGGGCCGACCGCAGCGGTACGGCACCAACAGCGTCGTGGACGGCGACCGCTGGCGGGTCTGGGACTACGACCCCGCGACAACCGACGCCGAGCGCGCCGCCTGGGATGTCCCCCCACTGGCGGAATTGCTCGCGCGCGGTGAGCGCGCCTTCGGGGGGCTGTCGGTGCGCGAGTCGTTCGCCGGGCCGTTTGTCAGTGTCGAGCTGCACGGCCTGCGCCTGGAGCTTCGCGACGAGCCGGGCGCGTCGTCCCCGGTCGGTGGCCCCATCTTCGATCTGCCCACGTATGCCGCCTTCCGGGACGGTGTCGATCCCCGCCCCGCCTCGTTGCCCGCCGATTTCACGCCCTGGTGCTACGGGACGCTCCATTGCGCCACGGATCATGAGGGCGTCCCCCGCTGCTCCTGGCATCGCTGCACCTGGCGGCTTCCCGACGCCCCGGCGGGGACCGCCGAGGCCGTCTTCGCCGAGCTCAAGTCGACGCCGCAGCCGCTGGATCGCGGCGAGTCGTACTGGTCGCGCCTGGCGGTGGCGACCGGCCCGACGATCTGCTGGATTGTGGGCGGGCGGCTGTCACCCGAGGCACTGGCGCGGCTCGCCGCCGGGTTGTTATAGGAGCGGTTGTGTCCTGGGGAGGGTGGCGGCTGTCGCCATGTCCGACGCGAGGCAAGGGCATGGTCGCACCCGCCAGCAGCGCCACGGTGCCGAGGGGTCAGGCGGTCGCGCTGCTCATGCCGATGCCGTAGGCGCTCAACTTCTGTGAGAACTCCTCGATCGTGACCGCGAGGGCCTGGGCGGCGCTGACCCGGTCGCCGTTGTGCTGGCTCAGCGACTCATTGAGGATAGTGCGCTCGGTCTCGTGAATGATCGCGTTCCAGGAGGCCCCCTCCCGCACCCGCTGGCTGATGTCGATCAGGTGCCGCTCCATCGTGGAGGAGAAAGTGATCAGGTCCGCGCCGATCAGCCCGCCCTGCGCCAGCACCGTCGCGCGCCGGATGGTGTTCTCCAATTCGCGCACGTTGCCCGGCCAATTGTGGTCGAGCAGCAGCCGCATCGCCTCCTCGGTGATCCGGGCTGGCGCGGAGCCGACCATGTAGCGGTGCTTATTCAGGAAATGCTCGGTCAGCGACGGGATATCGTCCTTGCGCTCGCGCAGGGGCGGGAGGTGGACGTTGATGACATTGAGCCGATAATAGAGGTCCTGACGGAAGGCACCCTCGGCGACTTCCTGGATGAGATTCTTGTTCGTCGCCGCGATGATCCGCACGTCCACCTTCACGGTGATCGTGCCGCCGACCCGCTCGAACTCCCGCTCCTGCAAGACCCGCAGCAGCTTCTTCTGCGTCGCCAGGCTCATCTCCCCGATCTCGTCGAGGAAGATGGAACCCTTGTTCGCCTGCTCGAAGCGCCCTTTGTGCTGGGCGATCGCGCCGGTGAAGGAGCCTTTCTCGTGGCCGAAAAGCTCGCTCTCCAACAGCGTCTCCGGCAGGGCGGCGCAGTTGACCTTGATCAGCGGGCCGCGACTGTAGGTCGAGTTCTTGTGGACCATCTCCGCGACCGACTCTTTGCCCGCGCCCGTTTCGCCGGTGATCAGCACGTTGACATCGGAGCGTGCCACCCGACCGATCGTCTTGAAGAGGTCGAGCATCGCCGGGGTCGTCCCGACGATCTGCTCTTTGGGGTCGCGCTCGCCGAGCTGCGCCTGGAGCGCCTGAACCTGATTCGCCAACTCCTGGCGCTTGAAGAAGTTGTTGACCGTCACCAGCACATGGTCGAGGTCGAACGGCTTGGGGATATAGTCGTAGGCCCCTAGCTGGATCGCCTCGATCGCCATGTTCGCGGTGGTGAAGGCGGTCATCACGATGATCGGCAGCCCGCCGCCGTCATGCTGCGCCTCGCGCAGGACATCGAGCCCGCTCTTGCCGGGCATCCGCACATCCATCAGCACGAGGTCGACCGTCTTCTCGGACAACGCGGTCAGGACTTGCGTGCCGTTCGTCGCCTCGCTGACGGCAAACCCCTCGCCCTCCAGGAACTGGAGGAGGAGCAGGCGGATCGGTTCTTCATCCTCGGCGATCAAGATGTGGGGCATGAATTTCTCTATTCTCCCCTTTGAGGATAGCGCGCAAGGATAGCGCGGCATGGGGCTGGCGCGGCATCCATCGGATCGGGGCCGCGTGTTCGGCGTGGGAACCCGGCCCTCATTATAGGCGGTGGGATACGGCATGCCAAGCGTGTTGCCGGGCGCGGGCGCGGGTGTGGGGTGGCAGGCGGTTTCAACCGCCTGCCACGTCGGTCACCCCATCACCGCTCCCACGCAAAACAGCGAACCGCACCCAGTGGGTGCCCACAGCGCACGAGTGCGGGTTGTCCCGCCCGCCCGCGCGTTCTATGCTAGCGGTCCACGCCACTCGCCCGACGAACGTTTCGCGGGCGCCGCAGATCAAGGACCGCAAGGGCCGCAAGGAGCAGGGGCCATGGCCGATCGCACGCACGCAACCGTGGACATGCCCGGCGGCAGCGCCGCAGCGGATGCTGCGCCGCTCGTCGTGCGGGTCGGCGCCACGGTCTCCACGATCGTTGTCGCCGCAGGCGCGCTCGATCGGCTCGGCGCGTTGTTGGCGGGCCGGGTTCGACCGGCTGGCCGCGTCTTCGTGATCAGCGACGAGCGGGTCTGGGCGGCGCATGGGGAGCGGTTGCGCGCCGCGCTGGCGGGGGCCGGGCTGCGTGTCGTCGCCACCTCCATCCCGGAAGGCGAGGCGAGTAAGAGCCTGGCGCGGGCGGGCGAACTGTATGCCTGGCTGGCCGCCGAGCGCGCGGAGCGGGCCGAGCCGATCGTCGCGTTCGGCGGCGGCGTCGTCGGCGACCTCGCGGGCTTCGTCGCCGCGACCTACCTGCGCGGCGTGCCGTTGATCCAGGTGCCGACCTCGCTGCTGGCGATGGTGGATAGCGGCGTCGGCGGCAAGACCGCCGTGAACCTCCCGGCGGGCAAGAATCTGGTCGGGGCCTTCCTCCAGCCGGAACTGGTCGTGGTCGATCCGCAGCTCCTCGGCGGCCTGTCCGCGCGCCAGTTGCGCTCCGGCTGGGGCGAGGTGATTAAGTACGGCTTCTTCGAGCGCAGCGTCCCCGGCCTGACCGGCACGCCGCTCCTCCCCGCGCTCACCACCCGCTCGGCCGCGTTGCGCGCCCTGACCGAGCCGGACTGCTCGGCGGTGATCGCCCGGTGCCTGCGGATTAAGGCGGTCGTCGTCGAGCAGGACGAGCGCGAGACCGGCCTGCGCCGCCTCCTCAACCTGGGCCACACCGTCGGCCACGCGATCGAGGCGGTCGCGGGGTACGGGCGCTACACGCACGGCGAGGCGGTGGCCTTGGGGCTGCGCGCGGTCGCCCGGATCGCGGCGCGACACGGCACCTGCGCGCCCGCGCTCGTCGCGCAGGTCGATCGGCTCTGCGACGAGTTCGGCCTGCCCGGCCGGATCGAGGGCTGCTCCGCCGACGCCCTGTTCGACCGGATCGGCAGCGACAAGAAAGTGCGCGACGGGCGGGTCAATTGGGTGTTGCCGACCGCGCCGGGCGAGGCCGAGATCCGCGACGACGTGCGCCCCGAGGATGTGCGCGCGGTGCTGGCCGAGCTTGGCGCGACCTGACGCTCATCCGCTGATATTGTGTATTGGGGTTGGTATCGTCGCCACTGTCCAAACTTTGGACAGTGGCGACATGATGATGGAGAGGCGATACGCCGATGATCTCCGACTATATTCACGCCGCCATGCGCCATGTCGAAGTTCGCTATCTGGCGGAGGACGGCAGCTGGTATGCCGAGATACCCCAACTGGAAGGGGTATGGGCGACCGCGACCAACGAGGAATCGCTGAACGTCGAACTGCGTGGAGCGTTGGAAGGTTGGATCGCGTTGGGTCTGCGCCTGGGGCATCCCTTCCCGGCTATCGATGGTGCGGAATCGCCGGTCGGTCTGGCGAGCTGACGCGGACTTTCGGCCTGCTATGGTACCGCCTCAGTGCGCGGTTCATGGTCTTGCGGGGCGGTTGAGGCGTGACCGCTACTGTGGCTGGCAGGCGGTTGAAACCGCGCCTCGGGGCCTGCGGGCCACGAAACCGGCCTGCGCCGGTTAGGCCCGTCGCCCAGGCATCGCCTCCTAACCCACGCAGGTGGGTTTCGTGGTGCCGCCGCACCCCGAGGCGCGGTTTCAACCGCCTGCCACCAGCGCGTCGTCGTCGACAAATACGACCTCGACCGCGCGCCGCACCCCGAGGCGCGGTGGTGGCAGAGCGCAGCGGGGCCTCAACCGCCCGCCTCAACCGCCCGCCACCCTGCGCCAACTACCCGCGCACGACCATGAACCGTACCCCCGTCCCCACCCCGCCATTGCGTCTCGCCCCGCCATCGCCCATACTGTAGCCCCGGAAAGCGTGGTTGCGCGGCGGCTGTTCAGGCCTCCGACGTTGCCGCGCGCCACGTCCCGCACGCCTCATGTCATCATGCCGTTTCGTAAGGAAGGCCCCTTTGTCCCTGCGCCTCGTCATCGTCGGCCTGCCCAGCAGCGGCAAGACGACCGTCTTTAATGCCCTGACCCGTGCCGAAGCCGCCGTCGGCACCTACACCGCCGCCGAGGATCAGCCGAATCTCGCGACGGTCAAGGTGCCGGATGTGCGGCTCGATGTCCTGGGCGGCATCTTCAAGCCGAAGAAGATCGTCCCCGCCGACGTGCAATATGTCGATGTGGCCGGGCTGACGAAGGGGATGGGCGAGAAGGGCCTGAGCGGCCAGCTCCTCGGCCACCTCGCGCAGGCCCAGGCGCTCGTCCATGTCGTCCGCGCCTTCGCGGACGCGAATGTGCCGCACCCGGAGGACACGGTCGATCCGCTGCGCGACATCGAGACGCTCGAACTGGAGTTCACCTTCTCCGACCTCGGCATCATCGAGAAGCGTTTGCGCCGCATCAAGGACACGATCGCCAAGACGCGCGGCCCCGAGCGCGAGGCGAACGAGCGCGAGGCGGCCTTGCTCCAACGCTTGCAGGGCGAGTTGGAGGGCGGCACGCCGATCCGCGCGGTCGAGATGAGCGAAGACGAGATCAAGATCCTGCGCGGCTTCGGCTTCCTCACCGCCAAGCCGCTGCTTATCCTCCTCAATCTCGGCGAGGATCAACTCGGCGCACCGGGCGAGGCGTTGGTCGCCCAGGCGCGCGAGCGCTTCGCCGGGGTGCAGCTCGAGTTCGCCGCGCTGGCCGGCAAGATCGAGTCGGAACTGGCGCAGCTCGACCCCGCCGACGCCGCCGATTTCATGGCCGACCTCGGCATCGTCGAGTCGGGGCTCGACCGGGTGATCTCCATCTCCTACACGCTGCTCGGCCTGATCTCCTTCCTGACCGCCGGGCCGGACGAGTGTCGCGCCTGGACGATCCCCGCCGCGTCGAGCGCGGTGGAGGCCGCCGGGGCGATCCATAGCGACCTGGCGCGCGGCTTCATCCGCGCCGAGGTCGTCGCCTACGACGACATGGTCGCCACTGGCTCGATGGCGGAGGCGCGCAAGCGCGGAGTGCTGCGCTCCGAAGGCCGCACGTACATCGTCAAGGACGGCGACGTGATCGAGGTGCTGTTTAACGTCTGACCCGTCGCGCGACCGCGCCTCGACTCGGTCGTTGATCACGGCATGACGCCAGGGATGCCAGGCGCGAGGCTGACAGCGATGCGACCGATTTTGCTCATGTTGTTCGGTGGGCTGATCTTCCTGCTGGCGCTCGTGTTAGCGCAGGGAGCGTTCGCGCTCGACTCTCCGCAGATGCGGTTGTTATTCACCCCGCTCTGGGGACGGGAGGCCGATCAGCGCTACGCGCTGGGCGTAACGGCACGGGATTGTCTGGCCTATCTCTTCGCTGCGATCGCCACCATCGCCCTGCTCTATTGGGCCGGTCGACTGATGTACAGCCGTGACGGATCGATACGGGAGCAGGCGGGTGGTTGAAGCGCCCGGTCGGAGACGCCCCACCCCGACGATTCGTTGGAGCGTGTCGCCAGTGATCGTGGCAGAGGACAACGGCGTGCCAATCGCCCACGCGCTCTTTACCCGCGCTTCCTGCGTCCGCGCCCGTGATTAAGGACGCCGCGCTCCTCCCCCTGCCGCTCCTCCTCTTTGGCGGCCTGGCCTGGCTGGCGGGACTGGCCCTCTGCCGCTGGCGCCCGCTCCGCGCGCGTTGGCCGGGTCTGGCGGGCGAATGGGCGGCGCTCGGCGCGCTGGCCGCGCTGAATCTCGGCTTCTTCTGGCGTGTCCTCCTGACCCGCGACACCTGGCTGCCGCGCGGTGGCGGCGACTTCAACTCCTTCTACTACCCCCTCTATCGCTTCGCCGGGCAGCAAATCGCGGTGGGGCATTTCCCGCGCTGGAACCCGACCCTCTGGGGCGGTATGCCCTTCGCCGCCGATCAGCAGGTCGGCCTCTTCTCGCCGTTCAACCTCCTGGCCTTCCTGCTGGCGCGGCCCTTCGGCTACGACACCCTCCAATGGCTGGCGATCGGGCACATCTGGCTCGCCTCGGTGTTCGCCTACGCCTGCTGCCGCGATCTCGGCGCGCGGCGCATGGCGGCCCTGATCGGCGGCGTCACCTTCGCCTACAGCGGCTTCCTCGTCTCCCACCTCGGCCACTACCCCATGGTGGCGGTCGCGCCCTGGCTCCCGGCCACCCTGCTGGCCCTGCGCCGTGCGATCCTGCAACGCTCCCTCCCCTGGACGCTCGCGACGGCGGGATCGCTCCTGCTGGCGCTGCTGGCGGGCCATCAGCAAATCTTCCTCTACCTCCTCACCGCGACCGGACTCTACTGGCTCTTCCTCACCTGGACGACCAGCCCGCCACCCGTCTGGCCCGCCGGTTTCGGCAAGGTCGCGCGCTGGTTGGGGCGACCATTCGCGGGCCACTGGCTGCGTGCCGGATCGCGATTGCTGCTGGCGCTCGGCCTGACGGTTGGGTTGGCGGCACCCGCGCTCCTGCTTTCGCTCGAATTGGCCGCGCGCTCGATCCGTTCCGGGATCTCCTACAACGAGGCCACCGCCTTTTCCCTCCGCCCGTTACACCTGATCACCCTGCTCATCCCCAACGCGTTCGGCTCCACCCCCGCCACCTACATCAACGCGGTCGGTTTCTCGGGCGAAGTCTGGGGCTATGCGGGCGTGGTCGCGCTCGGGCTGGCCGCGTTCGCGTTCGTGCGCGCGAACGGCGCGGCGCGACCGGCGGCACTCTTCCTCGGCGGGCTGGCGCTGCTGGCCCTGATCGTCGCGCTCGGCCCCGCCACCCCCCTCCAAGGCTGGTTCTACGCCTTCGTCCCCGGCTACAGTCGCGTGCGCGCCTCGGGCCGCTGGCTCCTGCTGGTCGACTTCGCGATCGGCACCCTCGCCGCGCTCGGCCTGGAAAATCTGCTGCGCCTCCTCGCCCACGAGGCCGACGAGACGCGCGCCCTCCTGCGCCAAATCGCGCGCGGCCTCGGCGGCGCGCTGGCGGTCGGGGCGCTCCTCCTCCTGCTCGGCTACGGCGTCCTCCTCAGCCCGCGCGACCTGTCCGCACCGCTCGCCCAACTCCTCGACAGCGCCGCCTGGATCGTCCTCCTCCTCGGCCTCCTGGCCGGGATCGCCCTGGCCCTGGCGCGCGGGGCGCCCCCTGTGGGCCTGGTCGCCCCCCTCCTCCTCGCGCTCGTCGTCCTCGATCTCTTCGCGGCCAGCGCGCCGGTGCCGCCGACGAACGACGACCCGCTGACCGGCTTTCGCCACGACGACGCCCTGGCGATTATCCGGGCCGCGCAACCGGACGGCCCCTTCCGCATCGACCCCAGCAAGCTCGGCGACGGCTGGCAGCCCTCCTGGGCGGCGACCGTCGGCCTGGAGACGATCGCCGGTACCTACGATCCGCTCGGTCTCTACACCTACAACCGTTTCTGGGATGCCACCCGCCAGCGCTACGACTCGCCGCGCTACGATCTGCTGAATATCCGCTATCTCCTGCTGCCGGGGACCGAGCCCCCGGAGGGCGGGGCGAAGTTCCGCGAGATCGGTCGCACCAAGGATGTCACGATCTACGAGAACACGAACGCCCTGCCGCGCGCCTTCCTCGTCGGCCAGACGAAAATCGCCACGCCCGTGGAAGCCTGGACGGCGGTGAATGCGTCCGGCTTCGACCCGCGCGCTATCGTCCATCTCGGCCCACCGCAGGACGCCGCCTCGCCCCTCCCCATGCTGAACAACGGCACCCCGCAAGGCACCGTCGCCGTCGCCCGCCCCGACTCCGACACGCTCGTCGCCACCATTGAGACCGATCGCGAGGCCATCCTCGTCTTCAGCGAGATCGCCTACCCCGGCTGGCGCGCGACACTCGACGGTCGCGCCGTGCCGCTCCTCACCGCCGATTACACCTTCCGCGCCGTGACGGTCCCCACCGGTCGCCACGAGGTGCGCCTCGTCTTCGACCCGCCCCTCTGGCGACTCGGCTGGCGCATCGCCGGGGCGACCCTGCTCCTCGCCCTGGCCTGCCTCGTGGTGCCCCCGCTCCTTCGTCGCCGCCGCGCCCGTCCCGCGACCCCCACGCCCGCCTAGCGCGTGCGCCGCCGCCAAAGATGCGCCATAGGGACGCAGCACGCCCCTTCAACCCCGACAACCGTGGTATGCTCCTCCCCGGCAAGGTTCCCACGGATACGCAGCTTTCCCTTGCCCTCATCATGCCCGCCGCGCTACCGGCATACTCGTCAGAACAACACGCCGCGTGCGCCGCACGATGCCCCGCACGATATGGAGGAAGCGATGGAACTCGATCGGCAGTATCTCTTCCACGCGCCGACCCGCGTCATCTTTGGCTTCGGCACCGTCGGCACCCTCGGGCGCGAACTCGCCGCGCTTGGCGGTCGCCACGCCCTCGTCGTCACCGATCCCGGCGTGGTGCGCGCGGGGCTGCTCGATGGCGTCCTCGCCAGCGCGGCGGCGGCGGAATGTCGCACGACGGTCTTCGATCAGGTCGAGCCGAATCCGAGCGTGGAGACCGTCGAGGCGGCCATCGCCGCCTACCGCGAGCACGGCTGCGACGCGCTGGTCGCCATCGGGGGTGGCAGCCCGATGGATGTGGCGAAAGCAGCCGGCACCGTGATCAGCAACGGCGGCGGCATCCGCGATTACGAAGGCAAGCCGGACGCGGTGCGGGCGGCCCTGCCCCCCTTCATCTGCATCCCCACCACCTGCGGCACCGGCGCGGAGGTGACCCCGTTCGCGGTGATCACCGATCACGCCCGGTCCTGGAAGATGTCGATCGTCTCGCCGCGCACGATCCCCGCCGTGGCGATCGTCGATCCCGAACTCTTCCTCGGCCTGCCCCCGGCGTTGATCGCCGCGACCGGCATGGATGCCCTGACCCACGCGATCGAGTCCTACATCAACCGGATCGCCCAGCCCTTCTCCGACGCGCTCGACCTCCAGGCGATCCGCCTGATCGGCCGTTCCCTACGCCCCGCCGTCGCCAACGCCAACAAGGCGGCCATCGCCGACATGGCGATCGCCGCGACCCTGGCCGGGATGGGGTTCGCGCAGAACCGCCTCGGCATCGTCCACGCCATCTCGCACCCGGTCACCTCCTACGTCGGCACCCCGCACGGCGTGGCGAACGCGATCCTCCTCCCCTACGTGCTGGAATACAACGCGATCGGCTGCGGCGACCGGCTGATCGACGTCGCCATCGCCCTCGACGGTGCCGCCACCCCGCCGACGCCGCAGAGCGCCATCGTCGCCGTGCGCCGTCTCTCCGCCGATGTTGGTATCCCGGCCACCCTCGGCGCGGTCGGCGTGCGAGACGAGCATGTCGAGAATATCGCCACCGACGCCATGAAGAGCGGCAACATCACCATCAACCCCCGCCGCGTCACCCGCGACGATGTCCTCGGCGTCATCCGCCACGCCCTGACCGGGGCGCGGGCGACGACATAACCGCCCGTCTGCTCCCCTACCGCGAGGCCGTCGGCGACAACCGCCGCTATTGCCAGCACTCCCGGCGTGGGCTGCCGACAGTCGCACGATCGGATATGGCGGGACAGGCGAGGAGTCCGACGCCTCGTCATTCGCCTGATCCCGTCTCCGCGCCCTCGGCAGCGATTCTCCGTTAGATCAGGTGCGGAGCGACGGCAGTACGTCTCCCGCCGCGTTGCTCGCTATGATGCCGATCAGCAGTCGATCGGTCGGGGCCAAGTTGGAGAAGGGAGCGAGCCGATGGCAACATACGTGATCGTTCATGGCGCGTGGGGCGGCGGCTGGGCCTGGCGGCGGTCGGTCGGGGCGCTGCTGCGCGAGGCGGGCCACGAGGTCTTCACGCCGACCCTCACCGGCCTGGGTGAACGCGCGCACCTGGCAAGCCCGGAGATCGGGCTGGACACGCACATCGCCGACCTCCTCGGCGTGCTGGAATGCGAGGATCTGCGCGACGTCATCCTCGTCGGCCACAGCTACGGCGGCATGGTGATCACCGGTGCCGCCGAGCGCGCCAGCGCGCGCCTGTCGCAACTCGTCTACGTCGATGCGATGGTCCCCGAGGACGGGCAATCGCTGGCCGATCTGATCGGCCCGGGGGCCGCCGAGCGGCTGACCGCCCAGGCGCAGGCCGAGGGCGAAGGCTGGCGTCTGCCACCGGGGCCGATGGCACCGGACACGCCGCCCGCCATCCGCGCCCTGGCCGAGTCGCGCCGCTTCCCGCAGCCGTTGCGAACCTTCACCGAACCCGTTCACCTCGGCGACGGCGCAGCGAGCGCCCTCCCGCGCACCTACGTCCTCTGCACCGCCCCGGCTGGCGACGTCTTCGCCCGGATCGCCGCGCGCCTGCGCGACACCCCCGGCTGGCGCATCGAGGAGTTCCCCACCGGCCACAACATCCAGTACACCATGCCGCGCGAGTTGGCTGATTTGTTACTGGCGTTGGCGATCGGGGGGGCGTAAGACGTAAGGCATAAGACGTAAGACGTAAGACGGTAGAGAGTCGTCGTCGGTCGTCAGTGGACGAGGACACCCTAACGGCAGAGAAGGCAATCTCGTCCCGCTGGCATCGAGCAGGCGGTTCGCCCCCGCCCCCCCATCTCGGCCCCCCAGTCCGCGCAGGCGGGCCCCGCTGCGCTCTGCCGCAGGCCCCGCTGCGCTCTGCCGCAGGCCCCGCTGCGCTCTGCCGCAGGCCCCGCCGCGCTCTGCCGTGGACTTCATGGCCGCAGCCCCTAACGCCGGTGGTGGCACGGAAGGCCTGTCGCGGCGGGCATTGTCCCGTCGTCCCGTCACGGCGGGAGCATCTGGCGGGAGCCACCAGGTGCGGTGGTCCAGAGACATCTGCCCTGCACGGGTGCGAGCCCTGCGGGGCCTCAATCGGCGGCCTCCCCGCCCCGCCCCCTGGCACCAACCCACAAAGCCCCGTACCCTTCTACCGACTACCGACTACCGACTACCGACTACCGACTACCGCGCCGCCACTTACGTCTTACGTCTTACGTCTTACGTCTACCGCCCCGGAGGCCCCACCCCATGCCCCGACCCCTCCCGCGCCCGCCGCGCATCGCCCTCGCCTGCTGGCTCCTGCTGGCAGCCCTCGGCGTCGCCGTCACTGGCACCCCGGCCACCCCGGTCGCCGCGCAGCCCGCGCAGCCCGCGCCGACCGCCGGGTTGCGGGTCGAGGGCCACCGGCTGATCGACGCCAACGGTCAGGCCATACGCTTGCTCGGCGTGAATCGCGCCGGGACCGAATATGCCTGCGCGCAAGGCTGGGGAATCTTCGACGGCCCGCACGACGCCGCCTCGGTCGCCGCGATCCGTTCTTGGGGCAGCAACGCCGTCCGTGTCCCGCTCAACGAACACTGCTGGCTCGGCCTCGACACCGTCGCGCCCGGCCTCGGCGGGCTGATCTACCAGGCCGCCATCCGCGAGTGGGTCGCGACGTTGCGCGCGGCCGGACTCTATGTCATCCTCGATCTGCACTGGACCGCCCCGCCCGGCCGGAAGGCCGATCGCCAGTGGCCGATGCCCGACCGCGACTACTCGCCGAGCTTCTGGCGCGAGGTGGCGACCAGCTATCGCGGCGATGGCGCGGTCCTCTTCGACCTCTTCAACGAACCCTACCCCGACTATAACCACGACTCCGAGGAAGCCTGGCGCTGCTGGCGCGATGGGGGCACCTGCGTCGGCGTCGGCTACCCCGCCGCCGGGATGCAGGAGCTGGTCGATGCCATACGCTCCACCGGCGCGACCAACGTCATCCTCCTCCCCGGCGTCCAATACGCCAACGCCTTCTCGCGCTTCCGGTCCTACGCCCCGCGCGATCCGGTCGGCAACCTGGCCGCCTCCTGGCACTCCTACAACTTCATGCGCTGGCCCGAGGAGTCCCAGTGGGATGCGAAGGTCGGTATCCCCACCACCGGGGTCCCGCTGATCGCCGGCGAGATCGGCCAGGACAACTGCCAGACCGACTTTTTGGAGCAGACGCTCCGCTGGCTCGACGCGCGCGAAGCGAGCTACCTGGGCTGGGCCTGGAACACCTGGGGCCGCTGCAACGGCCCGGTCCTGATCGACGATTACGACGGCACACCCTCCGCCATGGGCCGCGCCCTGCGCGACCATCTGGCCCGACTCGGCCCGGCCCCGCTCGCCCCGGTCGCTGGCGGCACCGTCGGCCCCGCGACTGGTCTCCCCACAGTCCCTGCCTCCATCCCCGGTGCCGCCCCGACCGGGACGCTCGTGCTGTACGACGACGTCGTGCCGCCGCCGTTCCGCGAGCGACCGTTCGGCACGAACGCCAGAAACTCGTGCGATCAGCGGACGCGCGTCGCCGGTCGCTGCGCCTACGCGCTCGTCCTCAGTTCCTGGGGCGGACTCGGTATCGACCGCGATATGCCCATCTCGACCGCCGGATATGACCGCCTGGAGTGGTCACTGAACACCCACTGGCAACCACTGGCCCACTTCTCGATTGCCCTGACGGCGCAGGACGATGGCCGTGCGGTGTGCGCCGTTACCCTCGATCAGGCCGAGATCGTAGCTGACCTCGGTGACGGGTGGGTTCGCCTGGCCCTGCCACTCGGCGAATTGAATCCCGAGCAGGTGGCGGTGCGCGGTTTCCTGCTCCGCAACGTCTCCGGCCACGACCTCGAAATTATCCACCTCGACGACCTCTGGCTCACGCCGAGCGGCCTGGGCGGCGCGCTCTCCGCCGGTGCCCGGGCGATCGGCGTGCCACCAACGGCGCTGGCGCTGCGCTGAACCCGCGCGCCACCAACACTCGTCAGTGTCGCCGACCCCCTCTTCCCCTCCCTTTCAGGGGAGGGTCGCCGCCGCAGCGGCAAGGGCACGTAAGGCCCGCCGATGCGGGCGAGCGGAGCGGGGCCGGGGAGGGGTCCGTCCTCCCCACGTCTCACGTCTCACGCCTCACGTCTCACGACTCACGCCCCCACCCTTCAGACCGGCCCGAGCGGCCGATGCGGCGGCGCGGGTAGCTCCACCGCGATCACGTCGCCCGCCCGAATGGTCCCCCCGGCCAGCACCACCGCCATGATCCCGGCCTTGCGGATCAGCGTGCCATCCTCGTCGCGATCGAGTACCGCCGCCATCAGGCCGGGTCCGATCTGCTCTAATTGGGCGCAGGGATTCCGTAAGCCGGTGACTTCCACGACCGCCTCGTCGCCGAGGCGCAGCCGCGCGCCGGTCGGCAAACCGAGCAGATCGATCCCGCGCGTGGTGACGTTCTCGCCCATCTGGCCGGGGGCGACGACGAATCCGCCATCGCGCAACTCCTCGTGCAACTCGGCATGGATCAGGTGGACCTGGCGCAGATTCGGCTGATTCGGATTCTGCGCGACCCGCGAGCGGTGCTTCACGGTCACCCCTTCGTGCGCGTCGTCCTCGACGCCGAGCCCGGCCAACAGCCGGATCGCCGCCTGATTCCCCTTGCTGAACGAGTGGGTCGCGCTGCTACTCACCGCCACGACGCTCCCGGCCATCCCCGCCTCCTGTATCCCGTATCCCGCATTGCCCGTCGCCAGCCATCGCCGCCATGATAGCCGATCGGGCGGGCCGCGGTGCAAGCGCCGCCGCGCGTTCGCGTCAGGGTGTCTCGGCCCCACCCCGTTCCAACCCGAATACCCGGCGCGCATTCCCCCCCAGGATCGCGGCCAGCGCCTCGTCCGCGAGGCCCGCCGCGCGCGTGCGCCGCAGGAATGCCCCCTGCCGGAGGAGCGGATAGTCGGTCCCCCAGAGGATGCGTGACGCCCCCACGATCCCCGCGACGTGGCGAAAGACGGCGAAATCGTAGAGATAGGTCGTGGCGGCGGAGTCGTACCAGACGTTGCGCGTCGCGGCGGCGACCTCCGGCATCAGCGCGTGGAACGGCAGGCCCCCGCCCCAGTGCGCCGCGACGACCCGCAATTCGGGATTGTCCAGTAGGAATGGGAGCAGTCGCGCGGGGGTAGCGGTGCCCTTGCCGGGGTAGCCGTGTCCCACCGGCTCGCTGGCGTGGAGGAGCAGCGGACGGTCGCGCTCGGTCAGCAGCCGTGCTAGTGGGGCCAGCGGGGCGGGGTCCGCGAAGTCGCAGCCCTGCGCGTCGGCGTTGAGTTCGCCGAGCCCCGCCGCGCCCGCGTCGAGTGCGCGCGCCGCCTCCGCGAGCGCCGCCCTCCCGCCCAGTGGCGGCACGATCGCCAGCGGGATGAGCCGACCCGGCCAGCGGCGCGCGGCGTCAAGCAGATAGTCGTTGTGGGCGCGGCAACGCCCGAGATCGCGCCAGGGCCACCCGCAGACCACCGCCGCGTCGATCCCCGTCGCATCGAGGCTGCCGACCAACCCCTCGGCGTTCGCCATGCGCGCTCGCCCGTCCCCGTGGGTCAAGCCGAACCAGGGGTCGTGCGCCGCGATGCTCGCGCGCTCCCGTGCGAAGTCCGGCGGGAAGATGTGTGTGTGCGCGTCGATCAGCACGGCACTTCCCCACGAGCCTCACGTCTCGCCCCTATCTGCAACGCTCGTCCCCCTTGCTCCCCAGGCTGATGGGCCTCCCCAAGGCGGCGGGCGCGGATTATTCGGCTGCGGCCTCAGCATGACAATCCCGTTTGTTGTGGGCTGAACGCGCACGATCTGCCCCGGTAGGCCGCAACGTTGACGCGCGCCTCCAGCAATTCCGTTTGTTATGGGCCGAACACGCACGATCTGTCATTCTGAGGCCGCAGCCGAAGAATCCGCGCCCGCCCGCGCCCACCCGCGCCACCACGCAAGACACTGGACCGCACCCGGCATTATCACCCAGCCACAGCCTCCCCCGCCCGTCGCGCTATAATGCCCACAGGCGGTATGGTTGGTCAAGAGGGACGGGCGGATGGACGACATAATCCCCAGGCGGGCGGACGCGGTCGTCATCGGGGCGGGCGTGGTCGGCACGAGCATCGCCTATCACTTGGCGGCGCGCGGCTGCACCGACGTGGTCGTGCTGGAACGCAACCGGATCGCGCAGGGGGCCTCCGGCGACGGCGCGGGCGGCTTCCGGCAGCAGTTCTCGACGCCGATCAACGTCCAGATGACCCAATTGAGCCTCCCCTATTTCCTCGACGCCCCCGCGCGCCTGGGGGCTGCGATCGAGACGCACCAGCAGGGCTACCTCTTCCTCCTGACCGCTGCGACGCAGGCCGCCGAGTTCCAGGCCAATCTGGCGATGCAGCAGGGCCTCGGCGTACCGGTGCGCTGGCTCGATCGCGCGGCGGTCGCCGCGCTCGCCTTGGGCTTGCGGACGGACGATCTCCTCGGCGCGACCTATTGCCCCGCCGATGGCTGGGCTCGCCCGCCCCTCGTCGCGGCGGCGTTCGCGCGGCGCGCTGAGGCGCTGGGCGCGCGCGTCTTCGAGGGGAGTCCGGTGATCGGCATCGACATCCGGCGCGACGCGGTCGTCGGGGTGCGGACCCTGCACGGCGCGATCGCCGCGCCGATCGTGGTCGATGCCGCGGGGCCATGGGCGGCGGAAGTCGCGGCGCTGGCCGGGATCGTCCTCCCCGCCGCGCCGGTTTGCCGCCAGGTCTTTCGCACCGCGCCGTTCGCGGGCGTGGCGGCGAGCGGGCCGCTGACGATCGACGTCGCCAGCGGCCTCTGGTTTCGCCCGCATGAGGGCGGCTTCTGGTGGGGGAAGTCGGACGATGCCGAGCCGCCGGGATTGATCAAGCACCTCGACCCCGACTGGGCGCGGCACACCGCCGACCTCGCGCTCGACCGGATGCCGCCCTTCGCGAACGCCCGGATCGTCGGCGGCTGGTCGGGCTTCTACACCATGACCCCCGACGCCCACGGCCTGATCGGCGGCTTCCCCCACCTGCGCGGCTTCTACTGCGCGACCGGTTTCAGCGGCCACGGCTTCCAGCACAGCCCGGCCACCGGCCTCCTCCTGGCCGAGATCATCCTCGACGGGCGGGCGACCACGCTCGACATCCATCCCCTGCGCCCCACGCGCTTCGCCGAGGGTCAGCCGATCGTGGAACGATATGTTGTGTGACGTGTCGCAGGGGGCAGGTCGAAGGTCGAAGGTTTCTCGATTTGGACGAATCGACACTCGCCTCGCCTTGCGTACCCTTCGACGTTCGACCTGCCCCCTTCAACCCGCCCGGAGGTCGATTGGACCACTACATCACGAGTCTGAATCAGGCCGCGATCTTGGCCGATTTCGAGCGACGGCTGCGCGATGCCCTGAAGGAGGAGGACGGCCTGATCGTCGAGGCGCTCGCCGCGCGCTACCTGCCGCGCTACGCTTGGCTCGCGGACGACTTCTACCGCAAGGTCTATCTGCGCGGGCGGCGGCGCGCGCTGGCGGCGCGGATACGCACCTACGATCGCCTGCTGGCGGGCCATAACCCGAAAACGGTGCGCTACCTCTCCGAGGGCTGGCGGCATCAGCGCGAGGAGGCGCACGCCGAACTCCGCGAACTGGAAGGCACTCTCACCCTCACCCCGCCGCCCTGGCCCGACATCCTGGCCCTGTTCCGCGCGCAGCTACAGGCGGTTGAGGGGCGTGGGGAGGACGGGACGAGGGACTGAGTGCCGCCGATTCCGGGAGGCGACCCGTCGGGCGTGGCTTTCTACGAACATCGATCCAGACTTCGCAGGGAACTGGCTGAGGACGCGCCCTGCCTGCGGACTTTCGATGGGGGTACCTCGATATTCTGCATCAGCAAGTGCGTGGAGCGAGGTGCGCGGACAGCACGGTGCGGCGGGGAGTAGTCGGGAGCGATCGCGCCGCTCAACGGTTCTCAATCCGACGCGTGTCGTCATGCGCCTTGTAGGCGCGTGATGCTGCAATCTTCACACGGAGATATGGTGATGCTGATCCTCTCCGCCGCCGATGTGCGGGCACTGGTGCCGATGGCCGAGGCGATCCGCCTGATGGGCGTCGCCTTCGCGGAACTGTCGGCCGGGCGGGCGCAGGCCCCCCTGCGCACCCCCATTCAGGACACCGCGCGAGGCGGCATCAGCCTCTTCATGCCCGCGGCGGTCCCGGCGCTCGGCGGGCTGGGCCTGAAGGTCGTCTCGGTCTACCCCACCAATGCCGCGCGCGGGTTGCCGACGATCCTGGCGCTCGTGGCCCTGCTCGACGCCGAAACCGGGCAGCCCCTGGCGCTGCTCGATGGCACCTTCCTGACGGCCCTGCGTACCGGTGCGGTCTCCGGCAAGGCGACGGAGCTGCTGGCCCGCCCCGATGCGAAAACTCTCCTCTGCATCGGCGCGGGCGCGCAAGCCTTCACGCAGATTTGGGCCGCCTGCACCGCGCGACCCGGCATCGAGCGCATCCTGATCGAGTCGCGCACACGGGCGCGGGCCGAGGCGCTCGTCGCCCGCCTGCGCGACGAGTTGCCCGAGCTGGGCGCGCGCGCCACCGTCGCGGACGACCCGCACGCGGCGACCGCCGCCGCCGACATCATCTGCGCCGCCACCAACGCCACCGCGCCGGTCTTCGACGATGCCGATCTACGGCCCGGCGTCCATATCAACGCGGTCGGGGCCTACACCCACGCGATGCAGGAGGTGCCGTCGGCGACTGTGGCGCGGGCACGGGTGGTGGTGGACGCGGTCGATGCGGCGCTGGCCGAGGCGGGCGACCTCGTCCGCCCGCTGGAAGCGGGGCTGGTCACGCGGGAACACCTATCGACCGAACTCGGCCATGTCGTCAGCGGCGAGCGCCCCGGTCGGACCGACCCCGATCAGATCACCCTCTTCAAGTCGGTCGGCAACGCCGTCCAGGACATCGCGGTGGCGCGCTTCGCGTTCGAGCGCGCCGAGCAAACCGGACGCGGCCAGCGCGTCACCCTCTGATGTCCCCCGCGCCGGTTAAGAGATCGCGACGTGTGCTGCGCCCCACCAAGACGTGTCGAGTCGGCCACCACCCGCCCCGCCCTCCCTTTTAGGGGAGGGTCGCCGCAGCAGCGGCAAGGGCAGAGCGAAGCGGGGCCGGGGAGGGGTCCGTACTCCCGCACGAAAAAGCCCCCGCCGGAATCGGTTCCGGCGGGGGCTCCTCATACGCGGTACGCTCGCGCTACGGGCGCTGCATCAACGCCTCGTCCTGCGGCTTGGCGGCACGCTTGGGATCGACGTCGGCGATGTCGCCCTTGCGATTGACCTCCTCTGAGCCGATGTCGCGACCGGCCACGATCTGCGGCGCGCGCTGCGTCTCGCGCCCGATCCGGTACGGGTCATCGATCACCCGGTGGGTGCCGCGCGTGAGGACGATCAACTCCGCCGCCCCCTCCAACGCCGCGCCGGTGGCCGGGTTGCGCTTGTCACGGATGTATGCGAGGAAGTCCTCGCGATAGTTCTGCACGAGGCTGAGGATCGGGGCCGGGGCGGCCTGACCGAGTCCGCAGAGCGAGATCTCGATGATCTGCTTGCCGGTATAGTTGATCAGGTCGATGTCGCTCTCCACACCGGTGCCGAACCGGATGCGATCCAGCACCTCGGTCAGCGCCGGGCAGCCGAGGCGGCAGGGGGTGCATTTGCCGCACGACTCCTCGGCGTTGAAGTTCATCAGGTAGCGCGCCCACTCCACGGCGGTCGTGGTCGTGTCGAGGACGATGAAGCCGGCCGAGCCGAGCATCCCGCCGACCCCATTCATGTCCTCGAAATCGACCTTGTAGTGGAGCTGGTCGGCGGGGAGGCAGCCGCCCGAGACGCCGCCGGTTTGGAAGCCCTTGAACTCCGAACCCTCGCGCATCCCGCCGTGGACCTCGTGGATCAAGTCGTGGATCGACATGTCCATCACGATCTCGGAGACGCCGGTGTACTTGACCGGGCCGGAGATGGTGACGAGCTTCGTGCCCGTCGAGTGGTCCGGCCCGATGGCGTGGAACCAGTCGCCGCCGCGCAGCACGATGTCGGGCGCGTTCGCCAGCGTCTCGACGTTGTTGACGACCGTCGGCTTACCCCACAGGCCGTACTCGACCGAGCGCGGCGGCTTGGTGCGCGGTTGCGGGCGGTCCCCCTGCACCGAGTAGATCAGCGCGGAGCCTTCGCCCGAGATGTAGGCCCCGCCCCCGATCCTGACGCGTACTTCGAGGTCGATGCCGGTGCCGAGGATATTCTTCCCTAGCAGCCCGGCCCGCTCGGCTTCCTTCACCGCCCGCTTGAACCGCTTGATGCCGAGCGGGAACTCGCCGCCGATGAAGGCGTAGCCAATCGTCGCGCTGATCGCGACGCAGCCGATCATGATCCCTTCGAGCACGACATGGGGATCGCTCTCGAAGGTGCGACGATCCTTGAAGACGTTCGGTTCGCCCTCGTGGCCGTTGCAGATCACATACTTCTGGTTGCTGCGCGACTTCCGCCCCGACTCCCATTTGATGCCCATCTGGAAGCCCGCGCCGCCACGCCCGCGAATGTTGGTCTTCTTGACCTCCTCGATCACCTGATCGGGCGTCATCTCGGTCAGCGCCTTCACGAAGCCCTGGTAGCCGCCCTCGGCGATGTATTCCTCGATGCTGTCGGGATCGATGCGCCCCCAGCGCCGCGAGAGCCAGCGCGTCTGTCGCCGCAGGTAGGGGTGCCGCTTCAGCGGCGGGATGCCCTGATAGTCGGTCAGCCCCGCCTCGTCGGCCGATTGCGCCAGCGTCAGCGGCGGCTCGACGACGAGTCCCTGCGGCTCAAGCCAGCCGAGCGCCTTCTCCGGCCACACCCCCGTGCCGACAACCGCCCGATCGATCAGCTCGATAACGTCGTCGTTGGTGATGTTGCCGTAGACGATCGTCGGCTCGCCCGGTCGCGCGACCTGCACGATCGTCTCGGCGAACTCGAAGCCGAGCGACCCCGTCTTGCGCATGATCGCCGGGATCTGGCGCGTCTCGAGCTGAAAGCTCAGGTTCTTGAAGATGTCCTCGGCCCCGGCGGGAATGCTCCCCCCATGGATATTGACCGTGACCACCGTCTTGTCACTGCTTTGAAGCGCGTTCCATTCCGCCGTCGCGCGGGCGTGCAGAGCATCGAATTGGCTGCGGTCGGCCATGGTCCCCTCCGGGGTAGTCGTCGGTCGTCGGTCGTCATTCTTCAGGGGCTATGCGGTGGCGTACCGGCGCTGCGCCGTGCCGCGAACCTCCCCTGACGACTGACGACCGACGACCGACGACTCACTTCATTAGCTCATTCAGAATCAGGTCCACCTTCTCCGGCGTCAGATACCCATACGACTTGCCGTTGACCATCGCCAGCGGGCCGAGCTGACAGGCCCCCATGCATCCGGAGAAGACTTCCATCGTGACCTTCCCATCGAGGCTGGTCTGGCCCTTGCGGATGATGCCGAGGCGATCAATGATCCGATTCAACAGCTTGCCCGAGCCGAGCGCATTGCAGGCCGCGCCATCGCAGGCGATGTAGACATTGTCGGCGCGCGGCGTGGTGCGGAGGTCGCCGTAGAAGGTGAGGAGCGCGTAGACGCGCTGCAACTCGATCCCCAGATGGTCGGCGACGACAGCGGCGGCATCTTGCGAGCAGTAGCCCCAGTGTTCCTGGATTTCCATCAGCGCAAGCAGGGCCAATTCGTTCGCCTCGCGCCAATCGCGCGCGTTGAACTCCTCGTCCATCAGATGCTTGACCCAGCCAAGGTCGATCGGCTGGGCCGGTTGCGGCGGGGGCACCGGGTCGATCCGTTGCTCGGTGAACGACTGGGCCACAAGTCACTCCTCACGTTTGCTCGGCAGATGGGGCGGCAGGGCGACTCTGTGATCCGTTTCACAGACCCGCTATCGAGTATAACAACCGGCGTTGTAGGGCGCAACGATATTGTGCGTCGGGGGCGGGGGTGCCGTTGGACTGAGGCCCCGCAGGGCTCCGCCACCGTCCCGGCTGAAGGCTCCGCCACGAAGTCTACGGCAGAGCGCAGCGGGGCCCCCCTCCGGGGACTGGGGGGCGAGGTGGGGGATGGCGGTCGGGGGTCGGGCTTCCCGTCGCGCACGACGTTGAACCACACCGCACCCCCGATCCACCGACGCACGGGTGCGATTCAAAAGTTTGCGCGGCGATGGGCGTGGGCGCTGCCCCCCGCCCCTTCAGCGCCAGGACCCAAGCGGCCCCGCGCCATCGCCCGACACCGTGCGGCTCGTCGGTGCGGGGACCGGCGACGGCACCGACTGGTTGCCACCCACCCCATAGACCACGAGGGTGCGGAAGACGATATCGAGCCCGCCCCGATCGCGGGTGAAACCGGCGAAGCCGATGCGCCCGGTGGCGAACGTGGCATCCTGCGCCTCCGCCACCTTCTGCCCGTTGGCGTAGAAGGTGAGCGCGCCGCCGAGGCAATCGAAGCGGAGGTGATTCGTCGCGTCGCCGGTCTTGAACGCGGGGCTGGCGCCTTTGCCGGTCGAGGCCAGCGTGGTCGACTTCCCGCCCTGGATCTTGTAGATCGCCGCGTGCCCCTCGCCATCGTGGAGGGCCGCGTAGAGATTGTCGCTATTCTTCGCCCGGCATTGGATCCCGAACGGCGTATCGTTCGGCCCGTCGACCTTCGCGACAGCCACCTCGATCCGCACATCGCCGAGACTGCCGACCGCCGCGTTCGTGGGCAGGAGCCCGTAGCGCGCCGCCGCGATCCCGATGCGGTAGCCGCCGTTGGCATAGCTCAACTCGCCCTCCCCGCCCGGCGCTCTGCCGGTCGGCCAGCCGCTCTGCGGCTCGGCGAAGCCGTCCCGGAAAATGATCGGATTGCCCGGCGCGGGCGAGCCGGAAGGCGAAGGCCCCGGTCGCCCGCCACCATACTTCGCCGTGTGTTGCTCGCTCCCCAATAGGCCCAGCAGGACGTCGTAGGGTGCCTGATGCTCCGGATGATGCTCGAAACGGGCGCGCTCGAAGTACTGGACCCGGTACGGCTGATTGTCGAGCGGGCTGATCTCGATCAACTCGTCGCCGAGCGGGTAGCCCTGCTGGGCGAGACCGCCATGCTCCGCCCAATACGCGGCGAAGCGTGCGCCGACGCAGCGCTGCGTCGGCGCGAACGCCTGCTCGCCGATGGGGCAGGGGCCGGGTCGCGGCGGGGTGCCGGTCGGATATCTCGCGGCCTGCTGCTCCGCGCCGAGGCGACCAAGCTCCACGTCGTGCGGTGCCTGGTTTTCCGGGTGTGCCTCGAAGCGGGCGCGCTCGAAATACTGCACTCGATAGGTCTTGCCATCGCCGGGATTGACCTCATCGACGGCCTTGCCGATCGGATTCCCCTGCTGGGCGAGTCCGCCGTTGCCGTCCCAATACGCCGCGAAGCGCGGACTCACGCAGAGCCGCGTCGCCGGGAAGTACCGCTCGCCGACGGCACAGGGATCGTCTGCGCGAGCCGCAATGGCGGCATGGGCCGTTCCCGGCGCGATACCGAGCACGAACGCGAGCATCACGAGGAAACGACGCACCGGCATTCCTTGCTCCGAACACGATGCTTTAGCTATCGAGAGTTGTCCCAGGCCCGTAGTATACCGTCGCTCACAGGGGCGTCAAACCGGGGTATGGGATGGGGCACGATGAAGAATCGTACGCGGCGGGGAGCGCGGGCGCTGCCGACGCCGACAATCATCCTCCCACCTTGCCCCCCAGTCCACACAGGTGGCCCCCACTTCGTTCTGCCGTAGGCCCCACTTCGTTCTGCCGTAGGCCCCACTCGTTCTGCCGTAGGCCCCGCTGCGCGCCGCCGGAGACATCGTGGCCGCCGCCCCCCAGCCGGGGGCCGGTCCTGCACGCGAGCAGGGTTGCAACCCCCGGATCCCCGCGCCGTAGGGCCGCCCCACCTCCACCGCGCAAAACGCCGAACCGCGCCTATGCCACATAGCCCTCGCCTGAACCATCGTCGCGCAAACGGTATCCCCCCGCCGCGCCCTCCCGCCCCTGCCGCCGCGCCCCCGGCAGCAGGCACCTCCCCCGAAACCCCCCGCTCGCCGGGGACGTTCTCTCCGTGTAGGATTGTCTGTGGCGATGCCGTCAGTGCGGGTGTGTTTCGTGGTTGGCAATGGCAGCGTGCTCCAAGGACGCTTCCGGCTCGATCGCCAGATCGGGCGGGGCGGCTTCGCGCGCGTTTTCCTCTGTACCGATCTGACCCTCGGGCGGCAGGTCGCGATCAAGGTGCTCGACCCCGAACTCCTCGAAGGAGCCGCCGAGCATGACTTTCTGGCCCGTTTCCGCCAGGAGGCGCGCGCTGTCGCGGCCCTCGATCACCCCAACATCCTCGGCGTCTACGATTACGGCGAGGCCGAAGGCGCGGTCTACCTGGTCATGCCCTACGTCGAGGGTGGCACCGTCGCCGCGCAACTGGCGGGCGGGCGGGCGCTCGAGCTGGCGCGGGTCGGCTCCTATCTGCGTCAGGCGGCGGGCGCGCTCGATCATGCCCACCGGCGCAACCTCGTCCATCGCGACATCAAGCCGCAGAACATGCTCCTGCGCGCGGACGAGGAGCGCCTGTTGCTGGCCGATTTCGGCATCGCCAAGGTGCTGACCGCGATCACTACGCAGGTCCATACCGGGGCCGTCGGCACCCTCGCTTACATGGCCCCCGAGCAGTTCCGGGGGCTGGTCTCCCCGGCGATCGACATCTACGCCCTCGGCTGCGTCCTCTTCCAGATGCTGACCGGTCAGGTCCCCTTCAGCGGCTCGACCGAGGAACTGGTCTTCGGTCACCTCTCCTCGCCGATCCCCTCGCTGGCCGAGCGGAGCGACGGGCACCTCCCGGACACCCTCCAGCCGATCATCGAGCGCGCCCTGGAGAAGCGCCCGGAGGACCGCTACGCCACCGCCGGCGACCTCGCGCTGGCCTTCGACGCGGCGCTGCCCGCGCCCCCCCCGCCGCCCGGTCGTGTCACGACGCGCGGCTCGTTCACCCTGCCTAGCGGGCCTGCCCCGACGCGCGCGTCCCCGCCCCCGCCGCCCGCGATCGTGGGGGCCGCGCTGCCCGCCGCGATCGGTGATGCCCGCCCGACCGCCGACGCACCCTTCGGCTTTACCGACGAGCAGGCCGGCACGGCGAGCGGCATGGCAGCGGGCCATCAAGCGAACCCGCTCGCGTCGTCCCCCCCGCTCGTTGCGCCGCCCGCCACGCCGCCGCGCTGGCCGTCGCCACCGTCGCCCGCTCCCCCCTCGCGGGCGCACACCGTTCCGCTCGCCTTGCCGCCCACGCCCGTCGCGGCCCCGGTCCTCCCGTTCGCCGCCGTGCCCGCGCCCGGACGCTCGTCCCGGCGCGCACCCCTCCTGATCGGCCTCGGCGTGGCGGCTCTCTTGCTGCTGGCTGTCGGCTGGCTCGCCTGGCGCGGCCCGTGGACCGACGGCCCACGGGCCACGGTCGTGAGCGGGGTAAGCGGCGTCGCCCAGGACACCCCGACCATCGCCGCCATCGCCACCGCGACGACGAGCGCGCCCGCCACCGCGACGGTCCCGGCTCTCCTGCCCGCGGCCCCCTCCGCGACCGGGCCTGCCGCCACGCCCGCCACGCCCGCCCCGACTGCGCGCTCGCCGCTCGCCGGACGCACCGCCGTCACCTTCACGGGCCACACCGACGATGTGCGTGGCCTCGCCTGGTCGCGTGACGGCGCAACCCTCTTCTCTGGTGGGTCCGATGGCGCGGTGCGCAGTTGGCGCGCTGATGGCACCCCCGGTGAACGTTTCGCCGGCCGCACCTTCGCCGTGACCGGCCTCGCCCTCTCGCCCGACGGCACCATGCTCGCCGTGGCGTCCGACGATCGCCTCGTCCACCTCTGGCGTGCCGACGGCACCCCGCTCGTGACCCTCACCGGGCATACCGACATTGTCGTCTCGGTCGCCTGGTCGCCCGACGGTCGCACGATCGCCTCGGCCTCGAACGACCGCACCGTCCGCCTCTGGGCGCTCAACGGCGCGCTGCTCCGCGTTCTCGGTGGGCATGGTGACGTCGTGCAAGGCGTCGCCTGGTCGCCCGATGGCCGGTTCCTCGCCACCGCCTCGTGGGATCGTACCGTGAAGGTGTGGCGCTCCGACGGCGCCCTCTCCACCACCCTGAACGGCCATACCGATCACGTCTTCGCCGTCGCCTGGTCGCCCGACAGCCGCACCCTCGCCTCCGGCTCGCGCGATGGCACCGTGCGCCTCTGGGCGACCGATGGTGCGCCGCGCACCGTCCTGACCGGCCACACCTCATTCGTCAGCAGCGTCGCCTGGTCGCCCGACGGTCGGACCCTCGCCTCCGGTGCCTTCGACAACACCGTCCGCCTCTGGACCGCCGAGGGGGTGCCGCTCGCCACCCTGGCCGGCCACACCGACGCCGTGACCAGCCTCGCCTGGCTCCCCGATGGCACCGGCCTCGCCTCCGGTTCGTGGGACAACACGGCCCGCTTGTGGCGCTGATGCCGACGAGCGGTCGCCCGCAGCCCCGGCCCGCGCCGCGCCCTGCCAGTCGTTTGACACCCTCGGTCAACGCGAGGCAACGAACGATGCGTGCGCGCCGACCCGAACCCACCCGTGAAGGCACGGCCCGCCGCGCCCTGCCGCTCCTCGCCATCCTCGCCCTCGGCGTGGCGAGCGCCGCGTTGTACGAATTCGCCCTGGTGCGCCCCTACCTCCTCACCCGCTATGTCGAACAACCGCTCCTCGATCTCGGCAAGATCGGCGGCTACGACCCCGCCGCCGGGTGGCGCTACGCCCTCCCGCTCCTCGCGCTCTGGATCGCGTACGGCGCGGTCGGGGCGCTGGCCCCGCATGTGCGGCGGGATGCGACGTTGCTCGCGGTCGCTTTCGGCGGCACCCTCGGCCTCGCCGCGCTCCTCCTCCGGCTCTACCCGATCACCGCCGCCGACATCTTCAATTACGTCCTCTACGGCTTGGTGCCGCATCGCGGCGCGAACCCCCTCGTCACCCCACCCGCGAGCGTTATCGGCCCCCCGCTGATCGAGTACTCCGCCTGGCCCGACCACGTCTCTCCATACGGCCCGGTCTGGCAGGGCCTCGCCTGGCTCGTGACCGCCCTGAGTGGCGAGCGGCTGCTGGCCGGCCTCCTCGGCTTCAAGGCCGTGCTGCTCGCGCTGCACCTGCTGAACACCGCCCTGATCGCCCGCCTCGCCGCCGTCTCCGGCGCGGCGCGACCGGGCGTGGCCGCGCTCATCTACGGCTGGAACCCACTCCTCCTCTATGAGACCGTTGGCAACGGCCACAACGACGTCGCGATTCTCATGGGCCTCCTGCTCGCCCTCTGCGCGCTGTCCGTGCCGCGCCGTGCCGCGCTGGCCCTGCCGCTGGCGACCCTCGCCGCGCTCGCCAAATACAGCGGTGCCCTCTGGCTGCCCGTTCTGGCGCTTGGCTGGCTCCCGGCCCAACTCCACGCGCGGCGCTGGCGCGCGATCCTCGCCTCTCTCGTCGCCTGCGTCCTGCTGGTCGCCCTGTGCTACGCCCCTTTCTGGGCCGGGGCGCAAACCCTGGCGGGGGTGCGCCGCCAGTCCGACCTCTACACCACCTCGCTTGGCGGCCTCGTCATGACCCGCCTCGCGACCTCCCCCGCCCCGCCCGACCCTGCCCTGCTGCTCGACCTCGTCAAGCGGGTCGCGCTGGCCCTGGTCGCCCTGGCCCTGCTCATCTGCCGCCCTCGCGACAGCTCGATAACCGAAGTGGCGCGGGGGGCCTACGACGTGACGCTTGCCTACCTGCTGCTCGGCGCGCTCTGGTTCCAGCCGTGGTATCTCGTGCCCCTTGTCGGCCTCGCGCCCCTCGTCGGACCCGCCCGCCGCCTGCTCGCCGCCTGCTACGCCCTAGGCGCGACCGGCTCCTACGTCGTCTATTTCTACCTCTGGCCCGCCCTCGATTGGACCCCCGACCGCTTCCTCATTCAGGCCTGGGCCACCGGCGTCGCGCACGGCCCCGTCCTGCTCGCGCTGGCCCTCCTCACCGCCCGCGCCCTCGCCCAACGCCGCCCCCGCCCGAACCGCCCGAACACGTACACTATCCTCCAGGAACACTGACCCCGACCACGCCGCCCCCTTCGACCTTCGACCCTTCGACCTTCAACCCGGAGCCCAAAATGCGCTACGCACTGCTCGCCCTCGGCGTGATCATGGTCCTCATCGGCGGCGTCTGGATCTTGCAGGGCGTCGGCGCGCTCGGCGGCAGCGTCATGACCGGGCAATCGATGTGGGCGATCATCGGCACGATCGTCGGCATTGTCGGCCTCGTCGTCCTCGCCCTCGCCGCGCGCCTGATCGCCCGCTACCGCCCGCGCTGAAGCGCATCCGGTCGATACCGGATGTCAACATCGTGCGCGGTAGCAATGCTGGCATGGGAAGGCGCAGATGCTTCGCGGCGGCACAGCATGACCGATCGCCGGTGGTCGGCCCTGCGTCGTGGCCCGACCGCCGCCACCGCAGTCGGGCCACAACGTACGCATTGCCATCCCGTAAGAAAGCCGTAGAGCGAAGACTTCTGAGCGACATTGTGCGGACGTTTACGCCTGACTGTCGCTTTCCGTGAATGAATACACTTGGCTTCCAAGCCAGGAGATCGGATTGCGCACGAAGGTGGGATCGAGCGCCCGTTCCATCTGCCAATAGAAATGGTCAGCGGGCACCAAGTCCTCCAGCGAGACCTCGACTCGCGAGGCGAACGCGCGATCTTTCCTGCCCGTCATGGTGAAATGTCCTCGCCGACGATCCGCTACTCGCCCACCTGGTACGCGACCAACGCCCCGCTCGTGCCGAAGACGATGCGGTCGGAGGGGAGGCCGCCGAGGGCCGTCGTGATCCACTTCCCGGCCGTGTGGCCGGCGAATTGCTGGCCCCGGTCGTCAAACAGCACCAGCCGCCCCTCCGAGGTGCCGACCGCCACCCGCCCCTGCGAGAGGAGCACCGCCGGCAGTCGCTCACCGCGATGCCGCATGGGGCTCGACCAGCGGGGTCGCCCTGTGGCCAGATCGTAGGCGCAGAGCGGCCCCGCCGTCTCCTGGAACAGGAGCAGATCGCCCAGGAGCGTCGGTCGCACGGTGGCGATGCCCGCAGCGTGGGAGCCGAGCGCCCGCCAGGCCCGATCCGTCGCGGGATCGAGCAGCAACAGGTCGCCCCGGGCCGTCGTGGCGAGCAGGGATCGGCCATGGCGCTGCACGGACACCTGGCGATCCGACTCGCGGACGCCCGCCGGGAGCGGGAAGCGACGGTGAGTGCCCCCGGTCTGCGGGTCCACGATGACGAGGGTCCCGGTCGCCATATCGGCGAGGGCCACGCCCCACGGCCCGAGGATGGGCGGGGCGTAGGACTGCGCCTCCGGGGTACGCCAGCGCTCCGTGCCGGTGCGGCTATCGAGGCAGTGGAGCGGGGTGCCGCCGCGCCACCCGCCGGTCAAGAGGTAGTCGTCCGTCGCAACCAGCCGCCCGTAGATGGCGCGCCCGTTGCCGAGCGGCCGCTCCCACCGGAGCGCACCATCGGCGAATTCGAAACAGTGGAGCCAGCGGTGCAGGCACAGATAGCCCACCAGCGTCGGCGTGCCCGCCAGCCAGCCCCCCAGTCCACCGACTCGCGCCTGCCAGAGCGTGGCACCCGTGTCGGGGTCGAGGCGCGCGAGGCGGGCGCGGCGTTCCACCGTGACGAGCTGGCGCGGCGCGAGCAGCGCGTCCCAGGGGGGGCGCTGATGAAGGTCGTGCGACCATAGGTGGATGAATGACATACGCCTCCGGTCAGGAGAACCTCCGAAGTACCGATCGGGGGCAAGCATACCGCGACCAGCGCGTCACGTCCGTAGATAGACGCCCGGTGTCACGACTCGAAGGGCATCGCTTTTTGAACAGGCTGGGGCGTCACGCGAACTGGGAGCCCGGCCGATGCGTTGTCGTCACGAATCAGGACGCGCCGCTACCCCTCGGCCATCGGCCCGATCAGGTCCTGCCAGAAGGCGAGCGCGGCCTCGGCCGTACCTACCGGTTCCGACCCGGCCAGCGACCCGAAGCCTGGTCCGGGCGCGGCGACGACTGTCCCGGTCCTCCAGGGGCCACCGACCGGGGCAAGTACCCGACGAGCCAAATCCGCGAAGTGAACGACCTCGCGGCGGCGAGCCGCAACGATGCCGAGGGTGCGGGTGTCGGCATGCGGGATGCGCCCCGTCTCCCCACAGGCAATGGTGAAACAGATCGCTCAGCCGCCGCGAAGCCTCCGCGCCCACAGTCGCACGTCGGCGCATCGCGCGAGCAATATCCGCCGTCACCCCGTGATGGTGGCACTATCCGCCCCGCCCAACGGGTTCGAGAGGTAGCTGCACCGCACGTCGGCACCACCCGCTCCCGGGCCATCGTCACAGCGCGGGGAAAGGTCACATCCCAAAAACACGAAATGCAAGAACGAACGTAACTGTTCAGGTACTCGATTCCGCATGGGGAAGGGATTTGTGCGGACGCCAAATGGGCGGAATCGGGCGGAATCGGGCGGAAAGGGCCGATTTCGCCCGCCGTTGGGCCTCGAACGCGCCAAGGCGCTTCGACATCTTTGCTTTCCCCATGCGGAAATCGCGCCCTGACACCCAATGAAGCGGTACCTGAACAGTTACGAACGAACGTAACTGTTCAGGCTGGTCACCTTGCGGTAGACTGTGGGCATGACCATGACCCGCGCCGAGTTTGCTGCCCTCCAGGCCGCCGGCCCCGATGCGCTGTACGCCCTGTTCCAGCAGCAGGCGGCG